>JAANMU010003529.1_pt1 | contig 9932 bp, 6 predicted proteins | sample 7279701 | NCBI WGS metagenome assembly JAANMU01 (sample SAMN14094539, study PRJNA606508) | bioreactor metagenome | isolation source: A lab-scale SPAN reactor treating ammonium-rich wastewater day 57 | place: Ireland: Galway | collected 2017-03-13 | reverse complement strand
ATTATCATCCGGTTAGCGACAAGTTCTACTTCATGAAGAATATGTGATGACAGAAATAATGTTTTTCCTTTTTCTTTGCTCAGATATGTTATCAAATCACGAATTTCCTTCATACCCTGCGGATCAAGTCCTGTAGTTGGTTCATCAAGTATTATTAATTCCGGGTCGTGCAGTAACGATTGTGCTAAACCAAGTCTTTGTTTCATTCCGTGCGAAAAAGCTTTCACTTTACTATCAAATCGACTATCTAAACCTACTAATTCAAGAACCTGCATAATTTTACTTTTGGATATTTCCTTACCAGTAAGTTTACCAAGTATTTCTAAGTTCTTATAAGCCGATAAATAACCATAAAAATCAGGCTTCTCAACTATTGCTCCGATTTTCGCAAGAATATTTTTTCTATCAGAACTAATCGGGTTTCCAAAGAGATTAATATTACCTGAAGTCTGTCTGATAAGTGATAGTAACATTCGTATTGTTGTGCTTTTACCGGCACCATTAGGTCCCAGGAAACCAAACACATCACCCTTATAGACTGACAAATTGAGATTATTAACCGCGCGTAATTTTTTAAAGTCTTTTACAAGTGAATTTATTTCAATAATTTTTTCCTGAGCCAAGATTTTCTCTATCATATAATTTTGTTGTGTTAAAATACAAACAAAAATTACTATTAAGTGATTTAAAAATTTTTAGCGGCTGATTTTTAGGATAATAAGTTCAAAATTTCTAATGATGCTAAAATTTATTTATAGTCAAGAGTTATATAAAAAAAATTCAATTTGGATTTTTACAAAAATATTTTCATTTTCGATTCGAGAATTAGCAGACAAAAATAATTTTTTCTATTACTGATTATTTATTTTTATTTTAAAATTATTTTCATAGCTTTGGATAAATTTTGATATGAGTGATGATAAAAATATTAACCTTTCTTATACAATTACTAAATCACTCATAACGCTAAGCTCGCTTCTCAACAAAAATATAAATTTTATTATTTAACTTAACTGCTCAATGCAGTAACACCCTTAGGAGATTTGGATGCATATAAAAAGACTTTTTACCGAACAGGGAAGGGATCCTTTATCATCTTTTGAATTTATTAAGAGAACATCTGAGATTAAAAATCCTGATGGTTCAATCGTTTTTAAAATGGAAAATGTATCTGTGCCCGGGCAATGGTCACAGGTAGCTACTGATATCATAGCACAAAAATATTTTAGAAAAGCAGGCATCCCAAAACTTCTGAAAAAAATAAATGAAAAAGGAGTTCCAAAATGGCTTTTACCATCTGCTGCAGATACAGAAAGATTAATGGAACTTCCCGAGAATGATAGATTTACTTCTGAAACAGATTCAAGACAAGTGTTTCATAGACTTGCCGGTACCTGGACTTATTGGGCCTGGAAAGCTAAATATTTTGATTCAGAAGAAGATGCCAGAGCATTTTATGATGAACTGATGTTTATGTTAGCAAATCAGATGGCTGCACCAAACAGCCCGCAGTGGTTTAATACAGGTTTAAACTGGGCATACGGAATCACCGGTCCTTCACAAGGACATTTTTATGTTGACTATGAAACCGGCGAGTTAACTAAATCAAGTGATGCATATACTCATCCACAGCCACACGCCTGCTTTATTCAATCGGTAAATGATGATCTTGTAAACGAAGGCGGAATAATGGACCTTTGGGTGAGAGAAGCAAGATTATTTAAATATGGTTCTGGAACTGGTTCAAATTATTCAGAGCTTAGAGGCTCTAAAGAACCATTAAGCGGCGGAGGTAAATCTTCAGGATTAATGTCATTCTTAAGAATTGGAGATAGATCTGCAGGCGCAATAAAATCCGGAGGCACAACCAGACGTGCTGCAAAAATGGTAACACTTGATCTTGATCATCCAGATATTGAAGAATACATAAACTGGAAAGTGATTGAAGAACAAAAAGTTGCTGCACTTGTTGCGGGATCAAAACTTTGTAATTTACATCTTAACAATATCATAAAAGCTTGTTACGATGAACATCCTGAAAATGACCGCTTTAATAAAAAGCTGAACAAGAAGCTAAGAATTGCAATTCTTGAAGCACGTAAAGCTCAGATACCAAACAATTACATCGAAAGAGTTATTCAGCTTGCTAAATTAGGATTCAAATCAATTGAATTTCCTATTTACGATGCTGATTGGAATTCTGATGCTTATGCAACTGTATCTGGTCAAAACTCGAACAACTCTGTAAGAGTAACAAATGAATTTATGAACGCAGTTCTTAACGATGGCAATTGGAATCTGTACTGGCGTATAGAAAAGAGAAAAGCCAAGGTTGAAAAGAGAAATCCAAAACCCTGCAAAACATTAAAAGCAAAAGATCTGTGGGAACAAATTGCGTATTCAGCATGGTCATGTGCTGATCCTGGTATTCAATTTCATACAACAATAAATGAATGGCACACAAGTCCTGCCGGCGGTGAGATAAAAGCATCAAATCCCTGCAGTGAGTATATGTTTCTTGATGATACAGCCTGTAATCTGGCATCATTAAATCTGGTTAAGTTTTATAACTCAGATAATCATCAGTTTAACATTGAAGCATTTAGACATGCATCGAGAATCTGGACTATAGTATTAGAAACAAGTGTTTTAATGGCTCAATTTCCTAGTAAAGAAATTGCTCAACTTAGCTATGATTACAGAACATTAGGTTTAGGTTATGCAAATCTTGGTACACTACTAATGCTTCAAGGAATACCTTACGATAGCCGTGAAGGTTTTGCAATTTGCGGTGCATTAACTTCTATTATGCATATGTCTGCCTATGCCACCTCAGCTGAGCTTGCTAAAGAAGCAGGACCGTTCACAAAATATGAAGAAAACAAATACAATATGCTGCGTGTATTAAGAAATCACAGACGAGCAGCCTACAATGTTCCGGATGAAGAGTACGAAGGTTTAACAGTTTATCCTGTTGGCATAAACCCGCAATTTTGTCCATCAGATTTATTAAAAGCAGCTCGAGAGGATTCTGACAGAGCAATAGAGCTGGGTGAACTATATGGTTTCAGAAATGCACAGGTTACCGCAATTGCACCAACAGGTACAATTGGATTAGTAATGGATTGTGATACAACCGGAGTTGAACCGGATTTTGCATTGGTAAAATTTAAAAAACTTGCCGGCGGCGGTTACTTTAAAATCATCAATCAGTCAATACCGCCTGCATTAGAAAAATTAGGATATAACAAAGATCAGATTAATGAAATTGTTAAATATGCAAAGGGGGCAGGTTCTTTGGTTGGATGTCCTTATATCAATCCACAATCTCTTAAAGCAAAAGGTTTTACTGAAGAGTTAATTAATAAAATAGAAAAGATGCTGCCTTCAGTATTTGATATTACATTTGCATTCAACAAATTTTCGCTTGGAACAGAGTTCCTTACTAAAACATTGGGTTTTACTGAAACAGAAATAAATTCATTTGACTTTGATGTACTAAGCAGACTTGGTTTTTCTAAAACAGAAATTTCATCAGCAAACGATTATGTCTGCGGAACAATGACAATAGAGGGGGCGCCTTTCTTACAGCACGAACATTATTCTGTTTTTGATTGTGCAAATAAATGCGGTAAAAAGGGAACCAGATTCATCAGATCACTTGCACATATAAAAATGATGGCTTCTGCACAGCCCTTTATTTCAGGTGCAATTTCTAAAACAATAAATCTTCCGAATGGTGCCAGTGTTGAAGATGTTGCTAATGCATATATGCAAAGCTGGAAACTTGGTGTAAAAGCTAATGCACTTTATCGTGATGGTTCTAAACTTTCTCAACCATTAAACACTATGACTGATGAAGATATTGAAGTTATAATGGAAGAGAAAGAGAAAAACGATATTGTAAAAGTTGCTGAAAAAATAATTCATAGATACATTGCAAAAAGAAGAAGATTACCGGATAGAAGATCCGGCTATACACAAAAAGCAAAAATTGGCGGTCAATCAGTCTATATAAGAACCGGTGAGTATGATAACGGACAGCTTGGTGAAATTTTTATTGATATGCATCGCGAAGGTGCCTCTTTTAGAAGTTTATTGAACTGTTTTGCAATTTCTATTTCTCTTGGTTTACAGCATGGCGTTCCGCTTGAAGAATTTGCTGATGCTTTTGTATTTACACGTTTTGAACCAAGTGGAATTGTAACCGGAAATGACAAAATAAAAATGGCTACATCGGTTATTGATTATATTTTCAGAGAACTTGCTGTTACTTATCTCGGCAGGAACGATCTATCTCATATCGACAACGATGAAACTTCTACAAAAATTTCCAGAGGAATTGTCAAGAAATTAGCAGAACCTGAGTTTGAAAGTGAAGAATTAATTAGCGAAAGATTGGTTGAATTGGATAAGAGTAATATGGATGCCGATTACTTAAATTCTTATAAAAATTCAGATGTTGTTTCAGGAACGGTTACAAAAACCTTTAACAATATGACTGCAAAAGTTAAACAGGCAATTGAGAACGGATATACGGGAGATATTTGCCCAGAATGTCAGAGTATTACGATGGTAAGAAATGGCACCTGTCTAAAATGTATGACCTGCGGCGCAACAACCGGATGCAGTTGATAATTATTTAATGAGACTATCTTAAAATAAAATATAATGCCGAATTTTTTTTCGGGATTGTTTTACAACTGAAATAGTACCCGATTTGAGATAGTCTCCCTTTTTTTAAAATCCGATACTACTCTTCGTCTTCCTCAATTCGCCGTGCACCCATATAACGTTTATTATAGTAGTCATGCTCTAAAGAAGAAATTGTTACGCCTAATTTTGTTGAAGCGTGCGCAAATAAGTTTTCACCAATATAAATACCAACATGCCCTGGTTTTACACGTCTTCTGGTATTGAAAAAAACAAGGTCACCAAACTTCAGATCAGAGCGGTTTTCAATAGGAATTCCTTGTGTAAACTGTTCCCGTGCTGATCGGTTTAAATCTAACAACCAAGAATTCTTGAAAACACTTTGAGTAAATGCACTGCAGTCAATACCGTTTAATGAATTACCTCCAAATTTATAAGGAGTGTTCATATATTTAATTATCTCCATTATCATCAGATCTTTTTTGGTTGATAATGGTAAACTTTCTTCTTCCCTGTTTTTATCCAGATTTTTTATAACTGCCGAGATATCAATTTGCGATTCATCATCCGGAAGATCTCCGGGATCTTCCGATTCAGGGAAATCACCATCTTCAAAAACGATCAAAGAATCATCCGAAGCAGAATTTGTTTGATAACGCCCATAGTCTTTACCTTTTTTATCAGAGTTTTTACCTGAATCATTATATCTGGTAGAACTTGTTGTGCTTGAACAAGCAAGGAAAGTAAAGATGATCAACCCCAAACACAAAATCGGATAAAAACTTTTTATAACTATCATTAATCATCCAAGATATGATTTTAAAATATTACTTCTTGAGTTGTGTCTAAGTCTTCGAATTGCTTTTTCCTTTATTTGTCTTACTCTTTCCCTTGTCAGATTAAATTTTTCTCCAATCTCTTCTAAAGTCATCGCATACTCCCCATCAAGTCCAAAATAAAGTCTAATTACCTCAGCTTCACGTTCGGGCAGCTCAGATAAGATATTTTTAATTTCCAGCTTCAGGGATTCAGAGATTAGTTCATTATCTGGTGAAGGCTGCTGATCATTTTCAATAACATCTAAAAGGCTGTTATCATCATTTGTTGAGAAAGGTGCATCAACAGAAACTGATTTACCGGAGATTCTGAGAGTTTCTGAAATCTCATCAATATCCATTTCAAGAATCTGAGCTATTTCATCAGCACTCGGTTCACGTTCAAACTCCTGCTTTAAACTACTATATGCTCTACCGATTTTGTTTAATGCACCCACACGGTTCAATGGTAATCTAACTATTCTGGATTGTTCAGCTAATGCCTGCAAAATTGATTGTCTTATCCACCAGACTGCATAAGAAATAAACTTAAATCCCCGGGTTTCATCAAATCTTCTAACAGCTTTTATCAAACCTAAATTACCTTCATTAATCAAATCACCAAGTGACAATCCCTGGTTTTGATATTGTTTAGCTACACTAACAACAAACCGAAGATTAGCTTTTGTAAGTTTCTCCATTGCAGATTGATCCCCATTTTTCATTCGGATCGTCAGTTGTATTTCTTCCTCAGGTGAAAGTAATCCAACTTTTCCTATTTCCTGCAGATACTTGTCAAGCGATTGACTTTCTCTGTTTGTAAACTGTTTTACAATTCTCATTTAATTTTTTGCTTTTACTTACAAATGTTTCACTAAGAAAACCATAATATACAGTTATGATAATACCTGACTAAAAATAGAAATGTTTTAATTTAAAATAAAGCTACATCCATTTTCAGAAAATTTGAGAAGTTATAAATTCAGGATGATAACAGCTTACTTTATTATCTTTAAACTTATCGGGGCTTAATGTAACAATTGTCAATTTGTTTAATTCGGCTAAAATATAGAAAAGATTATCTCTCAGATTAGTAAATCTGTCTTTATGTTTTGGTATGGACAAACTATAGCGGGCGTGTATTCCTAAAACTTTAATACTATATAAAACATCATTAACCCGCTGTAGTTCTAAACGGGAGTCAGCTAACAGATAAAGCTCAGAGGCATTTAATACTGATGTAAAACAAATACCTGATTTCAATAATTTAATCAGATATGATCCTGTCTTTGAATCAGTTATAAGATGATCTGCCAATATATCTGTTTCAATAAGAAATTTAGGAATTATTTTTTGATTCATCTATTTTCTTAGCAAACTCAGAATCCTTTAATGAGCCTTGAGCTTCTATTAGTTTTTTCACTACGTCCAAAGGCATATCCTGAAGTTCTGAAATTTTATTTATTGTATCGTTTAGATTTTCTTCCGGTCTGTATGAATTAGTATTGTTTTGATCATTCATATAAAAAACTTTTTCCTTTTAAGTCATTTGCTACTCCAAAAAAATCTGCAGCTGTTTTACCAATATCAGAAAAGGTGTTTCTTGTGCCGAGATTATTTACAGCTTTGTTTAAGCCATAATAGAGAAGCGGAACATATTCTCTGCTATGATCAGTACTTGGTGTTGTAGGGTCGTTTCCGTGATCAGCAGTTATTATAACTCTGTCAGTATCATCTAAACTGCTTAAAAATTCCGGCAAAAAATTATCAAAACTTTTTAATGCATTTGCAAAACCGAGAACATCATTCCTATGACCGAAGTAAACATCAAAATCAACCAGGTTTATAAATATTAAACTTTTTACAAACTCTTTTGATGCTTTTAAAAGTTCTTTACATCCTTCTTCATTGGAGAAAGTTTTAACAATATGATTTATTCCACGATAGTTAAAGAGATCACTAATCTTACCAATGCTGACTGTATTAATACCATCTTTATAAAGAAAATCCAAGACAGTATCTGAAGGAGGACTAAGAGAATAATCTTTTCTGTAAACAGTTCTGGTAAAGTTTCCAACTGTTCCTATAAATGGTCTTGCGATAACTCTGCCTATCATTATCGGATCTGCTAAAACAATATTTCTTGTTAGTTCACAAATATGATAAAGAGCTTCCAATGGGATTACTTCCTGATGTGCTGCAATCTGAAAAACTGAATCGGCAGAAGTGTACACAATAGGATAACCTGTTTTAAGATGCTCCTCACCCAACTGTTTAATTATCTCTGTACCCGAAGCAGCAATATTACCAAGGTAGCCCTTACACCTGGTAACTTCTAAAAATTTCTGCATTATATCAGCAGGAAACCCATTTGGGTAATAATTAAAATCAGTATCTACATAAAGTCCGCTTATCTCCCAATGTCCTGTTGTACTGTCTTTACCTTTGGATATCTCTGCAAGCTTCCCAAATGAAGCCATTGGAATTTCAGTTCTATCAACTCCTGCAATAGGAATTATATTTCCCAATCCCATTCTTTGAAGATTAGGAAGTGAAATACCATTTAATGATCTGGAAATATTGCCAAGGGTATTACTTCCTTCATCGCCATATAAATTTGCATCAGGAAGTTCACCAACGCCAACTCCATCAAGAACTATTATAAAAAAATTATTCATACAGGTAAGAAATAATATTAGAACCGGTTAAATATCAACTAACACTTTTAACAGTGTTACCGCCTTTTTCAACAGCTTTCTGAAGCGCCAATTCGGCATTATGTAAAACTTCATCAGTATCAATTTTTCCAAGAGTTGAAGCAACACCGATTGATACCGTATAAGTGTTTTGTTTGCTTACAATTGCAATAGGCATGCGTGCAATTTTAACTCTAAGCTTTTCTGCCCAAACAAAAACTTTTTTTGAATCATTATTAAAAAAGTAAACTGCAAAAATCTTCTCGTCAATTCTGCCAAAGATATTAATAGGAGTCATTTCTTCGGCTATACTTTCCGAAATCGCTTTTAATACTTTAGGAAAGGGATCGCCATCAAATAAGGATTCTTGTTCAAGAAATTCATCAATCCTTATTAATGCCAAAGCTCCGGATATTTTAAGCATATTAGCTTTGTATAAATCCGAGGTAAGTCTTTCAATAAAGGTATCACGATTAAGAGCCCTTGTTTCCATATCAAGAGCCATAAGACTTTTTATAAGTGTCTGAGAAGAATGTGAATAAATAATATAGGATATTATATGAACAGAATGCCTAAGAAATTTTACATCAGAATTTGTGTATATATTTTTCTTAAGGCTCTCAAAACAAAGAACGCCAAAGTTCTGATTGCCGTAAATTAAAGGTATTGCAAGGAATGAACCATCAAATGTTAAATCTTCAGACTTTGAAAAACGTTTATAATTATCTGCTGCAGTATCATCAATTTTAACAGGGATACCTGATAGTATTGCTTTACCGACAAGTGTTCCAGTAAGATCGATCTGAAGACCTTTACCAACATATTTTAAGGAAGTTCTATTTACTACTTTTAAGATTTCAAATTTTTGCTCAACCGGTTTAAAGTAAACAAAGACTAAAGCATCCCATTCTATTAACTCACTCAGAGCATTCTGCATGGAAGCAAGTAAGTTATCTTCAGTATCAAAATCTGTTTCCGGTCCAATCAGGTTTAACAGCCCCTTTAATCTTTGTTGAGAAATAGTATCAGTATGTTTCTCTTCAAAAAACTGAATTATCATTGTTATAACACGAACAAATCTTCCAAGCGAATAAATAGTTTCAATGCCAAAAGCATCTCCGACTTTTGAATCAACTGCTAAAATTGCAATAAGAGAGCCTTCATAAAAAAGAGGTACACCAACAAAACTTCTAATCTTCTGAGTTTTATCATAATACCTTATCACATCAGATTCTGCAGCCGGAGAGATATCGCTCAATAATTCAGGCTCACTCTTCTGAACAATTTTACTAAGGATATCATCTTCTATATCAAATTTCCGTTTTGCAATTTCTTGTGGTGAGGCAGATACAAACTTTTCAATTGATAGTTTTTCTTTTTTCTTATTGTACCAAAAAAATATTGCGGTATGCGCTGAGTAAGCATCTTTAATTACAGTAAGAATTTTTTCGAGTGCAAATGTAAATTGTCCATCGTTGCCGATTTCAGCAGGCGGCAGCTCAGTTGCAATCTCTTCAAACCGCTCTTTAAGATCCGGAGGTATCAGAGTTGTTTTATGCGCCTTAAATTCGGGTGCATAATTATTTGCAGTAATTACCTCAGCCTCAGGGTTAGCTTTTGATATAATTGTAAATGATCCATCCTGATCAGAAGAAGCGGGTATATTATACTCACTATCAAAGTCGCTTTCTTCCTTAATCGAATACTTTCCATCAAGTCTTACTGAATCTCTTAGGAAAATAATAAAGGCAACATAGATAATAATTAC
>JAANMU010003527.1_pt1 | contig 9935 bp, 8 predicted proteins | sample 7279701 | NCBI WGS metagenome assembly JAANMU01 (sample SAMN14094539, study PRJNA606508) | bioreactor metagenome | isolation source: A lab-scale SPAN reactor treating ammonium-rich wastewater day 57 | place: Ireland: Galway | collected 2017-03-13 | reverse complement strand
TGTGGTGGTGGTGATGGTGATACCTTTAATCCATCTGGGAGTTGGGAGTGGCCAGTAGCAGGTCCGATTACGCTAAATCAAGGCTACGGTTCCACCTGGGCAGTTCGTCAAACTTGGGTGAGTCGGATTTATTCTTTTCACAATGGGATTGATATCAATGGCAGTAGCAGTACGGTCAGAGCCGTGGCAGACGGTACCCTAATTCGGGGTGTTTTCTCTGGCGGTGGGGGTTGTGCACTTCAGTACGTCAAAATCAAACACGCCGACGACCTCGTCACTTGGTATCTGCATGTGGATTATTGATTTTTGCCCATTTTTTGTACGGGTTTTTGTACTGGATCGATAGATACAATTATGGTGTGCGAATATCAACAAAAGCGATATTGAGCAATAATTTTGCCTTAATGTTAGTTCTGTCGATCTTCGTCGCTTGCAACCCAACCATAATTAAAGCTCAAGTCTTCATTTCTGAAATTTATCCTGCTCCCACCAGCGGCGAAAGCGAGTGGGTGGAACTATGCAACCCTAGCGAGCAGGCGGTCGATTTGTCTGCTCACTACTTAATGGATCAGTTGTCGACGCCAAGCGTACTGCTGACTTTTGCCAATCAATCGATTGCTCCGTTATCAGCACTGATTGTAAATATTACTGGATCAAAACTCAACAACGCAGGCGACAGTATTTTACTTTACAGCCCAAACAATCAAGTCATGGATCAAGTTACTTATGAAAATGCTACATCAGGCCAAAGTTTTTCCAAGATAACCAGTAACCAGACTCTAGTCACCAGCTCTCCCAGCCCGGGCATGTGCTTAGCTCAACATTTTCCACCAACTCCAACGCCCACTCCTACTCATACCCCGACTCCTCTGCCCACACCGACATCAACCCCAATTCCCACTGCAACACCTTTGCCAATACCAACTTCAACTCCCAAACCCAGCAATACACCCACACCGACTCCAACTCCAGCAGTTTCTGTCAACCCAACTTCAACTTTTCCTGCCGATCAATTTACTTCCCTAGTCGAGGTCTCAGAAATCATGGCTTGTCCCGAATCTGGTCAAAGTGAATGGCTGGAGTTGTACAACTTTTCTAACTCCACCGTCGATTTAGCGGGCTGGTATGTGTTGGATGCGGTTAATAATCGCGTAGATTTATCAATTGATTTGGCAACTAAAAGTTTTGGAGTTGTCGAGTTTTCCCGAGCGATTATCAACAACTCTGGTGACTCAATTAGCATCTTATCCCCTGATGGAGTTGTCCGCTGGCAGACAACCCTGAGTGCTTGCTCAGCCGGTCAGAGTTTTTCCTTGCTCAATGGTCAATTCACACTTGGACCACCCTCACCAAATGCCAGCAACATTGCCACCTCTAATCCAACCAATATTGACAGTAGCAGTTCGAAAAATCCAAATTCGACCACCTCAGCCAAGCCCATTACCTCAACTACTAACCCTCTCAACCCGTCTGCTGTTCCTTTTTTTTCCAACTCGACTCAATCAGGTAACGATGATGATCAGGTATGGCCAGTAGCACTTAGTCAGGTTCTAGGTGAGGTGAATGACTTAACTTGGCCTCAATTGCTTCAATCCTATCCAGCCACTAACTCAAGTCAAATCACCGATCAGTCTCCACCATCAGCTGCTACCAGTCTTCAATCTCAAACCAGTTTGGTTCTACCAACCTTGTTTGGCAGTTCTCTGGGTGGGGTGATTATGCTATCCTCAGGCTTACTATTAGGCTATGTCAACTGGAAAACACAACTGGTTACGACTTTTTAATGCAATTTTACCGCCTTTACTCTGGGCGATACTGATTTTCATTTTGTCATCCCAACCCACATTGCCCAGTATTCATTTATCGGTACTTGACTTTATCTTTAAAAAGTCAGCTCATATTTTCGTTTACTTTACCCTTTACTTGCTAACTTGGCGGGCACTCAAATTACTTCAACCCGACTTTCCAGATCATCATCCACGAATTTGGTTGCTGGCTTTGATTTTTTGCTTAATTTATGCCCTAACTGATGAGTATCATCAGTCATTGGTGATTTACCGCACCGCCACTTTGCAAGATATTGGCTATGATATGTTGGGAGTTCTACTTGCTTTTTTGTGGAGATACCGCTATATTTAATGGGTGTCCCAGTTTGAGCCATTTACCTTGCTCTGGACGCTCGTAGTAACATTTTTGAAAGATCCTTATGACAAAGTCTCAGTTGATCACCATTGTTAGCAAACAAGCTCACTTGCCGAAAAGAGCAGCACGGGAGGCGATAGAAGTCTTATTTGAAGAAATGATGCGAGCTCTAGCTAAAGGTGACAAAGTGGTGATTTCTGGATTTGGCACGTTTGTGGTATCTAAAGTCAAAGAGAAAGAGGTCACTCCATTTGGCAATGTCGCCAAAAAAACCACGGTGGAAGCTCACCACATGGTTACCTTCCGGCAAGGCACACCTCTCAGAAACACGATTTGGTGAGGTTGGCTCGATAACAGTGGCTTGGTAACACAGTTTTCATTACTTATTCAAGAATCGATCTCTCATCTTTTAGATTCCTCCACCTCGCCCCAGCGAGGTTTTGGATTTTTTCTAAATTTTGGAAGAGTGAAAAAATGTGCCCAGTTGTAAAAAATATATAGACGTATAATTGTTGCAGAATGTACAAATACCTTAAGTTGCTAAAGACATATCAGTTGGTGCAACTCGCATTTCGAGTTGAATTAGTCTTGTGGTTCATCATTGACACCTTGCCACTAGGTATTTTGCTGTTTGTTTGGTCCTCAATTTTCACTCAAAATAATAGTTTTCAAGGTTTTACCCTATCTGGAATCATCTTTTATTATTTGTTATCTATAATTATGCGGATGCTAACAGCTAGTCCATTTGAAGAGTGGCGAGTTGATGAAATTCGCAATGGTAATATAGATCGCTATTTAATTCAACCTGCTGGTTATATTCAACACATTTTTACACAATTTGTGGCTGGTAAGTCAATTTATTCTGCTCTTAATCTACCACTTCTACTAGGAGTTGTTTTCTTCTTCTCAAGAATATTCCAATTTACAATACCTACTTTATCGTTTGATAATGTCATCCCAATCTTGACTTTGATCATTTTCTCATTGTTTTTTAACTTTAGTTTGGGACTTTTAATCGTTTTACTTGGTTTCTGGTTAGAAAATGCCGAAAATCTGGAGCACTTTAAGTGGTTGCTAGTGTCACTTTTAAGTGGCCAAATACTACCTATTGACCTCATGCCAGAAACTCTACAAAAAATTACCTGGGCATTACCCTTTAAATACCTGATTGGCATACCTGGCATGGTGGCACTCAATAAGTACGATCTAGTCATTTTTGATTATTTGTACATGCTGGTTACACTGGGATTATCTACTCTGCTGCTGGCTTTCATCTGGCATAAAGCCAAGTATAAATATTCATCTATAGGTGGGTAATCATGCACAAATATTGGGATACATTCTGGGCATTCCGCAAACTCTGGTTTATGCGAGTCTTGGAGTATCGGGGCAATTTTTTCTTTTGGGCATTTATTGATGTAATGTGGACATGTTTTACTTTAATTTTCTTTTCCTTGATCATAAACGTTAGTGGCAATATTGGTGGCTGGAGTCGGAGTGAAATGCTACTACTTCTGGGGGTTTTCTCTATTCTGGAGGCTTTGATGTGGTCAATTTGCTATCACAATATGTGGCACTTTACCGACTCCATTTACTCGGGTGAATTTAATCTGTTGTTGTTAAAGCCACTAGATACCCAATTTTTATTGATGACTAGCAGAAATAGTTACAGTAGTATAAGTCGTATTATTATTGGCATCATCATGGTGGGAGTTGCCTGTCAGCAAATGAGCTTGACACCAACCTTGATTGACTTACTCGTCGCCACCGTTCTATTACTACTAGGCTTTCTATTTCTCTACTTTTTTTGGTTTAGCCTAGCTATCTTAGGCTTTTACCTAGAACGGGTTAGAAATATTAATGAAATTATTCCAGCTCTGGATGCCATGTGGCGCGTGCCTAATTCGGTCTATTCAGGTGCGACCTTCTTAATTTTTACTAGCATTATTCCTCTAGCCCTACTCACTACTTTGCCGTCGGAGGCAATCATGGGTATAGTTAACTGGCAGTTTTCTATCACATTGTTGGTGGCCACAATAGCAACATTTATCTTCTCCCGTTGGTTTTTTAAGTATTCCGTCAAAAACTACAGCGGCTCAGCACAGTAAAGATACTTTGTACGTTATAATCAACCACTATGTCAACTAATCAACCACCCATAATTCAAGTCACAAACCTGAAGAAATACTTCAAGGTTTATCAAAAACAGCCAGGCTTACTAGGGTCGATAAAGTCACTCTACAACCGACAATACAAGGAGGTAAAGGCAGTTAATGATATTAGTTTTACCATTCAGCCAGGTGAAATGGTCGGCTTTATTGGTCAAAATGGGGCAGGCAAGACAACTACGCTCAAGATGCTGTCTGGATTGCTGTACCCAACTGCAGGTAAAGTGGACGTGCTAGGTTATAATCCCTGGGAAAGAAAAGCTGTTTTCCAGAAAAAATTTTCACTCGTGATGGGGCAAAAGAATCAGCTCTGGTGGGATTTGCCTGCCATAGAAACCTATTTGCTCAATAAAGCTATTTACGAAATTCCCGAAAAACAATTTAATGACACTCTAGACGAGTTATCAACTTTGCTAGACGTTAAAGATATTCTTAAAATCCAAGTTCGCAAACTGTCTCTAGGGCAACGAATGAAATGTGAGCTGATCGCCGCCCTGCTACATAACCCTCAAGTTTTATTCCTGGATGAGCCGACCATTGGTCTCGATGTAGTCATGCAAAAAGCCCTCCGCGACTTTATCAAAGCTTATAATAAAAGGTTTGGGGCAACTATCATCCTGACCAGCCACTACATGGGCGACGTCAAAGAACTCTGTCCAAGAGCCATCATTATTGATCATGGTCAAAAGATTTTTGATGGTCAACTGCAAGATATTATTGATAAGTATGCCAGAAATAAAATAATCTCCCTGGTATTTGCCAGAGACGTCAAAGAAACAGAAGTTATCAAATTTGGCAAAGTCAAAGAATTTGGGCAGGATGGCTCAGCGTCGACAGCGACTTTGCTAGTGCCCAGACAAGATGCAGCTAAGATGGCATCTAAGATCATCAACAAGCTACCAGTGCAAGATGTGACCATTGAGGAGCCACCCATTGAGGCGATCATTCGAGAGGTGTTTGAAACCAAGGCTACCGATATTTAATCATCATGTTCACTAAGTACTTACAACTCTTCTCCATCTCCTGGCAAAATGGCTTCGTTTATCGGGCGAGTCTGTTTTTTTGGCGACTAAGATCAGTCATGACCACCCTACTTGCTTTAACCCTCTGGAACACCGCCTTTATTAGTGGTCAGGTCAATTTGGATTACACTCAGGATACAATGATCCTTTACATTTTTTTGACAGCAATCTTACAAAATGTTGTGCTGGCGACAGCCTTACAAGGGTTAACAGGCACCATTTATTCTGGTCAACTTAGTATAATTTTACTCAAACCTCTCAATATTTTTAGCTTTTTGATGGTGCAAGATTTAGCCGACAAGTTGAAAAACGTAGCATTTATCCTCATCGAAACTGCTATTTTCTTTATGCTTTTTCAACCAGCGGTAGTTTGGCCAACTGGCAACGTACTCATTCTGTTTGCTATCTGGATCATTGGTGGTTTATTTATCAACTTTCTCATCAATCTCATTTTCGGTGCCTTTGGCTTTTGGAGTCCAGATTCTTGGGGACCACGCTTTTTGTTTTACACCCTGATCACTTTCACAAGCGGCACTCTCTATCCACTCGATATTTTGCCTCTCGTAATTCAGAAAATAATTTATTTGACTCCTATGCCATTTCTCTCCTTTGCTCAAACCCAATTATTCCTCAATCGTCTCACCTCATCTGAAATCACCACCTACTCACTCGGCTTGATATTTTGGCTCTTCAGCTTAGGATTAATAGCAAGATGGCTCTGGGGTCGAGGCTTACGCGATTACTCTGCCGCGGGACAGTAAAATGCTTATAAAAATTCATCCACTGGCATTTCTGACGTGCAACTTCAAGCGCGGTGTTTGCTTGGATACAGATAAAATACATTCACGCGACTGTTTAGGAGCGAGAAAGAAATGGCAATGGTGAAAAAAAGAATCTTAACCTACTGGCACGTGTGGCGCCTGCTCGCCAGCAATGCCGTCCAAGAAACCTTTGTCAACCGTGGTACCAATGCTTTATTTCTCTTTGGCAAAGTAATTCGCCTTACCATGTCTTTAGTTTTTCTGTTTATTTTCGTCAAAACTGTTCCAGTTTTTGCTGGGTTCTCCACAGATCAACTTTATGTATTCTTTATTACTTTTACATTAATCGATCAGATTTCGCAAATGCTGCTCAGGGGAGTGTATCTTTTTACAAATTTAGTCAGACGAGGGGAGTTTGACTTTATTCTTACTAAACCCATTTCATCACTTTTTCTGTCACTCATCGGTAGTCCTGATATCAACGATGCCATTTTCTTGATACCGACAGTAATCGTTTCCGGCTTCTTACTATCAACGCTTGACCTGACTGTAACTCCAGTATCATTGTTGCTCTACATTGCCCTCTTTATCAACGGCCTTCTCATTGCCACTGCTTTTCACATTACCGCTTTAATTGTTGGCATTTTAACGACTGAGGTTGATGGAGTCATGTGGCTATATCGCGATCTATCCCGCTTGGCCACCTTTCCCGTTACCATCTACTTCCCACCTATTCCTTTTTTCCTCTTCTTTATTGTCCCTGTTGGGACGATGGTCACCATCCCATCTCAAGTCCTAATCGGCATGCCCACCACCTACCACATCGCCCTCGCCTTTTTTATAGGCATCGGTTCGTTTTTACTTAGTCTCTACGGTTGGAAGTACGCCCTCCGGTCTTACACCAGTGCCAGTAGTTAATACGACTCAGCCAGGATTAGTCCAATTAAAGCCCTCACTGGCTCTCCTTTGATAAACATAACCAAATCCCGGTCTTAAATGAATTAAGCTCTCTTGAAAAACTGGTTGTCCATCCCACCATTTGCCATTATATTCTGGACTAACGTCATCAATCAGCCATGCATAATCATAGTCTTGAATTGTGCTATCCCAGTACCACACTCTGTCTGCATAAAGCTCTGAATTACTGCCAAATGCACCATCTTCAATAAATGACGCTTGATAAAGCGATAACTCTGAAGGATAAACTGAACCAATTAATTGAATTCCAGGACGTATTAGTTGATCTTGACTGTCACGTTCTGGTACTTTTCCGGTCAAGGTGAGAGTTTGAGTATTCGACTGCTTGTTTTCTATCCAAAATCCTATTCCTGGTGTTAGCTCAATCTCTTCAACCTCGCCTGTCTGTGAACTTACCCATTCTCTTGATTCATTAAGCCAAAACCAGATGAAATCACCTTGCTGAGTAGTGTTATCTAGCATTCCCAATCTATCCGCGGTTTCCTCTGTTCCACCTGCATGAAGCTGGTCGGCTAATAGTATTGCTGGACTGGAAAAAGGAGCGAGAGGTAAGGATGCGAGATTTAAGGCTGGATGAATCAGTTTGTCAAATTCTCCCACTGTCGCTGAGTTTTCTGACTCACCAATAGAACCAACTGCCCTGACAACATAAAAGACGTTTGCATCGGGGTTGCCTACAAATCCAGAACTCTGCTCAGTATATGAATTAGTCATAACACTTGTTAATAGCGTCTGGGCATCAGGGGTAAAGTATGGATCAGCACTGCGATAGATGTTATATCGAAGCGCTCCGTCAGTATCTGACCAATTTAATTCAATCTGATTATCAACAATTAGTAGTTCAAGATCGGTTACTGGTTGTAAGTCAGGAAGTGTTACTCTGCCCTCTGGATACATAATCAAGCCATTACTTGATGATGGCAATCTGTGTACCCCAATATCTAGGGGGGTTCTGTCAAATCTGAGCATTAAATTGGTGTTGTTATCTACAGACAGTGCTTCATTGTACATTTGAGTGTTCCAACTTGATGACACGTCTCTAATGCTATTTGAGACTCTCAAATCATCAATCATGCCTTGAAGGGGTACTCTAACTTGATCTTGAAATGGATAATTTCCAATCGTATAAGTTGCGTTTGTGTCGTCTAGAATATTTCCAAGTGAAGGGAACAAGTAGTAATATCCTTTTTGCACCCCATTTATGAACAGTCTATATTCACTACCTTGTTTAGTCACAGCCACATGTATCCATTCCGAACTATTCCAAGAGAGTGATGTACTAGTAGCTGCGAAACCATGAAGTCCTGAATTTGTATCAAAAACAAATTGTAAATATGGTCCTCCAGCAGAGTTTTCCCACATGCCATAATCCAAAGAATAGATGAGTTCGTCTCTGGTGTTAGAGTACTTAGAAACGATTGGTAATTTCACCTGGTTACTACCTGAGTATTGTGGTTTAAACCATGCTTCAATAGTTAGGTTATCACCAACCTGCGTCAGCCCGCCCGTATCTAATACTTCAATTAAGCCTGAGTCTCCAAAATCTCCAAAGTTAAAAAATTGAGCCGCTTGACCATTGGTTAAATCGTCTTGCAAAAATTCCACTGATAACACTACCCCTTCACTTGAGTGACTAATTTGTCGAATCAAGATATCGTTTATTGGGTCATAAAAATCATATCCATCAGCTAAAGCTGCATCAGAAAAATCACCATACGTATTAAAATGTGTATCAACAAGTTTAGTTTCACTGGAATTGTTGCCAGAGATTAAAATCAGTGCTCCTTGAGTAGCAGAAGAGGGTAACAAACTATCAAATGTGCCAAGGTGTTGACGATATTCAATAAAATAAAACTCTCGGGTGTCAGTTTTGGGAATAACTAATGACTGAGTGGTGGTTGTGCTACTAGGATCTAACTCATGTGGGGCTAATAAATAGTTTCCTGTTGTTGTAACAACTTGATGTTCCTCAAATGACGTCCAATCTAGTGATTGTTGAAATTTTTTACTAAAGTGAAATGGATGCCCATAAGGATTTGCAGGACCCATTGTATCAAAAGGATTACCATATTCTCTTTCCTGACAATTAGCATAAACATCGATGGCCACATCAGGACAATAAATGCCTTTGGCATGACCAAGACCATAAACATGCCCTAACTCATGTGCAGCCACTTGACGAAACCTAAAATCAAATCCATTAATCCAGGCAGTCCTATAACCGGCTAATCCTATAATACCTCCACAAGACGGAACTCTAGGAAAAACATAAATAACATTTTCAAATTCATCTAAGGTTCCAGCTGGTATCATGGAATTAACCTCAGTTGTCCATTCTGGATAATTACAGCTTGAGGTATCTGAGTTGATCTCGAAAACACCCAATACCGTGCCTGATAAGTCACTGAGAGTGTGAGATCCCTCTAGAAAAAAGTTTTTAACCGAATCTTGGTCGGAAAAGACTTGTGAACTGACGGTGTCAACAGTAAAGTTGGATGGGGGGACTATGCCTGACGAAGAGTCAAATGTAAACATAACCACAGCTGCTGTAGAATCACCAACTTCTTTGGTGGAGTATTGACTCGAAGTGACTTTCAATGAATTGTTTTCAACATTTATAGTATTGTTTTTGACACTACCTGTCACGGATATCGACGAGCCTGATTCAGGTAACTGAGGAATTGGCTCAGAAAATACGAGACGATAGTAATTCTTTTGACCTTTTTCATTCATGACTGCCAACATGTATTGATCTTTAGATTCTGCCTTTAAATCATCTACACTGACAATTGAAAAAGTACCTTCTAAGGTTTGTATCTTAGCAAAGATATTTTTTATCCCAATGTTTTTTTCTTCATTAAAAG
>JAANMU010003522.1_pt1 | contig 9954 bp, 6 predicted proteins | sample 7279701 | NCBI WGS metagenome assembly JAANMU01 (sample SAMN14094539, study PRJNA606508) | bioreactor metagenome | isolation source: A lab-scale SPAN reactor treating ammonium-rich wastewater day 57 | place: Ireland: Galway | collected 2017-03-13 | reverse complement strand
TCTGTTTTTAATGCGAAATTATCTTAAAAAAAATGGCGCAAAAAGTGAAGTAGTTGGTGAACGAAGTACGATAAAATTCACTGTCGCCGTATTGATGGAACAAGATAATTCTCTGTGTATCTCTCCAATATTTTCGATGAAAAATGTTTCTTGTATTGCCAATCGGCCGATAGCATCGAAAATTTCAATACTGTAAGTGCCTGTTTCTCCGGCAGTAAAGTCAATTGTGGCATTTTGCCCATTGAAAAATGCTGCCGAAAGGGCGGTCATACCTTCGGGACGATAAAATCTTTTACCGTCATTTGTTTCGCATAAACCAAGCAATTTAAATTTACCTGAGCGTTTTTCGGAATATACCGGCAATGTGTCGCCGCTTGCCGAAAGCCATACAAAAGACGTAATCGCAAGGGGAGTTGTCTCTGCGCTGCCAAGTGTTGCAATTATTGGGATTTTTGCCAATTCCGGTGAAGTACCGTCCCATGATTCGTTGATAAACAAATGTTCGCGCAACGCCCCGTTTTTCATAAATCTTTTGGGAGAATATGCCGATTTTTCACAAAAAAGTAAAGAGCCGTCATACTCTATTTCAGCTGCAAACCTTGCGGGAACTGCACCGCCTTGGACGGTAGCCGGCTTTATGCCGGAAAGCATAAGGGCGAAACTGCGCCGCTCGCCGGCGAATGCCGAATCTTGCGGCAATGAAACTATTCCGCCCAAGCCCTGTCCGAACAGACGCACAAGCGCAGGCGAACCAATATCTTTGTATTCAAGACCGAATCGTCCGGATACGCGCCCTATTTCCGTCGGTTTGAAACGTAGTATCAGCGGATGAATTCCGTTGGGTTGTAATAGAAAGGGCAACGGATTAACTATTGAAAAATGAGATGTGTCCGGGCCAAGTTGCTTCGTGGGAGTAAGTATAACAGCCGTTGCGCCAAGATTGCGAACTATAACAGTAACGGCGGTGTCCTTAGTTTGACCAATTTCAACCACGCCGAAATCAATTAGCGGAGTTTCGAGAACAATAGCAGGCTGAACGCCTATACCGGAAAGCGGACATTGCAAAGTGTCGCCGTAAGATGTGAAAAACATTAGTGAAGCATTGCGCAAACCGGCTGCTTGCGGACAGAAACGAATTTCTGCCGAATGACTTCTGCCGGCTTCGAGAGAAAATGGCGTACCGCCGGAAATAACGGAAAAATCCGATTTGTCGGTGCCGATTATCGCCATTCCCGTAATTTCGGCAGTATAATTGCCCGGATTTATAAGCACTTGGTGTAAAATAGAATCTTTGATTGCTCCTATTACTGCATTTCCGAAATCTGCATTACCTGCGTTTAATGTCGGTCGTACAATAGACCAAGTCGCGTTCGATTCATCTTGTTGTGAAGATGTTGTACGAATTGCCCAAATATCGGCTGTGTTTCCGCCGGCAACTATAATTGTATCGCCTGTTTTATTCCAACCGACAGAAGTAACTGCGTCCGGGTAGGGGGGAAGCGTGAGAGATTGTGTTCCCGTCAAAGCGTCCCAAACTATAACGCGCCCGTCTTCGCCGCCGGTTAGCAAGCGAGTTCCGTCCGAACTCCATGCAAGCGATAGAACTGCCGCAGTATGTCCCGTCAAATTGTAAATCGGCAATCTATTAGACGTATCCCAAATATAAACGACATTATCACTTCCACCGCTGGCTGCTTTGCGTCCGTCCGGTGAAAAGGAGCAAGTGCGAACAGAATTTTCGTGCAAATTGAAAGCAGGCGGAATTTCGTTGCCATTGGTCAAATTCCATATTCGCACAGATCTGTCGCCTCCGGCGGATATTGCCGAAGTTCCGTTAGGGCTGAATTTTACGCTATAGGCTCGATTAGTGTGTCCGGTGAGAATCTTAGTTGTGGATTCCATTGCCGTGTTCCACAAGCGTATTGTGCCGTCGTCGCAACCTGTAAGCGCGAATCGTCCGTCCGGTGAAAGCGTTGCGGCCCAAACCGGTGCTGTATGACCAAGCAAAATTTGTGTTTGCGTTGCATCGGCTGTATTCCAAATTCGTGCCGTGCCGTCGGTGCCGCCGGTGATTAGCCGTGTGCCGTCTGCCGAAAATTCAACATGGCGAATTGTACCCGTATGCCCCGTGCAAACAGCAATCTGAGTGCCGTTACGTATGTTCCAAATAATGGCAGTACCATCGCTCGAGGCGGTTGCCGCCCGCATAGAGCCGTCCGGCACCAAAGAGGCGCATTGCACCGTGTTCGTATGCGCTGCAAGCGTTAAAACTTTTACGGCTTTATTCGATTTAATATTGCCTGCCGAATGAGTAACGCGGGCTATACAAGAATCGCTCGGCGTGTTCGGTATTCGCCAATTATGACGTAATCCGGCGGCATCGGCAATAAAATTCCACGTTTCCCCGTTGTCAAGAGAATAGTCCAACCTTACGCTGTCTTGTGGAGTTACGCCTTTCCATGAAAGCTGTTCTATATTGCCGACTATGAATTTTTCGCTGCCGTTCGGACGTATCAGATTTATATCGGGCGGAATAGGAAATTTCCCTGTGAAGCCGCCGGTCAGAAAAACTTCTGCGGGGCAAAGGTCTGTTTCTATTTTCAAATCAGCCGAACGAAAAAAAGAATCTGCCGGAGCGAATTGAACTGTAAATTTGCGCGAGTTGCCGGCTGTAATCGTAAATGGAAAAGAAGGCGGCGGTTGCAATGAAAATGATGGAAATGACGATGAAATATTGCGTATGGTTATGGCTTTGCCTTGAGCCGTAAGGGTAAATTCCTTAGTAATGATTGTATTTGGCACGACTTCGCCAAAAGATATTTCGTCAGGGTTTGCAATTAGTCGGGCAACATAATTCGGCGGTGGTGTGTAATAAGTACGAGCGGATAAGGCGAGTGCCGGAACGGATATGTCGCAAATTCTCAATGAATCATTGCAACCAAAATCGCTCTGCCAGCGCAAAATGCATGGTTGAACGCCAATAGACTGTTGTAAAATCGCACGAAAAATTGCAATCGCTTCTGTTTTTGAGGTAATATTTTCGAAGCATTCGCCGCCGCTTTTCGAGGATATATTTCGCAAAATATCCGGCATAGGCAGCCCTGCAGTTATGCAGTAAATCGTTGCGCCTATAGATTTTGCACGAGCGACAATTGCTTGCTCGTTTCCTTCTCCAAGTCCGTCGGTCAAGAAAACGACGATTTTTTTGTACTTGCCTGTTTTTGCAATTTCAAGTGCGCCGCTTGGGGGATTCAGCAATGCCTCGTCGTAATTTGTGCCGAGCAAAGGTTTCAGATCGGCAACTGCGGAAAGCAGAGCCGATTTATCGGAAGTGAAGTCTTGATTGATATAACTTACATCATCGAAACTGCCTATCGCACATTCATTAACGCCGTCCGATAAGGCTTCTATAAATGCAACGGCCGACGATTTTGCCATATCAAGCCGAGTAGCACCGGTCGGCTCGTTCATAGAACTCGACACGTCGAGCATTAAAACGGCCGAAATAGGTTCGGGAGTGGCGGGAGGGCAGTATACGAGAGTTGCATTACGCTGGATATTATCCTCATGCACAATAAAGTCCGACGCGGAAAGTGGACGAATTAGTCTGCCAAGCGAATCGAAAACGTATATTTTTGCTTCAATCGTCGGAAACGCCCGATAATCGGGCGCATTCGTGTAAAGTTGTTGTGCCGTTGCATTGGCGAATGACACAACAACAGCTGCAATAAATATAAAACTGCGCATTATTTGCCCTTTTTGGTGAAAATTGTCGGGCGGGCGCGATAGCGTCAGACGACAATATTGTCGGGGATTTCAATTTCCATCATAAGTATAGCCGAAGCGATAGTTTTGCCTTGTGCGTCGAGTTTAAGCGAAACTGTGCCGCCGCCGCCGAGCGTATTGTGCAATACAAAATTTACTGCCCACAGATTAGGCAATTCGTAACGTTCTACTTCGCCGAGAGTCAGCCCGGCAAAATGACGCTTTACACGTTCGGTTGTTAGTGTGTCGCGCAAAATCGGATACAAATCTTCGCGATAAGCTATGACGCCGCAATTTGCCGCATCTCCTTTGTCGCCGCTGCGAGCATGTGCGATTTTCGATAAAGGTATTGTTTTCATTGATTTTTTGAAAGTTATGAAAATACTTTTCTGAACTTGATTTAAAATTAAATAAATCCGGATTAATGCCGTGCCGCGCCGCCGTCTACGTTAATGGTTTGCCCCGTGATAATTCCCGATGCGGGAAGTGCGAGAAATGCCACAACATTGGCAATATCATGCGGTTCGTCAGCGCGGTGAACCGCTTGCTGCGGCAAAATATGCGGCAGTATTGTTGATGAACGCCCCGAATCATCAGGTTTTTGCGTGGCGGTCAATCCTACCGAAATTGCATTGACCGTAATGCCGTAGCGGCCGACCTCTGCAGCGAGAGAGCGCGTGAAGCCGATAACACCCATTTTTGCGGCGGCATAATGCGCCAAGTACGGAGTGCCGAGCCAAACCGTGTTCGACGATAAAGTTATGATTCTTCCAAAACCGTTTTCTTTCATTGCGGGCAATACTGCCTGGACAGTCAGAAAAAGCGTGTCGAGATTTACTTCCATTACTTTTTTCCACTGTGCGAAAGTAATAAGCTCAAACGGCTCTTCGTCGTACATACCGACATTATGCACGAGTATGTCAATGCGTCCGAAATGGTCTGTTGCAGTTTTTGCAAGTGTTGCTGCATCATCGGGATTGGAGCAATCTGCGCGAATAGCGACGGCCTCGCCGCCGGCAGAACGAATGGCATCAACCACGTGAGTTGCATCGGCTATGTCGGCTATAACTATTTTTGCTCCTGCTTCTGCAAGTCGTTCGCAGAAAGCACGTCCGTTACCGATGGCGGCACCGGTAACAATGGCGACGCGGTCGGATAATCCGCGTTCAAATTCTTCTATTTTCATATTTTTTTGTGTTGGACTGTCGGCTCGCCGTGCATTGTTTTGCACTTTCACGATAATTCGGCTTAATTATTGCTACGATTAAAGCGTAATAATTATTTGCCGACAAACAGCGAGATTCTGCGAAAACTACAAAAAAAAACGCAGTTTCGGGCGCAAGTTGCCCATAGGAGCCTTGGTCAAACTACGAAAATCATTATATATCTATGTCTTCCGAAACTACCGGCACAACATCGTATTTTGAACTCAGCAAACACTCTACCGTACAATTTATCGTGTTCGGGATATTAGTCGCATTAACCGGCTATATTATTCAGATGTTTATAGTTACGCCTACGGTGGAAGTATTTTTCGAGAAATTCCTTCATGCTCATGTGGTGCGCGACGGTTCATCGGTTAAATACAAGGTTTCCGGTGCGAATCGCTTGGAATTGACAGCGACGGACGCATACTACCGATGGGCAATACTGATTGACGATGCGCCTACCGGCCGTCCGGGCGAAACACTCGAAGCCGAGTATATTTTCAGCCCCATAATTTCGCTCGCGCCTGTAGTAATTGCATTTTCGTTCGGCTTTGCTGCATTTTTTACTACTTTATTGCCGCAGAAAATGGGGCTTCTAAGGCAAAAAATCGAACGTGAGGTAGTTAATTCTCTCGATAAAATTGCTCGTGCGCTTTACGGCGAGCATACAGATGCGGAATTGCGCGAAATAGTCGACGCGCTGAAAACGGCCGATGCACGTGAATTGCATGATTATGCAGACGGAATTGGTATGCCTTACAATGACGTGGAAACATTGCGCCGGGCAGCATTATGGCGTGAATACGGTCTGTTCGGCCAAATAATACACGCGCACGACGGAATTAAATTCTATATGCGGCAGTATTTTACGGTGCAATATAGCAATGCGGTGCTTGGGCTTGTGTATATCGGTGCCGCATTGTTGATTATTATTATCGGCATTCGCGGGCTTAAATTTATTCCGCCATCCGAGCCGTCGGTTATTTTATTCGCACTCGGTTTGGAATTTATTTTGTTGGTAACTTATGCCGTAATGCTGTTGTATTCCAAACAAGAGGATAATAGCGGCGATGAACTGACGAGTGCGGGATCCGGCGATATGTTTGGCAGCACGGGCGGCGTGCAGGGCGGAGAAGATGCGGAAAACCTGCTGCGGGCTTTTGCTTCGCGGCCGCGTTAGGATTTTTATCGGAATATCATTCGCAGAACGGAATAATTGAGATTACGGCATGGCTAACGGAAACGAATCTAAGCCAATACGATTGGTGGGGCGCGGTAAGCAATTGGCATTGCTGAAAGAATGCCGCGATAAATTACGCGATAAAAAGGCCGGCTCCATGATAACTATTTCGGCCGAATCCGGCTACGGAGTTTCGTCTTTCCTTAGATTTTTCGAGCAGGAAAATGCCTCGGCTATATCGTCGCCCGTTATTGCTTATGCGGAGTGTCAGGCACCTGTTGGAGGCTTTCACATAGGTTCGTTGCAATCGCTGTATCCGTTCTTGCGAGTTGCCGAAACATTGGCCGACCGTGAGAAAAAATCGGCCGAAAAGCGACTTGTTCTCAATATCGGTGTCTCATTGCTTTCAGCAATGCCATGGGTAGGCGATGTTTTCTTTGCCGCGAAGGAAATTGCCCGCGATGTGCGCGACTATAAACGCGAGAAAAAAGATGCCGACCAAATGGCCGGGCCGCAAGGCGGTGTAATTTCGGAAATGTTTGATTTTATTATACAATACGCACAAAATCGCCCGCTTGTTCTTCTGTTGGATTCAACGCACTTCGCCGATGCGCAATCGGTTGAATTGTTAAGCAAACTCTACGATGCCGTTCAAACGCTTCCGCTTATGGTTGTTGTAGGATATTCTCCTACCGGTGTAGAAACGGCTGTATCGCCGCTATTGCAGATTTTAAAACGCTTTAAAGCCGACGACAAGCGTTACTTTCATACGGAACTTACAGTTTTTTCACCTGCCGAGTTGGGTGATTGCTGTGCAATGTATTTGCCGGATTACGGCCGAAATCCGCAGTTTGAGCGTTGGCTTGCCGAACGCACCAGCGGAATACCGTCGCTTGTCGTAGAATACTTGCGATATTTTCAGCAGTACCCGCCTTTTGCCGGCGACGGCTCCATGCGCGAAGATGCGGCCGCATCCGATATTCTGCCGCCATCCATACACGCCGCCTTTTCGAAACTTGTGGAAAAGCTTTCCGACGATGACCGCACAATATTGGCATTGTGCAGCGTAGAGGGAATGGAGCCAACGGTAAACATTATGTCGGCTTTGATGAATGTTGATGCTTTGACTACTGTTCGTAAACTCCGCTCATTGCAACGTCGAACAGGGATTATTCGCAGTTTGGGCTCGAAGCGTCGCTATGGTGTAAAAACTACCGTGTATGAATTTACACAGGAATTTTACTATCAATTTTTCCGAAATTCGCTCGAATATGAAGAAAGCGTAGCCTTGCATAGGCAGGTCGCCTCGCTATTGGACAAGACCTTGCAAGACATTGAAAATCCGGCAGAGCGTTTGAATATTATGCCTTATTTGGTTGCCCATAATTCCGAAGCAGACGATGCATCTGCTACAAAAGAAATATTGATTGAAGCTGCTAAAAGCGCAGAAGCGGCCGGCGATGATGCGTTGGCACAAGAGGTATTTGCCCGTTATGCTACTATTTTCGGAGAGTCGGCAATTGCTAAAATCAAAAGTGAGGAAACAGAGAAAGGCGATAGCGAAATTGCTACAGAAAGAATACTCGACAATAGCTCAAATGCCCCTGACGATGCTATAACAGGCGACGATATTCCTATGGATTTTCCCGCAATACAACGTGAAATAATCGGGTATATAACAAGTGGCACATATAGCGAGGCTGCCGATAAATCAAGGCATTACGCAGATATTTACAAGCAAAGATTACTATCGGAGGAGCGTGCCGTACTATTTGTTTTGGGTACTCGCGCTCACACAGAACTCGGAGAGAATGACGAGGCCGAGAAACTTTGTCGTAAAGCACTTGATATTTTGCGGAGTTTCCCCGATGCCCCGGCCGAATGTTTGGCGTATAACGCGCTGGCACTTATACGGTTGCAACGTAACGAAACAGACGCGGCATGGAACGAGTTGCGCCGTGCAGCAAAAATAGCATCATCAATAGGGCAAGAATATCAACTTCTTACCGTGAGCAATATAGGCAATTTACTCAGAAAACTTAATCCGAAAAAATCCATTCCATATCTGGCACTCGCAAAGCGTATGTGCCGCTCGCTTAATTTCCGCGTATTTATGGAAGAATATCTTCTGTAATTTATTGCAACGAAATTCCTGAAAAATAACAATGCCGCAGGCGCAACATATCGGCAGAAAAATAATTATCGGGTAAATAATTATGCCGTTAAGTGCAAACATAGATAATTTTATTTTCGCAATACCTTGTTAGCGATAGGCTTTATTTTTAGCGCCTGGTTCCAACTGCTACAAATAGTTTTCCACCAACCTTACTTTCCTTTACCGGTAAATATTCTTGATGAAAATTTTCTGTCTTTGTTTCAAGTGTCTGCCATATTTTACGGCTAAGGTCAGCCTTTGCAACTTTTTCAACTATCCAAGTATTCAAAGTTCTTTTTTCGGTAAAAACGTCAACGATTACTATTTTTCCGTTTTCATTAAGTAGCCCCACCAAATTGTCTAATACCATTTCCCATTCCGGAATAACTGACAATCCAAGGACGCAAATTACTCTGTCAAATCTTAATTTTTTGTTAGTATATTTTTCAATAGAAGTCAAGTTTAATTCTCGGGCGTCTGCTTGAAATAGGAAGATGTTTGCCCAAGAATTTCTTCTAATCGAGCCCTGTCCTTTTTTAAGCATACCTTCTGAATAGTCCGTTCCGTATAGTATAACCTTGTCGTTACTTGCTTTTATATGTTTGAAATTAGCTCCGGTTCCACATGCTATATCAATAACGGTTTGATTATCTTTTAGGTCTAATAATTCAATCGCTCTTTTTCGGCTGCTGAAATATAGTTTCTCTAAAGAGTTGTCATAAAAACTTGAAAAAATGTCATACCATTTCATATTACGGCCTTTGTTTTGGGTTGTCTTTTTAAACTGACCACTATCGGTTCGGGTATTGCCGAAGGCGGGGATTTTTAGCGCGAAAGTTCAATCGAAGAACGAATGTTAACCTTGCACAAGAGTCTAATCCCTGCCCGTCCGGCAGGCGGGGAAGCCGTTTAGTCCCGCTTTCGGCAATACCTTGTTATGCATAGTGCGGTCTATTTCAGATGCTCTATTTCAATTTTTATTTGGTCAATTACTTGTTTGTTGGCTATTTCTCCGTCCAAGCTAAAAACAATAAATACGTTTCCTCCGAAGTCGTTTTTGAAATTTTCAAAACTTGCTTTCATTCGTTCGGAAACGGAATAGTTGCCAAAATTAGATTGAGCTGTAACGGGCTTGATTTGTATTCCAAATGCTTTTTCGGATGTTACATAACCAAGATAATCAATGTCTCCAGCGTGGTCTAACTCTGGCGGACTTTCTTCAAATCGCACTTCAGGAAACTCCTTTGCCAAGCCGTCATTTACTACGGACTTTTCTCTCAAAAACACGTCAAAAGTTCGGCTAATTGTCAGATTATAAATATAATCGTAACAATCCTCTTTCGTCAAGGCATTAAAAGCCTCTTTCCATTCAGGAATAACAACTTCCGTGATTTTTTCGTACAATCTTTCGCCAAGTTCTTGCAGACTTTCTCTCGTTATCTTGAAGGTGTTTTTTCCTGCTGTGGTTGCATTCTCAAAATACCATTGTTCCCATTCTTCAATTGTGTTTGGCTGGCATTCTCTGATTAAAGCCATAACAGCACCTACTTTATTTGGTCTTGAGAGTTGATAAGTTTGTGTGGCATAATTGAGTACCTTCTCTTTCTTACCAAACTCCAACGAGTATCTTTTTATCTCTTTTTTAG
>JAANMU010003518.1_pt1 | contig 9965 bp, 7 predicted proteins | sample 7279701 | NCBI WGS metagenome assembly JAANMU01 (sample SAMN14094539, study PRJNA606508) | bioreactor metagenome | isolation source: A lab-scale SPAN reactor treating ammonium-rich wastewater day 57 | place: Ireland: Galway | collected 2017-03-13 | reverse complement strand
GGCCGCAGCAAGCCGTGAACGGGTTGGCCACCGGCCGGGGCGCGTAGAGCCGCGCGTCAACAAGCGGCGGCCCAAGCTGATCGCCCTGATGACCAAACCAAGACGCGACTACCGGATCGAACTGGGAACGGCCGGCTGACCTTAAGTCCTTGCCCGCCAACCGGCAGTGCCATTCGTGGCAGGCCTATAATATGTGGCCCAACAAATTCTCGCTGTACACGCATCCGCGTGGCGGGCAAGGTCCGTGGGCGGACGTGAGTTTCGATCGACCCTACGGTCGTCAATCGCAATTCGCGGGCATTGTCAACGATCCACTCTCCGTCGGTTCCGGAGAGTTTCTTTCGTTTGAGCAACCACTAAGTTACTTCCTCGAACAGCACGGTTACGACGTTACCTATTGTTCCAATAGCGACCTGCTCACTCCCGATCGCGAGCTTAAGTGCAAGGCGTTCGTCAGCGTCGGTCACGATGAATACTGGGATATCCGCCAATTCCCCAGCGTCGAGATGCTGCGCGACCGCGGCGTGAACCTGCGGTTTCTTTCGGGTAACTCCGTCTGCTGGGTCACCCCGTTTCGTGCGGGCTATGACGGCAGGCCCAATCGAATCATCTTCCGCGGCGGGCCGTACACCCGTGAGCAGCAAATGCGAGCCCACTTCGGAAAGCTGGTTTTTGACACCGTCTTGCCCGATCTGGCAACATTCGAGCGTGCCGTCACGGACGCCGTCCCCATCACCGAGCACGCGCGCCGAAGCCGCGCCGCCGCCATCGCCCGGAGCCTCTTCGACGAAGTCTGCCAGCGCTCCCGTCCGGCTCAGCAAGAAAGCCGCCGACTCGTTCGCCTTGAACCTGCAAAAGCCGAGGGAGCTGCCGTTCGAGGGCGGCCGGTCGTCCGGAGCGGCGCTTGAGGGTGTTGCTCGCCTTCGCGGTGCCTTCTCCATCGATCTCGCACTCATCCGCCCGGATCCCGCCCAGCCGCGGCGGGAATTTCCCGCCGGCGAACTCGCGGAGCTCGCGGCGTCCGTTCTCGAGCGCGGAGTGCGCCAGCCGATCCGCGTCTGGTTCGTGGAAGCGGAGCGGGCGTACCAGATCGTCTCGGGGGAGCGGCGGTACCGGGCGGCGATCGCCGCGGGCCTTACCGCGATTCCCTGCGTCGTGGGTGATCCGCCCGCGGGCGCCTTGGCGCCTGACCGCCGCGATCTCCTCGTCGACCAAGTCGTCGAAAACTGGCAGCGGCAGGACTTAAATCCCTGCGATCTCTCGGACGCGCTCAAGGAACTTCGGAACAAACACGGCCTGTCGCCGGACGACATCGCCAAGCGGACGGGGAAGCCGAAGAGCGAGGTTTCGCGATTCCTAGCGATACAGAAAGTAGAGCCTGAAACGCAGGCGGCGATCCGGAGTGATGATACCGGCAGCTATTCGCGGCGCCATGTCGTCGCGATCGCGAAGCTGCCGCCGTCGGATCAACCGTCGATGGCGGCGACAATCCTGGAGAAGAAGCTCACGGCCGTGCAGACGGAGCGGGAAGTGACGAAGCGTCTCGAACGCCGCGCCGGCCGCGATACGCGAGGTGCGGCGATCACGGCGAAGGAGTACGCGTTCGGTGGAGCGCGCGTGAAGATCACGTTCCGCAAGCGCGGCGTCACGAAGTAGGAGTTGCTCGATGTGCTCGACCGTGTATGCGGCATGGTGGAGCGGGAATCGGAGGGCGGCCTGTCAGTGTGACCTCCGAGAGAGAATCAAGGCCCGCCGTCATCGCGGTGCTCGACGCATACGATGCGATCGAAGCCGAAGTCGATCGGCTGCGTGAATTACTAGCGGAGATCGGTCTCATCGCGGCGAACGTCGCTCCGGAGAGGGCAGTCGAGCGCATCGACGAACTCACTGATCAACGATTCCCACCACATGCGTGAACGCCGATGTTCCGCGCTACAAGTGCGACGGCTGCGGCACCTGCTGCAAGAACCATCTTATCTTCGAGACGGGCGAGCTCGACGTGCTTCGCGAGCCCCGGCTCATCGACTCCGACCCGCACCCTACCGGCAAGCCCGTGCGTCAGGTCGTAGATGAGATTCGCATCGAATGGAAGGCTGTCATCATCGCGATCGGTCGCCCATGCTCGTTCCTTGGCGGTGTGTGAATCTGACGGATGAAATGGGCTGTTTTGGGCTTCGGCAAGCGGTGAACCATTGAAGTTGTGCCGTGCAACTACTGCACTCTCGGTTCGTCCGCCACACCACGTCGTGGTGAGGCGAACAATCCAAGCTTGATCGTTCTTGCGGTACGCGCGCGAGCGGGTGAACTCGATGTGACGCTCCTCGCAGTAGGACACCAGCGTCTCGTTCATGAAGGCGCTGTCGTTGTCCGAATCCAAGCCAAGAATCGGGATCGGTAGCTGACCGCGCAAACGCTCCAGCCCTTCCGCCACCAACGACTGCTCGCGCGCTAGCAGCGGCAACGCTTCGGTCCAGCCGGTGCAGACATCCGTCATCACCAGGCTGTGAAGAAACACGCCGGCCATCGAACTGCCGCTGTGGGCGACGAAGTCAATCTCAAAGTAGCCTGGCGCTGGATCATGCCAATCCGCAAACGTGCGCACCTGCACCTGCTGGCGAGACTGGTTCTGCTGCGGTCGCTTCTTGCGCCCTTTGGCCGTTTGCCGGATCGGAGATAACAGCCGATCCAGCGTTGCGGCGCTGGCCGATAGCAGCGTCTCACAACCGCATGTCGCAGCGCTTCTGACCGCGCCTTCAACCGATGGATGCGGGCTTGGGAAGCCATAGCGGGGCCGTATGTTGCTGTGGCTTGCTGGCCAAGCGTCTTCACCAAGAAGACTTGCGCTTCGGCCCGCCGACGCCGGTACTCTTCTGCCTGTTGTTCAAAATCGCCTCCCTTGGCCTCCATCTGGTTGAGTTGTTCGGCGCTGAGACCGAACAGGCTGTCAAGAACGACGGGGGTTACGGCATCGCCGCAACGGAGCTTGCTGCGCACCTCCACGTTGAGTTCCCTGGTCTTCTTCTCGTCTGCCAGCGCGGCCTGAATATCGTCAGTAACCGGCTTGAGCCGTTTGAGCGCGTCGGCGATCTCCCGGCCACGTGGAGCCGGGCGGGCACTGAGCTTCTGGAATTCACGAAGCCACGATTCGCCGATGGAGTCGTTGCTGATGGAAACATACTCGTTGTTGACAACGCCTCCCTGGCCGAGGAGTGTGAGCAACAGGTCGATGTCTGAGGCTGCCGGTTCCTGTGCTCCGGCAAAGCTACAGGCGGTAAGCACAGCGAACGCAGCGACGGTTCCACGGACCATCGGAAACTCCTGTGATCGAATGTGCGGTCAGTCGTTCGTGGTGGTTATGGAGCGGCCTTCGACTTCCAAAACTCAGGCGAGGACTTGCCGTTGATCTGTTTCAACGACTCGATGCCGCGAACGATCTGGAGGTTCTCTGCCGACACTTCGGGAATCCAAAGCGACTCCAGCGGCATCCCCTTCAGCGGCGAAAGATCCGATACACGTGTGAGGGGGCATTTCAGGAACGTCAGCGGCATGCCTGCCAGCGGGGAAAGGTCGGAAACCCGTCGTGAGCCGCCGAAATCCAAGTGGGTCAATTGCATGCCTTTCAGCGGCGACAAGTCCGAAACGTCCAGGTTGCAGAACGTCAGGTGGGTCAAATTCATGTCTTTCAAGGGCGAAAGGTCCTGAATGGGCGTGGTGGAGCAATACAATTGAGCCAGAGGCGTCTCTTTCAGCGGCGAAAGGTCCGACACCCGCGTGTTGCTGCAATTCAAGATTCGCAGTGGCGCTGTTTGCAGCGGCGACAAATCTGAAATTGGAGTCTGAAAGCAAACCAGTTCGCTTAGTGGCATTCCTTTGAGTGGCGCCAGATCGGAGACTTTTGTGTGATTGCAGGTCAAAAGTTCCAGCTTCGCTTCGGCCAACGGCGTCAGGTCTTCAACCGGCGTGCCCCCAATGTTCAAGTTCGTCAGCGGCATTCCTTTGAGGGGCGAGAGATCGGCGACCTTCGTGCGTGAGCAATCGAAAAGTTGCAGCTTCGCATCCGCCAGCGGCGAGAGATCGGACAGCCAGGAACTGCTGGGAAACGCAGCGAAACAGACGAGTCGCCGCAGTTCCGGCAGCGATTTCAACGGGGAAATATCCGTAATGGCCCGGCTGTCGAACTTCAGTGCCACATCCTCTTCGCTGAACCAGTACTTCCCATCGAAGTTCGGGTTCTGTTCCTGCAACTTCTCTATCACCACCGGCACGCGCGACGTGACTGGCAGTTTCGCAACCGTCTCCAGCCACTCATCGCTGACGCCAGGGAGCGGTTTGTTTTCGGGATACGCAATTTGGTAGGCCGCCGCCGAGTACCCGTTGATCATCTCAAGGCTGGTCAACCGTCTGACGACCGGCGCGTCGCGCTCGGGATCGAAGTCGGCGTAGTTCAACTCTTTCAGGTGCTCCAAGGCCAAGAGCGGGGACAGGTCGTCCAGCGTGCCGTCAACGATGGACCAGCGAACGATACGTCCGCCTTCGACCAGGTAGGTGATTGCACCCTTGAACTCTGGATTGCGGCGGCGAAGTTCCTCGCGCACGGCATCGGGATCGTTGCTGCCTGTTTGTCGATGCTCGGCTGGTTGGACTTCGTCCAGCAGCATGATTTCGATGTTCTTGAACAAACCGACGCCCGTGAGCGCACCCAGACCAGGAATGAGGCTCTGTCCTTGGTCCTCGGTCATTTCAATAGCGTACAACGCCTTTCCGTCCACATAGGCGATCAGCTTGCCGTTGACGGCGGCGAGGGCGTATTCAAAGAATGCAGGAGGAGCTTCGGGTAGCATACGTTGTGAGATGGCTGGCGACGGACCGTCTTTTGACCTCAGGATTCCAAACTGCTTGCCGCCGAAGTTCCACCATGCGACATACTCCGCCTCAGGATGGAGGATTCTCAAATTGACATGCTGGCCGGATTCATACTTGACGCGGGCGCGAATAATGACGTTCTTGCCGCTTAGTGTGGGGAAGTGCAGAATCGCGGCGTTGCACTCCAACACTCCATTGTCGTATCGGAATTTTTCTGCGAGCCCCTCTTCTTGTTCCGCCATTAAGCGCCAGAACTCGTCCTCGGTAGTTAGGACGGGAACCCAATTGCCTTTGGCGAATGCATCGTAGGCGGGCAACGGCATGCCGGCCTCGACTTCCTTCCAAAACTGGGCTGGCGGCTTGTCGTTGATCGACGTCAATGACTCGATGCCGCGTAGAACGTCCAAGTCCAAGTTCTCCGTCGGAACATTGGGAAGCCAGACCGTCTGCAGCGGCATCCCCTTCAGCGGCGAAAGGTCCGTGACTTTTGTGGCAGCCATATTTAGGGAACGCAGCGGCATGCCTTCCAACGGAGAGAGGTCCGTTGCGTTGGACCAACCGATGCGCAAATCTTCGAGCGGCATGCCCTTCAGTGGCAACAGGTCCGCCACAGGAACTTTTAGGAGGTCCAGCGACCTCAGTCGCATGCCTGCGAGAGGGCCAATATCCTTGACCGGGACTCCGAGCAGCGTGAGGCTCGTCAGGGGCATTCCCTTCAGCGGCGAAAGATCCGTGACTTTTGTGGCAGAGATTCTGAGGTAATGCAGCGGCATGCCTTCCAATGGAGAGAGGTCCGTCGCGTTGGACCAACCAATGTCCAAGTATTCGAGCGGCATGCCCTTCAGTGGCGACAGGTCCGCCACGGGAACTCCTTGGGGTGGGAACAGATCGAGCCACGTCAGGGGCAATCCCTTCAGGGGTGCGAGATCAGAAACGCGAGTCCCTGAGAGGTCAAGTTTCGTCAGCGGCATGCCCTTCAGGGGCAACAGGTCCACGACTCGCGTGCGCTCGCACTCCAATCTCGTCAGCCGCATGCCGGCCAGCGGCGACAGATCGGAAAGCCAGGAACGCTTTGGAAAGGGAACGGAACACACGAGTTGTCGCAGTTCCGGCAACGCCGCCAGCGGCGAGATGTCCGTGATGGCCCGGCTGTCGAACGCGAGAAACATGTCCGTGTCGCGGAACGCGTATTTGCCGTCGAAGTTGGGGTTTTGTTCCTGAAGCTTCTCCATCACCACGGGAACCCGCGACTTGACGGGCAATTTGGAAATCGTTTCCAGCCACTCGTCACGGACGCCGGGAGGCGGCTTGTTCTCCGGATACGCCAGCCGGTAGGATGCGGCCGAGTCGTCGTTGATCTTCTCCAGGCTGGTCATCCGGCTGAGGACGGGCGCGTCGCGTTCGGGATCGAAGGCCGCGTAGTTCAATTGCTTCAGGTGTTTCAGGGCCAGTAGCGGTGAGAGGGCAGGCAGCGTGCCATCGATGATGGACCAGTGGACGACATGGCCGTCTTCCACGAGATAAGTGATCACTCCATTGAAATCTGGATTGCGGCGTCGAAGTTCCTGCCGCACCTTCTCCGCCTGATCGTTAGCTGAAGAGGTGGCCACTTCATCGGCCTGTGCTTGGGCGTCTGGTGGTGGAGTGGATTCCCTGCTCACCCGCACCACCTGTCGGCCGTTGTTCGTGACGGTAACAAGTTCCTGGCGCACGACCTTGCCGTTCTTGCTGGCCAGTAATTTGTACTGACCGGGTTTGAGCCGGATTTCCTTCGCGCTGGCCCCGGTGATGACCATCACTTCGCCGTCAATAGTCACGCTCACGCTGGGATCATCCACTTCTACGACGAGCGTTCCTTCAGGCGAAAACAGGCGGATGACCGTGCCGCCGACGTTGGTGACGCCGGTGGCCTCGGTGACACCCAGCCCCGCAAGCAGCACAAGGACGATGGCGGCTGCCGTTGCCCACCTGCGGCCGTGAGAACGTGCAGGATGGCTCACCGTCGCGAGGACGGACGCTTCCTCGGAGGCTGGCGGCTCATGCGATTCGCTTGCGGGCAGCGGGAGCATTGCAAGCATATCTTCCGATAGCTCCACCCGGCCATGCTGTTCAAGCTCCGACAGGCAGCGGGCCAGCAGCGTGCCGACTTCCTGGGCCGACGCGAAACGCTCCTCCGGGGTTTTCGTGTGCAACCTGGCGATGATCGCGATCATCCATGCCGGCACTTCAGGAATGACATCGTGGATCGGACGCGGCTGCTCTTCCACCACCCGTTTCATCACGGCCAGCGTTGATGCCGCACGGAACGGCGGCCGGCCGCTGCACATCACGTAGAGTACGCTGCCGAGGCTGAACAGGTCGGAGCGATGGTCGATGCTGCGTGCCTGCGCCTGCTCCGGCGACATGTAGAGCGGCGTGCCGGCGATCACGCCGCTTTGCGTCATGCTGGCGTCGTCGGCCGAGCGGGCCAGCCCGAAATCGGTGATCTTGATATGGTCGGTGCCGTCCTCCAGCAGGACGTTGCCCGGCTTGATGTCCCGGTGAATCAGCCCCTTGTCGTGCGCGGCTGCAAGGCCGCTGGCGATCTGCTGGCCGATCCGCAGCACGGCCTGCACATCGAGCGGCCCCGTCCGGTCGAGCCGCTGCTGCAAGGTCTCGCCGTCGATGTATTCCATGACCAGGAAGGGAAGCGGCTGCTCCTCGACCGCGTGGATACTGACGACGTTCTCATGCCGGATGGCGGCAGTGGCGCGGGCCTCCCGCAAGAAGCGTTTGCGGGCCGGCGAGGTGGCGGCCAGTTCCGGGGCCATGATCTTGATGGCGACGATCCGCTCCAGCTTCTCGTCGAACGCCTTGAGCACAATACCGCAGCCGCCCCGGCCGATCACTTCCCGAACTTCGTAGTGCCGCAGCCGACCGAGCGAATTGGGCGCGGTCGAAGGCTCCAGGAAGGACAGGTCGATCTCTTCCTGGCGGGCGTCGTGCTCGGCACGGGTGGCATCCGCGGCCTGCCCCGCCGCCATCTGCTTTAGTGCCGGCACATCGAGGAACCCCCCGGACCGCTCATGCACTGCGAACAGGGCCTCTACCTGCTTTCGCAATGATGGATCGTCGGCACACGCCTGGTCCAGGTAATTCGCCCGCTGATTCGGGTCCGCGATTTCCAGCGCCGCGAGGAAGATGGAGTGCTCGTTCATCTTACCTGGCCTCACCTTTCTCCAACGAGAGAACCTGTCCTGCGTGAACTTCAACGTCGTTTAATCGCAACGCTGTTATGCGGTGCGTTCTACACCGGGCTCATTCCAGGAGCCAACCTCCCGAATTCAGCCTGGTAACGTTGTAACAATGCCTGATTGGTCCTCAATCGCGCCTCGATGGACGCCAGTTGCTGTTTGCCCAGCCACACCGCACCCCCACCGCCAACTTTGAAAGGCCCTGCCGCACTTCGGTCTGTTTCATTCGGAGAGTTCTCCAAGTGCCAGCCAAAGACCTCGACGGCTCCTTCAGCCAGCTCCATTCTCTGCTTTTGCCCGACGAGAAGCTGTTCGTATTGCCGGATGACCTCTTGCACGCGCTTGATTTGCTCCTGAAGAAACTCACGTTGCCAGGGTTGAGCGGCCGGTACTCCACGGTCGTACCCGCCCTGCGGAGGACGAGTCTGCAAATGTGCCTGAAGCGTGCTCTTCGTAATGTCCATGTGAAAGCAACCATGCTTATCAGCACCGTGAGAGGTCATTACCCACCTCGACTCATGACCATTAGGTGTTCGCATGAAGAAAGCAAACGCCACGCCAGTGAGTTTTACCTTGTTCGCTTCCAACCAGAAGTAATCGCCAGATTTGCACTGGTAGGTTCCATTCACCGGCGTGACGGTTCCATTTCTTCTCAGGACAGCGATCACCTCGATCGACACATGGGTATCGGTCGCATTTCTGATGGCGAGTGGGGCATCGGTAACATCCGCAAGCTGCGCGGACGCCGACGCCGGCAGGGCAAGGACGAACAGAACCGCCCAAACGGTCACCAGAGCGGAAGTGAGACGAGTTCGCACCTTCAACATGGTTGATCCGCCCAGGAAAGAGTTGCGTTGCCAAACGGCCTCTATTCCCAGTGCGCAAACGGTGGCCAGACCTGGCCAAGATTTTTCAGGAATTTTCGCCGGTGGTGCTGCTGCCTTCGACTTCCCGGCGCAGCCAGGCGCGGGCAAAGGCCCACAGCCGCCCGGCGGTGCGTGGAGAAACGCCGAGCGTTTGAGCGGCCTCCGGCAGCGTAAGCCCCGCGAAATACAGCAGTTGGACCAGTTCGGCCGCCTGGGAATGGACGGTGGAGAGCTTCTGGAGGGCCTCATCCAGGGCCAGCAGGTCTTCCTGCGGCTCCGGCAGACTGGGAGGAAGGTCGTCGTGCAACTCCTGCCGGGAGAACCCCCCGCCACGTTTCAGGCTCCGCTTCCTGCGGGCGTTTTCGATGAGAATGCGGCGAATGGCGACGGCAGCAGCCGCGAAGAAATGCCCCCGGCTGTTCCACTGTTCCGGGTTCGCCCCGCCAACCAGCCGGAGATAGGCTTCATGCACCAGGGCCGTGGGCTGCAAGGTCTGGCCGGGCTGCTCGCTGGCCAGGTGGGCCGCCGCGAGCTTCCGCAACTCGTCGTACACCATCGGCAGCAGCCGGTCGGCGGCCAGCGAATCGCCGGCCTCGATGGCTTGCAGAATTTCGGTGAACTTACTCATGAGGCGCGTTTTACTCTGCCGGTTCCGCTTCGTTCACTCCGTTTTGGCCCCTGGATGCTCTCTCCGTGGTTGTGATGCCCGACATTTTATTCAGCCGGCGGGATTCTTGCAGTCCTCGATAATTCAGGGCGCAAAAGATATGAACATGGCGTAGGCATTGACCGCCTGAAAGATCACCGACAAGCAGGCGAAGCTAATACATGTCGCCATGCCCACACCTACCGCCCCCCAGGGCAATCGCACGTTCGCTGCCTATGGCCTAATGATTGCATTCCATCCGTGCCGGTCAACTCGTGAGGATGAAAGCGGTTCTTCCGGCACGGAGGTGGGCTAGGGCGAAAGGTCCCGCGGCAGTCGTTTACCAGCATTTTGAAA
>JAANMU010003516.1_pt1 | contig 9969 bp, 9 predicted proteins | sample 7279701 | NCBI WGS metagenome assembly JAANMU01 (sample SAMN14094539, study PRJNA606508) | bioreactor metagenome | isolation source: A lab-scale SPAN reactor treating ammonium-rich wastewater day 57 | place: Ireland: Galway | collected 2017-03-13 | reverse complement strand
CGTATTTTTGGTTCAACCAACATGCGCACCTGTCAATGAAAGCTTAACGGAACTTCTTATATTCATAGACTGCACGAGAATCCCATCCTCAACCCCTTCAATGAAACCGTGCTTGAAGAGGGCATGGTCCTGGCAATCGAGCCGGTGCACCGGCTTGACGGTGGCCCGATCCTCCACGTCGAAGACCTTATCGAGGTTACGCCCAACGGAGGCAGGGTTCTATCGCGCTCCGCGGATTGGAGCACGCTGTTTGTCATGAAGGCTTAGTCAGGAGGCAAAAATGCGCCAGCACTTCGCGGAGCTGTTCCGCTCAGCACAGAAGACCATGCAGTACTGCATGGTGAAGCCGGACGAGAAGGTGGTCGTCTTCACCGACACGGGCAAGAACCCGGCCACGGTGGATGCTTTCTTTGCGGCAGCGGTTGGCACCGGGGCAGAGGTTGTCCTGGTGACGGTGCAGACGCGCGAGAAAGCACTGATGGACCCGCCAGCGGCGGCTATCCAGGCCATGGTTGAGGCGGACGTCGTCTTTGATCTCGCAACTCATGCCTGGCTCTACACTCAGGCGACCAACACCATCCTCGACAGCGGCACCCGCATGCTGCAGATTTTTGTGACGGACGAAACCGTCATCAAGCGTCCCACCGAGGACTTCATCGTCCAGCGCGAAGCAGCCGCGCGCGAGCTGCTTGAGAAGTGCGAGACGTTCCGCATCACCTCGCCATACGGCACAGACATCGTGATGGAGCGCGGCAACCGGCCCGTCCACACGCAGGGAGGGTTCGTCGATCACCCTGGCGACTGGGACTCGCTGGCGGTGTGCCTGGGGGCCTTCGCGCCGCCGGAGAACAAGGCAAACGGCACGCTCGCCCTTTACGGCACGATGTTCCTGATTCCCCAGCACCTATTCATCACCGAGAAGCCGATCATGACCGTGGTCGAGGATGGCCGTATCGTCAAGGTCGAAGCCGATCACGCTGAGGCGCAGCTGTTCGATGAGTGGCTGAAGTCCTGGAATGACCCCAACTCCTACGTCATTGCGCACACCGGCTTCGGCATTGACCATCGCGCTGAGCTACGCCCGTTTGACCCCGGGGCCTGGGAGAGCTACCTGGCCGGGGTCAACATCGCGTTTGGAGCCAACAACATCCCGCAGCTTGGCGGCCAGACGGCCTGCCAGAGCCACTTCGACACCGTTCTGCTTGACGTTGACGTGGAGATCAACGGCGAGAAGGTCATCCAGAACGGTAAGTTTGTTGAGGGGCTGGGATTTGACTAACTCCCAAGCAACGCCAAAGGAGGAGGAGCCTATCGAGAAGCTCGACATCGCTCACCGCCTCTGCTAAGCAGGCAGCCGCGCGGAGGTGATTACTCTCGCCATCACATCGACCACGTTCAAAAGGGGGATCGTATCATGACACAGGCAGACGCAACTCCTAAGAAGAATCCGCTAATCAGCGTGAAAGAGGGCCTGTATACGGCGGTGATCGGCGCGCTGGGCTGCATTTTGACGGTGCTGGCTATCCCGGTGGCACCCAACATTCACATCAACCTGTACGTTTTGCCGAGTGTGCTGGTTGGCGGCACCAGCGGCTGGTTCCTGGGCATGCTGGCTGGCCTGATCGGCTCGCTCTACACGCCGGTGCTGTGGGGCTGGTTCGGAGCCATTCCCTACAACATGATCCTGGGCGCATCGGCAGGCTTCTTCAGCCACCGGTTCGGCCTGCGCCCGACTATCAGCGCGCTTCTCGGGCACATTATCTCGCTTCCTTATCAGTACTTTGCGAATGTTGTGTACCTGGGACTTCCGATACAGATCTTCATGGTGGGTATGGCCACGACGGTGATCCAACTGGTGGTTGCAGGCATCATCGCCGAGTCACTGATGTCCATCCCTGCGCTGAAGAAGCGGCTGCCAAGCCGGGAGATCCGCGCAGCCAGGTGGGTGGCTCGCAGCCCCATTCTGCGCCATCCCTGGGTGGAAGCGCCGCAGGACTAAGGTGTGTCTACGCGAGTTCATGTGAGCCAGCATACCGGCTCACATGAACCAATGGTTGAGCAAGGCGGCAGCGTGCGGACGATCATCATTGGCATCACAGTGTCTCTGTTCAGAAGGGAGGATTGAATCATGGCACAGACAGACGCATCTTCTGAGAAGCAGCCGCTCATCAGCGTGAAAGAGGGCCTTTACACGGCGGTGATCGGCGCGCTGGGCTGTATCTTGACGGTCCTGGCTATGCCGGTGGCGCCCAACATCCACATCAACCTGTATGTCCTGCCAGGCGTGCTGGTTGGGGGTACGAGCGGCTTGTTGCTGGGCATGCTGGCTGGCTTGATCGGTTCGCTCTACACCCCGGTGCTGTGGGGCTGGTTCGGCGCTATCCCGTATGCCATGATCCTCGGCGCGGCGGCCGGCTTTTTCAGCCACCGGTTTGGTCTGCGACCCACCATCAGCGCATTCCTCGGACACATCATCGCGTTCCCATACAGCTACTGGTCACAGACTGTCTACCTGGGATTCCCGTTGGAGATCTTCTTTGTGGGTGTGGGCACAACCACGCTGCAGCTGCTGATCGCGGGCATCATCGCCGAGTCGCTCATGTCGATTCCCGCGCTGAAGAAGCGGCTGCCGCGCCGGGAAATCCGCGCAGCCAGGTGGGTAGCTCGCAGCCCACTTCTGCGCCACCCCTGGGTGGAGGCGCCTCAAGATTAGCCATAACTCATCTCCTAGCGGGCCTCACCCCCCGGTTCTGAGTGACTCGCTCATGACGAACATGGCGGGGTGAAGCCCCAACTCCCGGAGCAATAGGAAGGAGCAGACATCTTTCCATGAGTCCATCAGCGGTTCGTTTTGAGAATTATGGGTTCCGGTTCGAAGAAGCCGATACATGGGCTGTACGTAATGTCTCACTGGAGGCCGAGGAGGGCGAAATCCTGCTCGTGTTGGGGCGCAGCGGGTGCGGCAAGAGTACGCTGGCGCTCGCGCTGAACGGCATCGTCCCTCACCTGCTGCATGGTGAGACGGAAGGCTCCGCGCATGTGGCGGGCTTCTCGGTCCTCGAGAGCACGGTGGCGAAGATGACTGCCCATGTAGGGATGGTCTTCCAGGATCCCGAGGTTCAGCTCTTTGCCCTGACGGTTGAAGACGAAGTCGCCATGTCGCTCGAGTCGTACGGAATGCCGCGCGAGGAGATGCGCGAGCGCGTCGACTGGGCGATGTCGGTCTGCGGCCTGACGGGCATGGATCTCAACGCACCGTCCAAACTGAGCGGGGGCCAGAAGCAGCGCGTGGCGATTGCCGCTGTCCTGGCGCGCGAGCCGGACATTCTGGTGTTTGACGAGCCTACCGCGAATCTCGACCCGGTGGGGACGCGGTCTGTGTACGAGACTATCCGGCGCATCTGTGACTCAAGAGGGCGCACCATCTTTCTCGTCGAGCACGATCTGGCCCCGGTCATCGACCTGGTAGACCGGATTGTGGTGCTGGAGAAGGGGGAGATCGTCTTTCAGGGCGAGCCCCGTACGGTCATGCGCGAAATTGACCTCCTGCGGAGCAGCGGGGTCAAGATCCCGCCCGCCACAGAATTCGGCATCCGCCTGGAACAGAGGGGAATATTCAGCTATCCCCGCACGCCCATCACGCTCGACGAAGCGGTGCAGCCGGTGAAGGCTCTGCTCAACATCCCCAATGAGTTTGCAACCGCCAAGCGAGCGAATACGCATGGTGCAACTGCGCCATCTGGCCAGCCGATCATCGAGTTCAAAGATGCCACCCACGAGTACGACACCGGCCACAAAGGCATCAACAAGGTCAATCTCCAAATCCAGCAAGGCGAGTTCGTTGCCATCTGTGGCATGAACGGCGCGGGGAAGTCCACTCTGGCCATGCACGTCATGGGGCTTCTGAAGCCCACGCAAGGCAAGGTGCTGGTCGACGGCCAGGATGTGAAAGAGCGGACTGTTGCCGAGATGGCCCGCACTGTGGGCCTGATCTTCCAGAACCCCAACCACCAGTTGTTCAAAGACTCGGTCAGAAGCGAGATCGAATTCGGGCCACGCAACCTGGGCTGGGACGAAGAGCGGGTCAAGGAAGCATTCGAGCGGGTTATGGACCTGGTGGAGCTTACAGGGCTTGAAGAAGTCGACCCGGAGAGCCTCAGCATTGGCCAGAAGCAGCGCGTGGCAGTTGCCTGCGTCCTCATCATGGAGCCCCGGGTTTTGCTGCTGGACGAGCCGACCACCGGGCAGGACCAGCGGACGCTGGAACCCTTCATGAACCTCATCGCCGATCTGAATCGTCAGGGAATGACGGTGCTGATGATCACCCATGACATGGACGTGGCGCAACGTTACGCCTCACGTTTGGTCGTCATGAGCAATGGCCAGGTCATTGCGGATGGTCCCCCGGGCGAGATCTTTATGCAGGAGGATGTGCTTGAGCGCGCCAAACTGCACCAGCCTGGGGTCCTGGAACTCACCAAGAGCCTGAATGGTGGCAAGCCAGTCTACCTGTCAACGCTGGACGAAGTAGAACAATGGCTGGGCCTGCAGCCGCAGAACGGAGGCCAATCATGATCATGCAGCTTCTCACTCTGGCCGAATCGTTGATGAACTATGAGCCTAACGACAAGTTTCTGCACAAGCTGAACCCGCTCACCAAGATGTCCTTCCTTGTGCTCGTAGTAGTGGGAGGGATGTACGTCTCCGGCCCCGACTTTCCCTGGTGGCTGATCGGAGGGATGTTCGTGCTGCTGGTCCTGCTCAGTGCGCTGGGAGGGATTCCCCTGCGCAAGGAGCTGCAGCTGCGAGGCGTCTACGTGCTCGTGATCGTTTCGATCCTCTTCTTTGGCAACCTGATCTTCTCCCGCGGCGGCGAGGAAACCACTTTCTACAACCTGGAAGACGTCACGGTCTACCTGTCCATACCGCCCTTCATCTACATCTCCTCCGTCAGCCTGAACTTCGCTATCTCGAAGACGCTCTTCATCCTGTGCTCCATCCTCGTCGTGATCCTGCTGCTGAAGAGCACGCGTCTCTCCGATCTCAGCCACTCCATGCAATCGATTGGCACACCCTACCCGATCGCGATGCTAACGACGACTGCGTTGCGCTGTGTCCCGATGGTGACTGATGGCCTTGTCACCGTCTACAACGCGCTGCGCGCGCGCGGGCAGGAGATGGACAAAGGGAGCATCAAGGAGCGGATCAAGCAATGGGGATCACTCTTGACGCCCCTGATGCTGGTGCTGCTGAAGTGGGTAGACCTGATGTCGATAGTCTTCCAGTCGCGCGGTCTGGACTTCGCCGCCCGTCCCCGGACGCGGCTGCGGGTGGTTCCCTTCAGGGTGGTTGACGGTGTGATCTCCTTTATTGTCCTCGGTGGGATGGTGGCCTTCATCGTCCTCCATGCTACCGGCATTCTCACGTTCAAAGTAGGGTAGAAGATGAACGCAAAAACGATAGACCTCAACCAGGTATATGCCCACATCGACCAATCGTGGGATGAGCACCTCAAGCGCACGCAGAAGTTCATCCAGCAGCCGTCGATCAGCGCCACCAACACCGGCATCCAGGAGATGGCCGAGATGGTGGCGGGGGAAATCCGGGCGCTGGGGGGCGAGGCACAGGTCATGCCAAGCGCCGGACACCCAATCGTGTACGGCCACGTCGACGTGGGCGCGCCGCGCACTGTCCTGATCTATGGCATGTACGATGTTCAGCCGGTCGAGGGCGAAGAATGGCTGGTCGATCCGTTTTCCGGAGATGTCGTTGATCTGGAAAGGTTCGGCCCGTGCATGGTCAGCCGGGGTATCATGAACTCGAAGGGGCCGCTGATCGGCACCTTCAACGCGATGCAGAGCCTGAAGAGCGTGGCTGGCACGCTCCCGGTCAACCTGAAATTCCTCGTTGAGGGCGAGGAGGAACTGGGCAGCCGCAGCCTGCCGGCGTTCGTTGAGCAGCACAAGGACCTCCTCACAGCTGACGCAGCATTTTTCCCCTTCTACTCGCAGGACCTCACGGGGAAGGTCGTCCAGTGGCTGGGCGTCAAGGGGTTGGTCTTCCTTGAGCTTGTCTGCCGGGGTGGCGACTGGGGTGGGCCAACCACGCGCGACGTTCACGGCATGAACGCGGTCTGGTTCCACAGCCCTACCTGGTCGCTTGTGCACGCGCTTTCGACGATGTTGAGTGCAGACCAGCAGCATATCCTGATCGAGGACATCTACAACGAAGTCGCCCCGCCCTCAGCGGAGGACCTGGAGCTTCTGGAAACCCTCGCCACCAGCTTTGACGAAACCACGCAGATGAAAGACTACGAGGTCAGGCGCTTCAAGTACAACATATCGGGCGTCGACCTGCTGCGCCGGTTTCTCTACGAACCCAGCCTGAACATCGACGGGCTGATTTCAGGGCACCCGGGGGAGGGGATGAAGACCGTCCTGCCCCACGAGGCGCGCGCTAAGATCGATATCCGCCTCGTCCCGAAGATGGATCCGAGCCGGGTTGTTGAGCAGGTCCGGCGGCACCTTGACAAACACGGTTTCGGCCATATCGAGGTCCGGCAGCAGTCGGGTTATCCCTGGTCTAAGAGCAGCGTGTCAGACCAGGCCAACACTGCGATGGTCGAGACTTACCGCTCGCTGGGCTTCGAGCCTGAGATCTGGCCCCTTGTTTCGGGTGCTGCGCCCTTCTACCTGTTCACACAGACGCTGGGGATACCCGTGGCAATGGGTGGCCTGGGTCACGGCGGGCGCCAGCACAGCCCCAACGAGTACGCCACCATCGAAGGCATGAAGCTCTACGAGAAATCAGCCGCCGCCTTCGTCGTGAACTTCGCAGCCCAGCCCTAGACGGGCCGCCCAGCCGCTTTGCTGGCGGACTGTGTCAGGGAGTCCAGCTGACGGGCACTCGCGTGCGCGATGAGACGCATGGCTTAGGCTGGGCAGAGAATCGCAGCGAGGCCCGGCTACCAGCCAGGCCGAAGGGGGATTGCTCCCTTGAACAAGGCAATTGTCGTTGCCGGTGCGCTTGCCCTTTGCCTTGGGTTTGTCATCGGCGCACAGGCAACGCTCGTCAACCGGTCAGGCAGGTTGATCGGGCCAATCCCCACCGGGCTGCTGCTCAACTTCGCGGCTGGGATGGTTGCCACACTCGTGCTGGTGGCGCTCACGACTTCCAGGGGAAGCTTTCCGGTCCGGCTATCGCGCGAAGTGATCGTGATAATGGCAATTGCCGGTGTGTTCAACGTTGCCAGCATCAGCACCTTTGCTTTCGTGCTGGGGCGGATCGGCGTGTCAGCCACGCTGACGGCGGTGATTCTGGGGCAGCTGGCGGTCGGTGTCATCGTCGACACATTCGGGTTGGGCGGTGTGGAGCCTATCCCGCTCAACCTGCGCCGGGTGGCCGGCCTGGCTGCCATGGGGGCAGCCATGGTTCTGCTGTTGCCTCGCAACGAGTGACTTGCGTGGGACTCAGAAAGCGTTCTGCAACACTAACAAAGGAGAATCCGAGATGGCTAGAAAGAGCGTGACCCGAACCAGCGATCCGCTGTTCCCCGACCACCCTGTCAGCGAACATCAATGGCGGGTCGAGCGCGCCCGCAAGATCATGAAGGAAGATGGCCTTGACGCGCTGGTGCTGTCGCGCAACGTCAACGTCTTCTACATGACCGGATCGCGTTTCGTGTTCGTCGGGATGGATGCGCCTGTTGCGCTGGCTCCCCAGTCGACGGCGGTCATCACGCCGGATGCGGACATCTACTGCCAGCGATTCGGGCCTTTTGACAGTGACGAGGTTGGCCTGCACACCACTACCTCCGAATCGCTCGAATACTATGACACTGAGCTGGAGTTGGTGAACATCCTGCGGGACTACGGAGTTGGCAAGGGGGCCAGGATCGGCATCGAGTGGGGGCCGGGGTTGTGCACGGGCATCAACCCGATCAAGTTCCTGACCCTGAAGGAGCAGGTATCGAAGGAGCTTGGCGCAGAGTTTGTTGACGGCACGACCACGATTCTGAAGATGACCGGCGTCAAGTCTGCGCTGGAGGTTGAGCGCATGAAAGTCGCCGTGGGGGCGGCTGCCCGCGCGATGGTACGGGTCTACGACGAGATCCAGATCGGCATGCGCGAGCCTGAGGTGGCGCTGATGGCCAAACGGTTCATGCTGGAGGAAGGCGGGGAGATGATCTCGCACGCCCAGGTCATGGCCGAAGGGGACGGGGGCGTCAATCTGCTTAGCTGCGATGCGGTGGATCGCGAGATCGTGAAGGGCTGGGTGCACCTCGACATGGGCTGCAAGTACCGGCGCTATGGGTCAGACATCAACCGGGGGATATTCCTCGGCAGGGAGCCAAACGAGGCGGAGCAGAAACTGTACGCGGTCAGGGTGGGCATCAACGAGGTGATGGATCGAACCATCAAGCCTGGCGTGTCCATCGACGAGCTGCTTGGCAAGATGAAGGAATACGTGGAATCGAACGGTGTCGTGCTGAAGGAAATTGGCGGCGTTCCCTTTGGCGGGCATGGGATTGGCCTGGAGCCCTACCAGCACCCCAGCCTGATTCCCTCCGCCGCTCAGCCCCAGTTCCAGAACGAGAACGGGCAGGTCGTCTTTGAGGAAGGGATGATGTTCACCTACGAGATGGCGCTGGAACTGCCAGGAGAGAAGACGCCCTTCTTTAACATCGAAGATAACGTGGTTGTCACCGCAACCGGCGTTGAGAACATGAATGCATCGCTCAGCCGCGAGCTCCGGGTCAGGTTGTAGCCAGGAAGGGAGGGATGCCAACCAGCCAGGGGGGCATCGTTCGGAGGCAAAATGAGAGTACCTGTCGATAAACTCAGAGACGTGACTAAGCAGGCCATTCTTCGTAATGGATACGGCGAAGGGCAAGCTAGCGTGATCCTGGATGTTCTAATGTACGCGCAGCTACGTGGCAACAACCAGGGTGTCGTCAAACTGATCGGGGCAGGCATGCCCAATGACCCGGAGGCAGGAGCGGTTGAAGTTGTCAGGGAGACGACTCTCTCGGTGCTTGTCAACGGAAACAGGAATCACGGTATGGTTGCGCTAACTGTCGCTACCGACAGGGCAATCGAGAAAGCTGCACAACACGGTTTTGGGATCGCCGGCACTTACAACACCTACACCTCAACCGGCGCGCTTGGCTACTACGCCGATCGCATCGCCCGGCAGGGGTTCGTAGGGTTTGTATTTGCGGGGTCTCCAGAACGTGTTTGCATGCACGGGTCATACGAACCCATCTTTGGTACTAACCCCATTGCAGTTGGGGTGCCGACCGAAGATGCCCCCCTTGTCCTGGACATGGCAACCGCGGCGATGGCATTCTACGGGCTGATCGAAGCCAAAACTGCCGGGCAGAGCATACCGGCTGATGTGGCCTACGACGCCGAAGGCAGGCCCACCACCGATCCTGACGAAGCGATAAAAGGCGCGATCCGGCCCTTTGACCGTGCTCACAAGGGAGCCGGATTAGCTATGATGGTCGAAATCCTGACCGGACCGCTGGTAGGCGCGGCCTTCGTCGGCATTGGTGATGCGGCTGGCAACTGGGGCAACCTGGTGTACGCGCTCGACCCGGAGCTGCTGGTTGACGGGCCGCTGTTCAGGCAGCAGGTTTCGCAACTGGTTGAGAGGGTCAAACAAACCAAGCGGCTGCCTGGCACGGAAGAAATCACCGTGCCGGGCGAGCGCGAATCCCGGCTGTACCAACAGTCGCTTGAGTCGGGCAAAGTTGAGATAGAGGATAATCTCTGGCAAGCCCTCAATGATGTGGCGCATGCCGGGAGCGCAGCGACAGGGTAACGCCAACCCTGCTGTGAGAGAGCGTCCATATCAAAAAGCCCGGCGGATCCGCAAATCGCCGGGCTTTTTCTTGTGGGGATTGCTCTCATCTGCGCTCGTCGGGCTTGGGGTTGAAGTCCTCGATCTCGCCGTACTGGGCGTAGA
>JAANMU010003515.1_pt1 | contig 9970 bp, 10 predicted proteins | sample 7279701 | NCBI WGS metagenome assembly JAANMU01 (sample SAMN14094539, study PRJNA606508) | bioreactor metagenome | isolation source: A lab-scale SPAN reactor treating ammonium-rich wastewater day 57 | place: Ireland: Galway | collected 2017-03-13 | reverse complement strand
GGGCAGCGCTCGGAGACGAGGCGGCCTCCACCAGCATCCGCAACAGCCTCGTGCTCTCGCTGGCTGCGATGGGGCTGGACCTGCTGCTCGGCCTTGTCGTCGCATACCTCGTGGTGCGGACGAGCGTTCGCGGACGGAACGTGCTGGACGCGCTCTGCATGTTGCCGCTCGCGGTCCCGGGGCTGGTGATGGCGTTCGGCTACGTCGCCATGACGCTCGCGTGGCCCTTCGGCCGCCCGCTCTCGCTCCCGTGGCTCGGCGTGGAGGTTCCGCCGCTGCTCTCGGGCACGCTCGACGTGCTCGGCCCCGACCCCAACCCGTTCCCGCTGCTGGTCATCGCCTATGCCGTGCGCCGCCTGCCGTACATCGTGCGGGCGACCGTCGCGGGGCTGGAGCAGACCTCCGGCGAACTGGAGGACGCCGCCGTCAACCTCGGCGCGTCGCGCCTGACGGCCGTGCGCAAGGTCATTGTTCCGCTCATCATGGCGAACCTCATCGCGGGCGGGCTTCTGGTCTTCAGTTTCTCGATGCTCGAGGTGAGCGACTCGCTGATCCTCGCCCAGAAGGCGGAGCACTACCCCATCACCAAGCAGATTTTCGCCTTTACCGAGACGCTCGGCACGGGCCAGTACGTCGCCAGCGCGATGGGCGTGTGGGGGATGGCGCTGCTGACGGTCACGCTCGTCGGCGCGTCCGCGCTGCTCGGCAAGAAACTCGGATCGATCTTCAGGGTGTGAGGGCGGACGGGGAATGCCGAAGGGGGGGCCGTGGAGGTTCGTCGGTCGAGTTCGGCGGGGATGTGGCTGGCCGAGGCCGAGGCGTTCCTGCGCGAGCGAGAGGCCGAGTCGAGCCTTCCGCTCGGGCTGGCGATGGCAGCCCGGGATACCGCCGAGGCTCGGGCCGCGACAACGGGCTGGACAGTCCGCGACGAGAGCGGGGTCGCGGGGTGCGCGTTCCTTCCCACGTCGGCCGTGCTGGTGCTCTCGCACGCGACAGCCGACGCGATCGACTCGCTCGCGTCGGCGGCCGCAGAGTCGGCCGACGTGAGCATCACCGGCGCGGTCGGGCCTGAGCACGCGGCCGAGCGTTTCGCCGCCGAGTTCGCCCGCCGTCGCGGCGTGGCCTGGCGCCGGCACTGGGCGCTCATCCTGCATCGGCTCGGCGAACTCGTGCCGCCGCCCGCCACCGCGGGGCGCACGCGCCCGGCGACGCTCGACGACGCCGCGACCATCGCCGAGTGGATCGTCGCCTTCCACCGCGATACCGGCTCGCTCGTGCGGCCGATGGACCCGCGCGCACAGGCAGAACGCTCGATCAACTCGGGAAGGCTGTATGTCCATGAGCAGCGGGGCGTGCCCCTCTCGCTCGCGGGCTGGTCGCGGCCCACCGGGCGGACCTGCTCGATCAATCTCGTCTACACGCCGATCGAATCACGCCGCCGGGGATACGCACGCGCGATCACAGCACTCGTGGCGCGCGAGCTGGCGGCCCGCGGCACGCGGGACATCCTGCTCTTCACCAACGAGGCCGAGCCGGGGCCGAACGCTCTCTACCGCTCGCTCGGCTTCGCGCCTCTCGCGCGGTTCCTCGAAGTCGTCTTCGAGCCGTGAGCGGCACCCTTTGTCGTGCCCTACGAGAAGGCATCGGACCGCGGCCGCGCTTCTACACTTCCGCATGGTCGCCCGCGGTCCCGACCCATCCCCCCCCTCGCGCCCTCGTCTCGCGGTGAGCATGGGCGATCCCGGCGGCATCGGGCCGGAGGTGCTCGTCAAGGCGCTCGCGGACACGCGCGTGCGTGCTCTCGCCCGGTTCGTCATCCACGGCGCGGCGGACGCGATGCACGAGGCAGCGCAGGCCGCGGGTGTCGAGCCGTTCTGGTGGGAGGCGCGCCGCGGCTCGCCCCTCGTCGAGACCGCGCGCGCGCACGAAGTCGTTCTGATCGACGACCGCGACGAGGGCCGCACCGGCTACCCCCGTGCCCCGAACCGCGTCGCCGGCGAACTCTCGTTCCGCTGGGTCGAGGACGCGATCGCCTCCGCGCGCCTGCCCGGGGGCGACCCGATGCACGCCGACGCGATCGTGACCGGACCCATCAGCAAGGAGGCGTGGTCGCTCGCCGGGCGCGGCAAGTATCCGGGGCACACCGAGCTCCTCGCCACGCGGTTCGGCTCGAAGCGCCACGCCATGATGTTCGTCGGCCCGAGCCTGCGCGTCGTCCTCGCCACCGCGCACGTGCCGCTCATGGACCTGCGAAACATCCTCACCATCGGGCGCGTCTACGACGCCATCGACCTCGGGCACGACGCCTGCATCCGGCTCGGCGTCGCACGCCCGCGCGTCGCCGTGTGCGGCCTCAACCCGCACGCGGGCGAGCACGGCCTGCTCGGCGACGAAGAGGACCGTCTCATCACGCCCGCCGTCCGTATCGCCGCCGAGCAGGGTATGGACGTGCACGGCCCGTTCCCCGGCGACACCATCTTCAGCGCGGCCGTCGGCGCGCCGGGCCGGCCGGCGAAGTACGACCTCGTCGTCGCCATGTACCACGACCAGGGCCTCATCCCGGTCAAACTCCTCTTCCGCGACGAGTCGGTGAACATCACGCTCGGCCTGCCCACCGTGCGGACCAGCCCGGACCACGGCACCGCGTTCGACATCGCCGGGAAGAACCGCGCCGACGCCGGCAGCATGAAGGCCGCCCTCCGCCTGGCCGCGCGGATGGCGAATGGGGAGCGAGATCAACGAACAGCGGGCGGCGAACAGCCGACTTCGCAGCCGGGGTGGCTTCAGAGGCCGTAACGACCCCTGCCCCACTGTTCGTTGTTCGTTTTTCGTTCTCCCCCGCCTAGACTCGCCGCCGGCCCCGGCGGGCGGGCAGACTCCGGGTGAGTGTGATGCCGTCATCAGGTCCAGCCAACGCGGTCGTGCGCGAGCGGCATCCGTTCGTCGAGATGCTGTTCGTCGCCACGCCCACTGTCGTGACCATGACCAGTTACACGGTCATGCAGTTCATTGACGGGCTGATGGTCAGCCGGATCGGTCCGGACCCGGTGTACGTCTCCGCGCAGGGCAACGGCGGCATGGCTGTCTGGCTCGTCGTCTCCATCGCGCTTGGCGCGATGGGCGTCATCAACACGTACGTCGCGCAGAACCTCGGCGCGGGCCGCCCCGAGCGTGGCTCGGCCTACGCCTGGAACGGGCTGTGGATGTCGGCGGCGTGGGCGCTGCTCATGGTCCCCTACGCCCTCTCCCTCCCCGCCATCTTCGGCGCGATGGGGCATGGCGACGAACTCCTGCGCCTCGAAACCCAGTACGCGCAGATCAACGTCTGGGGCGCGTTCTTCGTCCTCGGCTCGCGCTCGATCGCCCACTATTTCTACGGCCTGCACCGGCCGGGCGTGGTCATGGTCTCGGTGCTGGCCGCGAACGTCGTGAACGTCGCGCTCAACGCCCTGCTGATCTTCGGCACGGACGGCCCGCCCGCGTGGACGCCGCTCGCCGGCTTCTTCAGGTCCACGGCCGAGACGCTCGGCATCGCGCCCATGGGTGTTGCGGGCGCGGCCGTCGCCACCGTCATCGGCGCCTCGATCGAACTCCTCATCCCGCTCGCCGTCTTTCTCAGCCCGCGCATGAACCGCCGCTACGCGACCCGCTCGGCGTGGCGGCCGTCGTTGCGGCACGTGCGCGACGTGTGGCGCATCGGCTGGCCGGGCGGTCTCATGTTCGGCAACGAGATGATCTGCTGGGCATACCTCATGGCCGTCCTGCTCGGCAAGGGCGGGCAGGCGATGGGCGATCCGCCGGAAGTCCACAACACCGCCGGGTGGATCGCGCTGCGCTACATGCATCTCTCGTTCATGCCCGCTGTCGGCATCTCGATCGCCGTGACCGCTCTCGTGGGTCGGTGCATGGGGATGCGCCGGCCGGACCTGGCCGCGCGGCGCGCCTGGTTGGGCATGGGCGTCACAATGGCGTACATGGGCGCGTGCGCCCTCGGCTTCGTACTCTTCCGCGAAACGCTCGTGGGCGTCTTCGTCCCGGACGACATGCCGTCCGAGAAGGTCGAACGGCTGATCGCCGTCGGATCGTCGGTGATGATCGCCGCCGCGGTCTTCCAACTCTTCGACGCCATCGCCATCACCATGAGCGGCGCGCTCCGCGGCGCGGGCGATACCGTCTGGCCCGGCGTGGTCACCATCGTCCTGTCGTGGGTCTGCATCGTCGGCGGCGGGCATCTGGCCATCGCCCTCGTGCCGCACTGGGGGTCGATGGGGCCGTGGGTCGGGGCGTCGGCGTACATCATCCTTCTGGGCGTGTTCCTGCTCGCACGTTTCCTGGCCGGGAACTGGAAGCGGATCGACCTGCTGTCCCGCTCGGCCTCGGCAGGCGAGCCGGACCTGGCCGCGGCGGCAGAGGCCGTTGCCCCCGCCAGCCCAGGGCAGGCGTGATCCGACGCTCTTGAGCCTTGCGGGCCGGGTCCATAGAGTTCCGCTCGCCCGAAGAGGCGTTGGAGGCCCCATGCCGCACGACCCGCTCGACCTGGTGATCGGTGAGGAATCCGCGAAGCGAGACGCCGCGGCGGCCGCGAGGCACGCCGCCGCAGCCCGTGAAGCTGAGAAATCCGGCGACCGGCTTTCCGCCGTCACCGAGTACCGCAAGGCGGTCGCTGCGAACCCGGCGGACGCCGCCTCGGCCTTCAGTCTCGCCTACCTGCTGGACCAGATGGGGATGGACGACGAGGCCGTCGCCCTGTACGAGCGCATCTGCGAGACGCCCCCCGCGCCCGTCAACGCCCTGCTGAACCTCTCGATCCTGTACGAGGACAGGGGCGACTACACCCGGGCGGAGCGGTGCGTGCGGCAGGTGCTGGACACGAACCCGAACCATCCGCGTGCCCGCCTGTACATGAAGGACGTGCAGGCCAGCCGCGAGATGGTCGTCGAGGAGGAGCCGGACCGCGACGTCATCAAGAAGAAGGCGCTGCTCGACACGCCGGTCTCGGACTTCGAGCTCTCGGTGCGAGCGAGGACGTGCCTCAAGAAGATGAACATCCGCACGCTCGGCGACCTCATCAACTACACCGAGGCGGAGTTGATGTCGTACAAGAACTTCGGCGAGTCGAGCCTTGCCGAGATCAAGCGGATGCTCACCTCCAAGGGCTTGCGCCTGGGCCAGGGGCGCGAGGACGCACACCGCGCCGCCCGACGCCAGATGATGGACCAGTTGCGCGGCTCGGGGAAGGAGATGGTCCTCAACAAGCCCGTCTCCGACCTGCAGCTCTCTGTTCGCGCCCGCAAGGCGCTGCAGTTGCTCAACATCCAGACGCTCGGCGACCTCGCCAGCCACACCGAGGCCGAACTCATGGGCGTCAAGAACTTCGGCGCAACCTCGCTCACCGAAGTCAAGGAGCGCCTCGGGGAACTCGGACTCGGACTCCGCACGCTCGATCCGGCGTAACCCGAGCCACCGGGCGCTCCGACTTCGAGTACCCCGCCGTTCCGTGGCGGCTTCATCCCATCCCCGCCTCGCTCGCCCGATCACGCCGGTGAACCGTCTTCGCTCGCCTCGCGCACCACGTCTGCGTCGCGCGTGCCCGACTTGTGGTACTTCAGCCGTGCCTCCGCGTAGCGTTGCGGCGAGACCTTCAGGTCGGGCGTTTCGCCCCGCGCGTGCTGGGCGTGCAGATGTTCCAGGAACGGCACGCACCAGTGGCATCCCGTCCCCGCGCTGAGGCACTCCGAGATCAGCGATGCCACCGGCGGGTTCTCAACCGCCAGGAACGTCCTGATCTTCCGCAGCGAGACGCGGAAGCACAGGCAGACGTGGTCGTCCGGGTCCATGCCGGATGCTACGCGGCCGGGTGTATCCTTCGTCGATGCACGCCGAGATTGAACTACGCACCCTCGACGAAACTGCGACGCTCGGCCGCGCCCTCGCCGGTGCGCTCCGCGCGGGCGACGTTCTCGCCCTGCGCGGCGAGCTCGGCGCGGGCAAGACCACGCTCGTGCGCGCCATCGCCGAGGCCCGCGGCGTGGACCCGGCCCTCGTCTCCAGCCCCACTTTCGTCATGGTCAACGAATACCCGGTCCCTGGCGGCCCGGCGATCGTCCACGCAGACGCCTACCGCCTCCGCGGCGAGGGCGACCTCGATACCCTCGGCTGGGACCGGCTCGCCGATGGCTCGTCGGTACTCATCGTCGAATGGGCGAACCGCATCGCGGGCGCGCTCCCGCCCGATCGCACTGTCTGGGTCACGCTCACCGTCATGGGCGTGGCTTCACGCCGAGCCACGATCGAAGCGCCCGATTCCTGGGCGCAGCGAGCGGGCATCGCTTGGAGCGGTGAAGCGGAAGGCGCGAGAACAGCGACGGTTTGCCCCATCACCGGCCGACCCGTCCCGGCGGATGCGCCCACCTGGCCCTTCGCCGACGAGCGCGCCCGCTTGGCCGACCTTTACCGCTGGATGAGCGGGGAGTACGCGATCGGACGCGAGGTCGCCGAAAAGGACGAGGAATAACGGCACCCCGCCCTGCCACGCGGGACCGGCATCCTTGTACAAAAACGGGAGCCAGACCATGCGCCGCCTCCATGCCGCTTCGATGACCGGCTTCGAGCGCCTGTGTGCATCGGGCGTCATTCCCATCGTCGTCGGCTGGGCGTCCGCGCAGCCGCAGTGCGCCTACACGCTGCGCTACGACCCGTCCCGCGACCCCATGCTCATTGAAGTGACGATGATCGCGAGCGGATTGTCGCGCAACGACGGCCCATGGTCTCTCCTGCTCGACGGGTGGGGAGGGTGGACCGACCTCGACCGGCCGTATTTCGTCGTCACCAGCGCCGACCCGCCGCTGTCGGATGAGGAGGGACAGTCTCGATCGTTCGTCATCCCAGAGGGCTGGGACGGGTCGCTGCGCGTGACGTACACGATCCCGGCGCTCCCGATCGGCTCCCAAGAACAGCGAGCACGCACCATCCTCCCCGCGGCAGACGACCGATACATCGCGTGCGCCACGGTGAACACTATCGCGGAGATTCGCGGCTCATCGCGCGAGGGCCTGGCGAGGTCGATCACCTTCGACACGCCGCCCGGATCGACGGTCTTCACCGGCTGGGCAGGGGACGCGACCGAACGACCGAAGGTCGAACTCCCGCCGCCCGGCGACAACGCCATCTACGCCATCGGAACGCCCCTCGACGCACGCCGGGCGGAGTCGGACGGCGTGGCGATCGAGGTCTTCCAGTTCGCACCCGGCGACCGCGTTGCCGAGAAGACGCTGGAGGTTGCCTCAGCCTTCGTCGCACACGTCGCCGCGACCCTGCACGCGCCTCCGCCCCGTCCGGTCCGGATCTGCATCAGCGGCACGACGAGCGGCGGCTACCTCACGGACCACGGCCTGGTCGTCGGTCTCCCGCCCGGCTCGCCGGACTGGCTCCTCGACTCACCCTACTTCCGGCACCTCATCTGCCACGAACTCTTCCACACCTGGCTTGGCGGCGTGCTCCGCGAGACGGAATCCGAGCGCACCGTCTGGTTCAAGGAAGGATTCACCGACTATCTCTCGCTCTGGCACGGCGCGGTCTGCGGCGTGCTCCCCCGCGAGTGGTTCGCCACCCGGATGCTCGAGATCGAACGGGACGCGGCTGGGTCCGCGTTCGGCTCCACGCCCTTCATCGGCACGAACGAGCCTTGGCGCGACGGCGACGGCCCCCGCGAGACGATGGCCTACAGGGGAGGGGCGGTCCTCGCACTCTCGCTCGACGCCGAACTGCGACGACGCGGGCACGGCGGGCTGGCCGTCATGCTCCGCGAGATGATCGCGGAACGAGAGATGCGATATTCCGACGAGACAATCCTGGCGCGCCTCCGCGGCCTCGGGCTTGCGGACTTCGCATCACGGTACATCACCGGAGCCGATGCGCCGACCGTCCGCGACGCACTCCTTTCGCTGGGATACGAGTGGCGCGAGTTCCAGTCCGAACTCGCCTACGTCGGCCTACGGACCGAGAAGGGCGAGGGCTTCGGACGCGTCGTCGAGATCGACCCCGCCGGACCGGCCGCGGCGGCGGGCTTCCGGCAGGGCGATGTGATCGGCGGCCTCGCGCCCGCTCGCACGGACGACGCGCGCGTCGCCGACGCGCTCATCACGTCCTTCCCGTTCGGCCTCACGATGATCGAACCGACGGACGACGCAGTCACCCTCTGGGTGCATCGCGCCGCTGCCGAGCCTACCTCGCTCCAGGTCATCCCGCGCCGGATTCCCGGCGGCGTCGTGCAACGCCTCACGCCCACGCCCGAAGCCGAGGCGGCGCTCTTCGGTAGCGGCTGACGGCCGGTACACAACCCTCACGCCCGCGGCGCGGCGTAGACGTGCAGCCTGTGCCCGCGCGGCTCCAGCCCGTGCTGCCGGCAGATGCGGTCACGGATGGCGATCAGTTCCGGCACGTCGATCCGCACGACCTCACCGGTGTCCACCCGGACGAGCAGATCGTTCGGGCGCGAGCCGTAGACCATCTGGTAGTGCGCCTGATCGTCGCCGGAGAGGACACGCTGGATGATCCCCGCCTCCTGGAGCAGTTTCAGGGTCCGGTACACCGTGGCCTTCGACACGCGGAACCCGCTCCGGCGGACCTCGTCCAGCAGTCGCTCGGCCTCGAACAGCCCGTCGAAGCGGATGATCGTGTCCAGCACCTGCGCCCGCTCGGGCGTGTACTTCAGGCCCTCGGACTTCAGTTTGCGCCTGAAGACCGCGCAGAGCGGCTCGACGATGCTCAGTTCGTCGTCGTGCAGGGTCGCCACGGAGCGGAGTTCCATGCTGTCATGGTAGGACGCGGCCCGTCGCGGGCGGGCCTCAGGCCGGTGGTGCCGCCCTGCCGTACACTCGCGGCGCATGGACGCCACCGGCTCGACTCGCACGCCCACCGGCGCACGGGCTTGGACCTTCGCGCTCGGCGCGTGCGGCGGCGTCATGCTGCTCGCGGCGGTCGCTTCGATCGGGTCGCCCGCCGGGGCAGCGGGCGCGCTTGGGGCCGTTATCTTCAAGGCAGGCTCGGCGTGGCCCGCCGTGCTCTACCTCCTCGGCGCACACGGCCTCGGACGGCTTGTCTCCCGGGTGTGGCGCGGCGCGGCCCTTGCCGTTCCCCTCCAGTTCGGCGCGGGCCTCGCCCTCATGCTCACGGCGAGTCACCTGCTCGGGGTCGCCGGGTTGCTGAACGGACGGGCGGGTCTCCCCATCGGTCTGGGCGTGTGTGTCGTCGGGGCCGCGCTCGCCTGCGAGCAGCGGACGGACTCCGCCTCCGGATCGGGGGAGCGCAGACTGCCAGCGCCAGCCCATCTCAGTCCACAGCGATTCATCCTCATAGCCGCCATCCAGGATGAACGGCGCAAAATGAAGATTGGTCACAGCCACGCGACAGATGTGGAATTCTTCCAGCCAGATGTTGTGGGCCGGATGGCTTACAGGCAGGGAATCGTCCCCTATCCGGTATAATCCCGCCGGAATGAGACAGACATCTTCACGGCTGGTAAAGGGAAGATCAGCCATATCCAGGCACACCCCGCTTCAACGCCGGGAAACGTTGAGCAACTACCCCACTCAAACATGCTGTGACGATCAAGAAGTGGCCGGGCGCTTAAATGCAGCCTTCGCACCGTGATCCAACCAGTCAAAGCTGACCAGTTCCCAGCCTGCTTTGCCGTATGTGTTCAGTTTTTCTGTGAATTTATCAGCATCCAGGTATACATCGAAATGTTTTTGATCCTGCGCCACATCACTGTCTTCGATGAAAACCACCAGATATTCCCACTTGTGCATAGTCGTTCACTCCTGTACGCCGTCATTTTAGAACGGGTAGATATTCCACCAGTATAATACATCGTGCCCGCTTTTACGCGAAATACAATTCGGCCTGCCAACAGCGTCCCGGTAGACAATGCCCCGGCGCGCTACTATAATCACAGGTATGTGCAGCATAC
>JAANMU010003512.1_pt1 | contig 9978 bp, 11 predicted proteins | sample 7279701 | NCBI WGS metagenome assembly JAANMU01 (sample SAMN14094539, study PRJNA606508) | bioreactor metagenome | isolation source: A lab-scale SPAN reactor treating ammonium-rich wastewater day 57 | place: Ireland: Galway | collected 2017-03-13 | reverse complement strand
CAGGGCAGAAGGATTCTGATGCCGAGAGATTTCGAGGAGCTTACGAAGACGGTTTTCGTCGAGCTGCCCGGCGGTGGAACTGACGTTCGGATCTGCTTGCATCGCTCGGTGATCCTGTTCCAAATTTTGTAATCAATCGGGCATTCTCTCAACTTGTCTGAAAGCATCTCGTGAGCGCAGTTCTTGCACGACTCTTGACCTTGTTTGAGATTGCCGCCACGAACGCCTATCACATTGCCACAATCGCACTCGCACTCCCAGACATCATACACGCCACCCTTTTGATAGCGGCCTGTTCTGACGTGTCTCAGCACTTCCAGCTTTCCAAATCGCTGACCCACAAGGTTTTCTCGTGATCGCTGGCCCACTAATCCGAACTTCTTTACCCAACGATAAACCGACGATTGAGAAATGCCCAACTCCTCAGCTATCTCACTGTATCCCTTCCTTTCTTCAACATACAACTGTTCAAGTGCTTTACGATCCACTGCTCCTCCTAAGTAAAATGAGCTACCACCCTAACATAGTGTGGTAGCTCAAAAACTCAGGAGCGTCCGCAGATTTTCTTGAGGATCAACTTGTCGGAATTTCGCCACTCTTGTCTCACGTCCTTAGCTGTCTGATTCTCGCCACACTTCTTTCGGACAGAGAACAGCACGCTGGCAAATGGAACATGCTTCACCTTGAGAGCGAACTCTTTCTGGTCTTGGATGTCCTTGTTGTCCGCCCATACTTCGAGCAGATCGGCGTACTCCTCATAGACACGAGCCTTGAGTTCGTAGAATTGAGGGCGAACCTCTTCAAAGTAAGTCAACAGTTCATCCTCTTCGCCTGCCATCACGAATGGCAGCAGGTGCTTCGGGTTGAACATATTGTCGCCCTCGCCTCGCAACTTGTGCAGGCCGAGGTATGTCGCTGACTTGATCTTCCACCGTTGGTTGTTACGATCTCGGATGACCACACCTTCGTAGGTCGGGTCTTTCTCGGCCTGCCCTTGCAGGAAGTCCTGAATCTCCTCGATAGTACAAAAGTTGTAAACTACCGGGCGCAGCATCCCTGCGGCCTTGGCAAAACCGTCGCACTGGTTGACAGCCAGTTCCTCACCTGTCTTCGTCACGAATGCCGTCAACAGGTATAGGCACGGCTCGTCATACCGACGAACAATCTTGTTCCACGGCGAACAGAACTCACAGACGAACGTGATGTCCTTGTTCAGCGAAACCCCAAGTTCATCCAAGTTTGGAACCTTGGCTGCCTTGCAGATTGCGCTTTCCCATGTATGGTTGTGGAACTGCATCACATCCTGAGCGAACGAACCACGAGTGTTCACACGCCACTTCCCGTCGAAGTGGTACAGCAAGCAGAGCGAGCCGTCTTCCTTCGACTGGATAGACACAGACGAGAAGTCGAACAGGTGCATCTCGTCCGCAACCTCGCCCCAATTGAAGAAACGAGGAAAGGACCGAGCCACAACTTCCTTTGTGTCACGATGCAAAACCAGCGCACGACATTCACGCACGATGGGGTGTGTTTTTGGAGATTCGATCTGGTCGTAGTTCAAGATGACCAGCGGTAATGTATCGTGCTGGTTGACCTTGATTCCGAGTTCAGCGTTCAGATCGTCAAACGTCTTGTTTTGTAGGTACTTTTGGACTTCGAGTGTCATGGTCCTATCCTCCTTCCTTGGAGAACAAGACATCATATCACAGTCAGAGGTTCACCGCAATTTCGGTTTCAAATCGGCCTTGTGACCAATTGTTGAAGACAAGGGGACTGGATCAATTCCAGTCCCCTTGTGTTAGGATAGCGGGTGCCTCAGAGAACCGTATTCTCGTCCTGATAGCCGACCGCTCGATAACGACCGCTTTCCAGCTTGACGAGCCGCCCGGTTTCAACGAGCCGATCCAACGAACCGGGCGGCACGACGACGTTACGTTCCATCGCCAATTCACGGATACCTTGGCTGGTCGCACCATCGCCTTCGTCTTTGGCATCCCAATCAGTGACGAGCTTCACGATCACATCATCGTCGGCTTCGGCTCTCTCTTCAGCATCACGCTGTTGAATTGCCGTAGCCTGTCTGAGCCTATCCACGACCTTCGCCACACGTTCATTGCGAAGGCCGAACAGCACAAACAGCACGAAGGCAGTGAGAACCGCAGCCAGACCGAGCCAGCCAGCGGTGACGACGGAGCCGAACAGGGCAGCCCCCAGCAGAACGTAGTTGGCCACTTCGGGTTTCATGCCGTCCATCGCCGCACGCAGGCGGGGAGCGGCCAGCACAACGCCGACGACAAGGCCGAGAAGGAACATGACGGTTGAGGTTCCGAGTGAAAGCATGTCTTTGGGTCTCCTTGGTTTCAGGTGTCGATGGGAGCAGTCCCATCATGGTCGGGGGATACTTCGGTGGGACCAGTCCCACAATTCCAACATCCGTGTTCAGTCGGAACACGCACACCGCAAGTGCCGCATTCGTATTCCCACGGTGGACCACCCCAATTATAGCCACAATGCCAACAAGCGTTATGGTCATCGGGGAGTCTTGCGCCACAGTTGGGGCACTGGTAATCCCAGTCAAGCTGCGGCTGGTAGTTCGGGTTGTTGTATTCTGGTTCTGGTAGCCCTCCTAGTCTAACAGTTTCGGAGTCAGTGTTGAATGGCCATCGCATCTGGTTGTCAAAGAATGGGTCGCCACCTGTTTCTCTGAAGTGGTCATAACTGGCATTACGACCACGGAAGATCAGGTCCATCAGCACATTCTGAACGAGCCAGAATCCGCCAACGAAAACAGCAGTAACGACACCAGCACACATCAAAATCCATCCCAAACTCGTCAGGGGCGTGCTGGTCTCGCCACCTGCCGAGAGGATCGCCGCTGGCACAAGCAAGATACCGATGATGAGAGCGAAGAACTTCGCCACCATCAGTATACGAGACGAGCGCCATCGTCGAACTGGATTCCAACTTTTGGAATGAGTCCGCTCGCCATTGCACCATGCAATGAAGACGATGAGACCCCCGGCGAGCAGGGCCACAGGGGGTGCCCAGCAAAACACTGCAAAAGCAATGGCTGCGTATGACCACGCTGTCGGGGGAATCTTACGTCCGAACAAGTCAAGCCTCCTTTGTTCTCTCGAAGTCAGCAATCAGAAACCCAACAGAGCCGTCAGGCCCTTGGCCGTATTGCGGAGAGTTCACAACGATGCGAACCGCCTGCTCCAGCCACTCTCTCATTTGAGCGAGGTTAGGCTTGTCGCCATACATTTCGATGTAAATGGGAGCCACGAACCGATGCACTGGTCGCCCTTGCAGGCTTTCCATCATCAGGTCGTGGTGTTCCCACAACGCCTGAGTCACATCGGCATACACAGTCGCTTTGTTCTCATCATCATACCATTGACGACCTTCAGATTCCCAGTAGACTGGGTTCCGAGTGAGATCGCCTTTGGCGATGATGTAGCGAGGGAACTTGTCGCTCCCTCGCTTCACGAGCGACAGAATCGGTGGTGTTGGTGTTGTCATAGCAGGTGCCTCCCTATGCGGCGACTCGTTCCGCTTCCGCTTCGTCTTCGACCACGTTGCTCTCTTCGACATAAGGCGCATTGGCCTTGCCGACGAAGGACAGCAGGTAGTCTGCGACCTTGGAAGCCTGAGTGGAAGCTCTGAACAGATACTTCGGATCGCCGCCCATCTTGCCGAGCCAAGAATTGAGGTATGATTGGCTCGATTCGATCATCTTGTCAGCCAGAGGCACGTTGAGTTCGGCGAGCATGAAGCAAGCGCCAAGCTCAGCGACCAACTCGCCGAATGCGTAGTCGTGGCCTTCCTGCCTGCCCACCCGGTCCTTGTCTTCAGACCAGTGAAACAGTTCGTGGAACGCCGTCTCATAGTAATCCGACATCGACTCGAACACCTTCTTCGGCGGAAGCTGAATGAAGTCGTCTGGTCGGCCACAGTAGAACGCTCTCGAACCACCATGTCGGATGTCCGCTTTCGTCGCAGCCATCAGTTGCTCGGCTGGCTCGAAGTCAGGATCGGTATTCAGCGTGGCATCAATCTCACCAGCACGGAAGAGGCCGAGTCGTCGGTCGATCTCCGTATGGATTGCTTCAGCCAGCTTCTTCTTGTTCCAACTGTCGTTCGCACCCTTGATGCGAAGCGACTTGGCATGTTCGAGCAGTTCAGGCTCCAGTCGCTTGGCTTCCATGAGGGCAGCATCAGGTGCGACGATCTGTTCGACGTTGAACACAGGGCTGGTGCGAAGCAAGGGGATAACCTTGTCCTTGCCCTCTTTGTTCTTCTCGACACGACCATCATCACCCTTCTTCGGGATCATCCGAAAGAAGACAACGTGGGTGCATTTTTCGCCTTTGCGAATGTGAGCGCCCCAATTGTGACGGACGCCCTTGAGAACACCACCGATGCTGCTCCACTGCCAGCCAGTTCCCCAATACTTGGAGGAGAACCCGGCCATCATCAGCAGAACCGGGTTGATGCCGGTGTATCGTCGCTTGGACGTGAAATTGGTTGGCCAGCCACCATTCTCGCCACCTGCCCACGGCTGCCGCCACGGAGGGCAGCCCTTCTTGATTGCAGCCATGATTCCATCAGTGATCTCGGTGCGAATCTGATCGGCAGATTTGTGTTCTTTGGCTGCTTTCTTGGCCATGATGGTCTCCTTCAGAGATTACAAATGTTGTATTGTCGCCTCCCTAGCAGGTGCCTAGTCTATCCTACAGCACAGATTCCGATTGTAAAGACTACTCGTCGTCTTCCGAGTAGCCACCACGCCCTTCGTTGCGGTACAATGTGTCCAGATGAGCAGAGATCGTCTCGTACTCCTTGGAGAACCTGTCGTAGTAGCTGAGGACGTAGTATTTCAGGGCCGACAGCATCATCCACTGCTGCTTCTCACGCTGGAAGTAGATGCGGACCTTCTCGGCCCATTCTTCCACGTCGGCGATCTCGGTACTGTCCAGCTTGTGAGGACAGGGATTCGTAGCAGGAGCAGGGATTGCCGTGCGTTGTCGCACTGTGCAGAAGACATGACGCCCCGGAGTATACTCTTCCGGCGTCTCATCCTCTTTGGGTGCATGTCGCACAGGAGCCGCCACCGCTGCCCCAACAGATTTCGGCTGGGGTGCAACCTGCGTCTTGATGAACTCGTGACCACACGCACACACACTGTTGCGGTTGCCGACATATTTCTTGCACGACGGGCATTGCTTGCGACCACGACCACCTTCATCATAGGTGGTGATAGTCGAGGCTTCGGTCGTGGCGACAGGTGCAATCGCCACTGGTGCGTGCTTGGGCTTCAGTGGCGTAGCCGGGGCTGGCGTGTCCGTTTCCGGCATCGCCGCTGGCTTCTCCATCGTGACGATGGTATCGTGCTGAATCATCAGCGCACCGATGGTCCATGCGTCAAGGTTGAGTTCCTTCGCCCACTTGTGTTCGGCGACAGCCTTACAGAGATCGTCGAAGGTGGTGAAATCGTTGGAGAATTCCACGTCCGCCACCGTGCGTTGGAGACGAGACGGATTGATCTTAGGCAGTTTGTTGGCCACGGCGTCTTCCTCCATCGAGTGTATGAAAGCTAGGGGAGTGATTCACACTCCCCTAGCAGGTGCCTCAATCAACAATCCATCCGTCATTGATGATGTGGTCAACCGAATCGTATTGAACGGTCTCACCAGTGCCACCATCAAATACGTTGCCCAGAGAAACAACGACAGAGCCGCTCATTCCATGTGGATTGTCCGCCGTGAGAATGAACGCCGCCTCTTTGCCTCTCTTCAAACAACAATACCTCCCCATGTCCATGTTCGGCCACAGGGAGGTATCCGTAAGGAAGTCACGATCCATCATCGCTTCTCCTCAAAATGCTCCGCAGTGATCTTGCGACCGTTATGCGGAATGGACATTTCATCCAGACGGACCAGTCCTGCCTCAGTGATACACAGACCCTTGCCGCCCACAGGCACAACGAGCGGGCCGGTCGCTGCGGAGTAGTCCATGAGAGCAGGAAGTTCGTATCGTTCCACCTGCTCGACTCGACACTTCGCAACGTGATGGATACGAGACTGAGCAATCGGTCGCTGACCAAGTGCCGTGAGCATCAGGACTTGCTTGTGGGTCATGCCCCATTCATTCAGTCCGATGTCCTTGGCGACCTGTTCTGCGATGTCAGGCCAGCCCCAAGTGTCCATCATGTCCTTCTTCTGTGCCATCTTGACGGCAAAGTTGATCGCCTCACGGGGCACACGGCGGTAATTGGCAACCAACTCACACGCTGCGTCATCCAGCATGTAGTTGATCTCACCTGCCTTGAACCGCTTGTCGATACCCAGCTTGACGATCTGAGCCACTTCTTCCGGGCCTGCCGGATGCCACTCGATAGCAGTGCCGAGACGGTTCTCGAACGCATCGAACAACATCCCACGCTCGGTCGTCGCTGCTGTCCAGCAAACGAACTTGCAGTCCACGGTGAAGATGTCACCCTTGAGGCCGGGTTCCTTGACAGTCATCTTGCCGTCGTCTGGTTCCATCGCATTCAACAGACCACCCGTCATCAGTTTCTTCTTGATGGCGTGCGCCTCATCGAACAGAACAATGCACGGCGGCAAGCGATACAAACCCTTCTCGGATTCGACAACAGGCGGAAACCGACGCCCTTCGTAGTTGGCGGTCTGGAAGGCATCACAAATCTCTTGGAAGAGTTGATATGTGTCTTCGAGAGACGCCGACTGAATCAGGACAAACGGAATGCCAATCGCCTTCGCCCACTGCTTGACGATATAGGTCTTGCCCTGACCGGAGCCAGCGTAGATACCGAAGTTGCAACCACGGCAGCTACGGTTGAATCGCTTGAGCGCAGTAAAGGCGAACGTGCGAAGAATGCTCATGTTTCCTCGGTTGAGGGTGCTGCACACGACATTGCTGAGTGGACAGTCTTTGTTGTTCTCAGCAAGCGACATGCGAATCTGAGCTTCGCTCGGTGGAGCGGGCAAATCGGGGTGTTCCCGTGCCGCAGTCCAGTCATAGAAAGCCAGTTGTCGTTGCATGATTCTTCCTCTCGCAATTTCAATGAAAAGGGCGACACCGATCCCGATGCCGCCCAGTTGCTTAGTCGTGTAGTGGTAGCAGGTGCCTAGGCAGCTTTCTTCTCGAAGAACGCCTCACGCAACTTGTCTTGCGTCTTCTTCCATCGCAGGCTAATCGCCATGCGTGTGACGCCGTGTTCTTCGGCCATGCGTGTCTGCCAGCCCTTTTCGCCGGACAGGAACCGCTGCACCATTTCCAACTCGTTCTCGGTGAGAACATCCGAGTTGATGGCGACCTTCAACTGAATCAGTTCGTCATCCTGTTCATCATCAGCATCGACCACGACGAACAGGGTCTCTTCCATCAGGTCATCACGGACGACATGCGTGGACTGGTAGGCCGCTTTGATTTTGCTCTGCTCGTCATCGGAGAGCGGACGCAGTTGCTTTTCGACACGCTGCTCTTGGTAACGAACCAGAGCATCCTCGAATGAGAGATCAGGAAACTGATTCATCAGACGAATGACGTTGAGACGCCAAAGAACCACATTGCGGCACATCTTCGAGAACGAGCGGTCGGTGCGAATGAAATCCACCAGTTGATGTTTGATGGCCCAATAGCAATAGGTGGAGAACTCACGGCTGCCATCATAGGTGTACATGGCATTGAAGATGCCAACAGCCGCTTCTTGAATGAAGTCGTCCAGCGTCACGCCACTGGAGCAGCGAGCGTGGGCGTAGTAGAACGCCTTGCAAAGCCGGTGAGCGATCCGAATGTAACCGGCGATAACTTCGTGTTCGATGCGTTCCAAATTTTGCATCGAGTCACGAGCCTGCCAGTCACTTTTGAGATTGATACGGTCGGTTCGCCAGTCGGTGCGAAGTTGTCTGATGTCTGGGTCGCCGTATCGCTTCGTGGCTGCTCGTTTGAGATGCTTGTGTGCGTCAGCCATCACACAAGCCAGTTCTTGTTTTCGACCTTCAGTCAGTTCGACGGGCTGAATGAGGCCGGGGTCGAAATACATCATGTGTCATGGTCTCCTTCGGTGCAATAGGAGTGTGAAGTGTCGTGTCAGGTAAGATTCTAGCGGGTGCCTCAAGGATGTCAAGGCTTGTGGAAGAGATGTCCTCAAAATACAAGTCAAGTAGTGGGTAGTCGCTTGATGACGTATGTGCTTCCAGACAATACGTCTATATCGAAGACGCTTCTTCCGTAATCAATCAACCACCGACGAATAACCTCCTGTTTTTCGTGGCATCCATCGTAATCATTTCCACGTTCCTTGGCTTCCGCAAACAAGTTGTTTGCGGTCTTCGCATCAACCTCCAATACATAGTTCACATGAATCTTCATAGCTGGCCTCCAATTTGGGTCCAAAAATTGTATTCGATGTGCCTCACTAGCAGGTGCCTAGAAACGAAAAAAACCCGGCTGGGGAACGGGAGTCCCCAGCCGGGCCGTAAGATCGGGTAGTTGCTGAGCTTGCCCGACTTACTTACGCAGCGTTGCGTTCCATGTCACGACGGTCCTGCTCCTCGATGCGAGCTTCGGATTCCTTGCACGCCTTCTGGAAGCCCTTGGCCCCCTCGAAGCCCATGCACTCGGCGATGGCACGGCGGCGTTCTTCGTTCGCTTCCGGCGTCTCGTCGAACAACTGGTGCATCTTGGAGAGCGGGACGGCCTTCGCACGGTTGGCCACCGGAGCGCCTTCGCCGTTGGTCCGCTCACGCAGAGCCTTCTTCGAGGCATGGGTGACGGTCATCTCACCGGCCATCAGCTTCTTCCGGTCAGACGGCGACAGGCCCTTGCCCTTCTTCGTGATGTTGCCCTTCTCATCCTTCTCATCGGCCTCGTAAGGCACGGCGAGAGCGTGACGGTTACGGAAGGTTCCGTAAGGCACGCCGAGGTAAGCGGCGGCATCCTTCATCGTCCACGGCTTGCCGGTTTCCGGGTTCTCGGTCTGGCAGAAGTCGTAGTAGACCTTGCCCAACTGAGGCTCGGACATTTCCTTGCGGCTGGCGTTGAGCAGGATGGCGACATTCTGCTGTTCGCCCTTCTTCACCGGGCGGTCTTCGACCTTCAGCACGGCAGGGTAGACGTGCTTCGGCGCACCCTCTTCCTTGTCGGCGATCTGCAACCGGCTCTTGGCGTGGTTGTAGAGAACCGCCGTGGCACGACGGCCACCGTCGATCAGGTTCCAGTTGCCGGACTGACCGATGGGGTTGGCCAGAGCCGGAACGAGGTTCGTGCCGTTACCATCGCTGTCATACTGCAACAGGTCGGCGGCGAGTTGGGTGATCGACTGCGGAGCGACGGGATGCTCCTCGATCTTCCAGCCCTTCTTGTCGGCCTTCTCGCCGAGCCGTTCCTTGCACTCGTATTCCGTGCCGACGAAATCGACGGTGCCGGTCGGGCTGATGAGGCGGCTGATCGGCGATTCGTAGCACTCGATCAGTTCGACGAACTCACGCACCACGTCCATGTCGGCGGACAGGGCCATGTCACGAAGGCAGTAGCGGGTTTCGCCCACTTCTTCGTCCTCTTCCGGCTCGTATTCGACCGGATCGCCGATGAGAACGTAATCGTACTCATAGAGCCGGGCCGGTTCGTGGCGTGGGTTGTCGTTGACGGTGATGCGGCTCAGCGGCACGAGGAACAGAGCTTCGCCTTCGGTCGCATCACCGGACTTGACGGCGGCGGCGTTGGCCTGCTTGAGCGTCATGCGAGCGGCGCTCGGCTTGGGCTTGCTCGACTTCGCACGGGGCGAAGTCTTCTTCGTGGTCGTCGCCTTCGACTCGGCAGCGGCGGGGGCCTGCGTGTCGGCAACGGGAGCTTCGGCAACGGGAGCTTCGGCAACAGCAGCATTGGATTCGGTCTGAGACATGGTTGTGGTCCTCCTTAGAGAAACGGGTTTCAGGTTCACTTCGGTTTCGG
>JAANMU010003511.1_pt1 | contig 9981 bp, 5 predicted proteins | sample 7279701 | NCBI WGS metagenome assembly JAANMU01 (sample SAMN14094539, study PRJNA606508) | bioreactor metagenome | isolation source: A lab-scale SPAN reactor treating ammonium-rich wastewater day 57 | place: Ireland: Galway | collected 2017-03-13 | reverse complement strand
CAAGGACGATGATGCGTTCGCTGCGCGGCGCGGCCCCGATCAACGAAGCCAGCGACCCGCGCGACAGGAACGGCCGGGCAATCATCATGGCGATGAGCAGGATCGCGAGGCAGCGCAACGTGAGCAAAATGAGCTGCTCCATCCGAACGCGTCGTCGGTTTTTCTTCAGCGCGTCGAGAAGAAAGTCCATGGCGGCCCAGCGCACACGTTGAAACCGACGTCGCGAGAGGAAATGAATCAGGATCGGGCTGGCGACGCCCAACGCGCCGGCGGCCAGCGCCGGATTCATCAGAAACCCGGAGAGCCAGGTCAGCATGTGCGGCTCCCTTGCCGAAGCGAGTTTCGCGCGAATGAACCAGCGAAGCGTGGCGTCATGCCGTCATGCCCTCGCCTTGACGCGGTGGGTTCGGGCCGCGAGATACTGCCGCAGGGCGACGCCGATTGGTTCGGCGGTCGAGAGTGCGAGATAATCGGCTCGCTGGTTGATGCACGCAGCCTGAATGCGCTCCAGATGGCGGTTCAGCGCTTCGAGGTATCCCGTGCGAAGAGATTGCGGATCGACGAACAGCTCCGCGCCGGCCGACTCGATTCCCTCGAAGAGCGTGTTGTCCTGAAACGGGAACGTGCGCTCGTCCTGATCGAGTACATGCGCCACGATGACCTCGTGGTGGGTGTGCCGCATCTGCTCGATGCCGGCTATGACGTCGTCCGCATCGGCGAGCAGGTCGGAGATCAGCACGACCACGCTGCGCCGTCGAAGCCGACCGGCCAATTGCGTGAACGACGCCCGCGCGTCGGTGGGCCGCTCCAATCTGGCTCGCTCGAGGAGGTGAATGATCGCCTGCAGGTGCGCCGGGTTCGAAAGCGGTTGGATTTCGTCTCGCACGCTGTCGTCAAACAGCATCAAACCGACCGCGTCTTGCTGCTGGGTCAACAGAAAGGCGAGGGAGGCGGCAAACGTGGCCGCGTACTCGAACTTCGTCATGCGGCCGGACTCGACCGGATGCTCGGGATAGCGCATCGAAGCCGAGCAGTCGAGCACCAGATGCGCCCGCAGATCCGTCTCTTCCTCATACTGTTTGATGTAGAAGCGATCGCTCTTGCCGTACACGCGCCAGTCAAGGTGGCGGATGTCGTCTCCGGGGACGTATTCTCGATGTTGCGCGAACTCGATGCTGTGTCCCTGGTACGGGCTGGCGTGCATGCCGCTGACCACGCCCTCTACGACAAAGCGAGCGCGCAGCTCGAGATCACTGATCCGCGCGAGCACGGCAGGGTCGAGATAGGGGCGATTGGATGCCGGCATGATTCTCCCTTCGATCGCTGGCGCGACCGGTTCATTGTCCGTGTGACATCATGAAAGCACTTTTTGGATGCGTGCGTCCGCGGCGGTTCCGCCCTGGTGCGGCGGGGTCGCGTCAAGCAGTTCGGCTACGAGTCGATCGGGCGTGTAGCCCAGTGCCTGCGCGGCGAAATTCGGGATGACGCGATGACGCAGCACCGGTGCCGCCAGGGCGCGCAAGTCTTCTGTTGAGACATGGTAGTTCCCGCGCAGCACGGAACGGGCCTTGGCCGCGAGGATCAGGTATTGCACCGCGCGCGGCCCTGCGCCCCACGCGACGTTCTTGCGGATGAACTCGGGCGAGGTCGAATCGGCCGGCCGGCTCTTGCGGACCAGATCGACCGCGTGCCGCACGATCGGCGGAGCAATCGGCACGCGGCGGACGATTCGCTGAAGTTCGACGATCTCCGCGCCGCTCAATACGGGCGCGACTTCAGGCGTTACATCGGCGGTCGTCCGCTGCGCAATCTCACATTCGTCGTCATACGTCGGATACCCGATGAAGACTTTGAACATGAAGCGGTCCTGCTGTGCTTCGGGCAGAGGGTAGGTGCCTTCCTGCTCGATGGGATTCTGCGTCGCGAGGACGAAGAACGGTTCATCCAGCGCATGCCGCACGCCGCCGACGGTGACCTGACGCTCCTGCATCGATTCGAGCATGGCAGCCTGGGTCTTGGGAGGCGTGCGGTTGATTTCGTCAGCGAGGATGATGTTTGCGAAGACGGGGCCTTTGAGGAAGCGAAAGACGCGGCTGCCGGTGGCCCGGTCCTCGGCGATGACCTCGGTGCCGGTGATGTCGCTGGGCATGAGGTCGGGCGTGAACTGAATGCGATTAAAACTAAGCGACAGGCACCGGGCGAGGCTGGAGATCATGAGTGTTTTTGCAAGGCCGGGCACGCCTTCGAGGATGCAGTGCCCGCCGGCGAAGAGCGCGATCAGCAGCTGCTCAATCACATCATCCTGACCGACGATGATCTTGCGCAATTCCTCTCGGATACGGCGATGCGAATCGCGCAGTTTCTGTGCGGCGGCCAGATCAGCCGTATCCGGCATCTCGTTTGCGTTTGTCTGCATGGCGTCCTTTCCGTGGCGGCGCTGGGGCCGTGCGGGGTTGAAGTTGCTTAGCGCTGCATGATCGGGAGATTGTTGTACGGAAGCTGGAGAATCAAGAGGGAGATGGCGGTGCCGTACACGTAGCCAACCGAGTCACCCTCCCAGGAGCCGTCCTCGTTCTGGGTGGCCAGCAGGTGATCGCGAACTTTCGGGAAGTAGGCCTTCCACGTCTCCTCGCCGGCAAGATAGTTCACCTGTGCGTAGTAAAGGTGCGCGTAGAACCAATGGCCCCAGGTTCCGCCGCGGTTTTCGCCGATGCCGATGTTCTGCTTGCAATAACGCAGCGCATTAAGCGCCAACGGGTTATTGTACTGCCCCGCGTTAAACCAGCATGCTACGGCCGCCGCGGTGATCGGAGGTCGCGACCCGGTCATGCCGACGCGATAGGCGATGCCGCCGTCGGGCTGAACGGATTTTTCAAGGTAACCCATCGCGTGATCGATGACCTTTTTCGGCACGGCGATTCCCGCGTTGCGCGCGGCGCGAAGCGCCTGAACTTGTGTTACCGTGACCGACCCCTCATCGCCGTTCATGTCGGGTGTGTACAACCAGCCCCCGAGATCGCTTTGAGATCGGCCGGTCAGTTCGACGGCTTTCTGAAGCGTGAATCGAATCTGGTTCAACCGGTCGGCGTCGTCCTCCATGCCCATGACTTCGGCGAGGAAGAGCATTGAGAAACCGTGCGCATACATGGAGCGGGCTTCTTCTTCTCCCGTTCGGCAGATCAGCCCGTTGCGTTGTGCCGAGCGAAGAATGTAGGTGAGTGATTTGCGCAGATGCGGAGAGTACGGACCCTGCGTCGGGGTGCTGCCCGATCCGGCCAGCGCCATGCCCGCCAGTGAAGTCATGGAGACAGGATACGTTCCCAGTCCGCCCTGCTCACGAAAGGCGCCGTCCGATGCCTGCCGCGCGGCGAGGAACTTCAGTGCCCGATCGATGGCGACCTGCGTCTCGACGGTGACAAGTGGCGGTCGGGCGGTCGTTTCGGCGGGCGCGGCGAGCGATTCCGAAGGTGCAGGGATCAGTCCGGGCGGCGCAGGCGCGCCGATCGGCAGCAGAAAGAGTGCCGCAACAATGGCAGTTGAGCGGTGTGTGCGTCGCATGGCGCTCATGGTACGGATCGCCCCTCCGATTCGCCGGCCTTGGCCGCGGGGTCACGCGGCGGACCGGCAGCACTCTGCAGAACATAGTAACCCTCCGACGCGATCGCCACGATGCGATCGTTGAAGACGAGCAGATCGGTGAACAGGCGGGCGCGGCCGAACTCGTCTGCGACGAGGTCGCGGTTGTGAACAAAGGGCGCTGCGAGAAGGCTCTTGCCGGTGGCCTTGTCGAGGACGTCAAACGCCGCAACGTCGAGGTGAGACGCACCGCGATCCATCAGTTGCCGCGGCGCATCGGGTCGAACGCGGTACTCGATGATCGGAAGGTAGTCCGGCGAGGCACCCAGCATGTTCGGACTGATGATGGCGAACCGGCCCAGGTTGCGCTTCCAGATAAGCGACTGCGATCGAAGGTCGTAACAAGCGACGATGTAATCGGGCGGGTCGTCGTCGGTGTTCGAGTACAGCAAAAGCCGCGCTCCGGATGCCGCCTCGCCTGCGCCCGGTGACGCCGAAGTCGGGGATTCGATGACGGCCTCAAGCGGAGGGAGCAGAAGCCCCGGCGTCTCGATCTCGGCGATCAACTCGCCGGTCGCCGTCCGAACGATTGCAACGCGCTGACTGCGATAGCAGACGCCAACGTATTCGCGATTCAACGGAAGCAGCCTGCGAATTCGGCCGCCGATGCCGCGCTCCCAGAGTACGCGGCCTGTGGACACATCGCGCGCGACTACCTTTTTGAACGCTGCCTGACATACGACCGAGCCGATGACCACCGGCGCGGGTTCCCGATCGCGCTGTGAATCATCGTCCGCGACGTCTTCGTCCAACTCCGAAGGCGTGGCAGCCGGTACGAGACTGAACTGCCGGCGGATTCGACCGCTGAAGGGATCGAGTACGAACACGGTCGCCGAGCGCCGGTCGATCGCCACGACCTGACCGTCGGCCACGGCCAGGCTTTCAAGCCGATGGTTGCTGAATGATCGCCGCCACAACGGCGCGGCGTTCAGTCGCGCCGGGACGCCCGTGAGGACATTGCCAAGCGTCGCGAATACGAGCACGTCGTCGGCCTGCACGATCGGCGGGCGGGGAAGCTCACTCCAATCGCATTCGAGAGGGATCGGTGGCCAGGCCGCGCGCCCGGTGAGCAGCCCGACCGCGGCGAGTTGGCGTGATCCGGCGAGAAGTGCAACGCAGCCGGCCACCGCGCCGTCGGCGGGGCGAATGGACATGATGCGCTGCGACGAGAGGTCATCCATTCCATCGAGCTTCGGTTCGAGGTTGCAGGCCCAGAAAACCTCCGCCTCGGCCTTGCCGCGCACATCCACGCCGCGAATCTGTCGCATGATTCGGACGGGCAGCATTTCGGTGTGGACATCCAGGGCTGCCGGAGGATTGAGGAACGCGGTGACATCGGTCGGATAGTAGGCCGCGACCACTTCATACGCGCCGATCTCAAGATAGGTTGGTGATTGGAGGATCCGCGGGCGGCTGCGCCGAGCAACACCACGCTCGTGCCATTCCGCAGGAAGCAATTCAGCGAGCTGCGTCACGGTCTTGCCTCGGTATCGCGCGGGTAACTCGGTTAGCAAGTCGGGCACGAGTGCGGTTGCAAAGCGCGACGTGAGTCGATTGAAAACGCGCAAGGCCGAAGCAGGCGAGCGGGGCAACTCTTGGCCAGGGTCCGCGTAGGCGCGCAACAACAGGATCAGGGCGGACAGTTCAACGTCGTCAGCGGGGGCCTGCGAGAGCGGATTGATCGTCGTTGAAATCCGGCGATCCGTCCTTCGCAGGATTCGCTCAAGGTGAAATACGGCGTTCTCGAGTGATCCCTCGGACCCATCGCGCCGGGCCAGCGAAAGATCCAGCGACGTCGCGGAAGGAGCAAGACCGCAGGCATCGGCCAGATTCCGGCAGGCATCGATGCGCGACGCCGACATAGCCGCCTCGAACGACTCACGCAATGCCTCATCCAGCGCACCTTGCCTCGATGGATCGGCAGCATTCCACCAGCGGTTGAGTCGTTCGGAGATGGCCACGATCGCGCTGACGCGAAGGTCTGAAGTCAGCGTGATCGTTTGCCCGTCCGTCCGGGCGAGCAGGCTTAGCGCTTGAGTGAAGGCATCGCGCGGGTCGCCGTGTTCGGCGAGGTAATCGCAATGGACCAGCCCGGCGGCGAGTATGTCGCGCGGCGCGACGGCTGCGGCCACAGCGCGTTCTATCAGTGGGCCGGCCGACGACGGCGGCGACTGGGCCGCGAGTTTAAGAAGTGCGTCGACCCGCTGATGCACGATGCGCGGTGCGAGATCGCCGTCAGCCCCGGCGCCGGAAGTCCGGTCGCTCTCTGGATGGAGGCACTTGTCTGCCTCGTCAAGCTGAACGAGCGCTTCGTTCCATCTTCCCTCCAGCGCGGCAAGCCCCGCGAGGCGCAGATGAGCGGCGGGATCGCGCGGCGAGGTTTCGAGCAGAGCCAGTGCCGCCGCGCGCGATTGCTCCACGTCAGGGAACTTGGCGATCTGGACAGCGCTGACGCTGTACAACGCACCATCCTGCACAAACAGGTTGCCTAAGGGCTGGCTTGACGGCTTGAAGGCTTCCGTCGAATGGCCGGTTTCGACGTCAAGGGTCTCCAATCCGTCTCGCGTCGGGACAAAGAGGCGCCCGCCGTGAACGATCGGTCGCCCCGTCAGTTTGCGCGACGTGTAAGACCAGAGTCCACGGCCGCTGTCGATGTCCAGCGCGAGGACACCCGTTCCGGCGAGGATAATGCGCTGGGAATCGTGCCCGGCAATGTAACGGTGATCTCCGCGGGGGAAAGACCACTTGAGCGAACCATCGCGCCGGTCGTAGGCGAGCAAGTAGCCGCTGTCCTGGGCCGCGAGCAGAACGAGGCGCCCGGCGCAGATCGGCGGCGCACTCAACCACTCGTCGGGCTGGGAATAAGTGACCTGAACGGTCCCCAGAGGCATCGCGCGGCGAGCCGGCGCCACTTCGCTGCTGCGGCTGCGCTCGTACAGGGCCAGCCATCGCAGGGAGTAATCGTGGCGGTTCAGCGCTACGAACAACCCGCCCGCGGTTGGGATATAGATCGTTGTCTCGTCCACACAGGGCGTCAGGACGACATTGGCGGCGAACAATCCCTTGTCGGCCGACCCGAGGAGAACCTTGTGCAGCGCGCGCCCCTCCGCATCGAAGACGCCCAGGAGGAGGTCATTCTCGCGCTGAAACAGCGCAAGCAGGCGATTATCGACGACGACGGGTGGCGAGTAGAAGTGAGCAAAACGAAGTTCGTCGCCGGGCATTCCGCCGCGCCCGATCGTCCATCGCACCCGGCCGGTTCGCGCTTCAAACGCGCGGATCGAGTTTGGCTCCGGTTCGAGTGCGTCGTTGGGCGGCATGGTGCCATCCCGGGCCGGAAACAGTTCGCCCAGGGTGCCACCTTGTTCGAGCACAAACACCAGACCGAGTCCGGTCGTGACCGCACCGCGGTATTCATGGTACAGGCTTCGCGTCGAAAGCTCGTCGAGCCGACCTGTGTTGTCCGATTGATACATCCGAACTAGCCGCCGCTGGGCATCGATGCGCGGGTCGCGATCCATCAGGCGAGCATGCGACTTCCACAGGAGATCGAGCGTCGTAAGATCCCGTGCCATCAGGCCGTCCGGGCACGTGACGTAAAGTGCCTGGCCGTCTGAAATAGCCTGCCAGACCGGCGGGCGACCCGTTCGGGCGATCAGCTGCGCAACGGCATCGGGCATAAGCCGGCCGGATCCGGGGAGGGCATCGTGCCACAGGGCATCGGGCGTTACGGCCGGTGAGAATTCGGCGCTGGGTGACGGGGCGCGTTCATCGGAGCGGCCGGCTTTCGCGCGCGCGGCGCGTGACGCCTCGACAAACCGCGAAACAGCGTCCAGCCGGACCTCCCAATCCGCGGGCAGCGCTCCCAGCGCATCGCCTTTGACTTCTCGCAGCTTTGCAATCGTGTCAGATGCTTCCTCCAGGCGGCCTTCCTGCGCCAGGGCCAGGGCGCGCGGGAGGAGCAGCTTCGCCGGTGCAAGCGCGAAACCAGGCAGACTTTCGAGCTGATCGAGTACGTCGATCGCTTCAAGCGCCTTCCCGGAGTCGATGAGCAGCGCGGCGAGGTATGAAAGCGCTTCGGGCGCCACGGACGTCATTCGGTAGAGCCGCGTCAGGCGCCGCAGGCGCTCGATATCCTGTGAAGCGCCGGCTTGTACGAATTCCTGGCGCGCGATGGAGTCGAACAGGACGCGATAAGCCGCAAGCCCTTCGGCGGGCCACTCGGCGAACTGACGTTGCGCGGCTTCCGCAGCCGAGACAAACGTCTTTCCATCCAGCGTCACGGTTCGATCGGGGAATTGTTCGATGACGCGGGAAAGCGTATCGACCGCCAGCTTCCATTGCTGGTCGGCGGCGGCGGCGGCAGCGCGCTGAAGCCACGATTCAACGTCAGGGTCGCTCGCGGGGACCAGCCCTTCGCCCTCCCGGCGAGGCTCGATCCGCAGAGTCAGATTGGCGCGAGGTTCCTGGGCGCAGCACGTGCGAAACGCCTTTGGGCTTCCAATCAGGGCGGCCAACACCAACCAGCCACACGTCGTTCGTTGCAGGATAGAATCCATTCCAATTCAACAGGCGGGCTCGCCCTTGTCCTCATCTCCGAGGCGGTTGTATCTTAAACACGCGACGCAATAACGTATACCGATCCACCATGGCCACAGTTCACATCGAAACGGTGCATTCATCCGGCCGCGTTCAGCGGATGTTCCAGGGGTTGCGCGAAGGACTTGGATTACTCACCCCGATCCCGAGTGCATCCGGCGACATGCGGCTGGCGTCACTGGCGGTCATGTGGATCGTCCCCCTCGGTCTGGCTACCGGCATCGTCTGGGCCGGGCTGTTTCGTGTCTCCTGGAGGCTGTATGGTGAAACGGCAAACATGCGCGTGCTTCCCGCGCTGGTAATCGTTCTTGTTGAATGCCTGTTGACCGGGCCGTTTCTGGCGATGGGACTTGCACGAACGATGCACCTTCTAACCAGTACGTCGCCCCATCGGAGCCAGACCCATGACGAAGAACCGCTTTCACCGGTCGGCTCCCTGGCCCTGGTGCTGGCGATTCTGGCGCAATGGGTGCTTCTTGTTAGCGTACCGAACGCGACGCCGTGGTATCCGTCCTTGACCGACTGGCGGCACCATTTCGTCTGGCTGTATCCCGCACCGATCTATCGGCCACTGGTGCTCGCGCCGGTCTGGGGCCGCTGGGCGATCCTGCTCGCGGCGTCGATCGGTCGTGCCGCGCCACACGCGGACGGTCGGACGATCGCTTTGAGCGATACGGTCTCGCCAAGCACACTCCTGGCCCACCTGATTCTGCCGATGGCGCTGACCTCAATCTATTGCAGTCGAGATCGGAACCTGCTGATCGGCGTCATCATCGGGCTGTTTGTCTTCGCCACAACGTACGTTGTCTCCATCGTATTTGCCCGGCGCGGCGGAGGCCAGACGCGCCATTCACTTTTCGCAGCGGCCCAGGTGGCGCAGTTGACGTTTCTCATGTTGTATCGCGCGTTCTGGCCGTTGATTCACAGTTGAAGCGTCTCATCCAAAATTCGGCCGCTGCGATGGGCGAGCCCCCGGCCGATGAGTTCGAGATAGGTTCCAGGCTCCTTGACGTTCATGCGCGATTCGAATCTTGACAATTCGAGTTTCCAGGCGGCGCGTGAGCACGTGCCGTTCTCCGAAGTGCCGCCGCACCGACGGAATCGCAACTTGCGACGGCTCCTCGGACCGCCCGCTCCGCTGCTGTGGCCGGCCGTCTTCCTGATGGTCGGCATCGCGCTAGACAACGCAACAGCGATCCCGCTCTGGTTGGCGGTTGGCCCGGCGGTCCTGGGTACGGCTATATCGGTGCGTTGGCGCGGGAAGGGCCGCGCAGCGGCTTTGGGTGTCTGCCTCGCGGCGATATCCGTCGGAGCTGTCCGCCACGCAATGAGCGATCGATGGCTCGCGCGCGATCACCTGGAACACTTTTCGCAACAGGATCCGATGCTGGCGCAGGTGCGAGGCGTCGTGGTGGCCGAGCCGGTTTCCCACGAGCCGGATCCAAACGTGCCGCGCGCGTACGACAGCGGTTCGCGGACAAGGTTTCTGCTCGAGGCTTCAGCCATTCAGGGACAGGGAGGTGACGTGGCCGCGTCGGGGTTGGCCATTGTGACCGTCCGCGCGCCGATCGCATTCATCGAGGTGGGGGACGCCGTGCAGTTGACCGGCTGGTTGTACCGATTTACGCCGCCCCGCAACCCCGGCGCGTATGACTGGCGAATGCATCATCGTCGCAACGGCGTGCGCGTGGGGCTGACCTGCGATCACGCGGAGAGCGTTCGCATCGTAGCACGGCGTGCGGCCGG
>JAANMU010003510.1_pt1 | contig 9984 bp, 9 predicted proteins | sample 7279701 | NCBI WGS metagenome assembly JAANMU01 (sample SAMN14094539, study PRJNA606508) | bioreactor metagenome | isolation source: A lab-scale SPAN reactor treating ammonium-rich wastewater day 57 | place: Ireland: Galway | collected 2017-03-13 | reverse complement strand
TACTGTTTTTACATTAAAACGGGGAACAATTATCGGGAAGCAGGCAACAGTTGCCTGTTTGACCAGTCTGTACTTCTGAATTATACTTATTAAACAACATCATAACAAAAGAAAAGGACGATTTATGATACATAGAATCAAACATATTACCTGTCTCATCCTGATGCATGTATTTCTTTTTCACTTTATCGGTTGTGGAAAAGAAGAAAAGGATTTAACGTCAGCCGTTCAGCAAAAAGAGAGTTCGATGCATGGTGGAAAAGTACAGGGCATGCACGGTACCTCAAGACCGGACAAAGAGATAGAAGCGGCAAAAGCGGCTGTTGAAGCGAACCCGAACGACCCGGCTGTGTATTACAATTTAGCCGTTCTTTCTGATAAAAAAGGGATGCTTGACGAAGCGGTGGACGCATACAAAAAGGCAACGGAACTAAATCCTTCTTCCGAGGAAGCCTTAGTAGGTCTAGGCAAAGTATTAAATAAGAAGGCAAAATCTGACGAAGCAATCACCGCATTTGAAAAGGCGCTTGCCATAAATATCAACAACGCAGAAGCCTATGAGGGGTTAGGTCTTGTACATGTTCATAAGGGAGGGCCGGATGAGGCGATCAGACTCTTTAACAGAGCTGTTGCGATAAATCCGGACCTTGTTGAATCCCGGTATAATTTGGGCATTCTCTATGCGAAAAACGGGCAATTTGAGGAGGCGATTGCTGAGTGGTTAAAGGCCATTAAGATCAATCCTAAGAGAACAGAATTCCATTATAACCTTGGGATTGCCTACACAAAATTAGGAAAGCTGGAAGACGCTATTGCTGTGTGGCAAAACGCATTGGAAAATACTGAAGAAATATCAAGTTTTCTCTATTTGATCGGACTTGTTTACATAGAAAAAGGGGATGCTAAAAGCGCCGAATCCTTCCTTAATAAAGCGCTTGAAGTTGATCCCGAATTTTACGATGTACACAAAGTGCTTGAGGAACTCTATCGTTCACAGGGCATGCATAGTGAAGCCGACCGCCATGCTGAAATATACAAAAGCAATTACAGCGCCCACCACTAATATACTTACAGTTAAAGCATTCGTAACACTTTAGTTCTATGAAAAAACTGCTCGTTACCAAGCTCCGGCTCGGGAACGAGCAGTTTTACGTTTTCAAAAAAACTAAAGCGGAGTGTTACCAGTAAAGATGCATCGCCGATACGGTATGCTGATATTTCATGAGTACCATCCAAAAATTTCACCATCGGGGCGCTGCAGCGCTTGCTGCAAGCAACCGCAGTTAAAACCCTGTTCTCCTTAGAAAGAGAATGTCGTTGGGTGCCTTCATTGGTTTGATCCCCTATTTCCGGCGATTAATTGTGTAGCCGGATAACTTGCCGATAAATGGGATTGCCAGCATACCTGTCAGTATTACACAGTGTTTTGTATCCCGGAAATTTTCGAGGCCAATGGTCATGCCTTCGTGTCCCATACGAGGCTGATCGCGGTATGTGCCCAGAAATCGATCCCACAACGGCAGGTTAAAACCGAAATTAGAGTTGGTTTCATCATAGCGTGACGAATGGTGAACCCGATGCATTTCCGGCGTTACAACAATCCAGCGCAATACACGATCTAAACGGCTCATTATACGGACGTTGCCGTGATTGAACATGGATGTCGCATTCAGTAGCACCTCGAATAACACTACCGCGAATACAGGCACGCCTATCACCGCAATCGCGCCAAACTTAATCAGCATGGATAGAATAATCTCAAAAGGATGAAATCGTATGCCGGTGGTGACGTCAAAATCCAAATCCGCATGGTGCATGCGGTGTATCCTCCATAAAACAGGAATGGCATGGAATATTACATGTTGCAGGTAAATAACAAAGTCCATAGCAACCACCGATACTATAACCGCCAAACCGTATGGTACTGAGAAATAATGAAATAGTCCCCAGCCATGTTCTCCGGCAAATACTGCCATACCCACAGCAGCCCCTGGAAATATCAGGCGTAACAGGAAGCTGTTAAGAAACACGACGCCAAGATTATTAATCCAGCGTATTAATTTTGGGATGTCAGCCCTTCGTCTGGGAGCTAAACGTTCCCACAATGCCATGATCAATAAGATGGCGAGTTCACCAGCGCGGACTACGGCGGGGCGGCGGCGGCGGAGATCGCGAAGCTGGAGGAGGGCGTGACCTACAAGGCCGCCGTGGGCGAGAAGGAGTGGACCTGCGAGTGGCGCATCCCGTTCGCCGCGTGCGGGTTCACGCCGCCGACCGCGCCGCTGCTCGCGTTCAACCTCGGCGTCCGCAAGACCGAACCGGAGTCCTGGGTCATCTGGCGCGGCACCGGCGGCGCGACCTACGAGGTCGGCGCGGGAGGTCTGCTGGTCTTCCCGAAGGAGATGCTGGCAGCGGGCCTGCCCTCGGACAAGCTGGAAGTGCACCTCGACGCCTCGGCCGCCGGCTCGGTGGTGGCCGACGCGGAGGGTCAGGTCTCGTTCTGGAAGGACCAGAGCGGCAAGGGCCGGGACGGCAAGCAAGCTGACACGCGCTTCCAGCCGCTGCTGGTGGCCGGCGGAATGCGGGGCAAGCCCACCTTGCGCTTCGATGAGAAGCGGTCGACGCGCCTGGAGTTGCCGGACCTCTCGGACCACCAGATCTCGGCCACGGCGCTCGCGGTGATCAGCAACCCTGTGGCCGGGTTGGAGGTCAACCACGACCCACGCATCATCACCGCCAGCGACGGCAAGGGCTACGACTACCAGGTCGGCATCGCCCTGACGGTGCCGGGCATGCAAACCGGCGGCCCGCGCGCGGTCGGCGCCGTCTTCCCGAAGGCCTGGGCGAAGGTCGTGCGGGTAGGCTGTTTCTCACCCAACTACCAGACCTACTTCACCGGCGACATCGCCGAGGTGCTCATCTACAGCCGGGTCCTGAGCCTACCGGAGCAGGACCGCATCCGCGCTTACCTGACGGCGAAGTGGGGCTTCTGATCTCCGAGGAGGATCATCGGCATGCTCGGTCGCTCTGTCCACGGTCTGGTTCTGACGCTGACACTCGCGGGTGTGGCGCTGCCGAGTGCCAGCCTCGCGGCGAGTGGCGCCCCGCTGGTCGCGCGCTACGTGCGCGTTGAGTCGGGGTCCGCGCGCAACTACCTGCACTTCGCCGAGGTGGAGGTCTATGTCGACGGGAAGAACTCCGCCGCGGGCAAGCCCGTCAGCGCCTCCTCGACCATGCGCCCGTTCGCTCCGGAGCGGGCGGTGGACGGGGTGGTGGGTTACGTGTGGGGGCCGGAGGCGAGCTTCTGGTCCTCGGCCGGCAGCGCCGGCAACGACTGGTGGGAAGTGGACCTGGGCCAGGAGGTGCCCATCGAGCGGCTGGTGGTGTACAACCGCCTGGATGTGGCCCAGGAGCGGCTGGAGGGGGCGGTGCTGCTGGTCCTGGCGGCAGACCGGACGGAGAGGCTGCGGCGGACTCTGACGGCCGCGGTCAATCCGACCGAGATCGAGTTCGTGAGACGTGAGGTGCCGCCCGTGGACTTCTCCGCCCGGACCCTGGCCGACCGGCGCGCCGAGCTGGCGCCGAAATTCTCGGAACCAGCCGACGACGCTGCCTACGTCATGCCGGTCGGCAGCGGGGACTTCTCCGCGATGCTGCGCTATCACCGCGCCTTCGAGATCCACCTCTCCAAGACCGACTTCTTCGGCGCCACCAAACCGGGCGCCGCCTTCCTCTCCTACGGCGGCTGCAGCATCCTGTCGCCAGGCCACGTCCAACTCGACTTCGGTGTCGCCCCGGAAGCGATCACGCACTTCGAGCAGCGCCTCGACCTGAACCGCGGCTCGGTGGTGCTCACCCTTGGGACCGCGCAGGGACAGGTCGGCGCCGAGGCCTACGGCGTGATGGGCAAGAACGTGCTGGTCGTGGCCGTCGAAGACACGCGGCCCCAACCGACTGCCCAGGTGACCTTCTCAATCTGGCGCCCCGCCATGGACCTGGCCGCGTCGGATGGCGTGCTGAGCGGCCGGCAGGTGCATGACTGCGAGGAGTCTGGCAAGTCCGTCCAGGATCCGGGCCAGGTCAGCCCCGACGACCGCTTCTACAACCTCGGTGTCTGCACCGTCACGGCCCTGGCCGGCGAATCAGGCCCGCTCGTGGCGGCCGGCGAGACAGGCACGGCCGGCGCGGACAGGAGCGCGACCCTCCGCGCCGCTCCGGGCCGGCGGTACTGGCTCGTCATCGCCTGCGCCACGACCTACGACGGCAAGCCGGAAGCCGCCGCTGGCAAGGCCCTCGAAGCGGCCGTGGCGGCGGACAAGGCCCGGTTGCTCGACGAGCACCTCGCCTGGTGGCAGCGCTTCTGGGAGGCGTCGTATGTGGACCTGCAGGGCAGGGACGCCGAGACCCTGATGCGGCTGTGGTACACGACGCTGTACTCGTACGGCTGCGTGGGCGATGGGCCGGTCCTGCCCAAGTTCAACGGCGGCCCCGGGCTGGTGCATCAGGACGACCGGCACTGGTGGATCGGGTACTGGTGGCAGAACACGCGTGAGCTGATCTGGCCCATGTTCGTCGCCAACCACCAACGCTACGCAGAAGCCCACCTCGGTTTCTACGACCGCACGTTCACGGATTACCAGCGCCAGACCGCCGCCCGCGGCAAGGTCGGCATCCGCGTCGGGGAGGGGGCGCACCCGTTCAAGCCCGGTAGCGTCTCGCCGCCCAAGTCGTTGCCCGCCTTCGACCCGGCCACTCTCGAAGCGGCCATGGCCAACCGCACCATGGAGCAGGTCAAGTCCGGCTACAACGCGCGCAGCATGGCCCAGGTGGCCGAACTGGTGCAGCTCATGTTCGACCGGGTCGCCTTCACCGGCGAGACCGCGTACCTGCACACGGTGGTGGCGCCCTGGCTCAGGGAAGCCGCCCTGTTCTACCTCAGCTACCTCAAGCTCGAAGACGATGGCCACTACCACATGACGCCCTCGGACGGTTTGGAGATGTGGTGGAACGTCAAGGACCCGATGACCGACATGTGCGCGGTGAGGTACTGCTTCTGGCAGGCCCTCAACCACGGCGTCGCGTTCGGCTACGAGCCGGCCTTCCTGGAGACCGTGCGCGACCGGCTGGCGAAGCTGGCGCCGTTGCCCACGGGACGCTGGCCGCGACGGGCCGCCACCGTGGAGGACGTCCCGCCGGGTCGGCCCGCGTACATCAAGGCCGGCACCCGGATGGTCGACCGGATCGAGCCCGACGACACGCAGTACGCGCCCGTCGCCGCATTCCTCGCCGACCGCATCGCCTACAACGCCGAGCAGCCCGAGCTGTACGTCATCTACCCCTTCGCGCTGGCGGACGCCCTCTCCCCGCCAGCCGAGTACCAGCGCGCGGTGAAGACCTTCCGCGCCCGGCAGAACTCGAACACCTACGGCTGGTCCCAGGACGGCATCCAGGCCGCGCGCCTACGCCTGCCCGAGACCGTGATGGTCGTCATGGACCACGCCCGGCGGCACCAGCGCTACCCGTACGGCGGCTGGGTCAACGCGGCCGTGCCGCTGAAAGGCTCGAAGCTGAACGTCAGCGACGTGCCGTACTTCGACACCGCCGGCGTCCAGATGACCGCGCTGCAGGAAATGCTCCTGCAGTCGCACGCGCTCAGCACGCCGGAGCAGACCGACCCGCTGACGGGCGGCCCGGTCGTGGTGCTGCCGGCCGTGCCCGCCGACTGGGCCGGCCGCTTCCGGCTGCGTGCCCGCGGCGGCTTCCTGATCAGCGTCCAGTTCCAGGCCAACCGCCGGTTGGAGAAACTCAGCATCGAGTCCGAGCGCGGCCAGACGCTGCGGCTGGAGAACCCCTTCGTCGAGTGCGTCGTCACCCGGGCCGGCAAGCGCGTCGCGGTCACTCGCGAGGCGGCGGTCATCGTCCCGACCAGACCAGGCGACGTGTTGGAGTTCGCGGGCGCCGAAGCGCGGGAGGGCCGCAGTCCGTGACGCCGATGGCCACGGTCCTGGCTGAGCTGGTGCCCGGCGCGGGGCCGTCCGACGCGACGGTGGCCCTGCCGGGCGAAGGTGGCCGCCGACGGCGGCTGCCGCGACAAACGAGCGGGCGGACCGACCGCGCGCGAGGGGAGTAGCCTTGAGACTGGTGGCTGGGGGTGTGACGCTGAGGGCTGGCGCCCTGGCCGCGATGTGCATCACGCTCGAGGTGGTGCAGCCATCAGCCCCGCGCGCTGATCGACCACGGTCGTTCAGGAATCGAGCCCACGCACGATCCGTTTGAGCTTACGCCGGCGCTGCCATGCGCGCAGGCGCAGGACCGGCAGTGGCCAGCGCTCGCGACCGTATAGCTCTGCCATGCCGCGCAGCAGTAGCGCCCCGGCGCGTCGGACCAGCTCGGGCCAGCCGAGCCGCGGGCAACGATGCCGGGCGTGCAGGTGGGCGATGGCATGGAGCAGGCGGCACTCCAGGCCGGCCGCGTCGGTACGCATCGCTGCCGCGTACTCCTCCTGGGTTGCGGCCCCGCTGCGGTACGCGTTCGGGAACAGGCTCGAAGGGAACTTGAGCACCGTCAGCCGGGGATGGCAGTGCAACGGCCGCCCGAGCGCGGTCAAGCGCACCAGGACATCGCGGTCCACCCCGTAGTCCAACCGGGCAGGGTCGCCCCAACCGTGCAGCTCCTCAATCGCCGACCGTCGCACCAGCCAGCTCGAGGGCGGGCTCCACAGCTCGAACCGCAAGTCGCCGTGCGGGTCCGCCGGGCCCAGACAGCCCACGACGCCCTGCGGGCCGATGCGGGCCGAGAGCGTGTAGGCCAGCGCCGCGCCACTCTCGTCCAGCGCCCCGACCAACACTTCGAGATGCCTTGGGAGCCAGAGATCGTCGTGGCTCAGATAGGCGATCAGCTCGCCCCGCGCCCGCGCGAAGCCGTCATTGTTCGGCGCCGCCTGAGACCCCGAATTCCGCTTGCGATTGAAGTAGTGCAGCCGCCCGTCGTGGAAACTCGACACCACCTCGGGCGTCTGGTCGGTGCACGCGTCGCCGATCACCCAGGCTTCGAAGTCCGGGTAGGTCTGGGCCAGCAAGCTCTCCAGCGTCAGCGCGAGGCAGTCGGGCCGGTTGTAGGTCGCCGTGATGACCGTCACCCGCGGACTCGCCAAAGTCGACATCGTCAGACCGAGCCGACCGGCCGGAAGCGGTACGGGATCAGGTCGTTGTCCAGCGGCAGGCGGAGCTTGTCGGGATCGGCGTGGTTGTACGGCCGGCTCGGCAGATTGATGAACGCCGCGTCCGAGGTGCCGATGTTGCGCACCGCGTGGTACACGCCTGCCGGGATCGCGAACACGGCGCGGTTCCGCTCGCCGAGTGTGAACTCGTTGATCAGTCCGTGCGTCGGCGAGTCCCGGCGAGCATCGTAGAGCACCCACTGCATGAACCCAGAGCTCACGAAGATGCGGTCGTCCTGCCGCTCGTGCACCACCCAGCCCTTGATCACACCCGGCCGGACGATCGTCTGGTAGGCATAGACCAGCGGGTGCGGCGAGACGCCCCAAGTGGGCCGGTAGACCTCACAGATCTCGCCGCGCTCATCCAGCACGGGCCGAATCCACTTGAGGTTGACCCCCTCGATCGGCGACTGAACCCACTCCCAATCCGGGGTCACCGTCTGCTGGTCCTTCACCGGCGTCGTTTCGGACACGTTCGAACTCCCTGGCTCCCCAGTATGCGACCTTTCGCGGACAGCGTCTGCGGCTGCGCAGGACGCCTCGCGCCGATCGAACCGGACGACCGGCCTCGTCGAGCGGCGGGCGTGTCCGAAGCCGTTTGCTCCGGCCGCTTCAATTGCTCTATAATCGCTGTCGGGGCAACCGCTCGAGCGGCATCGGAAGTGGCCCGTTGGAGGTGAGTCAATGGCCCAGACTTACAACGCTGTCATCAAGCACGACAGTCCCTGGTGGATCGGCTGGATCGAGGAAGTCCCCGGCGTCAACTGCCAGGAAGATTCCCGCGAGAAGCTGTTGACCACGCTCCGCGCCACCTTGAAGGAGGCCCTGGCCATGAACCGCGCGGACGCCCGCCGCGCGGCGGGCGACAAGTACGAAGAGGCCAGCATCGCCCTATGAAGCGCCGCGATCTGCTGCGCCACCTCACGAGGCAGGGCTGTTCGGTGTTACGCGAAGGCGCACGGCACTCTTGGTGGCACAACCCCGCGCTGAACAGACGCAGCGCCTTGCCCCGCCACAGCGAGATCAATGACCACCTGGCGCGGAACATCTGCTCGGACCTGGGCATCCCGCCGCCGTGATGCCTCAAACGAGCGGTGATCGGCGGCGGGTCGTGGATCAGGTTGCCGCGTGATGACGGGTGCATGTCAGATCCTGGGGTGGCCGTTTCCTCCGTCGCGGCAGTGGCTCAGTACGGCTCTGAGGATCCCGTAGGTCCTGAGCCTGTCGAGGGCCGGAAGCACGGAACCCGGCTTGCCAGCGCGCTCCTCGCGGTCCCGGCCCTTCGACAAGCTCAGGACCTACGGGAACGCTGCCGTCCGCGCGCCGCTTGACCCTACGCTGGGACTCGCACCCCGTGATGACCTGCGTTCGCGCCACGTCGGGTGTGATGTGCTAGAGTCATCATCAGGATCGCACTCATGACCCGTCACGGCATCGACATACCGCGGGAAGAGTTGGCGGCGTTCTGCCGTAGGTGGTGCGTGCGCGAGTTGTCGCTGTTCGGTTCCGCGCTGCGCGACGATTTCGGCCCCGGCAGCGACCTGGACTTCCTCGTCAGTTTCCAGGCCGACGCGGAGTGGGATCTGTTCGACTGGGTGGACATGAAGGCGGAGCTCGAAGCCAGCCTGGGGCGGTCGGTGGACCTGGTGGCGAAGGAAGCCATCCGCAACCCTTGGCGCCGGCGGGAGGTCCTCAGCACGCGGCAGGTGCTTTATGCCTCCTGACGACAGCGACATGGCGCGTCCGCGGGACACGCTCGACGCGGCGCGCAGCATCCAGGAGTTCAGATGATTCGGCCGCTGGACGACGAAACCCCGCCGCACGGCTGACCGCCGGGACCTGTGCCCTTGGAGCTCGCCATGACCACTCGCGCCATCGTCTTCCGCGCCGCCAATGAGCCCACTCTGGAGGAGCTGCCGCTGCCCGAGCCTCGCGACGACGAGGTGGTGGTGAAGGTCGACTATTCGGGCGTCAGCATCGGCACCGAGCAGTCCATCTTCAGCGGCGCGCGGACGCACAATGGGACCTTCCCGCTGGTCGGCGGATACATGGCCTCGGCGGTGGTCGAGCGCGCGGCCCCGGCTGGTGGCCCGGCGGTCGGGCAGAAGGTGATCTGTACCGGGGCGCGGCTGACCGGCGAGGTGGCCAGCGTCTGGGGCGGGCACACCTCGCGGCAGGTGGTGCGCGCGGCGGCCTGTCTGCCGGTGCCGGACGGCGTGGCCATGGAGCAGGCCGCGATGCACGTCATGCCCGGCGTGGGGCTCAACGCGGTGAACCTGGCCGGCGTGCAGTTGACCGACAAGGTGGTCATTCAGGGGCAGGGCCTGATCGGCCAGTTGTGCGGGCAGTGGTGCCGCAACCGCGGGGCCCGGGTGGTGACCATCGAGCCCGACCCGCACCGGCGCGAGCTGTCCCGCCGGCACGTCACCGCCGAGGTGATCGACCCGACCAACGAAGACGTCCCGGCGCGCGTCGCCGAGCTGACCGGCGGCGGCCCGACGGTGGTCATCGAGGCCACCGCCGCCAAGCGGTTCATCAGCGATGCCAGCCGGCTGTTGCGGCCCGGTGGCAAGATGATCTTCCTGTCCTGGTACCCCGGCGACATCACCCTCGAATTCGCCCACTTCCACAACCACCAGATCACCGCCTACTTCCCCACCGGCGCCGGTGGACCGGAGGCGGCCCGGGCCACGCTGGCGGCGCTGGCGGCGGGGACCATCCACCTGGCCGACAACTTGACCGACGTCTACCCGTTCGGCGAGGCG
>JAANMU010003509.1_pt1 | contig 9984 bp, 5 predicted proteins | sample 7279701 | NCBI WGS metagenome assembly JAANMU01 (sample SAMN14094539, study PRJNA606508) | bioreactor metagenome | isolation source: A lab-scale SPAN reactor treating ammonium-rich wastewater day 57 | place: Ireland: Galway | collected 2017-03-13 | reverse complement strand
GATGTGCTGCTCGACGGGGAGGTGCTCTACGCCGCCGCCGAGCGCGCCGGGCTGGCGATCATCGACCTGGAGCGGGCGGGCGCAACGCTGCGCGAGACGCTGCCGCTGCCCGGCCCGGCGCTCGACCTGGCGCAGCGCGGGCGCGTCGTGTACGTGGCCGGGGGCGAAGAAGGCCTGATGGCGGTCGATTTCTCGTATCCCAGAGCGCCCGCGCTGGCGAGCGTGCTGCCCGCCGAACCGGGCCACGCCGTCACCAGTGTGACGATCACGGGCAAGCGGGCTTATCTGGCTGACGGCGGCGCGCTGGTGGTGGCGGATGTAAGCTGGCCGCAGCGAATGGGGCGGCTGGCGCGCGTCCCGATGCCTGCCGCGCATGCCGTCGTTGAAGACACCGATCTGTACGTGGTAGGCGGCAACCGCGTGAGCGTGTACGACGTGCGCGCCACGGCAGAGCCGCGCTTTCACCGCACCTACTTCGGCCTGGGGCAGGTGAGCCGCATCGCCGCGCTGGGCGACCGGGTCTTCCTGTCAGGGATGGGCGATGGCCCGCAGCTGGTGGTATTGAGCCTGCTCGCGCCCGACTACCCGGTGGAGCTGGACAGCACCAGCCAGCCCGGCGAGGCGTTCCGCGCGTGGCCGGTGGGCGACGAGGTCTGGCTGGCGCGCGGCTACGGCGGTTTCCGGCGCTACAGCCTGAGCGAAGGTGGGGCGCTCGCGCTGCGCGGGGACTACAGCGTGCTGGGCAGCCTCGGACGGCTGGCGCTGGCCGACTCGCAACTGCTGGTGGGCGGCCAGGCCGGCTGGGCGGTGCTCAGCTTGCAGGACGGGACGCTGCCACGGGCGTTTGGGCAGACTCCCAGCGGGCTGCCGGTGCGTGCGCTGGCAATGAACGGCGACCGCGTGGTGGTGGCGGCGGGCGAGCAGGGCCTCGCCCTCTATTCGCTGGCGCAGGCCCCGGAGCTGATCGCGCAGCGCGGGGTGCAGGGCGTGGTGAGCGACGTGGCGCTCGACGAGCGCTTCGTCTACGCTGCCGACGCGGACGGCCTGTCCATCTACGACAGCACGTATCTCCAGCCGATCACCAGCGTGCGTACGCCTGCCCCGGCCAGCGGAGTCGTGCGCGTCGATAACCGGGCGTTCATGCCGCTGATCGACGGCGGGGTCGCCGTGATTGACCTGGCCGACCCGACCGGCGGCCTGCGGTCACGCAGCATCGCCGCCACCAACCGCCCGACCGACCTGATTCCCGGCGCAGGGGACGATGCGCTGTACGGGCTGGCCGATGACCGCCTGTTACTCATCGATGTCGGCAACCCCGACCGGCTGCGGATTGCCGCCGAGGGCAGGCTGCTGGAGATTGCCGCGCGAGGGCAGATGGTCGACGGGCTGCTGTGGGCACTCGCGCCGGGCGAGGCGGTACGTTTCTACGATCCGGCGCGCCTGGGGTCGGAAAGCCCGCCGCCGCGCGGGCGCATCGAGATGGGGGGCCTGGCCCTGGCGGTAGGGGATGCGATGGCCTACGCGGCCTATGGCGAAGACGGCCTGGGTCTGGTGGACATCGGGTCGCGCAGCGCGCCTGCCCCGTTCTACGAGCAGCTCGTCAACACGCTGCACCGCGAGGGAACTGTGCTGTTCGCGCTTGGCGCATCGCTGACCGCCTGGGACATCTCGCAACGGGCGTCGCCGCAGTTGGTGGCCGAGCTTGCGCTGCCCGCGCCGGGGATCAGCCTGACGGTCGCCCCGGACGGGCGGCTGCTGCTGGGCCTGGAAAGCGGCCTGCTGATCGCGGAGTGGGACGGCCGCGCACTGGCGCAGGTCGGCCAGCTCACGACCGCCGACGCGGTTGACCACGCCGCGCAGATCGGGTCGCGCGCCTATCTTGGGCTGCACCAGGGCGGGCTGCTGGTCGTCGATCTCTCCGACGCGGCGCAGCCCACGCGCCTGTTCAGCTACACCTCGCCCGCCGGGCAGTTCGTCCACGACCTGCTGCCGCTCGATGCGCGAACCCTGCTGGTAAGCTGGGAGGGCGGCATCGAGGCGCTGGACGTGAGTAGCGTGTCCTCGACCCCCCGGCTGGAGAGCGTCGTTGAGACTGGCGGCGCGCAGGCGCTCCACCTGACGCTTGCGCCGGGCGGCGAGCGGGCCGCTCTGGCGATGGGAGAGGACGGCATCCTGCTGCTCGACATGGCGGAGGACAGTGCCAGCCTGCGCCCGGTGGGGTTTACCGATACGCCGGGCGAAGCGCTGCGCGTGGCGCTCGACGGCGACACGCTCTACGTGGCCGACGGTGTGTGCGGCCTGCGCGTGATCGACTTCTCGGACGTGGCTGCCCCGCGCGAGCAGGGTTACTGGCGCAGCAGCTATGCGAGCGACATCGGCTCAGGGCCGGACGGGCTGATCTACCTGGCTGAGGCCAACCAGCTTCTCACCCTGCGCTTCGACCCCACCGCCCCGGCGGTATCCCCCCCGCTGCCCCAGTTCCCCGATCCGTCTGACGGGCAGGAGGGGCTGCCGCTGGCGCTCGATCTGGCCTGGGGGCCGCCCCCCGACGCCTGCGATCCGCTCACCTACAACGTCCACCTGGGCATTGCCGATACGCCGCCCTTCATCGGGCAGGTGAGCGGGGAACCGAGGCTGGCGATCAGCGGGCTGGACGCGCTGCGTACCTACCGCTGGTGGGTGGAGGTGACCGACCGGCAGGGCGACAGCAGCCAGGGGCCGGTGTGGCGCTTCACGACGGCCTCCGCCGAGCTGCCGGAGCGGCTGCCGCCTGCGCCGCCGCCGTTCGTCGAGCGCATCCAGCGCAACCCGCTGATCCCTGCCGGGCTGATCGGCGCGGCGCTGCTGGCCGCGCTGTTCGGCGGGCTGCTCTGGCGGCGGCGCAGCGCCTCGCGCCCGCCCGATGCCCCGGACTGGTACCTGGACGAAGAGGATTGACCGCCGCCTGTGAAAGCGGGGGACGGGTCTATCGCTGCGGCTTGAAGCGCTCGTCGCCGCGCTGGATCAGACGGATGCCTCGCTCCAGCTTGCTGCGCGGGAGCATCACCGCGCGACCGCACGCCGCGCACTTCAGGCCGATATCCGCGCCCAGCCGGTAGATGCGCCAGGCGTTGGCCCCGCAGGCGTGAGGCTTCTTGAGGGTGAGCACGTCGTCCAGGCGCAGGTCAAGCGGCATGGCAGGCTTTCTCAGAGGCGCAGGGGGTTGTAATCGACGGCGTTGTCTTCCAGGTCAAGCCCTTCACCGATGTAGTTGCTGGTGGTCTGGGGGCTGGCGTGGCCGAGCATGAGCTGCACCTGCTCAATGGTCGCGCCGCCGCGCCGGGAGAGCAGCGCCGCCGTCCGGCGCAGGTCGTGGGGCTTGACGGGCGGCAGCCCGGCCTGCGTGGTGTAGCGGTTGACGAGCTTGTAGATGGCGTGGGGCGTCAGCCCCTGGCGGTAGGCAAGCACCTTGCCGTCCTTGGTGATCGGCACGAAGATGCGCTGCTCCGGGTTGGTGAAGTCCACCCCGGAGTGCTCGCCCCAGGTATACATGATACGCCACAACCAGTCCGGCAGCTTGAGCGTGCGGACGCGCCCATGCTTGCCCTTCAGGTTGGCGATCACGATATGCCCGTCCAGCTCGTCGATGTGCCCCCAGGTCAGGTTGCACACCTCGGAGCGCCGCATGCCGAGCGTCAGCAGCAGGGCGATGATGGTTGAGTCGCGCAGGCCCTTGACCGTATCCACCCCCGGCGTGTTGAGCAGCAGGCGGGCCTGCTGGGCGGTCAGCCGCCTGCCCTGCACCTCACCGCGCACGCGGGGCGGCTTGACCAGCTCAAGCTGCGGCAGGCCGCTGGCGAGGCTGGGTTCCAGCGCGGCGGCGGTGCGCAGCATCCCCTTGATCGTGTTGATGTGCGCCTGGATCGAGCGCGGTGAGAGGTCGCGGTCGTTCTGCAGGAAAGCGACGTACTGCCTGAGGTGCGTCACCAGGGGGGCCGGGGCCTGCCCGGCGCGCCAGTCCATGAAGGCCGTCAGGCGGCTGGCATAGGCGCGCTGGCTGTTGGGGGCCAGCCCGGCCAGGTAGGTTGATACGGCCTGCCCAAGCAGTTCGCTGCCCTGTGGGTAGTGGGCCAGGGTGCGGGGTTCGTCGCTCAAGGTCCTGTCTCCGCCTGTACAAGTGTCCCTTGAGTTGATTATACCACTGCCCAACGGGACCCTTTATGCGCGCGCTGTGATACAATAGGAATATCGGCGCGCGTGGTGGGGCGGGGCGCGCGCCTGCCGCACGACTTTGCAGGCTGACAAAACGAAGACTCTGGCTGATGCTCGAACCGCTGGTTGAGCGGCCCGAGAGATTCTGGACGTGTCGATGTCTCCAGACCTGATCTCCATCCGCACACGGCTGGCCGCCGTCGATCCAGGCCTGACGCTCCTCAAAGACATCCTGGCCGCCTGGTACGAGGGGTCCGACCGGCTGGCTGCGGACCCGCTCACCCTGCCCGGTTTTTCGCTTGAGCTGTCACGCCGCAATCCGGTGCTGGGCGCGGCGCTCGGCCTGGGCGCGGTCGAGGCGGCAGCTTCGCTGGACGACGAGCCGGGCCAGGCGCACGCCGGGGCGGCGCTGGGCATCGCCCTGGTATACTGGGGCAGCTTTGCTGAGGCGCTGCCAGTTCTGGAGCAGGCGATGCTTGCGCTGGAGGGCCGTACGCTGCTCACCGCGCGCTGGCATGGCCTGGTGTGCGAGGCTCACCTTGGCTTGCGCCCCGATGCTGTTTTCGATCTGCTGGCAGCCGCTGATGCGTTGGAGCAGGCCGACGACTCACTGGGCGCGCACCGCTGCCGCGTAGAGGCTGCGCCCATGCTGGTAATGCAGGGTGATCGGGAGGGCGCGCTGCGGCTGGCGAAGTCAGCCCGCCTGCACTTCGTGAGGCGCGATCTTCCCGTCGATGTGGGGATCGCGCTGGCTGCCAGGGCCGCGACGCGCATTTCGTGCAGGGAGTTCGGGCCGGGCCAGGAAGACCTGAACCGGGCCGAGGGTATCTTCCTCCAGTTCAACATGCCCACCATGCTGTGCGTCGCCTGGCTTCAGCGCGGCATTTACTACCAGCTTCACTCGCAGGTCGATAAGGCGCTGCACTGGCTGGAGGCAGCCCGCGACCGGGCCGAATCCCTCAAGCACGATTACTACCAGATGTTGAGCCTGCTGGAGATCGCCCCCCTGCTGTTTTCCCGTGGCGAGGTCGAGCGCAGCCTGGCGATTCACCACACCATCCGCCGCATCGCCTCAAGTGGCAAGCTGGCCGGGGTGCTCGCTGACAGCGAGCTGACGACCGCCAACTGGCAGCTCCGGCGCGGCGAGTACGACGCGGCAGCCGCGGGATATCGCCGCGCGCGCGAGCAGTACGCCACCCTCGGCAACCGCCATTCTGTCGCTGTGTGCACGATGAACCTGGGCCTGATCGCCGGACGCCAGGGCAATGCCTCCGAGTCACAGCGCCTGCTGGACGAGGCGCAGGCCGCGTTTGAGGCGGATGGCCTGGTAGAGCGTTAGGCGTGTGCCACCCGCTGCCCGGCGCGGCGGCGAGCCGTTCGCCGCGCTCGCAATCTCTGCCCTCCGTGTTACAATCCCCCGGCATCGACGGCCAGCCAGGCCGGACGAACAAACCGGACAGACCATCGCCCTGGGAGGAACCGCTGCTGTGAGCCAGTCGCTGTCATTTCAGGATGTCATCATCCGCCTGCAGACGTTCTGGGCGGAACACGGCTGCGTCATCTGGCAGCCGTACAACGTGCAGGTCGGCGCAGGCACGATGAACCCGGCGACCGCCCTGCGCGTGCTGGGGCCGGAGCCGTGGCGCGTCGGCTACGTCGAGCCGTCGATCCGCCCCGACGATGGCCGCTACGGCGATAACCCGAACCGGATGCAGCAGCACTACCAGTACCAGGTCATCCTCAAACCCGATCCGGGCAACCCGCAGGAGCTTTACCTGGACAGCCTGGCCGCGCTCGGCATCGACCGCCGCCAGCACGACATTCGCTTCGTCGAGGACAACTGGGAAGCGCCTGCGCTCGGCGCGTGGGGGCTGGGTTGGGAAGTGTGGCTGGACGGTCAGGAGATCACGCAGTTCACCTACTTCCAGCAGGCGGGCGGCCAGGTGCTCAATCCTGTCTCGGTCGAGATCACTTACGGGCTGGAGCGCATCGTGCTTGCCCTGCAGGGCGTCGATGCAGTGTGGGATATGGCCTGGGTGGGCGACCTGAGCTACGGGGATGTGCTGCTCCAGCCGGAGATCGAGCACTGCCGCTACTACTTCGAGGTGGCGGATGTAGACGCCCTGCGCGAGGTGTACAACACCTACGAGGGCGAGGCGCAGCGCGCGCTTGCCCAGGAGCCGCCGCTGGTGCTGCCCGCTTATGACTACCTGCTCAAGTGCTCGCACCTGTTCAACGTGCTGGACACGCGCGGCGCGATTGGCGTGGTGGAGCGGGCGGAGTACTTCCGGCGGATGCAACGTCTCGCCGCCCAGGTAGCCGTCGCCTACGGCGAGCAGCGCGCCCGCCTGGGCTACCCCTGGCTGCCGGAGGGCTGGTCAGTTGACCCCGCGACCGGGTTGGTGAGCGCGCCCGCTGCCGCGCTGCCTGCCGATAAGATCGGGGCGTACCCGGCCAAGCCTGCCCCCTTCCTGCTGGAGGTCGGCACCGAGGAGCTGCCCGCCGCCGACCTGAATGCGGCTATCGCGCAACTGAGCGAGGCCGTCCCGGCGCTGCTGGCCGGAGCGCGGCTGGATTATGAAACAGTGGCGGTCAGCGGCACGCCGCGCCGCCTGGTCGTGTCTGTTGAAGGGCTGGCCCCCAACCAGCGCGGGCAGGAGAGCGTGCGGCGCGGCCCGCCCGTCAAAGCCGCTTTCGACGCGGACGGCCAGCCGACCAGGGCGGCGGAGGGCTTCGCCCGCGGCCAGGGCGTGCCCGTCGAGGCGTTGGAGCGCCGCGTGATCGAGGGCGGCGAGTACGTCGTCGCGGTCGTCCAGGAGGCAGGCCGCCCGGCTGCTGAGGCGCTGGCCGAGGCGCTGCCGGGGCTGCTTGCCGGGATTCACTTCGACAAGACGATGCGCTGGAACTGGTCGGGGGTGGCCTTCTCGCGCCCCGTCCGCTGGCTGGTTGCGCTGCTGGGCAGCGAGGTTGTGCAGTTTGAGTTTGCGGGGGTGCGCTCAGGCCGCACGACGCGCGGCACGCGCCCGCTCGGCTCGCCGGACATCGCGCTGAAAGACCCTGCCAGCTACTTCACGCAGATGGAACAGGCAGGTATCATCGTTGACCAGGCCGCCCGGCGGCAGGCCATCCAGGTGCAGATCGACGCGCTGGCGACCCAGGCCGGGGGCAAAGTAATGGGTGACCCCGACCTGCTCGACGAGGTGACCAACCTGGTCGAGCAGCCAACCGCGCTGCTGGGCACTTTCGCCAACGAATATCTTGAACTGCCTGACGTCGTGCTGACCACCGTCATGAAGAAGCACCAGCGCTACTTCGCAGTGGTGGACAAAAAAGGCAGGCTGCTGCCCGCCTTCATCGCCGTGCGCAACGGCGACGCCGAGCACCTGGAAACCGTCGTCACCGGGAACGAGCACGTCATCCGGGCGCGTTTTGCCGACGCGCGCTTCTTCTTCAACGAGGACCTCAAGCGCCCGCTGGCCGACTATCTGGCCGACCTCAAGACGCTGACCTTTCAGGAGGACATCGGCTCGTACTACGACAAGGCGGCCCGCCTGGAGGGACTGACCGCACGGCTCGGCGCGGCGCTGGGCATCGAGCAGGATACTGAGCTTGAGCACGCTATCCGCGCCGCGCGGCTGGCGAAAGCGGACCTTGCAACCCAGCTTGTCGTTGAGATGACCTCGCTCCAGGGCGTGATGGGCCGCGAGTACGCGCTCCGCTCTGGCGAGCCGCAGGCGGTGGCCGAGGCCATCGCCGAGCACTACCGGCCTCGCTACGCGGGCGACGCGCTGCCGGAAACGCCCGCCGGGATCGCCGTCGCGCTGGCCGACCGGCTCGACAGCCTGGTCGGGCTGTTCTCGGTCGGCATGCAGCCAACCGGTTCAGCCGACCCCTACGGGCTGCGCCGGGCGGCGCAGGGCATCGTGCAGATTCTGCTGGGGCACGGCATCAACCTCGACCTGCGCGAGGCGCTGCGCTGGGCGGCGATGGACTACACAGGCGAGCTGGGCCGCAAGGTGATCCCCGACGAGACGCTGGACGCGGTGCTCGACTTCATCGCCGGGCGGCTGCGCGTCGTGCTGCGCGAGACATTCCGCCATGATGTGGTCGAGGCGGTGATCGGCGCGCAGGCGCACGCCCCTACCCAGGCGTACCGCTTCGCCGGGCAGCTCACTGCCTGGACGGCGCGCGAAGACTGGCCGCCCATCCTGGACGCCTACGCGCGCTGCGCGCGCATCACGCGCGGGCAGGCCCAGAGCTTCACGCTCAAGCCAAAGGCGCTTGCCGAGCCGGTTGAGAAGGCGCTCTACAAGGCTTACCAGGCGGCTGCTGCGGCGGTGGGCGATGGTGTGGATGTGGACACATTCCTGGCGGCGTTTGAGCCGCTCGTCCCGGCCATCTCGGCTTTCTTCGCCCCGGCGGAGGAAGGCGGCGTGCTGGTCATGCACCCGGAGCAGGCCGTCCGCGAGAACCGGCTGGCGCTGCTCCAGCGCATCGTCGCGCTGGCCGAAGGGATCGTCGATCTCTCGCAGCTTGAGGGGTTCTAGAGGCGGCTAGGCACTTCTCAGCCGGATAGCCGCTGGTGGCCTAACTTCATAAAATCCAAGTGTAGGGGAGGGTCTGAGACCCTCCCCTACTACGTGATATTGGGCACAGGAAAGGGTTTACGACCCTTCCTTCTACTCTACAAAACCTGGACACCGGCCAAACTCATGACGCGCGTTAACCGCTGACAGCCGCGTCAGTCGGCAAGCTCGATGGTCGCCCAGGTGGTCGGGTTGGTGACGCGCAGGTTGGGGCAGTTGCTGACCATCGACTCCTGGTTGGCCGTGCCCGGCTGGTCGTTGTCGGAGAGCGCGATGCAGAACCCGTAGCCGACCCCGGTCTGGAGCGTCACGCTCAGCGTAGACCAGGGGATCGCCGCCTCCAGGCTGTAGCCGCCAGCCGCATCGGCGGGCCGCTGCGCAGCGATGCTCACCTCCGGCGCATTGCGGACGCTGGGATGGTATCGCACCGCGGAGGGTGGCAGGCTGGCGAAGTCGCCGGGCGAGAGGCCAAGCTGCACGTCATCATCGCTCCAGCGCGTCGCGTAGAAGTCGCCCTGCAGGTCGCCGTCAAAGACGATCTCGACCTCGTCACCGCGCCAGGCGGTTGCCCCGCTCTGGGTCTGCACATGCACGTCGTCCACGACCTGCACGAACAGGTAGAGCGCGCTGTCCGTCCAGCAGGCCCACGCCTCGCCGGAGAGGTCATCCGGCCCCGTCCTGCTCCCCGCCCCGTAGACCACATGTCCCAGCCCGAAGCGCGCTACACCGGTCAGCGGCTCCCAGTCCGCCCGGCTGCCGTCCACGCTGATGCTGCGCTGGCAGCGCCGCACGGTGACGTTCTCTCCGTTGCCCGTGCGGCTTTCGGGCGGCGTGGCCGAGGGGGTGGGGCTGCTGGCGGCATCTGTGGGGGCTGGCGTGCCGCCGGGCATCGTCGCATCATCGGGCAGAGGCGTCGGCAGCACCGCGCCCGATGACGGGCCGTCCGGCGGGCCTGCCATCGCGGCCTGGGCGGTGATCGTCGCGTAGACAGCAGCGACGGTCGCCTGCGAGTCAGGCTCGTTGAGGGCCGCCATGTTACAGGCCAGCGCAGCCAGGGCGAGCATGACAGCCAGCGTGCAGGCGTTCCGCGCGGGCGCGAATCGGCGCATGGGACTCTCCTGTCTCGGCAGGCACGTTACGCGATCAGGGGCGGGGTGTTGGCCCCGCCCCTGCATTCTACACCAGGTCGGCCCGCGCCGATAGCGCG
>JAANMU010003508.1_pt1 | contig 9985 bp, 7 predicted proteins | sample 7279701 | NCBI WGS metagenome assembly JAANMU01 (sample SAMN14094539, study PRJNA606508) | bioreactor metagenome | isolation source: A lab-scale SPAN reactor treating ammonium-rich wastewater day 57 | place: Ireland: Galway | collected 2017-03-13 | reverse complement strand
ATCTGATCGATCTGCGTCGGATCGGCCAGCACGCGCCCGTCGCCCTCGGCCATGTCCACGCGCAGCGAGATCTGCTCGCCGATGAGACGCACGATCATGCGCAGGGCGTTTTCCACCGAATCCCGCACGCGCAGGACGCGGGGCGTGACGATCTGCCGGCGGCCGAACGCGAGGAGCTGGTTCGTCAGCGCTTTCGCCCGCTCGGCCGACTTGCGGATCTCGACGAGATCTGCGTGGCGCGCGTCCGACTCGGGCGTCGTGGCGATCAATAGCTGCGAATAACCGTTGATGGCCGTGAGGATGTTGTTGAAGTCGTGCGCCACGCCGCCCGCGAGCCGCCCGATCGCGTCCATGCGCTGCGCGTGGTGGAGCTGCTCCTCCAGATGCGCGCGTTCGGATTCGGCCAGGCGGCGCGGCCGCAGATCGCGCATGACCGCGCCGGTCACGTCGATCGCCTCGTCGCCGGGACCGCGCGGATCGACGTTCACGACGTCCACCGGAATTCGCTCTCCGGTGCGAAGATGACAAATTTCAATCTCGCCGTCGGGAAGACGCGTGCGGGAGTCCGGTCCGCCCGTCAAACGCGATACGCACACGTCGGCGAGTCCGTCATCCGCGCGCAGGCCAATCAGCCGCCGACCGGCCGGGTTCACGTATACGAGCGCACCGTCGCGATCGAAGAACCCGATGGCGTCCGGATCGCTCTCGACCAGGGCCGCGAACTTCGCGGTGTCGCGCTGCGCGATCTCGCGTTCGCGGACCTCCCTGCGCAGGGATTTGTTCGACGCCTCCAGCGCGGCCTGCGTCGCGTCGCGCGCCACCCGAACCGCCTGCCACTTGTCGAGCAGCTCGTCGAACGCCGCGCCCAGTTCGTCCACTTCGTCCTTCGAGTCGCCTCGCGCGCCAACGCGCCGCGAAAGATCCTGCGTGCGGACGATGTCGCGCACGAATCGGCGCAGCCGCGCGAGCCGTCGGGTCACGAGGTGCTCGATCGCAAGAAGCGTCGTCGCGAGGACGAACAGACCGATCGCGAGGATGGTCGCGACGCCGTGCGCGGCTTCGCGGACGTGGACCTCGCGCGCCAGCCGCGGATGACGCACCTCGATGTGGGCGGCGGGCGCATTCGATCGAGGAAGTGGGGCGGAGACGACGTAGTGTTCGGGCTCCTCGCGCACGATGTCGGTGCCGCGACCGCGACGAGAGTCGAATCTATCGTGCTCGGGTGGCGCGCCCGGGACGACGACGAAATCCGCGCCGGTCCACTCGCGCAGACGACGAAACTCCGCGCGCGTGAGGTATCGTCCAAAGACCAAGGAGCCGCCGACCGGGCCTCGGTAGTCGTCGCCCAGGATCGGTCGCGCCGCGATGAGCGCCGGTCCGTCGGGCAAGAACCAGACGCCGGTACTCTCGCCTTTTTCGTGCCTTGGTCGGATCAGCTCCGCGCGTTGGGCCAGCAGTTGTCGCGTGTCCTCGCCCATGGGTTTTTGTCGGCCGGAGCCGGGGTCGAATGCGGCCTCGTAGACGAGCGCGCCATTGGCGTTGAAGACGAAGAGCAGGTGCAGTCGGCTCTTGCGGGCCGTTGCCTCGGTCAGGTAGCGCGCCGCGAAATCGGGGTTGGCGCCGGCGGCGTAGTCACGCATCTCGCTCCACGCCGAGTAGTCCAGGCACGTCGCGGAGAGCGCGTCGAGTTTTTCCGCGACGACGAATCGGGCGACCCTCGCCGCCGATCGCGCCCCCTCGAGATCGACCGCGTCGGCCTGCCGCAGCAGGCGCGACGTCAACGCCGCGCCGGCCAGACCGACCAGCGCGGCGAGCGCAACGAAGACCGGAATGAACACACGTCGGCGAATGGTCATGGACCGCGAGCCCCTGGGCAACGATGGCAACTTTGAGTGATTTCGGAGAGGTTTTCGCGGCGCTGAAGAATATTTAATTGGGGACAGTCACCAGTTTTGCGGCATAATCAGGGACAGTCACCAGTTTTCCTTCAGAAAACTGGTGACTGTCCGTAATTATGATTATGGCAGCGAACTCCACGGATCGTCGGGATTCTCTTCCTTGATCTGAACCGGCTTCTTGGTCGTGGGTTTTTGTTTGTAGGCGTCGCCGGTCCAGAGGAACTCCAGGCGCTCGGCCTGCTGCGTCCACACGATGAGGTCGAGCCAGCCCTCGGTGCGCGTCTTGCCGACCTCCACCCGGCCCGGCAGCGTGGCGAGGTGCTTCGCGACGCCACCCGTGCGGCTCCACAGCTCCTGGGTACACGCGCCGCCAAAGGGGCACGCGATCGTGCGCTTGTAAACGATCAGCTCGTTCTCGTCGTCGCCGTTGAGATCCACCAGGCGATACACATAGTCGTCGCAGTCGAGCGACTTCGCGTCCTTGTCGCCGTAAAATTTCCACGCCTCGGGCCAGATCTCCTTGCGGCATTTCTCGCCCACGGCGAAGGCGGGTCCGGCGGCCATCAGGCCGAGCGCGACCGCGACGGCCGCGATGATCTTCATGGAACGGGGCATCCGCGTCACCTCGTCCGAAAAACACGGCGCACGCCCGGATTCTTTCACAGTGTGCGCGGTTTTCAAAGGTGCGAACGCGGCGAAGTTATCCTTGGATCACGTCTCGCCCGAATAATCGAAGTCCACGACGGTCGCGCCGTCTCCGCCCTCGCCCCGCTCGCCCGGGCGGAACGCGAGCGCGTACGGCGCGCCGCGCAGGTACTCGCGGATCTCGCGCTTGAGGCTTCCCGTGCCGTGGCCGTGAATGATCGTGACCTGATGCCAGCGCGACCGCCACGCGAGGTCCAGGTATTCCGCGGTGTGGTCGAGCGCGTCGGCGACGTACTGCCCGCGCAGGTCGAGCGAGCGGTCCTTCGACGACGCGGCCTCGACGCGCGCCGGCGGCACGACGCGGACCGTCGGCACGGCGGGCGCGTCGTCCACGACGGGGTGGAACACATCGGCGGCGTCGATGGTCACCCGCGCGCCGCCCACCAGCACGCGAAGTTGCGATCTCGCGTCGGGCAGAGTCTCGAGTTTCCCCTTCGAACGCAGCGCGCCGACATAGACCGTGTCGCCCACGTGCATCGCGCTCCAATCGCGGATCGGCACGTAACCGATCCGTTCGGGGATCGCGTCCTCGGGCGGCGGCGTCTGCGCGCGAACCCCCTCGACGATCTGCGCGATCTGCTCCTTCACGCTCTGCGCCTCGGCGCGCGTGGGGCGCTCTTTCAGCTCGGCCAGCAGCGCGCGGATACGATCGCGCGCGTCGCGGTACATCGACTCGACCGCGGCAAGCTCTTTCTGCGCGCGCTCGCGCTTCTTGCTCTCCAGTTCGCGCAGCAGCTCGCGCTGTTTTTCCACCAGATCGCGCGCGGCCGCGCGGTCGCGCTCGACTTCGGCCGCCTTGCTCCTCCACTCCTGGTGCGCGCGGTCGAGGCTCTCCATGATCGCCTGCAATTCCGTGCCCGCGCCTTCGTAGAGTTCGCGTGCCCGGGCGAGGATCGCGGCGGGAAGGCCCATGCGCTCGGCCACGTCGAACGCGCCGGACCGCCCCGGAATGCCCAGACGCAGCCGGTACGTGGGGCGCATCGTGGCCGGGTCGAACTCCATCGACGCGTTGACGAAACCCGCGCGCTGCGTGGCGAGCGCGGCGAGCTCGGAGAAGTGCGTGGTGGCCAGCGTGCGCGCGCCGCTCGCGACGAGATGCTCGAGCACCGCCATCGAGAGCGCGACGCCCTGGCGTGGGTCGGTGCCCTCGCCGATCTCGTCGAGCAGCACGAGGCTGCGCGGCCCGGCGTCACGCGCGATCTCACGCAGCGCGGCCAGGTGCGCGGCAAAGGTCGAGAGCCCCGCTTCGATCGACTGCCGGTCGCCGATGACGGCGAAGACGCGGTCGAAGAAGACGGCCTCGGAATCGAACGCGACCGGCGGGTGCATCCCCGCGCGCACGAAGAGCGCCGCGAGCCCGACGGCTTTCAACAGCACCGTCTTGCCGCCGGTGTTCGGGCCCGTGACGATCACGCACCCCGCGCCCTGCGCAAATTCGACATCGTTGGACACGACGCGCACGTCGTCGCGCCCGACGAGCAGCGGATGGCGCAGCGCGCGCAGGCGCATGCGTCCCTCGGCGGCGAGCGTGGGCTCCGATGCGCCGATGGCGGCGGCGTAGCGCGCCTTGGCGAAGACGATGTCGATCTCGACGAGGGCCTCGGCGCTTGCGTGGATCGCGTCGGCCGTGGCGGCGACGCGCGCGGTGAGGGCGCGCAGGATCCGCGCGACCTCCTGCGCGATGGCGACCTCGGTGCCGCGCAGCACGTTGTTGAGGTTCGTGATCTCCCTGGGCTCGATATAGAGCGACTGGCTGTTGTTTGAGATGTTGTGGACGATGCCGTCGATTTTGTGCTGACGCTCGACGCGCACGAGCAGCACGTAGCGGCCGTTGCGCATCGTGTAGTAGTCGTCCTGCAGAAACTCGGCCCACTCGCCGCGCTTCACCAGCTCGTTCATCGTGTCGAGGATCTGCTGGTGGAGTCGCCGATAGCGACGGCGCAGTTCGACCAGCTCGGGAGACGCCGCGTCGTTCACCTCACCGCCGCGGTCGATCGCCGCGAAGATGTCCATCTCCAGCGGCTCGTCGGCGGCGAGGTGCATGGCGATCTCGGCGAGGCGCGGGGTGCGTTCCCACTCCTCGACGAGCAGGTCGCGGGTGCGGCGCGCGGCGCGCAGTACGTCGGCGACGCGGATGAGATCCTCGCCGGCGAGCATCGAACCGAGCGCGGCGCGCTCCAGATCGGGCGCGATGTCGGTGACGTCGGCGAGCGCGGGCGCGAGGGCCTCGCGCAGCAGCGCCGCAGCCTCGGTGACGGCGGCCAGCGCGCGCGCGGCGGACTCGGCATCTTCGCAAAACGGCAGGTGCTCGCACGCCTCGCGACCCGGCGCGCTCATGGCGTGCTCGGCGAGACGCGCAAGGATCTTCGGCCACTCCAGCAGTTCGGCCGTGTGAATCAACGACGCATCGGAACTCATGACATCGCCCTCGAACTCATGACGCCGCCCGTGAACTCATGACGCCGCCCTCCGTAATTGTATCGGGGAAATCCCGGGCGGGCGCGCATTCATGGCGCGGCGCCCGAAAAAAATCAACGCGGGAGCGGGTGGCGTTCGGCTGTCGCGTGGTGGAGCGGCGCGACCGGCGACGCGCCCGGCGCGGCCGTCAGAAGATCAGCGTGACGCGCAGCAGACCCGCGAACCACGTGTAGGTCTCCACGAGGTTGTCCACGTCCGCGCCGCTGGCGAATTCGAGATCGGTCGAGACGATCGTGACGCGGCCGGAGAGGCCGACCGTGAGCGACGACGACACGAAGGCGTCCGCGCCCGCCTCGGCCATGCCGCCGAAGCCGTGCGAATCCGTTTCGTCCTCGTCCGTGCCCGAGCCCGCCGGATAGCGCGCCTTGTAGGTCATGAGCGACGCAACCGGCGCGACACCCGCGTAGGCCGCGAAGTGGTCCCACGTATATCCGCCGCGCGGGCCGATCGCGAGCGTGCCGTGGGCGAAGTTCAGCGTGCCGTATTTGTCCTGGTCCGATTGCTGGTGAACGGCGTAGAGCGCATCGGCGAAGATGCCGACGTAATCCGTGATGCCGAAGGCCATGTTCACGCCGTAGGCGAAGTCGGGCGAGAACAGCTCGCCGAGCTTTCCGCCCAGCACCGCGCCGCCCGCCTGAAACGTCATGGCCGACTCGCCGGTCTCGACGGCGTGGGCCGCGCCCGCGACGAGCACGAAGACGAGCGCGGCGACGATCGCGGGGGTGCGCGGCGTCATGTCGACTAGAACCGGAGCTCGAAGCGGCCGGTGATGGCGAGCGCGCTCATGCCGACGTCGAAGATCTCCTGCACGGCGATGTACTCGTAACGCACCCGCGCGCCGATCAGGACGCGGTCGAGGGCGCCGCTCTTCGCCGCTTCCCACACCGTCCAGTCCGCGCCGCCGCCGATGTTGAAGAGCACGTCCTGCTCCCACACCTTGTCCACGGCGGCCTCGGGTTCGTACTTGAGCACCGCGACGCCGAGGCCGGTGGAGATGTAGGGCAGCAGCTTTCGGCCCGAGAAGAAGTAGCCGATGTTGGCCGAGCCGCTGTCCATGGTGATGTCGAAGACCGCCACGTCGCCGCCGTCCTCGGCCTCGGCTTCGCCATGGCTGCGGCTGTGGGAGTAATTGGCCTCAAAGGCCATGTTGCGCGCCCACGAAAAGTCGATGATCTGCGTGAACGTGCCGCCGTAAGCGAGGCCGGGCTGGATGACGACCTCCTTCGCCCCGGTCTGATAGCCGAAGAGCCACCGCCCGCCAATGTCGAAGGCGGGCATCGACTTGAAGTCCTTGGCCCCCGCGACGGCGGGCGCGAGGACGATCAGCACGGCGAGCAGCGCCCGGCGCATGAAGCCCCTAAAACCACACATCCATCGCCACCATCAGGGTCATCAGGTTCACGGTCTCCAGATCCTCGGGGAACTGGTAGTGGTAGCGTCCGCGCAGTCCCGCGTGCAGGTACGGCGCGATCACGCCCATCAGCCCCAGCCCGGCGGTCAGGCCGAAGCTGTTCTCGTCCTCGACCGGCGCGTCGAAGCGCGCCATGTGGTACGTGATCCCGGTGAGGATCTCGGGGCGCCATGTCGTGTTCGTCACGTTCCAGTTCACGCCGAAGATCGCCTCGTCACCCGTCACCGCGACGCGCTTGCCCGTGCCGATCTGCGCCTCGGTCTGCGTGCGCGTGAATCCGAACTCGAAGGTCAGGAAATCGGAGATGCCGTAGCCGATCCGCGCCCCGTAACCGAGCCCCGCGTCCACGTCGATCTCGTCGGTGTCCTTTTGCGAAACGAGCATCTTCACGAGCCCCACGTCGGCCCCGGCGACGATCTTGCCGCCGTCGGCGTGCGCCGCACCGAAAGCCGCGAGCGTCACGAACAGCAACGCCGCCGAGACGAAAAGCGAACGCTGAAACCCTCGCAACGCACGAAAAATGGGCATTCTCCCGCGAAATCGCTGCGCGAACGGCCCGACTTTACACGTCGCCCGTCCGCAGGGTCAAGGACGAAACGACTGTTGCTTGACACCCCGCACACGGGTTTCGGAAACTGTTTCGCATGACGGACGACGCGAAGACCAAGGGAGGATCGAACGGACAGGCGGGCGGCGCGTTGCCTCCGAGGCCGCGAACCGACATCTATGATCCCGCCGTGCTGCGTCAGGTGGAGGCGGAGCTTCGCGCGGAGGAAGCCGGCGAGCCGGACCCCGGCGCCATCCACATCCCCGAGCTTCCCGCGCCGCCGCCGCACAACCCCACGCTGTGGCTGCTGCGTCAGATCAAGCGGCTCGTCGTTCTTGTCCTTGCCGTGTGGCTCGTGCATGCGATCTGGACGCGACTCTTCCCTGGAATTGATCCCGGCGAACTCCCCGCGGACATGAATACCTCGGTCGCGCTTCCAAGCACCGACCCCGAGACCCAGGACGCCCAGGCCGATCTGCGTCGCGCGCTCGACGACGGCCGAAAGTCGCTCGCCTCGGGCGATCTGGACGCGGGAATCGAGAAGCTGGAGAAGCTCGCGACGGACGAGCCCGACACGGCCGCCGGGCGCAGGGCCATGCTCACGCTCGCCGCGACGTACCGCTTCCAGAGAGGCGACGCGCAAAAGGCCATGAAGTGGTACCGCGCGGCGATCGACGCCAAGCCCTACAACGCCGAGAGCGCCAAGACGTTTCTGCGTTATGGCGAGTACCTCGAGGAGCTGGCGCGCTACCCGGAGGCGAAGGAGATCTACCAGCGCCTCGTCGAGGAGATGCCCCAACGCACGCGCGAGGTCGAGATCGCGAAGCAGGCCATCGCGCGCGTCGATGCCGCGAAAGCGCCGAAGAACTGAAAAGGCGCGCCAGGCGCGCGGATCTTTCGACCCCGTCCGAATTCGGCTAAGGTTCCCCGTTTCGCCACGTTTGCGGCGCACATGCGCCGGGAGAGTTTCATGATTCGAGTGCGTCTGGTCGCGTTGTGTTTCGCCGTGATGATGTTGCTGACCCGCGTTTCGGGCGCGTGGGCGATCGGTGACGATCCCTCCCTGCGCAAGCCCATCATGGACGCGCTGGTGGCCGAGCTCGAACGCACGCGCACGCTGAAGATGGAAGGATTCGACCCGGCGTACTTCACCTCATTCCTCTACACGACCTCGACGGGATGGGTGCTCAACGCACGGTCCGGCGCGCTCTTCGACGACTACGAGCTGCGCAACCGGTCGATCTACGTCGAGTCGCGCGTGGGCGACTATCACTTCGATTCGTCGGGAAACGGAGGCTTCCAGATGGACGTCGCGGCCAACACCGAGAATCGCACGTTCGCGGGGCCGATCGAGCCCGACGCCGACGCGCTGCGTTCGCAGCTCTGGCTCGCGGCGGATCAGGCTTACAAGAACGCGCTCACGCAGTACCTCGGCAAGAAGGGCAAGACGGTCTATTCGAAGACCGAGAAGGAGAAGGAAGGCTTCGACGACTTCTCGCGCGAGGAGCCGCGGGTCTTCGAGAGCGAGAGCCTCGATATTCCCTTCGACCGGGCCGAGTGGGCCGACTTCGCCCGCGAGCTCACGAAGCGCATGAACGCGGTGCCCGAGGTCGTCGAGGGACAGGTGCGCGTGGCGCTCGAGGTGGAGACCCGCTACTACGTCAATACCGAGGGCGCGCGGATCGTCGAGACCGACGGGTTGTTTTCGTTCTACGCCCGCGCGACCGGCTACGCGGACGACGGCATGCAGCTCCAGAATCACTTCCAGCGATACGCGTCGTCGAAGGCGGGCCTGCCCGCGAAGGACGAGCTTCGCAAGGCGGCGGACCGGATGGTCGAGGACCTTGTAGCGCTGTGCAAGGCCGAGGTCATCGACCCCATCTCCGCGCCGGCGATCCTCGACGCGCAGACCACCGGCGTGTTTTTTCACGAGGCCATCGGTCACCGGCTCGAGGGCGAGCGCATGCGCGACACGCAGGAGGGCCAGACGTTCAAGGGCAAGGTGGGCGCGGCGATCCTGCCGTCCTTCATCGACGTTCACGACGACCCGACGATGGACCGCTTCGCGGGCGAGGACCTGAACGGCTACTACCGCTTCGACACCGAGGGCGTGCCCGCGAAGCGCGTGACGCTGATCGAAAACGGCGTGCTGCGCAACTTTCTGCTCTCCCGCGCTCCGATTCCGGGTTTCGCCAACAGCAACGGCCATGGACGCGGCGACGGCAAGCTCGACCCGATGGGGCGCATGGCCAACCTGATCGTCACCTCGCGAAAGACGGTGTCGCCCGAGGCGCTGAAGAAGGCGCTGATGCGCGAGACGAAACGCCAGGGCAAACCCTACGGCCTGATCCTCAAGAATTCGCGCGGCGGCGAGACCATGACGGGTCGCGTAAACTTCCAGGCGTTCATGAACGTCCCGACGCTGATCTACAAGGTCGATCCCGACACCGGCGCCGAGACGCTGGTGCGCGGCGCGTCGCTGGTGGGCACGCCGCTCGTGTCGATCTCGAAGATCCTGATGACCGACGACCGCCCCGGCGTCTTCAACGGCTTTTGCGGCGCGGAGTCGGGCTTCATCCCGGTCAGCGCCGCCGCGCCCGCGGCTCTGGTCGGCGAGATCGAGCTCCAGCGCACGTCGTCGCCGCCGAAGCGCCCGCCGATCCTCCCGGCGCCGTATGGGAAATAGCAGCGTCGGCCGGGACTTTCGAGAGCGTCTGGACTCCTTTGCGGGATTGTGGCAGCGTACGTACGTACGTACGTATTTCACGTTTACGCACGTTGAGGTCGCCATGAAGTACACCGCCACACAGTTGCGGAACGACATCTACCGGATTCTCGACCGTGTGATCGAAACCGGGGAGCCTGTCGAAATCGAGCGGGGCGGAAAGCGCCTGAAGATCATGATCGAGCAGCCGACACGAAAGCCCTTTCGGTGGGTCAAACGGG
>JAANMU010003507.1_pt1 | contig 9990 bp, 6 predicted proteins | sample 7279701 | NCBI WGS metagenome assembly JAANMU01 (sample SAMN14094539, study PRJNA606508) | bioreactor metagenome | isolation source: A lab-scale SPAN reactor treating ammonium-rich wastewater day 57 | place: Ireland: Galway | collected 2017-03-13 | reverse complement strand
GGCAGCAACGCCGGAGCAGGCGCTGCGGGTATGGGCGCCGGCAGCAGCAACGGCGTCCCCGCCGGCGCCCCAGGCAGCAACGGATCCCGCCGCCTGGGGCGGGACGGGCAGCCCGGGAAGGAAGCCCGGAGCATCTAGCATGGCCACCCCACGACCCTTCCGGCCCCGGGGCTGGCTGCTGCTGGGCTGCGGGCTCGCGGCCTTCCTCCTCGCCTGGCTGCTGGGCCGGCGCGACCTCCTCACCGTCGCCATGTTCTGCTTCGCCCTGCTCGCCGCAGCCTACGGGGCCCTGCACCTGTTCAAGACCGGCTTCACGCTCAAGCGCACGGTCTCCCCGCTGCTGGGCCAGGTGGGCCAACCGCTCGAGGTCACCCTCGAGGTCCACGGCCGCAACCCCGGCGGCACGCAGAGCCGGCTCGTGGAGACGCTGCCGTTCAGCTTCCGGGACATGCCGGCCTTCACCCATCCCAACCCGGTGGCGCCGCGGAGCCTGCGCAGCGACTACCACTACACCCTCCACCCGTCCCACCGCGGCGTCTTCACGATCGGACCGCTGCGGGGAAACTTCACCGACCCCTTCGACGTCGCCTTCCTCCACCGCCGCATTGACGACGGCGACCGGCTCACCATTGCCCCTGCCGCCGTTCCCCTGCCCGCCATCTCCCTGACCGAGGGCCGCGGCCCGGACGGCACCCACAGCACGCGCGAGCTGGCCCACGCCCGCCAGGACGACGTCATGACGCGCGACTACCGGCACGGCGACCCCATGCGCCGCGTCCACTGGCCCGTCACCGCCCGCCAGGGCAAGCTCATGGTGCGCGCCGAGGAATCCGTCACCACTCCCGAGGCGCAGCTGCTCCTGGACCGCCGCCACCTGGCCTACGGTGAACCGGGCCGGTCCACCGAACGGTTCCAGGCGGCGGGACGCACCAACGCGGCCCTGCCGGACCTGGCCACCACGGCAGCCTTTGAAGCCGCCATCGTCGCCGCCGTCTCCATCGCCACCCACCTGATGGAACAGGGATACACGCTCGGCGTCGTGGACCACCGCGGCGAGCCGGCCTTTCTCACCTCCGCCTCCGCCCCGGACCCCTCCCGCGAGGAATTCTCCGGCCACCACGGCATCTTCGACGTCGCCGCCGGGCTCGCCGCCCTGGAACTCTCCGGCCCCGGCGAGACCGCCCTGCCCGCCGCACTGGCCCAAAAACTGCACGGCGGCACCAGCCTGGGCCCGCTCGTGGCCGTGACCGGGCTGCTCAGCGAACCAGAGGCCCAGCTGCTCGCCGGCAACTCCGAAACCATCCACAGCTCCTACGCGCTCCTGCTGTGCGAGGACCCGGCCCAGGCCGAACCCGCCCTGCGCATCCTGCACCGCGCCGGCTGGCATGCCGTCGCACTGCCGCCGCGCACCCCGCTCCTGGCGGCCTGGCACGCCCTCGACGGGAGCACCCCATGACCGGCACACTGCACGCCCCTCCCGCGCACGACGGCGGTGCCCCGGCCCCGCACAAACCGGTCCGCAGGCTTTTGGGCACCCCGGCAACGGGCCCCGCCCGGTGGGTCATGGCCATGGCCATCTTTGCCGCGGTCATGGCCGCCTCGTTCGGGCTGGGCGGGGTGGTTCGCAACATGACCTGGCTGCCGCAGGCCGCCGTGGTGGTGGGCGGCACGCTGCTGGTACCGGCGCTGCTGCGGCGCTGGCCGGCACTTTCGCCGTTCGCCCCGGTGGGCGCCCTGGCCGGCTGGTTCATGTCGCTGACCCTGGTGTTCTTCCCCGGCACCGCCATCCTGGGCGTGATCCCCACCCCGGGCACGGTGTCGGCGGCCATGGACCTGGCCGCCAAGGCCTCCAACGTGGTCATGTCCAACGTGGCGCCGGTGCCCGCCGATGTGTCCATGCACTTCATGTTCAGTGCCGGGCTGGGCTTTGCCGCCCTGCTGATCGACACCCTGGCCATCACCGTCTCCATGCCCGCGGCCAGTGCCCTGGGGCTGGTCCTGATCCTGCTGCCCGCCGCACTGACCACCAGCACGGGTGTTGGCACGGCCGCGTTTGTGGGCACGGCCGCCGGCTACCTGCTCATCCTGGGGTGCGCCCGCTGGTACGCGCCCAACGGCAAGCTGCGCACAGACACGCCCAAAGTAGCCAGCGGCATACTGGCCAAGGGCGCGGCGCTGGGGGCCGCCGTCGTGCTTCTCATGGCGCTGGCCACCCAGGCCGTGCCCGGCTTCACGGAGGGCCTCTACCCGCAAGGCTCGCAGCTGTCCGGCACGGGCGAGGGCGGGACACTGGACCCGATGCTGTCGCTGGGCGATGACCTGCGGTCGCAGTCGAGCCGGGTGACCATGCGGTACCAGAGCACTGCCCGGGAGACCCCGTACATGCGCATGACCACGCTGGAAGACTTCACGGGGAAGGTGTGGGAGCCGTCGGAGCTGCCGAAGGGGCTCTCGCAGGACCTGACCTCGCTGTCGCCCGCCGCGGGGCCGGCGCCGGGCGTGCCGCTGGAGACGGTGCAGACCAAGGTCACGGTGCCCGGCGTGGGCGACCCCTGGCTGGCGGCGCCGCTGTCCGCGACGTCGGTGGACCAGCTGCCGGGGCAGTGGTGGTGGAATCCGGTCACGCAGACCATCAAGAGCACCAACGCCACCTCGGCAGGGAAGAGCTACCTCGTCACGAGCGCGATGCCTGTGCTGACGCAGGAGGCGCTGAACGCGGCCACCGCACCGCCGCGCAGCGGGCTGGACCCCGTGTTCTCTGAACTGCCCAAGGATGTGCCGGCGGTGGTGGGCAAGACTGCCGACACCGTCACGGCCGGCGCCGCCACACCGTACGAAAAGGCCATGGCCATCCAGGACTACCTGCGCTCGGACGAGTTCAGTTACAGCCTCAGCACGCCCGTGGTGGAAGGCTACGACGGCTCCGGGATGGCCGTGCTGGCCGACTTCCTGAAGCAGAAGAGCGGCTACTGCGTGCACTTCTCCGCCGCCATGGCCGTCATGGCGCGGGAGGTGGGGATCCCGTCGCGCATTGCCGTGGGGTACACGCAGGGCGTGCGGGAAGCCGGGGAGGATGTCCAGGGGGCCGACGGCGAACTGTGGCGCGGCTACGAGGTCACCGGCCGCGACGCGCACGCCTGGCCGGAACTGTACTTTGAGGGGCTTGGCTGGGTGCCGTTCGAGCCCACGCCGTCCCGCGGCGCCGTCCCCGACTATGCACTGGATGCCGGAGCCTCCGCCCCGATACCGGAGCCGAACCCCACGGGAAACTCCGCAGCACCCACGGATTCGGCCACGAGCGCCGCTGCCACCACGGCGGCCGCCGCCGCAGCCGGGGAGGAGCTGGGCATTGACATCGTGCTTGGGCTGCAGCGGGCCGGTCTGGTGCTGCTGGCCCTGTGCGTGCTGTTGATTCCGGCCCTTGTGCGGTGGATGGCCCGGCGGATGCGGCTGGCGGCCATCCGTGGCGTGTGGCGCCCCCTGGGCCGGCGGCAGCCCTCCACCACCCCCGCCTGGCAGGAGTTGACGGACACGGCCATCGACTACGGCGTGCCGTACAGCCCGGCCCTGACTCCTTCCATGCAGGCCGACGCGGTGGCGGCCCACCTGGGCAGCACCCGGCCTCCGGGGCTGGACGTGATCCTGCACGCCACCGAGCGGACTCTGTACGGCGGGGAGCTGCTGGATCCGGGCGGCCGCGAGGACCTGGCCGAGGCCGTGGAGCAAATGGTGGCCCGTTTCCGCTCCTCCGCCACGCCCTGGCGCCGGTTCTGCGCGCGGTACGTTCCGGCGTCGCTGTTCACGTTCCTGCGCCGCTGAGGCCGCTGGAACGCAGGCCAAGTTCCACCCCCCCCTTGTGGTTCTGCCGTGGGTCCGGGCCGCCGACCCGGGGTCCAACCCGACGCACCTCCCCGCCGTGAACGCCGGACCACGAAACCTGCGCCACCGCTCCCGCAGAAAGGCCCCAGGAGCCTGAGATGCAGGACCAGCACGGCGGGACCCAAAGACAGGTCCGGCCCCGCACCTGAAGTGTGGGGCCGGGCTTGTTGCGGCGGGTGGGTGCCGTTACGGGGCGGGCATGCCGATGTACTGGGTGTACTGGTATTCTTCAATGCCCTCGACGCTGCCCTCGCGGCCCAGGCCGGACTGCTTGACCCCGCCGAAGGGTGCCGCGGCGTTGGAGATGACGCCGGCGTTCAGGCCCATCATGCCGGTTTCGATGCGGTTGGCCATGCGGATGCCGCGGTTGTGGTCCTTGGTGAAGACGTAGGCGACCAGGCCGTACTCGGTGTCGTTGGCCAGGGCGACGGCTTCGTCCTCGTTCTTGAACGTGACGATCGGGGCGACCGGGCCGAAGATTTCCTCGCTCAGGATGCGGGCACCGGGCTCAACGCCCTGCAGCACGGTGGGCTGGTAGAAGTAGCCGGCACCCTCGGCGGGGGCGCCGCCGGTGATCGCGGTGGCGCCGTCGGCCACGGCGTCGGAGACGAGTGAGTGGACCTTGTCGCGGCTCTTGGCGTCGATCAGCGGGCCCACCTTGGTGTCAGGGTCGGTGCCGCGGCCCAAGGTCATGGCGGCCATCTTCGCGGCGAACTTTTGGGCGAACTCTGCGGCGACGGATTCGTGCACCAGGAAGCGGTTGGCGGCCGTGCAGGCCTCGCCCATGTTGCGCATCTTGGCGGCCATGGCGCCCTCGACGGCGGCGTCCAGGTCGGCATCCTCAAAGACCAGGAACGGGGCGTTGCCGCCGAGCTCCATGGAGGTGCGCAGGACATTGGTGGAGGCGTCGGCCAGCAGGCGCTTGCCCACCGGGGTGGATCCGGTGAAGGAGAGCTTGCGCAGGCGCGAGTCCTGGATCAGCGGGCCGGTGACGCCGCCGGCGTCGGTGGTGGCGACGACGTTCAGCACGCCTGCGGGCAGGCCGGCCTCGATGAGGACCTGGGCGAAGAGCTGGCTGGTGAGCGGGGTCAGGTTGGCGGGCTTGAGCACCATGGTGCAGCCGGCGGCGATGGCGGGCGCGATCTTGCGGGTGGCCATGGCGAGCGGGAAGTTCCAGGGGGTGATCAGCAGGCACGGGCCAACCGGCTTCTTCTGCACCAGGATCTGCTGGGTGCCCTCGGGGTTGGAGGAGTAGCGGCCGAAGGAGCGTGAGGCTTCCTCAGAGAACCAGCGCAGGAATTCGGCGCCGTACTTGACCTCGCCCATGGCCTCCGCGAGGGGCTTGCCCATTTCCAGGGTCATGAGGAGGGCAAAGTCGTCGGCGCGGGCCATGACCATGTCAAAGGCGCGGCGAAGGATCTCGGCGCGGAAGCGGGGCGCGGTTGCCCCCCATGATTCCTGGGCGGCAACGGCGGCGTCGAGGGCGTCGGCACCGTCCTTGGCTCCGGCATCGGCAATGGTGACAAGGACGGCTCCCGTGGCGGGATCCTCGACGGCGAACGTCTTGCCTGAGGCGGCGGGGCGCCATGCGCCGTTGATGAGCAGGCCCGTGGGCACACTGGCCAGCAGGGCGGTTTCGCGCTCGGTCAGTTCGGTGGGGAGTGCGGCGGCTGGGCTCGCTGTCATGATGACTCCTTTGTCTTGCGCCCCTGCCCGGGCGTGGGCGGCGGCAGCGTGGGCGGTGCATTGTGCGTCTAGTTCACGGTAGTTCCCGTGCTTCCGGGGTGTCTACACATGGGCGCACTGCTGTGGGCTGTTTCACTGTGCATTTGTCCAATGGCGTTGTGCCGGGTGGCTACGGGTGCCGGTGCCGCCGTGCCGGTGGCAGGATGGGGGCATGGACAGCGAAACAGACAGGCACCTCGACGCCGTGCTGATCGGCGGCCGGGAGCAGCGCCCCATCGTGATAGTGGATTACGACCCGGCCTGGCCCGGCATCTATGGTGCGCTGGCGCAGGCCGTCTCGGCGGCGTTGGGGCCGGCCGCCTTCTCGGTGGACCACATCGGCTCGACGTCGGTGCCCGGGCTGGCCGCCAAGGCCATCATCGACGTGCTGGTGACCGTCGCCGATGTTGGGGAGGAGGCCGCATACCTGAAGCAGCTGGAGTCGGCCGGATTTGTGCTGCGCGTCAGGGAGCCGGGGCACCGCATGTTCCGGACGCCGGCGCGGGACGTGCACATCCATGTGTTTTCCGCCGGCGACGCGGCCGTGCCCAACTACCTTGACCTGCGCGACTGGCTGCGTCTCGATGCCGGGGACCGTGCACTCTACGCCCGGACCAAGAGGGAGCTGGCGCGCCGCCAGTGGACCGACATGAACTACTACGCGGACGCCAAGTCGGACGTCATCGCCGCGATCCTCTCCCGGGCCCGCGCCTGGCGTGCCGGGCAGCAGGTTGACCGGGACTGAGCCGGGCCCGGACCAGGCTGCACTCCGGGCCCTACCCCCGGGCGGCGAGGACGGCGCTGTAGAGTTCGCGCTTGCTGACGTGGACGTCGTGGGCAATGACGGCCACGGCCTCCTTCATGCGCATGCCCTGGGACATCAGCTCGTTGACGGCGGCCACATGGTCCTCGGGGGTGCCGGGGTCGGCCTCCGGGGCGCCGCCCACCACGATGGCGATCTCGCCGCGGATCTGCGCGGCCTCGGCCCATTCCAGCAGGCCGGACAACGGCTTGCGAATGACCTCTTCATACGTCTTGGTCAGCTCGCGGCAGACGGCGGCCGGCCGGGTGGGGCCAAATTCGTGGTGCAGTGCGCGCAGCATGGCTTCGAGCCGGTGCGGCGCCTCAAAAAACACCATGGTGCGCTTCTCCAGCGCCAGCTCGTGCAGCCGCGCCGCCCGCTCCCCCGACTTGCGCGGCAGGAACCCCTCAAAGCAGAAGCGGTCGGTGGGCAGCCCGGACAATGCCAGTGCGGTCAGCACGGCGGACGGGCCGGGGGCCGCCGTCACCACCACTCCGGCCTCGACGGCGGCGGTCACCAGCCGGAAGCCGGGGTCGGAGACGGACGGCATGCCAGCGTCGGTGACCATGACCAGCGTCTTGCCGGCCTGGACCTGTGCCAGCAGCTCGGCGGTCTTCACAGCCTCGTTGTGTTCGTGGTAGCTGATGACCTGCCCGCCCACCTTGATGCCCAGGCCCGTCACGAGGCGGTGCAGCCGGCGGGTGTCCTCGGCGGCCACGATGTCCGCAGCCTCCAGCCAGGCGATGAGCCGCGTGGTGGCGTCGCCCCTGTTGCCAATGGGCGTTGCGGCCAGCACAATCAGCCCCTCACCCGGCCGGGCGGCCGGCGCAAGGCTTGCATCCAGCGGTTCCCGGCCCTCGCCGTCGTCCATCAAAGCAGTGTCCGGTGCGGCGCCAAAGTCATCTTCCATGACACCAGCGTAGTGGGCCGCGGCCCGGGCGCCCCACTTGGGTAGCATGGACTCCGTGCAACCCACCGCAACGGATACCGTCCCGGCAGAGCCCGGCCCCTCCCCCGAGCCCCCCGCCGGCTTCAGCCTGAAACCACGCCGCACGCGGTGGGTGGCGGAACCTGCGCGGGTGTTTACGCGCAGCGCCCTGGAAGCGCGGCTGATCGGGGGCCCCGCACCGGCGAGCCTGCGCCTGTGGTTCTGGCTGGCGCCGTCCCTGACCGCGCTCATTGGCGGGCTGTTGCGGTTCGTGCGCCTCGGCCAGCCGCCGTCGCTGATATTCGACGAAACCTACTACGTCAAGGACGCCTACAGCTACCTGCAGAGCGGCTACGAGCGCAACTGGGCCGACAAGGCCAACGACCTCTTCAACCAGGGCGTCTTCACGAGCCTTGAAAACACGCCCGAATACGTGGTCCACCCGCCCATGGGCAAATGGCTGATCGCGTTCGGCATGTGGCTCTTCGGCCCCGACAGCACGTTCGGCTGGCGCTTCTCCTCGGCCCTGCTGGGCACCATCGCAATCTTCGTGCTGGCCCTGGTCGCGCAAAAGTTGTTCCGCTCCACGATCCTGGGCGCGGCGGCAGGCCTGCTTTTCGCCGTGGACGGGCACGCCATTGTGCAGTCGCGGACCTCGCTGCTGGACAACTTTGTCATGTTCTTTGCGCTACTGGCCTTTGGTGCGCTGCTCATGGACCGTGATGACGGCCGACGGCGGCTTGCGGCGAGGCTGTCATCGCTCGCCGGGGCGGATGGCCGGGTCCGCGCCAAGGACCTGCTGTACGGGCCGTGGCTGGGCATCCGGTGGTGGCGGCTGGCCGCGGGCGTGGCCCTGGGACTGTGCATCGGCACCAAGTGGTCGGGCCTGTTCTTCCTCGCCGCCTTCGGCGTGCTGAGCGTGCTGTGGGACATGAACGCCCGGCGCACCGCCGGCATCCGCTATTGGATGGCCGGCGCCGTCTGGAAGGACGGCCTGCTGGCATTTGCCAGCATGGTGCCGGTGGCCGCGGCCACCTACCTGGCCACCTGGACCGGCTGGTTCGCCGCCAAGGACTCCTACGACAGGCACTGGGCCGAATCGAACCCCTCCACTGCCTGGGGCTGGATCCCGGATTCCCTGCGCTCCCTCTGGCACTACCACTCCACGGCCTACAGCTTCCACACCGGGCTGGGCTCCGACCACCCGTACAAGGCCAACGCCTGGTCCTGGTTTGTCATGGGCCGGCCCACCTCCTTCTACGTGAAGAACTTTGAAAACGGCGACGCCGGATGCACCGCAGACAAGTGCATCTCCGCCATCACCAGCGTGGGCAACCCGCTCATCTGGTGGGGCGGCTCCCTGGCCGTGCTGTTCCTGGTCGGCGTGTGGATCGCCAAGCGCGACTGGCGGGCCGGCGCCATCCTGGCCGGCTGGGCCGCCGGTTTCGTGCCCTGGCTGTTCTACCCCGAGCGCACCATCTTCTTCTTCTACGCCATCGCCTACGAGCCCTTCATGATCCTGGCCATTGTCATGGTGCTGGGCATGGTCATGGGCAAGGTTGGCGACCCGCCGTGGCGGCGCCAGCAGGGTGCCGTGATCGTTGGCCTCTTCCTCACCCTTGCCGTGGCACTGAGCGCCTACTTCTACCCGGTCTGGGCCGCCGAAATGATCTCCTACGACTATTGGCGCCTCCACATGTGGCTGCCGAGCTGGATCTAGCCCAACTTTTTACACCGATGAGGACTGTTCATGCCTGAGACTGCCCCCGCGCCCGCCGCACTGCCCGAACCCGCCCCTGCCGCCGGGGCCGCCGGCGTGCCCGTCACGGTGACCGCCCTGGGCGTGCCCATTGCGGTGGACGGCCTGAGCGCCGCCGAGGCCGGGCAGTTCCGCACCGCATGGAGCCGCTGCCTGCCCGCACAGCCGGGACCCGCCGTCGCGCGCGTCCAGCGCATCCCCGGCAACTTCGACCGGGCCAGCGAGGCGCTGACCTCCCACATCACGCTCGCCGCGATCGACGAACTGGCCGGCCGGCTCATGATGTTCCACGCCTGTGGGCTGGCGGCCCCGGACGGCTCCGTGACGGCGTTCATTGCGCCGTCGGGCACGGGCAAGACCACCGTGGCGCGCACGCTGGGGCCTGCACTGGGCTACGTCAGCGACGAGACCATCGCCGTCGACGCGCAGCTGCGCATCACCCCCTACCCGAAGCCGCTGTCCGTCAAGCAGGCGGAGCCGGGCGTGCCCAAGCAGCAGGAGGGGCCGGAACAGCACGGCCTCGGCCCCACCCCGGCCGCCCCGGTGCTGCGCAGCATCGCCCTGCTGAGCCGCTCCGATTCCGGGCCCGGCACCGCAGCCGCCTCCGTGGAGCCCGTTCCGCTGGGTGCGGCCCTGCTGGAGCTGACCCCGCAGCTGTCGGCCCTGGCCCGGCTGGACCGCGGCCTGGTGCAGCTGTGCACCATGATCGATGCCTGTGGCGGCGTCAAGCGGATCCGCTACTCGGAGGCCCGGGACATCGCGGCCCTCCTACCGCAGCTTGCCGCGCCCGACGCCGGGTCCCCGTCCGGGTGGGCACCGCTCGCCACCGGTCCTGCCGCGGACGGGGGCGGCGGCGGTGACGCCGCGGCTCCGTCGGGCGGCAGGCCCGCAGCCGGG
>JAANMU010003504.1_pt1 | contig 9997 bp, 12 predicted proteins | sample 7279701 | NCBI WGS metagenome assembly JAANMU01 (sample SAMN14094539, study PRJNA606508) | bioreactor metagenome | isolation source: A lab-scale SPAN reactor treating ammonium-rich wastewater day 57 | place: Ireland: Galway | collected 2017-03-13 | reverse complement strand
TCGCTCCCTTCATTGGGAGCGTGGATTGAAACTCATCGAATTTGGATGGGGTGGATGAAATCAGACGTCGCTCCCTTCATTGGGAGCGTGGATTGAAACGATACGATCTACGGTGAGGCGGGTGCCGTACTTGGTCGCTCCCTTCATTGGGAGCGTGGATTGAAACCTTCTTATAATATCTAGTATTAGTAAATCTAGAACGTCGCTCCCTTCATTGGGAGCGTGGATTGAAACGTGATTGGGGACCTTGCCGCAATCGCGAAACTGCGGTCGCTCCCTTCATTGGGAGCGTGGATTGAAACCCGTTGAATTTAGGGGGTGTGACAAGTCGTCACACGTCGCTCCCTTCATTGGGAGCGTGGATTGAAACTTTCAATTTCGCCAAAGTTTCAACGATGCGAGAGTCGCTCCCTTCATTGGGAGCGTGGATTGAAACTTACTCAAGGGTAGCAAGCACCACAAATCAGATTGTCGCTCCCTTCATTGGGAGCGTGGATTGAAACTATACTGCGGAGCCGTGCCGTCCAGATAGGCGGGGTCGCTCCCTTCATTGGGAGCGTGGATTGAAACGCATCTCACCGGGCCCGCGCTTGCGCGGATCCGGTTGTCGCTCCCTTCATTGGGAGCGTGGATTGAAACATCGCTGTACGACATTTACAACCGTTGTGATTTGTCGCTCCCTTCATTGGGAGCGCGGATTGAAACTATGGCATCGCCGAGGAAGTATTCTGTTCCTGTGTTCACCTGTGCGATCCTGCCAACCCCGTAAATGTAATGATTCGTGCCATCACTCAAGGCTTGCGTGAGACCGGTGCTGAGGTCCATCGTAAAAGTAGTTGTAACACCATTGACGGTCTCTTACAAGCGTTGTCCTGAGTTTCTCGAAGGGCGGTCGCCGAGCCCTTGTAGGGAAGATTGACTCCGGGCCCGGCCGCTGGTGTATAATTTCAAGCATGAGCGAACGCGAATTCCTGATTTACCTTGATCCGGAAATCCGTTTGTGCCGTTACCGCCATTATCATGTTTCCAACGGCAAGGAGATCGTCGAGTTCCGCATTCAATTGGAAATATCGGTGGATGAAGAATGGCATCCTGTTGTCCGTTATGATACAGCGCACGGATCGCCCCACCGTGACATTCTTCATCCCAACGGCGAGCAGACAAAGGATTGGTTCGAAGGCTATTCTGTGACAGAAGTGCTGACCATCGGACAGAAGGATATCATGGACAATTGGCTTTCCTATCGAGACCGTTTTATCAAAGAGATGAAAAAATGAACGAGTTTTACCGGGCAAAATTCAACGAATTATTCATGGAGTTTACGCGCTACCTCATCACGCATCCAGATTTCGGCGAGGATATACCGAAGGGCGCGGAGGTCATTTTGCTGGATCGCCTTGACCCCGGATACACCAACTACATGTTGGAGAAAGCACCCAGACAAGATGTGGTTTTCGTGGATGTCGGTAAACTCGCCCCGATTCGATCGAGGCTGAGAAAGCCGAAAATCATTTCACGCCCACCTGCGATCCTCACAGGCTAAGAAAAGACTCGCCCTAAAGGAAGTTTCATGGGCGAGTTTTTGTTTGTCGAACCTACTGCGTCACCCAAGTTGCTAAATCACTCCACTCGAAGGTGGGCCGAACTGTTCCCAGTTTGGTTCATCTTTTCATTGGGAGCGTGGATTGAAACAGTCCCGTCTGCGTAGCAATACCAACCCCATAAGCCTCTCCCGTAAACGCGTATGAAGTTTGCAAAGAACCAGGCGTTTGAGTTACAACCCCATAGGGATCATAGGCGCGGGCATACGTAATCTCACCGCTTGAATTGGCAAGTTGCCTTACAAATCCATCGTGAAGGTAGTTGTAGTCCCTTTCACGGTTTCCAGTGAGCTTTTCCACAGCTGGCAAAACTGTATCGAAGGGCGTTTGACCCCTCATTTGATCCAATTTTGAAGTTCCAAGCCCTTGATGCGTTTGAAATGATTGGTATTATTGGTAGCCAGAGGGAGGGCGTTTTCGATGGCGCTGCTGGCAATTTGCAAGTCTGGATCGTCCAACGGTTCGCCTCTGGTTTCCAGATCCGCTTTCAAAGCTCCAAACCGCCGCCCCGCCGATTCATCGAAAGGCAGGATCGTGAGCGCTGCAAACAATACTTCCAGGCGGGCCAGGTTGTCTTCACGATGCTTGGACCGGTGCGCGCCGTGCGTCAACTCCGCCACACTGATTGCGGAGATAAACAGTTCTTCCTCCGCCTTGACATGCTCGCGCAAATCGAGACTCTGGCGCAGGATGGCGATGCAATGATCGGTGTCGAGCATCTTCATAATTCGACGCTCGGACGGGTGGAAGCGCGGCGGTTTTCCAGCACCAAATTCTCGAGGTCAGCCAGATCGTCCTCATCCTTCCACAGACCATAGGCGGCCATGGCGGGATGGATCTTCCCCGCTTCTATCCCCTCGAGTAGTTTGGCGGATTGCCCGAGGGTCTGCGCCAGCCGCCGGGTGATCTCAGCGGCGCGATTCAACCGTTCCAATTCGCCCGCGCTGATGATGGCTGCGAGCGGACGGGCACGCCGCACGACGAGAAACCGTTCGCCGCCTGCAGCGCGCGACAGAAACTCGGAAAAGCGGCTCTTGACTTCGGTGATACTGATAGTTTCCATTTTACACTCCAGACAGGTCATTATGACCCGTTCGATTGTACCACGACGAGCATTCTGATCATCTGCAAGCAGGGAGCCGTTGACGTGGGAAATCAGCCTGTTTATGATGGTCGTACGGATTGTTCAATCCGTACTTGGTATCGTCCCATCTATCATGGTCTTGATGGAAGGTGAAGGTGAGCGTGGATCGAAACAGGAAGGTCAATTCAAAACGATCCCCACCTCTGTAATCGGCACTGCATTTCCGCAAGACTCACATCTCAGAGCGTTGGAGGTTTCATCCCACTGAATGTTCCCACAGTTGGAACACCTCAACACGTCCCGCAGGGCGCGCTTTTTCACGGGGTCTGAATTGCCGTTCTTGACCGCGATCACACGATCGAACAATTTCCACCATCTGACAACCTGCACGTTCCCGAATCCGTTTGCCTCGAGCAGGGACGTGAACGCTTCCGCGCTCTTCACCTTCGCCTTGCGCCCGGATTCCTCTGTGCCGCGTGAGGTGAGCAGGATTCCGCCCGGGCGAAGGACGCGCGAAAACTCCGCCAGCGCCGCGTCCATATCGGGCAACAACTCCAGCGCCTCGAGACAACACACCGCATCGAACGTCGCCTCCGCGAAAGGCAGCGGGAAGGTCCGATGACGCAAAAAATCAACACGCGCATCTTCCGCTGGTCGAATAGAGGGGGTGATCGTTCCGCTCGCATCGAGACCGGCAAGCTTTTCATGCGCCTTTTCCAACATTCCTTGTGAGATGTCAATTGCAATAATCCGCCCCTTGAATTCCGCCCGCTTCACCAGAGCGAACGACAACCGCCCCGTCCCTGTGGCGAAATCCAAAACGAACGGCTCCACTCCTCCCAATTCTCCTTGTTCCCAGCCCTCTGTGCGGCTGAACTGAACGCTCGTCGCCTCCAATAAAGGCTGGGCGAGCATCTCGTCGTCGCGCAATTGACTCTCGCGTTTGTCCGCGTCGTATTTCTTCGCCCAGCGGTCGTACAGCCACGCCTGCACGCGGGGACCGAGATGCACGCCTTCGTAAAAATAGATCTCGCGGTCGAGAAGATAGCCTGCCAACAGAATCAGCGCGATCGAACCCAGCCAGCCGTAAAAATCCATCTCAACACCTATGCGTCCGCCAGCAAGGTTTCCGCCTCGCGCACTTCACGAACCCGATACCCGGCGAGAAACGTCAGCGCGCCGAAAAGCCCGGAAACGATCAGAACGCTTGCGATCGTCCCTGCCTCCGCCAGATAGCCCGCCGCGAGAATACCGAACAAATACGGGATTTGCACCAGCAGGTGCCGCGCCGAAAACACGCGTCCCTGCGCGTCGGCCGGCACTTTTGTTTGCCAGATCGCCAGATTGCCGCCCTCCACGAACGGCTCGAAGAACGCAAAGAAAAAACTCCCGATCGCCCACAGGACGACCGCCCTGCCCAACCCCAGCCATAGGATGCCCAGGATGCACGCGCCCGCCCCGCCGATCAGGACGTTGTGGATGCGGCGCCGCGAACCGCCCCACAGACTCAGGATCACGGCTCCCGCGACGCCGCCAACTGCCCCCGTGGATTGGACCGTCGCCAACGCCGATTCATCGTTCCCCGTCCCGCTCAGCGCCAGCGGAGCCATGAGCGTCGCGCCGATGGCAAGGAAGATCCCGGCAGCCATGAACAGGATCGTCAACGCGCGCAGGCTGCGCTTCCCGTTGATATAACGAAAGCCAAAGGTGATCTCCTTCCACAGCGATCCTTTGCCTTGCGACCCCGTCTCGGTTCGCCTGGGCTGCGGCACGCGGACGATCAGCAATGCGCCAAACGCAAACAGGAACGTGGCGAGATCAATCAACATGATGCCGGTCAGACCGATGACGCCGAGCAATGCCGCGGCGAAGATCGGCGCAAGGATTCCCGAAAGCGCCCGCGCCGAACCGAACATCCCTTCGGCGCGGGCGTAATCCTCCCTGGAGAGCATCGTCGTCACTACGGCGGACCAGGCGGGATATTGAAACGCCGTGAAGAAACCCGCCAGGATGCTCACGAGATAGATGTGCCAGATTTGCAGGTCGCCGAATGTGTAAATGAGCAGCACGATCAAGGTCCCCAGCGCGGTCGCCAGGTCGCTGAGCAGCATCACGAGTTTGCGGTTCCAGCGGTCCACGAACGCGCCGGCAATGGGACTGAAAAGAACGGTGGGAAGGAAGGCGAAGAAACCGATCGTCGCCAGCGCGGAGGCTTTACCCGTTTCCTCCCACGCCCAGATCGTGAACGCGAACCACGTCATCGCGCTGCCGATAAGCGAGACCATCTGTCCAAGCCAGAGAAGGGTGAAGGAACGCATGGATGTTTTGCGCCGCGGTACGGTCTATTTCCTCTGCCTTAGCGCTTCGTACACGATCAACGCCGTTGAAACCGACACATTCAACGAGTTGACCCTGCCCAGCATGGGTATTTTTACTTTTACGTCCGCGTTGGACAGCCAGAAATCGGTGAGACCCTCATCTTCCGCGCCGACGGCGATGGCTGTTGGTTCGCGCATATCCACGTCGGAGTACAGCGCATCTGCGGAGGGGGTCGCGGCGAGGATTCGAATCCCGCGCGCTCTCGACCATTCCAAAGCGGAGGCGTTATCACATTCCACGACCGGTACGCTGAAGACGGCTCCCCGGCTGGCGCGCACGACGTTGGGATTCCACGCGTCCACGCGCGGGTCGCAGACGAGGACGGCATCCACGCGCGCCGCATCCGCAGTGCGGAGGATGGCGCCGAGGTTGCCGGGTTTTTCGATGGATTCGGCGACGATGACCAGCGAGTCCAGCAAACCGGCTGAGTCCAAACTCACTTTTGGGATGGGAAAGATTGCCAGCCAGCCGTCGGGGTTGTCGCGGTAGGACATCTTCTCGAAGACCGCGCGGGAGACGGTCAAGGTCTCGACAGGCTCGACCCGGCGTGTTTCAGCGGAGGGAAAGGCTGATTGACCTGAAGCAAGTTCGGGCGAAGTGAGAACCGTCTGCGGGTTATGTCCAGCCGCGAGCGCAAGGGCGATCTCGTCGAATCCCTCCACGAGCATCGCTCCATCCTTTTGCCTTTGCCGTTTGTCCTCGCGCAGTTTGACGATGTGTTTGACGCGCGGGTTTTGAAGGCTGGTGATGTCCATCATGGATCGAGCAGTAAACACGCCGCCCGGTGGGTTTCCGTGATTTTCGTCAAACGCGGGTCGGTTTGTTTGCAGGCGTCCATGACCGCCGGACAGCGCGGATGGAAACGGCATCCCGAGGGCAGGTCAATCGGGTTGGGAGTTTCGCCCTGCAAGATCAGCCTCTTCTTCCTCATGCGCGGATTCGGGACGGGGATGACCGAGAGCAGCGCCTGTGTGTAGGGATGTTTGGGGGCTTCCAACACTTCGCGCATCGCGCCGATCTCGACGATGCGGCCCAGGTACATGACCGCCACGCGATCCGCAAAATAACCGACCGTGCCGAGATCGTGCGTGATGAAAATGACGGAGATGTTGCGCGTGCGCCGCAGGTCGGCGAGCAGGTTGATGATCTCGGCGCGGATGGAAACGTCGAGCATCGAGACCGGTTCGTCCGCGAGGAGAAGATGCGGCTCCAGGACGAGCGCGCCGGCAATGACCACGCGTTGTCTCTGTCCGCCGGAGAGTTGATGAGGAAAACGATGCAGGAAGTCCTCGGCGGGTTTCAACCCGGAATCTTCGAGGGCGCGCAGGACGCGCGATCTCCGTTCGTTTGCGCGCAATGCCAGCCCATGGACGACAAGAGGTTCCGCGACGATCTCCTCGATGGTCTGCGTCGGGTTCAACGATTCGTAAGGGTCCTGGAAGACCATTTGGATCTTTTGCCGGAGCGCCTTTTTTCCCTTTTCGTTCAGGCGGGTGACGTCGCTGCCTTCGAAGAGGATGCTGCCTTCGGTGGTTTCTTCGAGGAGCATCAACGTAAGCGCCAGCGTGGATTTGCCGCATCCGCTCTCGCCGACCAGCGCGATCACTTCGCCGCGCTCGAGTTGCAGATCCACGCCGTCCACCGCGTGGACAAAATCCTCCCTGCGCGAGAACCAGCCGGGTTTGCCCGCCCGGAAGTATTTCTTCAGGCTTTTCACTTCGAGAATGTATTCGTTGGTTTTGGACATGAGCATGATCACGCGCCAGCGGCGCTCTACGCAAATATATTACGCGGGTTCGACGAGGTGACAACTCGCAATGTGACCGTTTCCAAGATTGTGCTGTTGCGGCGTTTCGAGCGAGCATCGTTCGAACGCGACCGGGCAACGCGGCGCAAAGCGGCAGCCCGGCGGCAGCGCATCCAGTTTGGGCGGATAACCGGGGATGGAGGAAAGTTGTTTCTCGAGGTTGGAAAGGTCCGGGAATGCCTTGAGCAGTTCCTGGGTGTAGGGGTGACGCGGCGCGTTATAGATCGTGTCCACGTCCGCGTATTCGGCGGTCACGCCTCCGTACATCACCAGCACTGCATCGCACATCTCCGCCACCACGCCGAGATCGTGCGTCACAAAGACGACGGCGAGCCCGAGTTTCCGGCGGAGTTCATCGAGCAGTTCGAGGATCTGCGCCTGGATCATCACGTCCAGCGCGGTGGTCGGCTCGTCCGCGATCACGACCTGCGGGTTGCACGAAAGAGCCATCGCGATCATGGCGCGCTGGCGCATCCCGCCGGAATATTGATGGGGGTAATGATCCTTGTGATCGGCGGTGATGCCCACCAGGTCCAAGAGTTCGACCACGCGTTCCCGCAATTGCGCCTCGCTTGCCACCGGCACGTGCTTTCCGATCGCCTCCGCGATCTGGTCGCCGACCGTCCGCACCGGGTTGAGGGCGTTCATCGCTCCCTGAAAAATGATCGAAATGCCGCTCCAGCGGATGTTCGCCAGTTCCTCCTCGCTGGCTGTCGCCAAATCCACGCCGTTGAACAGCGCCCTGCCGCCGACGATCTGCCCGGTGGACGGCAACAGCCGGTTCACTGCCATGATCAGGGTCGTCTTGCCGCATCCGCTCTCGCCCACCAGCCCCATCAATTCGCCCTCGTGCAGGCGGAAACTGACGTTCTCCACTGCGCGCGCCGGGGGACCTCCCTCGATCACGTATTGGACGGAAAGATTCTGTACTTCGAGGAGGACCGGCGCCTTCATCGCGGGTCCGGCGGAGGGGACGATCTCCGCTTCATCCCTGACCGTGAGCCTGCCCGGCGTCAAATGATGCGCCTCCAGCCTGGGGTTGAGTACCTGCTCGAGTCCATGCCCAAGCAGCGTCAAACCGAGGACGACCCACACGATGCCAAAGCCCGGCGTGACCAACGCCCACCATGCGCCCGTGCTCATCGCCCCGCGCCCGAATGCAAAGTTGAGCATCTGCCCCCACGAAATGGCGGTCGGGTCGCCCAGCCCGAGGAACGAGAGGGTCGATTCGTTCAGGATCGCAAGTGAAATGACCAAGATCGCGTTGACCACCAGCAGGGGCATCACCAGCGGCAGGATGTGATGCAGGATGATGTGCCAGTTCCCCGCGCCGATGGCTCGCGCGCGCAACACGAACTTGCGCGACTTTACCGCCAGCGTCTGCGAACGAACGATGCGCGCGGTCGTCGTCCAGCCGAGCAGACCGATGACGAAGATGATGTTGAGCAGGCTGGGCTTGGTCAACGCGACGATCACCACGATCAACGGCAAATCTGGAATGACCAGCATGGTATCCGTGAAGCGCATGAGGAAGTTTTCGACGCGCCCGCCGAAGAATCCCGCCGCGATGCCGATCAACCCGCCGATGACGATGGAGATGAACGCCGCGAAGAATCCGACGGTCAACGAGACGCGCGAGCCGTACATGAAACTGGAAAGCACGTCCTTCCCGGCGTCGTCCGTTCCGAGCCAGTGCGCCGCGCTGGGCGGGTTGTAAATATCGCTCGACTGGATGCCTTCATAGGATTTGGGATCGTACGGCGCGAGGAGCGGCGCGAAGATCGCAACGATGACGATTACAACCAACATGAACAACCCGACCACCGCCAGGCGGTTTTTGCTGAAAACGTTCCAGAAGCCCCGGAACGGGGAGGACGGCACGGCAGGTTTGAGTTCCACAGTCTGGACAGCCATGTGTCACTCCGACTGCACGCGCGGGTCGAGGTAGGAATAGGTCAGGTCCGCGATCAGGTTCGCGGCGATCACACTGACGGCGATCAACAGGAACGCGCCCTGCAGGACCGGGAAATCCCGCCTGCCGACCGATTCGAAGATCGCGCCGCCCAGGCCGGGCCACGAAAAGACCGCTTCGATCTGGATCGCGCCCGCCACCGTGAATCCCAGGTTGATGGCAATGATGGTCACGATCGGGAGCATGGCGTTCTTGAGCGCGTGATCCTTGAGGATCTGGAACGTGCTTAGTCCCTTTGCCTTTGCGGTCAGAATGTAATCCTCCGCAAGCACGTCGAGCAGGCTGGAGCGCATCACCAGCAGGTATTCGCCCATGTAAACGATGGTGTAGGTCAGCGTCGGCAGAATCATGTGCCGGGCGATGTCGCCAGCCTGATAAAGAAATGGCATGGAACTCGTGCCGGGCGTCGCCTTGCCCCCGATCGGGAATCCGTTGTTGCTTCCCCAGAATAATAGAATAATGCCGAGCCAGAACGTCGGCAGGCTCCATGCGACCAGCCCCGTGATGAGCGCGCCGTAGTCAATGGGCGTGCGCGCCTTCCACGCCGCGAAGACGCCCAGCAGGATGCCGGCAATGATCGAAAGGATCTGTCCCGCGCCGATGAGCAGGATCGTGTTCCACAGCCGCTCGACCAAAATGTCGGTGACGGGACGGTTGGTGTGGTAACTGATCCCCAGTTCCCCCTGCGTCAGGTTGCGGAGGTAGATGAAGAATTGGGTGTCGAGAGGGTTGACCCCGCAATCCCCAAGTTTGATCGGGTTGAGAGTCTCGAAGCAGTTGATGACGGGTTTATCCAGCCCAAAGCGAACGCGCAACGCTTCGATGGCGTCCTTCTTCAAGCGCGGGTCGTGAATGCCGGCGCGGGCGGGGTCGCCGGGCAGGACGCGGAAGAGAAAAAAATTGAGGACGAGAACGAACAGAATGGTGGAGACGGACCAGCCGATCTTTTTGAGCAGATAGCGATATCGTTTCAACGGACTTCTCCGGAATATACGATCACTTTGATTACCTAAACTTTGGATTGGGACGCGGATCAACGCGGATGGACGCGGATTTTTAGGACTCATGTAAAAACAACTTCCGTTTTTTGAAAGCAGAGGCCAAAAAGTGCGTACAATAGACAAGCAAAAAGCGTTTGTCAAAGGATAGGTAAT
>JAANMU010003502.1_pt1 | contig 10005 bp, 8 predicted proteins | sample 7279701 | NCBI WGS metagenome assembly JAANMU01 (sample SAMN14094539, study PRJNA606508) | bioreactor metagenome | isolation source: A lab-scale SPAN reactor treating ammonium-rich wastewater day 57 | place: Ireland: Galway | collected 2017-03-13 | reverse complement strand
TCAGGGCCTGCGCGGTCACGTGCTCGACATTCTGAATATGAGCACGCGAGGCCAGCTCAGGCACCACGCCGCCGAAGCGTTCGTGCAGGGCCTGTTGCGAAGAGATGATATTGGCAAGCACTCGTTCGTGTTCGTCCAGAACGGCCGCTGCGGTTTCGTCGCAGGACGTTTCTATCGCCAAAATGGGAGCGAAGCAGCCTCTGGCTCGTTGATGCCCATTCATAATTGGGAGGCGAGTCTCGCAAGACTCACTGTGGGAGGAAACACGACAACCCCCGGATCCGGTTGAGGATCTCGGGGGTTGTCAGGTTGTAAGCAAAGAATCAAAGGATTTGTCTTCTCCGAACGATGCGCGAAAGCAGGGTTACACGCCTGCCATGGCTTCCTGCTCGATGAACGCAGGGGCGCCGTCGCGCAGAACAACCTTGATCTTGCGGTTGTCCTTGAATCGGCCCTTGATGAGTTCTTCGGACAGCGGGTCGCCGATGGCGCGCTGAATGATTCGACGCATCGGTCTGGCGCCGTACAGCGGCTCGTACCCCTCCTTGATCAACCACTGTTTGACCTCGTCGTCCACCTCGATGCTCACGTTCTTTTCGAGCAAACGTAGATTCAATTCGCGCAAAAGAATATCCAGGATGTTGATCAAGTGCTCCTTCTCAAGCGAATGGAAGACCACGATTTCGTCGATGCGGTTGAGGAATTCCGGACTGAAGGAGCGCCGTAACTCGCCCATCACTTCATCCTTGCGCCGCAGATTTTGGCCGTCTTTTTCCTCGCTCTGGAAACCCAGGGAGACCCCCTTCTGGATCAACTTGGTGCCGATGTTCGAGGTCATGATGACGACGGTATTCTTAAAATCGACCTTACGACCGAGGCTGTCGGTCAACACACCATCGTCGAGTACCTGCAACAACACATTGAACACATCGGGATGTGCCTTTTCGATTTCGTCGAACAGCACCACGGAGTAAGGCCGGCGGCGGACCTTTTCGGTCAATTGCCCGCCCTCTTCATAACCGACATACCCAGGAGGGGCTCCGAAGAGACGGGAACTCGTAAACTTTTCCTGATATTCCGACATGTCGATGCGGATGAGCGCATCCTCGCTGTTGAAGAGGAATTCCGCAAGTGTTCGGGCCAACTCGGTTTTCCCTACACCTGTCGGACCCAGGAAGATAAAGGACCCGATGGGTTTCTTGGCTTCCTTGAGACCGGCCCTGGATCGACGGATCGCTCGAGCCACGGCCGAGATCGCTTCATTCTGGCCGATCACGCGCTTATGGAGGAATTCCTCCATCCGCAGCAGCTTATTGGACTCCTCCTCCTCGAGCTTGAAGAGCGGAATGCCCGTCATCTTGGAGACGACGTACGCGACCTCTTCCTTTCCGATCGTCGGCTTGTGCTTCTCCTGATTCTTCTTCCATTCCCGCTTGGACTCATCAAGCAACTTCCGCAGGCGTTCCTCTTCCTCGCGATGGCGGACGGCTTCCTCGAAGTTTTGCATCGAGATCGCCAACTCTTTTTCGCGCGAGATTTTCTTGAGTTCCTGTTCCAGCGCCTTGAGTTCGGACGGCAAGGCATAGGTCTGCAACTTGGCGCGAGACCCCGTTTCATCGATCAGATCGATTGCCTTGTCCGGCAGGAAGCGATCGGTAATGTAGCGGTCAGACAGTTTGACTGCCTCGACGATCGCGTCTTCGGTGATTTCCACACCATGGTGTTCTTCGTACCGATCGCGCAATCCTTGGATGATCCGGACGGTTTCATCCGTGCTGGGCGGTTGCACGTAAATGGGCTGAAAGCGGCGTTTGAGCGCCCCGTCCTTTTCGATATGCTTACGGTATTCATCCAACGTGGTCGCCCCGATGCATTGAATCTCGCCACGCGAGAGTGCCGGCTTGAGCATGTTGGAGGCATCGATTGACCCCTCCGCAGCGCCCGCACCCACCAAGGTATGTAGCTCGTCGATGAAGATGATGATGTTGCCCGCCTGAACGATCTCTTTCATGACTACTTTCAGGCGCTCTTCAAACTGCCCGCGATACTTCGTGCCAGCCACCAACGAACCGAGGTCCAGGGCAATGACCCGCCGGGACAGCAGGTTATCCGGGACTTCCGATGCCACGATCCGTTGGGCCAGTCCCTCCACAATTGCGGTCTTGCCGACACCCGATTCCCCGATCAGCACGGGATTGTTCTTGGAGCGGCGGCTGAGAATCTGCAGGACGCGCTCGATTTCATCGGCTCTCCCGATGACCGGGTCCAGCTGCCCTTCCTGCGCCAACTGCGTGAGGTCCCGTCCGAATTCATCCAAGGCCGGCGTATTGCTCTTGCGATCCCGCTCGCGCGGCGCTGACTTCCTCAGGAAGGTGACGGTCAGTTGTCGTGCGGTGAGCAGGTTGGCACCGAGACTCCGAAGGATTTTGCCCCCGATCCCTTCCTCTTCGCGCAGAAGACCCAGGAGGAGGTGTTCGCTTCCGGTATGGTTATGGCCCAGCAACCGCGCTTCCTCGACCCCGTACTCGATGACTTTCTTGACGCGTGGGCTGAAGGGAATTTCCCCGAACGTCATCGTGGTGCCTCCGCCGGGAAGATTCCGCTCGATCTCGAGCCGAATCTGTTCGGTCGAGAGCCCCATTTTTTTGAGGATCATTAGCGCGATCCCGTCCGTTTCCCGAAGGATGGCCAACACCAGATGTTCGGTCCCCAGGTAGTCGTTCTGATGGCGCTCGGCTTCTTCACGTGCCAGGATGATGATCTTGCGACCCTTGTCCGTGAACCGTTCGAACATCCCGCCTCCTTATGGTGATGGGGCTTGTAAGAGAAGCCTTGGCTGAGTGCTAAATGCAGGTCAAAGGCTCGAAAAAACTGATGTTCAGATTCTAACTAGAGCGATATGGGGTGTCAAGGTATTGGGCGAAACGACAGGGTGATTCGCACTTCTTCGACGGTGCGCTCGGCCGGGACAAAGGCCGATGTCGTTCGGCTCGTGGTTTGACAGTATGAAACTCATCTCGATACAATCCCGCACCTTTCACGAAGCGCCTCACCCTGTCGTTCGGCGGCCCCTCTATATGAAGAGCAAAAGCATCGGCATCCTGACGAAACCCAAGTTTCCGGAAGTAAAGAGCACCGTACAAGCCGTCGTTACTTGGTTGCGATCGCGCAGCATCGACGTGTTGTTGGATACGACGGCCACGGCCCTCCTCGAAGAACCTGGTGGATATCAGAAGACGCAGTTGGCCGGCAAAGCCGATGTCTTGCTCGTTCTGGGCGGAGACGGCACGATGCTGAATGCGGCGCGCCTGGCCGGTGAGCGGGGTATTCCCATTCTAGGCGTGAACATGGGCGGTCTTGGATTTTTGACGGAGGTCATGCTCGAGAATCTGTATCCTTCATTGGAGCGGGTATTCGCCAACGACTACGTCCTGGATGAGCGATTGATGTTGAAAACCCATGTGCATCGGCATGGAGAAACCGTAGCACGCGGGGTGGTGTTGAACGATGTAGTGATCAGCAAGGGAACCCTCGCCCGCATGATTGAACTGCGTATCGCTATTCAAGGGCAGTTCGTGACCAATCTACGTGGAGATGGGTTGATCGTCAGCACCCCGACCGGTTCCACGGCCTATTCTCTGTCGGCGGGAGGCCCCATCATCAATCCGGCGGTGCAGGCGCTGATCCTGACGCCCATCTGCCCACACACCTTGACGCATCGTCCATTGATCGTTCCCGCCGATGCCCAAATCGAAGTGGTGCTGACGAGCAAAGACGATGGTGCGATGGCGACGCTCGATGGGCAAGTGGGAGTCGCGATGACCCAAGGGGACACGGTTGAAATCAAGGCGTCGGAGTACCTGACCAGATTGATCCGCTTTCCCGAAAGCAGTTACTACGAAGTGCTGCGGGAAAAACTGAAATGGGGGGACGGGTAAGTGGAAGGGAGCGCGGTTATCCGCGCCCCCGCTCGATATGGGCCAGCATTTCGGCGTTCGACGAGAATTTGAACTCCCCGATGGCATCAGGCGATGCGGCATTGGCCTTCTCTGCCGCCTCCAGAATCTTGAGCCCTTCCAGATCCACCGGCTGACTTTTTCGCTCTCTCAAAATCGTGTGCAACCTGCCGATGACGGCATCGATGGCAGAGTCGGACATCGGAGCTTTGCCGGCGAGATAACGGCTGATGATCTCCGCGCACCAATCTCCATCCCGTTTGGCAATGCCCACCAACCCTTCGCTTGCCTTCCGTGCCCAGCCGGCCAGGAAGACGCCGTCGACGATCTGCCCGGTTTTTTCGTCATAGGCTTGGAAGAATGCATCATCGGGGTCATTGCCGGTCTTGTTCGGATTCGTCACGAAGACCCCGTTCTTATAGGGAAGGCCGACCGTTTCATCGACCTTGTCGCCCACGGCAAACACGACGCTATCGACGGGGAACTCATACAACTGCTTCAACCCAACCGCCGCCGTATCATCACCTTTCGGCTCCAGCTTGTTTTCTTCCATTTCCAAGGCGCGTACTCGATTATCGGCGTCGACCAAGACCCGCTTCGGGGAGGCCAGAAATCGGAACCCCATTTTGGAAGGGCTCCCCGTCGCCTCACACTTCGTAAACTCGGCGGTCATCGAGGCCAAGACTTCATCCGCATTTTGTCCCACTGCGGCCAGACGATCCTTGATCCGGGCAAACTCCTTCGCGATGCCTTCCATGTCCATGTTGGCACAGACGGCACGGATTTCCTTCGGGTTGTATTTTCGCTCCACCGGTCCACGACGGGCGATGGCCGTGACGCGTTCGACCTTCTTGTACCGGATCAGCCAATGCGCGATATCGACCATGACGTCGCCGACACCGATGACCGCCACATGTTTGCCCATGTCGAACGGACGGTCGCCAAAACCCGGCAGTCGATTAAAGTGGTACACTACATCCTTCGCGTGGAACACGCCTTTCGCGGAATCTCCCTCGACGCCGATGGCTTTTGTGCCCTGCGCCCCGATCGAGAAGGCGATGGCGCTCGCCCCGAGCCCGCGCAGGTCTTCCACCGACAGGTCTTTCCCCTGCCCGACCGAGACATTGCCGAGATACCGCACGTTGGGTTGCTCGAGCATTTCCCAATATTGCTTCTTCAAGCCGCCGCGGAGTTTGAGCTTGCTGGGGAAAATGCCATACTCGGCCAACCCGCCGAATTTGATATCGCGATTGAGAATGATGACTTCATGGCCGGCGTCGGCCATGTTCTTCGCCAATGCCATTCCCGCGGGGCCTGCCCCGACCACGATGACGACATGTCGATTTGTTCCGGAACCCGTTGCGCTCATCATGTACCCTTTATCTGAATAATAAGCGTAAGCCGTCAGACGGCGGAATTGTCAAAATTTTGCGCACGTTAGCATAGGGGTCATCAGACTGTCAAAAGCCGAGGTGGTCTTCAACGCCCTCAGCCTCCGGCGCTGCCCACAGGTCCGCCCGCTTCGGTCATCCGCCAAGGATCCAGCAGCTGACTAAGTCGCTTCTCCGGCAGCACGTTCTGTTCGCGCGCGACTTCCCGGACGGTCTTCCCGGTCTTATAGGCATCCTTGGCCAATTTCGCCGCGGCCTCATATCCAATGACAGGGGCGAGGGCGGTACACATGGCGAGGCTCTGTTGGATCAAACTCCGACAGCGCTCCTCGTTCGCCTTGATTCCTTCGATACATTTGGCGGCAAAGTTGGTCGACGCGGTCGCGAGCAGCTCGATCGATTGCAGGAGGTTGTAAGCCATGACCGGCAGCATCACGATCAATTCGAAATTCGCCGCCTGGCCGCCGACCGTGATCGTGACATCGTTGCCGATCACTTGGGCGCAGACCATGGTGACAGATTCCGCGATGACCGGGTTGACCTTCCCGGGCATAATGGACGATCCCGGCTGCGTTTCCGGCAGGTTGATCTCGCCGAGCCCGCACCGTGGGCCTGAACCCAGCCAGCGGATGTCGTTCGCAATCTTCATCAGACTTACGGCGACGGTGCGCAGGGCTCCGCTGGCCTCGACCAGGGAATCTTGCGCAGACTGTCCCTCGAAATGGTTGACCGCTTCCCGGAAACGGCAGCCGGTTTCCTTCGAGATGATGGCCATGACCTTGCCGGCGAATTTCGGATGGCAATTGAGCCCGGTGCCGACGGCCGTTCCGCCGAGCGCCACCTCGCTAAGAGCTTCCTGCGCCCGCTTCACCCGCTCGACGCCCAACTCAATCTGTCGGGCGTAGCCACTGAACTCCTGTCCCAAACGAACCGGGGTCGCATCCTGCAAGTGGGTGCGGCCGATTTTCACCACCTTGTCGAACTCGCGCGCTTTCGCCTTGAGCGCCTTGTGGAGCCGCGCCAAAGCCGGCAACAGTTCCTTCTGCATGGTTTCGGAAGCTGCAATGTGGATTGCCGTGGGAATGACGTCGTTGCTGGATTGTCCCAGATTGACGTGGTCGTTAGGGTGAACCAACTTGCTCCCCCTCGCCCCACCCAGGAGCTCCGTCGCACGGTTGGAAATGACCTCGTTGGTGTTCATGTTCGTGGAGGTGCCGGAGCCGGTTTGAAAAATATCCACGGGAAACTCGGCGTCCAACGTCCCCTCCACCACTTCGGTCGCGGCACGGATGATGGCCTCCGCCGGCTTCTTGTCGAGGAGTTTGAGCGAATGGTTGACCGACGCCGCGGCGCGCTTGATTAAGCCCATGGCTCGGATCATAGACCGTGGGATGCGGAGCGGACTGATAGGGAAATTTTCAATGGCGCGAGCCGTCTGCACTCCATAGTAGGCGTTAGCTGGAACCGGCAACTCCCCCATCGTGTCGCGTTCCATGCGAGTGTGCATCGTCAAGGGCGGAGGGGGAGCGAAGGTGGTACCGGAGTTGCGCGAAGTCTTCTTCATCGTCGGATCTCCTCGAAAGGTATCAGTTGACGTCCTGGAGCCGCGCATCTTAAACGGTCGCCCTGCGCGAGTACAAGCAACAGGATGAGAACGAAGGAGGCCGGGGGCTCGGCGAAGCCGAGGTGTTCGTGGATGGGGATATACTAGAGGGGACTGAGGTGGGGGTGAGATGCAAAGGCCCGCCGGAGGCGGGCCTTTGGTCGCATCCATTCGCTGACCGCCGACGTGAGCTGCTTATGCGATCTTCACGTCGATCTGTTTCGGCTTGGCTTTCTCCGACTTTGGAAGGTGGAGATGCAACACACCGTCTGCATACTCCGCCCGCACCTTGGCTTCATCGACAGTGTCGGGAAGAGTGAAACTCCGTACGAAGCGGCCGTACGACCGTTCGATCCGATGATACTTCTTGCCCTTCTCTTCCTTCTCCTGCTTCCGCTCGCCCTGAATCGTCAGCACCCCGTCCTCGACGGTCACCTTGACGTCTTCCTTCTTGACCTCGGGAAGCTCGGCCTTGATGGCGTATTCGGATTCGGTTTCACTGATATCGACCGTCGGCGTCCAGTCGGCCACCGTCATGACTTCCTTGCCTACACCACCTCCGGCGGCCGTGGGACGGGCAATCATACGATTGAGCCGATCGGACATCTCTTCCAGTTCCCGGAACGGATCCCATTTCACGATAGCCATGGTTGAACCTCCTTGTGATGGCTCTGTGCCCTGTTCTATTGCAGGCGCCACATTCACTATGTGGGAGGTAATCTCCGGTGGTTTGAAGTCAAGTGCCGAGGATTGGAGAACAATGATGCGGAGGAAGGGCGCCGGGGGCTTGACATTCGCGCCCCCGGCATTATTTAGTAACGCCTTTCATTGATCACGAGGATGCCATGTTGGAATTCATCTCATACGCCTTGCTCGGGGCCATCATGTTTGCCGCATCGTTGGCCGTGTGGGTGTTCATCGGTCGCACCGAATAGCCGCCGGCGTCAGCGACGTTCGATCGGCACATAGGGTCGGTTGTGTTCTCCCGAATAAATTTGGTCCGGGCGATACAGCTTATTTTCCCGTAGTTGTTCCAGCCAGTGCGCCAGCCACCCGCTCACTCTTGCCATCGCGAAGAGTGGAGTAAACAAATCCACCGCGATACCCATCTTGTCGTAAATGATGCCGGAGTAGAAGTCGACGTTCGGGTGGATCCCTTTCCCCTGCAACCGTTCCGCGGCCACCTGTTCGACTGCGATCGCTACCTCATACAGCGGCGAGGTTCCGCAGACATTGAAGAGCCGGATACAGAGTTCCTGGAGCACTGTCGCGCGGGGATCCTTGACCTTGTAGACGCGGTGGCCGAATCCCATCAATTTTTGTTTTCCCTCGAGTCGTGATTCCACCGCCGCCTTGGCCTGAGCGGCGCTGCCGATCTCGCGGAGCATCATGACGACTTCTTCGTTCGCGCCGCCGTGCAACGGCCCCTTCAAGGCACCGATCGATGAAGCTACGACGGTATAGGGGTCGGCGAGGGTTGAAGCCGTCACCATGCCGGCGAAGGTCGAGGCCGAGGAAACGTCCACGGCCGTGTCGAGCGCGGACAACGATCTGGAAAAGCTCAATGCGACCCCCGTCTACGACGGAAGCCTTCTTCCGGGCGAGCACCTGCTGACCGTAGACATGGTCTATCGCGGCAAGGGCTACGGGCTGTTCAGCTACCTCAGCCAGTATCTGTTCAAGGTGAAGGCCCGCTACGTCTTCACGGTCAAGGAAGGCGATGTCGTGACGCTCAAGGTCACGAGCTACGATCAGGGCGCGTTCCTGACCAGTCTGCGCGACCGGCTCCAGGTTCGCTTCGAGAAGGAATGACGTTTTGCATCGGTGGTCGATAGCCCTGACAGTGTTGGCGCTGGCGGTCGCGGTCGCGTCGCCGTCCTGGTCGAAGCCGGACGCCGAGGAGCAGATCGAGACCGAGGTCGACCAGATCGAAAAGCGTGTGAACGAGCTCGGCGCGCAGGTGGACGACCTCACCGCCAACTTCGCCCGCGAGGCGTTCGAGCGCGACAAGCTCATGCTCCAGCGACGATTCGTCGCCGGTCGCGATTTCCACTTTCTCGTTCGCGATTACATCGGCGCCGCGGAGATCTTTCAGGCGATCGTCACGCACCCCACGGCGCAGCAGCTCGCCATTTACACCGACGCGCACTTCTACCTCGCCGATTCATTGTTCAACGCGGGGTATCACGACGAGTCCGAAAAGCGATTTCTCGAGATTCGATCGCAGGGTCCGAAAAACAAGTATTACGGCATGGCGCTCGCGCGCCTGATCCAGCTCGCCATCGTGCGCGACCGCCTCGCGCAGGCGCAGAATTATTATTCCGAGCTCCTGACGTCCATGTCCAGCGGGTTCGACGGATCCCTGGGCCGATACATTTACGGCAAGGCCCTCTATCTGCGCGGCGACCGCGCCGGGGCGACGGACATCCTCGAGGGCATCCCCGAGGGTGCCGACTATTACCCCATGGCGCAGTACCTGCTCGCGGCGTTCGCGGTACGCGACAAGCGCTACGAAGAGGCCACGGGGAGACTGCGTCGCCTCAAGGCCGCGCTCGACGAGCCGACCACGCCGGAACAGGAGGAGGTTCGCACGCAGACGAACCTCGCGCTGGGCCGGCTGAACTACGAACAGAACGATTTTCCCCAGGCGGTGTCTGCCTATACGACGGTCAAACCCGGCGACCCGCAGTTCGGCGAGGCCGCCTACGAGAGCCTGTGGGTGCTGCTCACGCGCAACGATCTTCTGTTGCTCAAGATCCGCGACGAGACGCTCGACTTCGACAGCCTCTCGCGCGACTTCGACGCCTACTCCGACGTGCTCGACCGGGCGGCGGAGGCCAACGACACCACGGCGTTTGACGAAGGCGTCACGAAGATCGAATCCGACCTCGCCGAAATGCGCGACATGTTCACGAAGATCGACGAGCGGCTCACGACGCTCCAGGACGAGGCGGTGAACCGGTACAACGATATCGTCGTGACAGCCACGGACGCCGCTAGAGACACGGTGTCCATAGACATCACGATCGCCGTTGACGCGGACCTTGTCGCCATC
>JAANMU010003495.1_pt1 | contig 10009 bp, 8 predicted proteins | sample 7279701 | NCBI WGS metagenome assembly JAANMU01 (sample SAMN14094539, study PRJNA606508) | bioreactor metagenome | isolation source: A lab-scale SPAN reactor treating ammonium-rich wastewater day 57 | place: Ireland: Galway | collected 2017-03-13 | reverse complement strand
CGAACTCGGCCTCGAACGCTTCCAGGTGACGGTGTCGGTGATCCGCCGGCGCGGCATTCGCGCCGTCAGTCCCTCGCCCGAGGCGCGCCTCGAGGCGGGGGACGTGGTGGTGCTGCTCGGCGTGCCGGACGGGCTGGCGGCGGGGGAGGGGCGGCTGCTGAAGGGGTGAGGGCCCATGCCGGCGCTGCTTCGATTGACTTGATGCGCGAGTTACTATACAAAATCAAAAAAATATAGTAATTGGGGCCGCCATGCGCTTTGCCAGCCTTTCTCTTTCCGCACAAACTGCCTATGCCGAACTGTTCAGCCAGGCGCAAACATTCGAAATGACCAATCCCCTGGCCGGGCTGGTAGGCGCATTCCATAAGCGAGCACTGAAAGGACGCGATTACTGGTATTTCGGCTATCGGGACATCGACCGGAAGCTGCGCATGGTCTATATCGGTCCCGACAGCCCGCGTGTCCGCGCCCTGGTGGAAAAGTTCGAGAATGCAAGGAAGGACAAACCCTTGGCGCCGCCGGCACGCATGGCCATGGCTGCCGGCTGCGTACCGGCTGCGCCCAAGCACTTTCGCATCATCAAGCGGCTGGCCGACTATGGCTTCTTTCGCGCTGGCGGCATTCTCGTCGGCACGCATGCATTTCTCGCCCTCGGCAACATGCTCGGTGTCCGCTGGCAGGATGGCGCCGCCACGCTCGATGTGGATCTGGCCCATGCCGGCCGCAACATATCCGTTGCCTTGCCGGCCAATCTCAGAATCGATGTGCATGACGCGCTCGAATCGCTCGAGATGGGGCTGCTGCCGATCGTCCAATTCAATGGCAAGGCGGGCGCGCAGTACCGCAATCCGCAGGACCAGGAATTGCGGCTGGACTTTGTTACCGGCAAGGCGCGCGGACATCGTTTCGTCGTCATGAAGGAACTCAACCTTGCGCTGGCGCCGCTCAAATTCATGGAATTCTCCCTGGAGCAGACAACCCAGGGATGCGTGTTCTCAAGCCTCGGCGCCTGCGTGGTCAACCTGCCCGCGCCGGAACGCTTTGCGGTCCACAAGCTCATCGTGTTTGGCGAACGGCCGGTCAGCGAACGGGCCAAGGCAGCCAAGGACCTGCTCCAGGCCGCGAGTATTGCGAGCTACTTCCTTGAGAACGGGCAAGCCGAAGTGTTCAATTCGGCCTGGCGCGATGCCATAGGGCGTGGCAGGGGTTGGCGGGCGCGTGCCGAGCAGGGGCGAAAGGCAATGCTGCGGATTGCCCCAGACGTTGCCGGCGAGGCGCTTTGGGCATAGGTGGCTTGGCGCCGCGGCCCGGATTTGCCGCCGTCCTGCGGGGACTGACTTTTGCGGGAGCGGAAAAGCTGGAGTCTGTCCCAGAAAACCGAAAACCGGGGTCTGTCCCCGGTTTTCTGTCCCCGGTTTTCTGCGCGGAGGCTGCTTGATGTTTAGACGCCGCGGCTTGGATGTGTCGCCGTCCTGTGGGGACTGACTTTTGCGGGCGTGGAAAAAAGAAAACCGGGGTCTGTCCCCGGTTTTCCGGTTCGTAATCAGTTGGCGACGCAAATTGTATAGAGTGTCGCGTCGTCGGCGGCCGTTACGTTGTAGAAGGTAGCGGCAGTTGCAAGCGTTCCCCCGGCTTGGGCACCGAGAACGCGTACCGTGCCCGTTGTCGTGTTGCCATCATCGATGGTCGTGTCGATCTGCCTGGCAAATCGGCCTTGGACGCCGGCGGTGCAGACGTAAAAGTTCGCTGGCCATGGGTTGGGAACCACAGTCGACACCGGGTCCCCCGTAACCCCGAGAGGTCCGCCATCGGCGTTTCGAGGCAAGTATTCAGGATCAGCGGTATTGTTCGTGCCGCTCGCCAAATTTGCCATGCGAACGTGCTGCCAGAAGAAGAAGCTTTCAGTTCCGGCGGGAGAGTTCCATGCCCCATTGATCCGGGCATCGCCATTGCCGTTGTTGGCGGCGGGGGAGCCGACATGGGTATCGGCAATCCTGTCGTCGCCGGGGAGCGCCTTGAATTTGTCCTGATAGGCGTAAATGAAGGTTGAGATCGAGCGGATATCGTTCGCGATGTTTTTCACCTTCGCGCTATTCACCAGTTCCTGTCCTTTCAACACGCCGCCCAGCAAGAGGCCGATAATCACCAGCACGATGGCAATTTCGACCAGGGTGAAGCCCATCTGTTTTTGTCTCACGGTATTCTCCTGAGTAATGATTGCTACGCCCTATCCTAAGCAATATGGATGCCAGGCCTAAAAAGCCCTGAATTCAGGTGGAATCAGTGAATATTTCACGGAAAACTGTCGGCCTTTCGACAATACTGTCGCCATGCCGACAAGCTCCTCCATGAAAAAGGGCAAATCCTCCCTCCTCGGCCTGGCCCTCCAGCGCCGCCGCTGGCTGCTGCTGGGCCTGCTCGGCCTGCTGCACCTGCTGCTGCTGGAGGGTATCGCCAGCGGCGTCGGCCGCATGCTGCTGGTGATGCACATCGGCTTTTTCATCCTCTGGCAACCCTTCGTGCGCGCCGAACAGCGCCTGAGCGGCCTGCAGCTGGCGGTGATCGCCGGCGTGGTCGGGGCCGTGGCCTGGTGGGCCAACACCTGGGCGCTGATCCTCTGGACGATGGCGCTCGCCGGCATCGTCGGCGGCAAGGTGTTCTTCTATGCCAACCGCGGCGCCAAGGCCTTCTATCTGCTGGCCCTGGCCTACCTGATCAGCGTGCTGCTGGTGGTGCTGGTGCCGCAGGTGCTGCCCGACAGCTTCGGTCCGCCGCGCGACTTCCTGCTGCTGGTCAAGTACGCCCTGCCGGCCCTGTTCGCCGCGATGGCCGTGCTGCCCGCCGAGCCGGAGGCCGACGACGGAGTCGAGGTGGTCGACTTCGTCTACAGCGCCTTCATCTTCCTCCTGCTGGCGGTGCTGGTGCTGGGCAGCGTCGCCGCCATGCTGCTGCTCCGCCGCGGCTATCTCGAGTCGCTGGTGGCGACGGTCTTCGCCATCGGCGCCATCCTGCTGCTGATGGCCTGGGCCTGGAACCCGCGCCTCGGCTTCGCCGGCTTCGGCGTTTTCTTCTCCCGCTACATGCTCTCGCTCGGCCTGCCCTTCGAGCGCTGGCTGCACGAGCTGGCCGACAACATGCAGCGGGAAGACCAGCCGGAGATATTCCTCGCCCAGTCGCTGGAGGGCATGACCCGCCTGCCGTGGGTGAACGGCTGCGAGTGGCGCGTCGAGGGCGGCGAGGGCGCCTCCGGCCGGCGCGAGGGGCCGCGCAGCGAGTTCCGCCACGGCCTGCTGTCGCTGACGATCTTCTCCCAGCAGCCGCTCAGCCCGGCGCTCAACTGGCATTTCAACCTGCTGGCCCAGCTGCTCGGCGAATTCTACGAAGCCAAGCTGCGCACCCGGGAATTGCAGCAGCTGAGCTACGTCAAGGCCATCCACCAGACCGGCGCGCGCCTGACGCACGACGTGAAGAACCTGCTGCAGTCGCTCAACGCCCTGTGCCTGGCGGCGACCGACGAGGCGCAGCTGTCCTCGCCGCAGTACCAGGCGCTGCTGCGGCGACAGCTGCCGGTGATCTCGCAGCGCCTGCAACAGACGCTCGACAAGCTGCGCCGCCCCGAACGGGAGGGCGTGCAGTTCATCGCGGCCGCCCGCTGGTGGGGGGATTTGCAGGCCCGCTACGCCCGGGCCGGCGTCAGCTTCACCTGCGATGCCATCGAGGGCGACACCATGCTGCCCGTCACGCTGTTCAACAGCACGGCGGAGAATTTGCTGGAAAACGCCCTGGCGAAAAGGCAGGCGTCGCCGGAACTGCGGGTGCGCGTCGGCTTCACGGCCGGCGCGCGCCCGGCGCTGACGGTCTGCGACGACGGCCAGGCCATTCCCGCCGAGGTGGCGCAAAACCTGTTTCGCGCCCCGGTGGCCTCGCAGGCCGGCCTCGGCATCGGCCTCTACCAGGCCGCCCGGCATGCCGAGTTCTACGGCTATGAACTGAAGATCGTCGCCAACGAGGCGGGAAAGGTCTGCTTCGAGCTGGGCCGCCTGCCCGAAGCGGAGGCGTAGGTCGGGCTTCAGCCCGACGGCGGCGCCGATCGAACCATTGGTTGTCGGGCTGAAGCCCGACCTACCGGGCTGCGGCGGCCTTGCGGCCGATGATGCGGTGCACTTCCGTTTCGCCCTTGCCCTTCAGGTAGATCGTCTGCGGCTCGTGGAAGTCGAAATGCTCCTTCAAGCGGCGATGCGTGGTGGCATCCACCTGGATCATGCCGGGCACGCCCTCGGAAGTGATGCGGCTGGCGATGTTCACCGTGTCGCCCCACAGGTCGTAGATGAATTTCTTCTTGCCGACCACGCCGGCCACCACCGGCCCGGTGCCGATGCCGATGCGCACCTCCAGGTGCGACTCGTTCACCGTGAAGTCATTGCGCAGGATGTCGCGCATCGCCAGCGCCATGTCGGCGATGGCGGCCGAGTAGTCCGTGTCGCCGTCGTTGAGGCCGCCCGCCACCATGTAGGCGTCGCCGATGGTCTTGATCTTCTCCAGGCCGAATTTCTCGGCCAGCTCGTCGAAGGAGGAAAAGATGCGGTTGAGCATGGCGAACACCTGGGTCGGCGCCATGCCCTCGGCGATGTGGGTGAAGTTCACGATGTCGGCGAACATCACGGTCACGTCGGCGAAGCCGTCGGCGATGGTCTGGTTGCTGCTCTTCAGCCGCTCGGCCACCGGGCCGGGCAGGATGTTGAGCAGCAGCCGTTCCGATCGCTCCTGCTCGATCTGCAGCAGGCGGTGGGCCTCGGATAGCCGCGCCTGCGCCCGCTGCTTCTCGATGGTGGCGAAGCGCAGCAGCAGGAAGACGATGGTCGACACCGCCGCGAAGTTGAGCGCGAAGAACACCACCGCCGTCCGGATCGGAATCTGCGTCTTGGTCTGCAACTCCACGTCGGCCAGGTAGTAATCGAAGGAGCCCGACATCGCCAGCAGGAAGAGATAGGCGATGAACCAGGCGAAGCCCTCGCGCGCGCCGATGAAAAGAATCGCCCCCACCGGCGCCAGCAGGCCCCAGATGGTGATGCCGCTGGCGGAGATGAAGTTGCCGATGCTCCACTGCACGACGAAGGGGAAGAACAGGAACAGCGCCAGCTGGCTGACGCGGAAGAAATCGAAATTGCCCCAGCGGATGTAGATCGCCAGGTTGGTCGCCAGCAGGATCTGGAAGGCGAACGGAAGGTTCGAGGAAAACTGCGGCCCGAGGCTCCAGTAGATGACCAGCCACAGCATCGAGGCGACGCTGGCCAGGCCGGTGGCGAACATCAGCAGCGACTTGTTCAGCCGCAGCTCGTCGCTGTCGCCGGGGTCGATGCCGGCCGTGCGCAGCCGGTCGAGGAGGCTGTTCGAGCCGCCCGTCATTAAGTTCTCCCCGCAGATGGATGGGAAAGGGTGCGAGCCTTCGCGTTTGCGCCGAAGTTTCGCAGGATTATCGGGGACTGGCAAGAAACTCCGCATCGTCCGTTTGGACGAATCAGGGCAGCTTGCCGGCGGCGATCATGCGGTTGATCAGGATGGTCGTCGGCAGCCAGACGACCATGTCGTCGAATTCGCCGCCCGCGGCAGCGGTGTCGGTGACGGGCAGCCGGCTGAAGTAATTGGTCGGGCCGGTGTCGTTGGCGTCCTCGTCGGCGTTGGTGGCCGATTCGTCCGCCAGGGCATCGCCCGCCTCATTGGTGCCCCAGTTGCGCCTGCCCTGGGAGAAAACGACGGCGGGAACGCACTGGCTGGTGGTGTTGCAGGCGGCCTGTCCAGCCAGGTAGATCGCGGCGCCGCCCGCATCGCGCGCCTGCACGGTGCGGTTGGCGACCGTGGTCAGGGTGATCGGCGCGTTGGCGAAGTCGGGCGTGACGCTGTAGCGGACGAGCTTGTTCCAGCCATCGAGCTTGTGCACGCCGAGCGTGGCCCAGGGAATGAATCCGCTGCACGCGGCGTCGTTGCCGCAGGTGGCCGGATTCTCGGCGCCATTGACGGCCGAGACGGCCGGGCGCGGCAGGCGGCCGTTGGCGGCGGCGAAGCCGACCAGCGCCTCGCGGATGTCGTTGAGCGTCTTCTCGGTTTCCTGCCGCGCGCGGATTTCCTGCTGCGCCGAGAGCGGCAGCATCATGCCGGCGACGAGCAGGGCGACGATGACCAGCACCACCGCCATCTCGGCAAGGGTGAAGCCGCGGGCATAAGTCAGTCTGCGCGGGGGGGCGGAAGCCGCGTTAGACCGGGCTGCCCGCATGATCGGGCTATTCGAAGCCTTGACGGCCGAGCTCAACACAAGCAATCCCCTTTTCATGCAGCGCTGCAACGATGGCATCCCGATTCTCGAGCAGCAGGCTGAGTGTGGCAGGCTTCGATTGATTCGGCGATCTGAGCCAAAGCACTTGAGGCGGCTGACCATAGAGTGCGGAAAGCTCTTCGAAATCGGCATCCCGCGTAACAATGACGAAGTCGTGATTTCCGGCATATTCCCAAATTGCCCGGTCGTCCGCACGTTCCAGCCCGATCAGAGCAACCTGGGTGCTTCCGGGGAAATGGTTCTGCAGGAAGGGCACCAGTCGGCGAGAAAGGTTCTCGTCGAGCAACAATTTCATCCCGCGACCTTGAGCACGCTTTGCTCCCGGCTGGCAGCATAGGCCAGGCACGCCCGGATGTCGGCAAGTTCCAGTTCGGGGAAGTCATCCACGATCTCGGCTTCGGTCATGCCTTCGGCGAGCATGGCCAGGACGTCATAGACAGTAATGCGCAATCCACGGATGCAGGGGCGCCCCCCTCTTTTTCCGGGTTCGATGGTAATCCGGTCATCCATTGCATTCACGTTCATATCGTCCTCCGCCGACTTGGCCAGCCGACACGGCTATCGAAGCTTTCGCTCTCCACTCCAGCCGCTTTCAGCAATGCAGATAATTCATCGAAGCCAAGCATAAACCATCGATTGGCAAAAGTCAGTCGCCGTGGGACGGCGGTCAGGGCAACCATGTCGTGAAGAAGTCCTGGATTTCCACTTGTTGATCCGAAGTGCGCTGCGAGCCGGTGAAGCCAAGCTGAACCCTGTTCAGCGCCGGCCAGTAGCAAGTGTTGGTGGCCAATTTGCAGGCCGGGCATCCGGGTGTGCTGCAATCGCCATTCGGCACATCGTACAGGATTGCCGTGTCGCTGAGGGTCGGAGTGGCCGCATAGGCAGGGTACAGCAGACTCATCGGGCGGGTGGTGTTCTGGATCGCGGCGATGCGATCGGTCAGGGAGGTGTCCCACTCCAACCATACCTCGGTGCGCATGCTGGTGCTGCTGAGTTCAGGGTCGGCGTTCACAATTCGCGTCGGCGTGACCTCGGTGCGAATGTAAAAGGTTTTGCTGTCGTAATTACTGTCGGAGTTACCGGTTACAGGGTTATAGCCGCGCATATTCTCGAAAATGATGCCCGGGGCAGTGTTGGGATTGCGCGGCGGGGGTGTCGTGTCGCTTGGGAGGCTGCCTGTTGTGGGAAACCCATGCACGTTATCGTCGTCATCCGGCCGGCTCACACCATCCGCGCCAGCGGCATCATGACCCCAGTAAACAATTGCTGCATGGCTGTTGTAGCCGACGGTGACGGTGCCGTCTGGATCGTTGCGCCCGGGGTTGCTTATGTTCAGGTCGGAAGAAATAGGTTCGATAACACCACTATCGCGGCGCTGGTCGAACTCGATACCGATCTTGGGGTATTGGATAGGTGGTGTGTTGAAACCAATAGGCAGCGTGGAACCGTTGTTGCCGGAGTAACCAAGATGGCTGCCTCCCGCTCCGCAAGCGGTCAGGTTGTTTTTCATGGCATCGGCCAGAGCGAAGACGAAGCCGTTGCCCCCTACGTTAGTCCCGACCTTCTTGAACTGGAACTTGAAATGGCTGCGTATGCCGTTGCCAAGGCTTCTGCTCTCCGAGAACCAAGCGCAGCCGAAGAGGGCGTTGGCGTTGTAGCCCCAATCGGTGGTGATGTCCTGTCTGCCTAAAGTCAGGATGCGCGTGCCGGCGTCGTAGGCGACGAGCTGGTTGACGCCCAGCGTCGGCGAGGTCACCGTCGTGAAGCTGGCGCCGACCGGCACGCAGCGCGCGATGTCCTGCTCGACGGCCTGCGGCGGCGAGCGGTCGAGCAGGGTCGGGCCGCTGATGCTGCCGAAGGTCGTGCCAGGGCCGGTGAAACCGGCGAGGTTATTGCCTTCAAGGTAGTTCGAGAGGGTTCCCTTGTCGACAGGCAGAGGGTAGGCCGGGTATGAAGTTACGCGTTGCTGACCTGCGCCACGCTGGTTGGCGAAGACCAGGGTGCCAGCGCAGCCTGCATCGCTGTTCACCGTGAATGAACCGACGCCGCTCGGCTTGGCGACGAAGAGCATTTCCTTGTAATGGTCATAGTAGCCGAGCGGTACCTTGCTGCCGTCGTAGCAGGCGTCATAAGGAATCCGTCCGGCAAGTTTGCCGGCAGGCGGTGTGTAGCCATCGATGGCAGCCGGGGCGAACCCACCGACGGCGAACTTGTCGCGCAGGCAATTGGTCATGCGATCCAGCATCGAATTGATATCGGCGCGGAAGTAGGCATGATTGCGGATGGCTGAGAACAGGAGAACGGGCGTGATGTCCAGGCCGTGATCGTTGGCGAGCAGCGTGCAGTCGCTCCCCTCGCAGCCGCTGGTGACGAAATTGCTGCCTGTGGAGAAGACCTTGCCCCGCGTCGAGAGTTTCTTCGGCGCGTCCGGATCGTTGCTCGGGTCGGAATCACCGGTGCTGCCGCTGGCTTTGTTCGTGCTCGCCAGGTAGTTGGTGACGCCGCCCAGCGCAGAAGCGTTGGCGGGATCCAGGTAATTTGATGCGTCGTAATTGCCGCCGCAGACAGTGACGTTGTCCGTCCCCGAGGTTTTGCGGTCCTGGCCGGGCATCGGCGGGCCGGGCGAAAAGATGACGGCCACCGGGCGCTCGTGCGGGTTGGAGAGCGCCGACACCAGCGCCGCCGTGCCATTGGCGACGACGATGTCGAACTGGCCGAGTGTGTCGGCGTTCATCGGCGGCAAGACAGGCGGCGGCGCTGTGCGCTGGATTCGGCTGTGCAAAGCGGAAACCATCAGCCACAGGCATTCGCCGTTGCCGTCACGCAGGGGTTCGATGCCGAGGGTGCGCCAGGGGAAGCGGCCGACCACGCTCGGGCCGATGCCGTTAACGTCAAACACGGCGCCGGTATAAGTGTTGGCGTCGCAGCCCTCCTCGGTGAGACCGCAGCCGACGTTGTTGTTGCGCGAAGAGCCGAGATCGGGCAGCGGAAGATAGCCGTACATCCGATCAGGTTGAGTTTCGCGATATTTCAGCGCATAGCCGATCAACGCCTCGCGCGCCTGCGCCAGCGCGTCATGCGTCAGGCGCTCGCGGCGCGCTTCGCCCAGCTCGGGGCCGAGGCTGCTCAGCAGGTAGGCCAGGGCGGCCAGCACGAAGATGATGGAGAAAACCATCAGGGCGGCGCCGCGCTGGCGGGAACGCCGTCCTGCGGGGACTGACTTTTTCGTGACCGCTGGCATGGCGCGTCCGGAGCGGTGCTGCAGGCCTATTTCGGCCTGGCGGCGGGCTTGACGGTGATGCGTCCTTCGCCGACGCCGGTGCTGGTCTCGCGGGTGGCGCGGTTGATGCTCTCGCCGACCTTGAGGCTGGCCGGCGTTTCCTCGCCGGCGATGACGGTGGCCTTGCCCGGGCTGGCGCGGTCGACCTGGACCCGCACGCCGGCCTCGGTGCTGTGTTCGTCGAGCGGGGCGTTGTTGATCCAGGCGGTGTTCTTGCCGCTGCTGCGCTGGACGATGCCGGAGACGCCGAGTTCGGCGCCTTCGATGGTTTTCTGGGTTTCGCGGATGTTGAGCTGGCGCTGGCGTTCCAGCGCGGCGCGGCGCTCGGGCGTGAAGAACAGGCGGCCGAGGGTTTCGTCGGCGGCGTGGGCGCCGGCGGCGAAGAGGGCCAGGCCGAT
>JAANMU010003484.1_pt1 | contig 10033 bp, 9 predicted proteins | sample 7279701 | NCBI WGS metagenome assembly JAANMU01 (sample SAMN14094539, study PRJNA606508) | bioreactor metagenome | isolation source: A lab-scale SPAN reactor treating ammonium-rich wastewater day 57 | place: Ireland: Galway | collected 2017-03-13 | reverse complement strand
GGCCTGCTCATCGTGCTGCCGGTGCTGCTGCTCGCCGCGCTCTGGCCACGGCGCCTGCTGGTGGTCGCGCCCGCCGTGCTGCTGGGTGCGACGCTGCTGACGCTGCTCCTGCTGGACGCCAATGTCTTCGCCCAGCATCGTTATCACCTGACCCGGCTGACCGTCGCCATCTTCGAGCCGGCAACCTGGGGCTTCATTGCCGTCATCGGCCTCATTGCGCTGTTCTTCGAGGCCCTGCTGGCGGGCACCGTCCGCCAGTGGGTGGCGGGCGCACCCGGCCGGCATGGGGTCATGCTGGGCCTCGGCCTGGTGACCGTGTGGCTCGCAGGACAGGGCATCCATGTCTGGGCGGACGCCATCGGTTACAGGTCGGTGACCCAGCTCACCCGCTATCTGCCGGCCTATTTCCCCATTCACGCGCGGCGACGCCTCGCCCGCCTGGGGCTCGTCGATCCGGCGGCCGTCGAACAGCAGCGGCTGCTTGCGCGGGCTGGCGGGGCCGACGGTGGCGGCCAGCTCAGGTACCCGCTCGCGCCCCTGCAGTGCACCCCGGCAGATGCCCCGCTGAACGTCCTCATGGTGCTGATCGACGGGCTGCGTCCGGATGCCATAGACCCTGCGCTGATGCCGACGCTGGCCGCCTTCCGGGCCGGCGGCCAGGACTTCGCCAGCCATTCCAGCGGCGGTAATTCCTCGAGGGCGGGAATCTTCACGGCGTTCTATGGACTGCCGAGCACCTACATCACGGCCTTCTACGGGGTGCAGCAGCCGCCTGTGCTGCTGACTGAACTGCAGGCCCGGCACTATCAGCTGGGCCTCTTTGCGGCCCCGGGCTTTGGCACCCCGGCGGACCTCGACCGGACGGTCTTCGCCGGCGTTCCCGGGCTGCCCGGCAAGCGCAATGACCTGACGGCCGTTGCACGCAACGTGACGGTCACCGACGAGTGGCTCGGCTGGCTCGGCCGGCGTGACGAGACGAAGCCCTTCTTCGGCTTCCTGTATTACGACCCGTCGGGAGGAGAGCGGCTGACCGGAGAGGATCCGCCACTGCCGATGGAGGACCGCTATGCGGGTGCCGGCACGGAGCTGCAGGCCTCGTGGCGACGCTATAGGGGTGCCATGGCCCTGTCTGACCTCGAACTGGGCAGGGTATTGACCGATCTCGGCGAGCGCGGACTGGCCGACAGTACCGTCGTGATCGTCTTCAGTGATCACGGCTATGAGTTCGGCGAGACCGGCGGCGATCTCATCGGCCATGCCAGCAACTACGGCCCGGCCCAGATCCGTGCGACGCTCGCCATGGCCTGGCCCGGGCGGGCGACGGCGCGCCATACCCACCGGACCTCCCACTACGACCTGCCCGTCACGCTCCTGCAGGACGTTCTCGGTTGCCAGGGCCCGCCCGGCGACTACAGCATGGGACGCAACCTCTTCGCCGGACGCGACTGGGACTGGATCATCGCCGGCAGCTACCAGTCCTATGCCATCATCGATCCCGAGAACATCATCGTCGCCCACCCGGGCGGGTTCATGGAACAGCGCGACACCAACTATCAGCCGGTGAAATCCCGGCCCCTGGATGCGGCGGTGATCGACGCTGCCCTGACCGAGATCCGGCGGTTCTACCGGTGAGGAGCACCCGCCTTGCGCCGCTGATGCTCTGCATCGCGGCCGTGCTGGGGCACGCGGGCGAGGTTTGGGCGCAGGCGGGAGCCGCACGCCTCACCGACGCCCGCCAGGAGGTGCTCATCAACCTGGCGGGGGGGCTGCCCGCGCGCTGGGTGGCCTGTGCCGCGGCCTGCACCGAAGGCCGCGATACCCACCGGATGGTGTTCCTGCGGGTCACTCCGGGCGGCGGACAGCTGGCCTGGTCGGTACCGGACGACCCCGTCGCGGAAGCCCGGCTTGCCGAACTCGCTTACACGGCTTCCAGCCTCGAGACCCCGGCCGGCCGGTCCGTGGTGCTCACCTCCCGCGACGCTTTCCAGGGCGTGCAACTGGTGCACAGCTACCGGCTGGCGCCCGATGGCACGGGGCTCGTCATGTCCCTGCAGATCCCGGCGGGTGCAGGCCTGCGCCTGACCGGCGGCGACGACCTGGTCCCGGAGCGCCTGCCGGGACTGGGCGGCTGGTACAGCCAGTCCCGGCCGGTGGTGGTCACGGCCGACGGCCCGGCCGAACCCGGTACCGGGCAGGACGCGGAGTCGCCGCCAGCGGCGCTCGGGGCCGGCGACTGGGCGGGCGTGCGCAGCCGCTTCTGGGCCCTGCTGCTGCAGCCCGATGCACCGCTGTCGGTGGCGGCCGTGACGGGCGAGGCCGGGCGCCCCGGACTGCGGCTCGGTGACCCCGCCCCGGTCGGGCGCATCGTCGACTTCAGGGTGTATGCCGGCCCGGTTGAACGGGACGCGCTCAATGCCGTTGCGCCCGAACTCACCGGGCTCCTGTTCGCCAGCCTCTGGAACTGGCTTCGGGCACTGTCCTTCGGACTGCTCACCATACTGCAGTTCTGGCAGGGGCTGGTTGGCAACTGGGGGCTTGCCATCATCCTGCTGTCCGTGTCGGTCAAGCTGCTGATGTGGCCGCTCACCTGGGTGGCGGAGCGGTGGCAGGCCGACGTCAATCGCATCCAGAGCAGGCTTCAGCCCGAGCTGGCGGCCATCAAGGCCGGCTACAGGGGCGAGGAGGCCCACGAGCGCACGCTGGCCGTGTACCGGCAGCATGGCGTCAGCCCCTTCTACACGCTGAAGAGCCTGGCGGGCTTCCTGATCCAGATCCCGATCTTCATCGCCGCATTCGACATGCTGGGCGAGAACTTCGGCCTGGCCGGTGCCTCGTTCCTGTGGATCCGCGATCTGGCCCTGCCCGACCGCCTCGCGGCACTGCCCGGTGCGATCCCGTACTTCGGCGGCCACCTGAATCTCCTGCCGTTCGTGATGACGGCCTTCACCGTGCTGGCAGCCCGGCTGCAGGAAGATCCGTCACTGGCACCGGCGCTGCGGGGCGGACAGCGCCTGCGGCTGTACGGCATGGCCGCCCTGTTCTTCGTGCTGCTCTATACTTTTCCTGCCGGCATGGTCCTCTACTGGACCACCAACAACGTCCTGCACCTTCTCCGGCTGCTGCCGGAGCGGCTGCGGGCGAGCCTTTCCCCCCAACGTCCAGGAGAGGAGCCACGGCCATGAAGCCTTTGAAGCACGAGCACGAACTCTTCAAGGCGGGCTTCACTGCCGCCATGAAGTATGCCGAAGACCGGGGTGCTGTCGTCTTCGAGAAGACGGACTCTGCCAGCGAGAAGCTGCTCTACGTCTACCGTTTGCTGGTCCACGACAGGAAGATCACGCCGCTGCCCGAGGAGCAGGTGTCGGAGAAGGCGCTGCGCCACCGCCTGGCGATGTGGTACGCGCACCAGCTGCCCAAAGACCATCCACTGCTGAAGTAGTCACCTGCGAGGAGCGCCCGAACATGCTGCTGGCCAACGTCTGGTATGTCGCCGAGTGGTCGGAAAACGTCACGGACCGGCCCGTGAAAGTGACGATGCTGGGCCGGGATTTCGTGCTGTTCCGGGATTCGGGCGGCAAGGCCGTGTGCCTCAGCAACGTGTGCTGTCACCGGGGAGCGAACCTCGCCCAGGGCAGGTGCCATGACGACGGCACGCTGTCCTGCCCCTTTCACGGCTGGCGCTTCAACGCGGAGGGGCACTGCACCGCCATCCCCTCTGCAGCGGAACCCGCTGCGCATATACCGGCGGCCGCGCGGGTGGACAGCTACCCCACCGAGGAGCGGCACGGCCTGATCTGGGTGTTCCTGGGCGACAGGCCCGGGGAAGCGCACGCCCTGTTCGACATGCCCGAGGACAACGATCCCGCCTGGCGGAAGGTAACCTTCACGGACACCTGGAAGGCCAACGTCCACTGGATGAAGATGGTGGACCTGGACCAGGTGCACCTGCACATCGTGCACGGGATTCCCCTCAACGAGGAGAACCCGAGCCGCCCCTCCGAGCACAGCGTCGAGCGGCTCGATAACGGCTTTCGCACCCACCTGGTGTCGCGCCCGCCCCCGCGCGGGGGAAGCTGGGCCCAGCTGCGCCAGGAGCGCACCACGGTGAACTCCCATCTCAGCTTCTACCTGCCCGGCTTCACCCTGTACGGCAAGGTGGACATCGGCACGCCCGGCTCCAGCTTCTGCAATGTCTTTTACTCGATGGGCACGCCCATTGACGAGGAGAACACGCGCCTGTTCTTCATCGCCTTCCGCAACTTCATGCTGGATCCCGACAAGGACAAGGATCACCTCGACCGTAACCTGAAGAACATCTACCAGGACAAGGCCATTGCCGAAGGTCACCGGCCACGACGGGCGCCGGACGTGAACCGGTGGCCCGTCATCAACATCGACCGCGAAGACCGGCTGATGCAGACCTACTGGCAGTTCATGCGCGAGCTCTGCGGCAGGGGCTGGCAGATCGACCGCGTGGCGCTCGACGGGATGGAACGAAACGGCGAAGTGCGTGTCATACCCTCGCCCTCACGCCGTGCCGATCCCGCCAACTGGGTCTACGAGCCGGTGCCTTTCGTGGCCGGAGCGTCCAGGGCGGCTGCCGGCAGCCGCAGCAGCGGGTGAGCGCGCGCGACGGGGCACGGGCCCCGTGGCGCGCCATGGCACCGGTTGCCCTGCTGCTGCCCGCTCTCTCGGGCTGCTGGGGCATTCAGCACACCGTAGACGATACGGAAGTCCTCGCGCAGCAGTCCCGGCAGGCCGCCGTCATCCGCCAGGGGGAAACCACGCGGGCGGAAGTTCGCGCGCTGCTCGGTGAGCCGTGGCTGGGCAGCGCCTTCTGGGGTGTCGAGGTTTACCGGGCCAGCGACACCGAACGTGAAGCCGGACTGGTGTTCCTGTTGTACGTCCCGGTATACGGCGGCGTCGTGAGCGCCGACTGGCAGTCCTTCGTGCTCGTCGCCTATGACGAGGCCGACCGCGTCAGCGCGGTGGCCTCGGGCAGGATGAGCGGAAAAGGGTGGCTTGCCGGTCCCGGGGAGAACTGGCTGATGGTGCGGGCGAACGGCACGACGTTGGCGACCGATGCCCTGTGGAAGGGCGTGCCGCTGCTGCTGGCCGACGGGCAGAAACTGGCCGCTTATCTGGACCGGCAGCGGGGGTCGGGCGACTGCACGCTGGTACTCGCCTGTGAAAAGGGAGCCGACTGCCCGGACCAGTTGGTGGTCGCCGACGGCGCACCCGTGAATCCGGGCTTCGTGAGCCTGGCCTGCCCGGCCGGTGCGCCGTGCCCCGACGGCCAGCTGGAACAGCGCGTGAGTCTGTCCACGGGCGAGGTGATGGTAGTCAGCGTTCCGGTACTGCACCCGGTGAGCCTGTCGCCCGGCGAGCACACGGTGCAGCTCGGCAGCCGGAAATTGCGCGGGCATAGCACGGTGCCCGTGCGCTGCGGACCGGGCGAGGTGCTCTACGGGCGCATCAGCGGCGCCGTAACGGGCGGCTCCTGGCTGCGGAAAGGCCGGCTGGCCGCCACGCTGACGCTGCAGCCGCAATTGCCTGCCGAATGGTCGGACTACAGCATCGCGCTCTGGCGGCAAGGCCGCTGGATTGCCGAGCCCTGAGCCCGAAATGCTCCGGCCGGAACAGCCGGTCCGGCGTGGCCCCGCCCGCGGGTGCGGGCAGGGTGCAGCCCCGCACGCACCGTGTTACTTGCGCTTGCCCTTGAGCTTCTGGGCGGCGCGGTAGCGGGCAGCGGCTTCGACAAGCTGCTGCTGGGCATGGGCCAGGTCCTCGCGGGTGCCGGCGCCCTTCAGCGCATCCTCGGCCTTGCGCCGCGCTTCGTCGGCGGCCGACTCGTCCAGCTGCTCGGCCCGCAGCGCCGTATCCGCCAGCACGGTCACCTGTGCTGGCTGCACCTCGAGTACGCCGCCAGTGACGTAGAAGAAGAGTTCCTCTTCACCGTCGCGCTGCACGCGCAGATCGCCGGGGCGGAGCGTGGTCATCATCGGCGCGTGGCGCGGTGCGATGCCGACATCGCCCATCCGGGCGGGGGCCACCACCAGATTGGCCTCACCGGACCAGATGTGGCCCTCGGCGCTGACGATGTCGACGCGGATGGTGGCCATTACTGCAGCGTCTTTGCCTTGGCGACGGCTTCTTCGATGGTGCCGACCATGTAGAAGGCCTGCTCGGGCAGGCTGTCGTACTCGCCGGCCACGATGCCCTTGAAGGCCCGGATCGTATCCTTGAGGGACACGTACTTGCCTTCCTGGCCGGTGAAGCCCTGGGCGACGAAGAAGGGCTGCGAGAGGAAGCGCTGGATCTTGCGCGCCCGCGTCACGGTCTGCTTGTCGTCCTCGGACAGCTCGTCCATACCCAGGATCGCGATGATGTCCTGCAGCTCCTTGTAGCGCTGGAGCACGGCCTGCACCGAGCGGGCGGTATCGTAGTGGTCCTGCCCGATCACGTTGGGATCCAGCTGGCGGCTGGTCGAATCCAGCGGGTCCACGGCCGGGTAGATGCCGAGCTCGGCAATGTTGCGCGAGAGCACCAGCGTCGCGTCGAGGTGGGCGAAGGTAGTGGCCGGCGACGGATCGGTGAGATCGTCGGCGGGAACATAGATCGCCTGGAAGGACGTGATCGAGCCGTTCTTCGTCGAGGTGATGCGCTCCTGCAGCACGCCCATCTCCTCGGCCAGCGTCGGCTGGTAGCCCACGGCGGAGGGCATGCGGCCGAGCAGCGCCGAGACCTCGGTACCGGCCAGGGTGTAGCGGTAGATGTTGTCGATGAACATCAGCACGTCGCGGCCTTCGTCACGGAAGTACTCGGCCATGGTCAGGCCGGTGAGCGCCACGCGCAGGCGGTTGCCGGGCGGCTCGTTCATCTGGCCATAGACCAGCGCCACCTTGTCCAGTACGCCGCTGTCCTTCATCTCGTGGTAGAAGTCGTTACCTTCGCGGGTGCGCTCGCCGACGCCGGCGAAGACCGAGTAACCGGAGTGCTCGGCCGCGATGTTGCGGATCAGCTCGAGCAGCGTCACCGTCTTGCCCACGCCCGCACCGCCGAACAGGCCGATCTTGCCGCCCTTGGCGATCGGCATGATCAGGTCGATGACCTTGATGCCGGTTTCGAGCAGCTCGGTCGCGCCGGCCTGGTCCTCGTAGGTGGGCGCGGCCCGGTGAATCGGCCAGGCCTCTTCGGCGCTGATGGGGCCGGCCTCGTCGATGGGCGTGCCGAGCACGTCCATGATGCGCCCCAGGGTCTTCGGCCCGACGGGCACCGAGATGGGCCGGCCGGTGTTGGTGACCGCGAAGCCGCGCTTGAGGCCTTCGCTCGCGCCCATGGCGATGGTGCGGACCACGCCGTCGCCGAGCTGCTGCTGCACCTCGAGGGTCAGGTTGCCCTCGGCAATTTTCAGCGCGTCATAGACCCTGGGGATGGCATCCCGCGGGAACTCGACGTCCACCACGGCGCCGATGACCTGTACGACCTTACCGTTGCTCATGTTCTTTCCTTACCCGCTCACCGCGGCGGCGCCGCCAACGATCTCCGAGATTTCCCGGGTGATGCTGGCCTGTCGTGCCTTGTTGTATTCCAGTTGCAGTTTCTCGATCAGCTTGCCGGCGTTGTCGGTGGCGGCTTTCATGGCCACCATCTTCGACGCCATTTCGCAGGCCACATTCTCGACGACGCCCCTGTACACCTGGGTCTCGATGTAACGCGTCAATATGTCATCCAGGAGCTCGATGGCGCCGGGCTCGTAGATGTAGTCCCAGGTCTGCTGCAGCTCACCCGGGTTGATGGCCTCCACGGGCAGCAGCTGCTGGAAGTCGACTTTCTGGCTCATCGTATTGATGAAGTCGTTGTAGACCAGGTAGAGCCGGTCGATCCGGCCCTCCTTGTAGGCGTCCAGCATCACGGTGATGCCGCCGATCAGGGAGGCGATGTGGGGATTCTCCCCGAGGTTCACCGTAGCGGCGACCACGTTCACCTTGAGGCGCCGGAAGAACTGGACGGCCTTGGAGCCGACCAGGCAGAGATCCGCCTCGACGCCCTTGCCTTCCCACTGGCGCAGCTCGGGGATCAGCTTGCGGAACTCGTTCACGTTGAGCCCGCCGCAGAGCCCGCGGTCGGTGCTGATCACGATATATCCGACGCGCCTGATGTCGCGGGACACCAGGAAGGGATGCCGGTATTCCGGGTTGGCCTGGAAGAGGTTGCCGACGACCTGGCGGATCTTGTCCGCGTAGGGCCGGGCCGCCAGCATGCGCTGTTGGGCGGGGGTGATGACGTCGTATGGGGGAGCGAGCAACTCGCTCAGCGGGCCGGCCGCGGCGGCGTAGCGGAGCCCCTGAAAAGGCGTGAACTGGGGCATTTCAACTCCCTCGAGGGTGGATACGGTTTGTCCGAGGAACGGGCCGAACCTATGATCGTCTGGCCCCATGCGTTCTTACTGCGTCTTCTGCAACATTGTAGCCGGGCAAGAGCCTGCGAACGTCGTCTACGAAGACGAGGAAGTCATCGTCATCCAGAACATCCTGCGCTGGGTTCCCGTCATGCTGTTGGCGATGACGAAAGAGCACACCACCCAGGCCGAGCTGTGGGAGCACCACATCGGCAAGGTTGGCAAAATCGCCGCCGAGATCGGCAGGCAGCTTTGCCCGGGCGGATTTCGCGTGGTCAGCAACTTCGGCTACGACGCCATGCAAAGCCAGGAGCACGGCCACCTGCACATCCTTGGTGGAATGTTCCTGGGCCACTACGTCGGTTAGCCGGCTGAAGCTATCGCGACTCGCTGTTTCTCGAACAGGTCCAGGATGCCGTCGCGAGCCAGGTCGAGCAGCGCGTCCATCGCAGAACGGGAGAAGGGCTTGCCCTCCGCCGTCCCCTGGACTTCGACGAAGTCGTCGCCGCCGGTCATCACGACATTGAAATCGACTTCGGCGGTCGAGTCCTCCTCGTAGCAGAGGTCCAGCATTGGGACGCCCTTGATCACGCCGACGGAAACGGCCGCAACCGGTGACTGGATCGCCGCCTCGGGCACGCCGGCTGCGGCGAGCTTCCGGACGGCCAGCTGGAGCGCGACATAGGCTCCCGTGATCGACGCCGTCCGCGTCCCACCATCGGCCTGCAGTACATCGCAGTCGAGGGTGATGGTCCGGGGCCCCAGCATCTCGAGGTCGACCACACCACGCAGCGCCCGGCCGATCAGCCGCTGAATCTCCTGAGTTCGGCCACCCGGCCGTCCGCGCTCGACTTCACGCTGGCTACGCGTGTGCGTTGCCCGGGGGAGCATCGAGTACTCGCCGGTGACCCAGCCGCTCTGGGTGTTCCGCAGGAAGGGTGGTTGCCGGTCTTCGACGCTCGCCGCGCAAAGGACGCGCGTCCGCCCGAACTCGACCAGGCAGCTCCCTTCGGCGAAGTCGAGGACGTTGGTGGCGAGGTGGACGGGGCGAAGCGCGTCGGGGCGGCGCCCATCGATGCGGGTAGTCACAGTTGGAGCTCCAGGGAGTGCGTGGGGCGGTTTGCCCCTTCGGCTACCGTAATTCGGCGACGCCTGCCACGCAAAAGCAGCGCTACCGTTCTGTCGCAACGGTAATGGAACGGCCGTCCGTGGAGACTGTGACCCGGCCCCGCTGATCGGTGCGGTACACCCTGCTGCTCGCCAGGGCTTCCAGGGTTTCAGCGTGCGGATGGCCGAAGCGGTTATCCGCGCCAACCTGGACGACCGCGACGGGCGGACGGACGGCCGAAAGGAACTCGGGCGCGCTCGTTTTCGACCCATGGTGCGGGACCTTCAGGATGGCTCCGCTCACATCGGCAGTCGACATCATTTCGAGCTGCGCGGCCGCTTCGATGTCTCCCGCCAGGAGAAATGCCACGGCTCCATAGGAAACCCGGAGCACGACCGAGGCATCGTTGAGCTGCCGCGGCTCAAATTCCGGAGGGGGCCAGAGGGCCTCGAACACGACCTCGTCGATCGTGAACCGGCCTCCTGCTGCCAGCACCTCCCGCCTGGCGAATCGGTCTTCAAAAG
>JAANMU010003481.1_pt1 | contig 10035 bp, 10 predicted proteins | sample 7279701 | NCBI WGS metagenome assembly JAANMU01 (sample SAMN14094539, study PRJNA606508) | bioreactor metagenome | isolation source: A lab-scale SPAN reactor treating ammonium-rich wastewater day 57 | place: Ireland: Galway | collected 2017-03-13 | reverse complement strand
CTTGCCGATGGACGCGGCGGTCGAGGTCGAGGGTCTGTTCGAGGTCGCATAAGGCTCGCAGAGTTTCCGGAGTCTCAGTCTCGGTTGGTTCGATCATGAAAGCCTCTGGCACCACCAGCGGGAAATAGACAGTCGGGGCATGCACTCCATAATCCAACAACCTTTTGGCGACTTCCATGGCGCGCTGTTTTCCGATATCCGCTTCCTTGAGATTCAGCACGAATTCATGCATGCAGATGCCCTCATAAGCCGCAGGGTAATGCTCGCGAATCAGGGCCTTCAGGTAATTTGCATTGAGCACCGCATAGCGGCTGTTATCCCGGATGCCATCGAGTCCATGGTGCAGGAGATAGACATACGCACGAATCAGGACTCCGAAATTCCCCCAGAAGCAGCTCAATGCGCCGATCGAATCGGGGGCATCGAAACGGAGTTCGAGAGGTGGCTCCCCTTTTTCCGATTTGACAACCCATGGAGTGGGGAGGAAATCCCTGAGATGGGCTTTGACTCCCACCGGCCCGCCGCCCGGTCCGCCGCCGCCATGGGGAGTCGAAAATGTCTTGTGCAGGTTGATATGCACCACATCGAATCCCATATCGCCAGGGCGTGTGATCCCGGCGATTGCATTCAGGTTGGCTCCATCGTAATACAGCTGGCCGCCGGCCTGGTGAACCAGGCCAGCAATTTCCAGGATGTCATACTCGAACAGGCCCAGTGTGCTGGGATTCGTCATCATCAGCCCGGCAACACGGTCATTGAGCGCCTCCCTGAGCCGTGCGGTATCCACACGGCCCCTGTTGTTGGAAGGAATCTGGACTGTGCGGAATCCGGCAAGTGTGGCCGTGGCGGGGTTGGTCCCATGAGCTGAATCGGGAACCAGGATTGTGTCCCGATGAGTCTGTCCGAGTGATTTAAGATAAGCGCGAATCACCAGCAGGCCCGCAAATTCGCCCTGTGCGCCAGCCAGCGGGGCAAGGGAAAATGCATCCATTCCGGCAAACTGGCAGAGCATCTCCTGCAGTGAATGAATCACCTCCAGAGCACCCTGGCAATCCGCCGCATCCTGCATGGGATGCAGGCCGGTGAAACTAGGATGGCCGGCGACCTCATCATTGATCTTCGGGTTGTACTTCATTGTGCAGGAACCCAGTGGGTAGAAGTGGCTGTCGATCGACAGATTGAGCTGGGAAAGGCGTGTAAAATGCCGAACCACCATCGGCTCAGTCAGTTCCGGCAGCGCAAGCGATGCTCCACGCCTGTATTTTTCCGGAAGACGGGTTGTGGCCGACCCAGCGGGGATATCGCTGGCAGGGATGGCATACCCATGGCAGCCTGGTTTGGAAAGGTCGAACAGTGTGCTTTCCAGCCGAGTCGATCGGGTATCAGGCTGGTAGGTCATGAAGTTTCTCCTGTCGTGTGCAGTCTCAATTTTATCCCGCCACTTTTCTCCCTCCTCATACAGAAAGGGAAATCAGCAGGTTGAAGAAAAGGGAAATCCAGCCGGTTCAAAACCAGAACAGCCGTTTTCCGGGGAAAATCCCCCGAGAGAATAGATTGTTCCATCTCCAAAGTGAATGACCGTCCTCGAGGGATTGACAGTGTGGTTGAGTTCCCGGCCGGCTGGAATCCGCGCTGTGCCTCTTCCCAAAGAACGGTTCGGGCTATAGAAATCAATCAGAATTCATCCTCAGGAGATCTGTATGCCGGAACAGCCTGTTGACGTTTCAGACCTGCGCACCCGGATTCGGGAGATCGTGGATCGGCAGCCGATTCTCGATATTCATACCCATCTTTATGACATCCCTTTCGGTGAGCTGCTGCTCTGGGGGATCGATGAACTGCTCACTTATCACTACCTTGTAGCGGAAGTGTTTCGTGCCCAGCCCATGGATTATGACCAGTTCTGGTCTCTTCCCCGTCAGGCTCAGGCGGATCGGGTCTGGAGGGTTCTGTTTCTGGAACGCTCTCCCGTGTCGGAAGCCTGCCGGGGGGTGCTGACCACACTCGAGCAGCTGGGGCTGGACACCTCTTCCCGTGACCTCGATACCTGCCGGGATTTCTTCAAATCCACCACAGCACAGGAGCATGTCAACCGGGTTTTTAAAACCGCCAATCTCCACAGTGTGGTGATGACCAATGATCCCTTCGATGACCTGGAGCGTCCGGTGTGGGACAAGGGAGTCCAGCTCGACCCGCGCTTTCGTGCCGCTTTGCGCCTCGACCCTCTTCTGCTGGCCTGGGAGAAATCCTTCGAAACCTTGAAAGGCTGGGGATACTCGGCGGGCCGTGACTTCGATGCCACCTCCCGAAAGGAGGTCCGCCGTTTTCTCGAGAAATGGATTGCAGCCATGAAACCGGCCTACATGGCAGTTTCATTGACACCGGATTTCCGCTTTCCGGATGATTCCATCACCTCTTCCATGCTGGAAGAATGTATTTTCCCTGTTGCCCGTGAGCATCGGCTCCCCTTTGCGATGATGATCGGGGTCAAGCGCCAGGTGAACCCGAAACTGAAACTGGCGGGGGATTCGGTGGGGCGCGCGGATGTCAGTTCAGTGGAACGCATCTGTGCAGGATTCCCGCGCAACAAGTTCCTTGTCACTTTTCTCTCACGGGAAAACCAGCATGAACTGTGTGTCACTGCCCGCAAGTTCCCGAATCTGATGGTATTCGGCTGCTGGTGGTTCATGAACAATCCCAGCCTGATTGAAGAGATTACCCGTGAACGCCTCGAGCTGCTTGGCCTTTCCATGATCCCCCAGCATTCGGATGCACGGGTGCTTGACCAGGTGATCTACAAATGGCGGCACTCACGAACCTTGATCGCCGATATCCTCGCGGACAAATATGAAGACCTGGCCCGGACCGGCTGGCGCATCGATGCCTCGGCGATCGAAAGGGATGTCCGCCTGCTGTTCGGAGAAAATTTTGAACGGTTCCTGAGCTGGAACCCTTGAAAAATGCAGAACACAAAAACTGACTGGAAAGGATGCACGTATGACATCGGTTATCAAAATTGCTTTGACAGAAAGATTCGGCAGAATGACTGCCAGCTCCGGCTCCCGCTGGGAACCGATCATGGGGTATTCACGTGCTGTGCGCAGCGGGAATGTGATTGCGGTGACCGGGACAGTGGGGATCCATGCCGATGGAACCTACCCGCCATCCCTGGGAGCGCAGGCTCAGCGTTCCCTTCAGATCATCCGTGCCGCCATCGAAGCCCTGGGTGGAAAGATCGAGCATGTGATCCGGACACGCATTTTTGTGACTGATGTCTCACGCTGGGAAGAGGTGGCTGAGGTGCATGGAGAGGTTTTCGCTGAAATCCGTCCGGCCATCACCATCGTGGAAGTTCCCCGCCTGATTGACGATGCCGCCCTGATTGAAATCGAGGCGGATGCCATCATCCCGGGCTGAAAAGATCAGCGGGTGCTGTCAGGTCTCCTTGTCATGGGCCAGCGGGTGGGCTTTATCGTATGCCTGGCGCAGCCGCTGGAGTGAGACATGGGTGTATTTCTGGGTGGTCTTGAGCGACTCGTGCCCTAAGAGTTCCTGAATCGAGCGAAGATCGGCCCCGGCATCCAGCAGGTGTGTCGCGAAGGTGTGGCGCAGGGTGTGGGGGGTCACTCTTCCCAGGCCAAGCTGGAGTCCCACCTTGCGCGCCAGCCGCTGGACAGAGCGGGTTGTCAGGCGTCCGCCATCCTTGTTGATGAAAAGGGGGTCTTTGAGTGCCGGGCCGCCTCTTTCCTCGAGGTAGGCCTCGATGGCCTCGATGGCAGGCTCCCCCAGCGGAACATCCTGCTGTTTGGCGCCTTTTGCCAGGATCCTCAGGCTGCGTGCGCCGGGATTGTAATCGCCGGCATCCAGGCCCACCAGCGAACTGACACGGATGCCTGTGGAATACAATGTTTCAAAAATAGCTCGATCCCGAAGAGAGAGACCCCCCGCTTCAAACAACCGGTCAGTTTCTTCAACCGGCAGGAAGCGGGGGTGTCGAAGGGCCTGTTTCAGCCCGCGAATCCGGTTCGCGGGGTTCACTGTAATTATGGCCTGCTGAGACAGGAAACGGAAGAAACCCCGCACTGAGGAGATCTTCCGGTTGATTGAACGGTTATCCAGGCCATTCCCATGCAGTTGCGCCAGAAAGCCTTTGATCATCGATGGGGAGATCTGGCAGACATCGATATCCGCCAGGTCTTTTTCGGGGTCGTAATGATCCCTTTTTGCCAGCGATGCGAAGAACTGAAGCAGGTCGCGTTGATAGGCTGTGATTGTATGAGCGCTTGCGGACCGCACTCCGGAAAGATAAGCGATGTAAAGTGAAAGTGCTTTGTCTGCGTCCATTTTATTTCTTTCAACCAGCCGGTTTATTCGATCTGTTGGTGAGTCATGAATTCCGGCCCCCACACCACCCGTGCCTCTTATCAATTTTCGGCAGGATCGGCGATGAAGTTTCACTAAAAAACCAGTTTGCTTGAACTCATGGTTGTGATCTTGGAGTCCGATGCGGTTCTGATAGAATGGGATCTGCGGGGAGTGTGTATTTTCTGGATTGCACTGGATCGTTAAGGCTGGGGAGCGGATCGATCGAGAGCAAAGAGCAGGATCAGTCAAGGAGGATCGGCAATTGACCCACAAACGATGGATGCAGTGTCTCACAATCGTGGGAGTCTGCTGTTTTTCAACACCACTCTGGGCACAGTCTTCATCATCGAATCCATTCGGGTCGAAAGATGATGTCCTGCGTTACATCAAAACTCCGAAAGGCTGCAACATCACGATCGAACGCGGGCGGAATATTCACTACACCGCCCCGGCCAAGAATTTCGAAGAGCCGATTCGGATTCAGTTCCAGGAAAAAAATGGTGTCAAACGCCCCGACATTCTGGTCTGGGCGGATGAGATTCACTGGCACGCCGATGTCAAATCCGGAACCGCCTCCGGCAGGATCGTGGTCGATGATCAGCGCGAGTATCGGGTGGAAACCACCTATGTGGAATACAACCACCTCACCCAGCAGATCTATTGCCCGCGCAGAACCAAGATCATTCAGAAGAACCCGGATGGATATACCAGCAAAATGACCGCTGAAAGCGCATTGCTTGATTTCGATGAATCCGGAATCCGCACCGCCAAATTCGACCGGGTGATCGAAATGGATATGGTGATCCCTCAGGATGGAAACAGCCCATTCAAAACAGATAAACCCAAATCAAACTCGAAGTCCAAAGAAAAATCTCAGTCGGCATCCAAGTCGAAAGAAACCGCAGAAAAGGTGATTTCGATGGAAGATCGCAAGATCAAAAAGATGGAAGGAATCGCTGAGTAAACCGGCCTTTAAAAGGGGTGGGACCAATCATTCTTCCTGCCCCTTTCTCAACCTCAATTCTTTTTAACCGCTCAGTTCATAAAGCCCCTTCGCCGCGTTCATTGGTCCTGATGCGGACACAATTCTCAAGATCCATGATAAATACTTTTCCATCCCCCACCTCCCCGGTGTGAGCGGCTTTCTGAATGGCGGCAACCACCGCCTCGACTTTGGAATCGGGCAGGGCGATTTCGAGGCGCACTTTTGGAACCAGATCGACTACATACTCTTTTCCACGAAACAGTTCTCGATGGCCTTTCTGGCGGCCATGGCCGCGCACTTCGGTGATGGTCAGGCCGGTCACTCCCATTTCGGAAAGGAGCTCTTTGATATTATCCAGCTTGCTGGGACGAATAATGGCTGTGATCATTTTCATCTGGGTGGTTCTCCTCGCGTTTATTTCTTTCTTTTCTCCCCATTCACTCCAGGGGGTGTGATCGGGAGTTGAATTTCCTTTTCCTCAGCCGGTCGATGGCGGGCCTCGATTCCCCCTCAGGGGAGCGAATACCCGCTTTCTCCATGCAGTTCGACATCCAGTCCGGTCTCTTCCGCCCGGCTCTCGACCCGAAGCCCAAGGGTGAGGTCAATCACCTTAAGCAGGATGAAGCTCACAATAAAGGCGTATGCGATGGTGATTCCTGCGCCGGCAATCTGCCGGAAAACCAGGGTGCCATAGCTGATCAACCCATCACGATAAGGGGCCAGCCCCAGGGATTGAACCGCAAAAACACCTGTCAAAATCGCGCCGGTTGTCCCTCCGACTCCATGCACACCAAATGCATCCAGTGCATCATCGTAGCCGAATTTCTCTTTGTGTGAAACAAACCAGTAGCACACCATGCTGGTGATGATACCGATCCAGAGGGCCGAAATAGGGGCCACAAATCCCGCCGCGGGGGTGATTCCGACCAGCCCGGCAACCGCTCCGGTGACCAGGCCCAGCATGGTTCCCTTGCCGCGCATCACCGATTCCACCAGCACCCAGGCCATGGCGGCTGATGCCGCTGCGAGGTGTGTGTTCGCGAATGCCACCGCCGCCACCCCGTTGGCAGCCAGCGAGCTGCCACCATTGAAGCCGAACCATCCGAACCACAAAATCCCTGCCCCCAGGGCGCACCAGGGGAGATTATGCGGGATCATGGCCGTGTGCGGGTATCCCTTCCGTTTGCCGATGACCAGCGCTGAAGCGAGAGCTGCAATGCCGGAACTGATATGGACCACTGTCCCGCCGGCGAAGTCCTGAACACCCCAGGCCCCCAGCCAGCCACCCGGCCCCCACACCCAGTGGGCCACCGGGCTGTACACCAGAGTCGACCACAGCACCACGAACACCGCATAACTCGAGAACTTCATCCTTTCGGCAAATGCGCCTGAGATGAGAGCGGGAGTGATGATCGCAAACATCAGCTGATACATGCAGAAAAGCAGGTGAGGGATGGTGGTTCCGAGATCAGGACGCGGCTCATCCCACGAAACACCGGCCAGAAACACATGCTTGAGGTTGCCAATCAGGCCGCCCCCGGCATCATCCCCAAATGCCAGGCTGTAGCCCCACAGGACCCAGACAATGGTTACAACCATCATGGCCGAAAAACTGTGCATCATTGTGGAAAGCACATTTTTCGAACGCACCAGGCCGCCATAAAAAAGCGCCAGCCCCGGAGTCATGAATAACACCAGTGCAGTCGAAATCAGCATCCAGGCGGTATCTGCAGCATTGAGAGCCGATGCAGCCGCTGCATCCTGTGCCGGAGCCTGGGGGCAGAGGGATAGCAGCAGCACAATCGATAAACTGAAGATCCGGAATGCTTTTCTCATTGCGACCTCCCCTATGGGTGTTGATGTAAATGGTTGCCCGGCCTGCCCGGAACTGGTTCGATGATTCAAGCCATGGAAACTTTTTCTCTGCCTGTTACAGGAATCTTGCCAAATCCAGATGCTCGCCATCAGGCAACGCTAAGCCAAACTGTTTCAGTGGGTTACAAGCCTGAATAGAAGGCATTTGATGGATGTGGCTCCAGAAACATGTGAGCTGGTTAAAGCGCCCCGGGGAAGCGCCTGTTCAGAAATAAACAGCCTTCCCGGGGAATTCGGAGAGAATCCATGATCACCCTGGCGCCCGTTATCTCATGGCGCCCGTCATCCCTGACCCCACTGACATCACCCCCGGCCCAAAAAATTGTCATCCCCGCGCTCTCTCTGTCATTCCCGCTCTCTCTCTGTCATTCCCGCTCTCTCTCTGTCATTCCCGCTCTCTCTCTGTCATTCCCACGAAAGTGGGAATCCAGAAAGTGTGGGGCGGATCGTGGATCCCCGCTTTCGCGAGGATGACGAATAAAGGGAGCGAAGATGACGAATAAAGGGAGCGAGGATGACGAATAAAGGGAGCGAGGATGACGAATAAATAGAGCGGAAAAGACGATGAGGGAGCGGGAATGACGTAACGCCCCTGTCGCCGGGTTCCGCTGCGGAATTGGTTTGGGTACCATCGCAGAGCGAACGGGACACAATCAAAACCGGCTCCCGGCATGAAAACTCTTTCGGAGGAACCACCATGAAATTTGGAATGAACCTTTTGCTCTGGACTGGTGACGCAACTGGAGAGACATATTTGCCGCTTTTCGAAAAATTGAAAAAGATGGGATTTGATGGTGTCGAAATTCCTCTTTTCAATATGAAACCGGAGCTGTATGCCGCATTGGGCAGGCACCTCGATAACCTGGGGCTGCAACGCACCGGAGTGACAGTCCGTGGCCCCGAGGATGATCCCATGAGTCCCGATCCGAAGGTCAGAGCACTCGGAGTCGCCCACAATAAAATTGCGCTCGACTGCTGCCAGGCTGGGGGAATGACTGTTCTGGCCGGGCCATACCACTCGGCGATCGGGCTGTTCAGTGGAAAGGGGCCGGAAAAATCGGAATGGGATCGTGCGGTCGACAGCGCCAGGGAGCTGGCAGGCCATGCAGCCGCCTGCGGGGTCACTCTGGCGTATGAGTTTCTCAACCGCTTCGAGTGTTACCTGCTCACCTGCGCTGGAGATGCGGTTCGATTCGTCCAGGAAGTTGGCCACCCCAGCTGCCGCACCATGTGGGATACCTTCCATGCCCATATCGAGGAAAAAAACACCGCCGATGCCATCCGCACCATGGCGCCGGTCATGGCTCATGTCCATATCTCAGAAAATGACCGCAGCACCCCGGGGTGCGGGCAGGTCAACTGGAAAACAACATTCGACACAATCCTGGCAACCGGGTATGATGGATGGATGACAGTCGAAGCTTTCGGGCAGTCACTGCCGGAACTGGTTGCGGCCACAAAGATCTGGCGCCGCATGTACGAGAATGAAGAAAAGCTGGCTGCCGATGCACTCGCATTCATGAAAACCGAAGTTGAACGGAGAACCTGAAAGGACACGGATGGAACTCGCCAAGTGCCTGCGCTGCGAAAAGCTGTTCAACAAGGTCAAACTGGCTGTGTGCCAGCCTTGTGAGATTGAGGAAGACAAGGAAATTTTCCTGGTAAGGGCATACATGCGGGACCATCCTGGGCTAACACTCGAACAGGTCTCCAATGAATTGAATATCTATCTTGAGGATATCGAGCGCTGGATCATCGAGAAAAGGCTGACAGTCGAAATCAAACAGGGGGCCGCATTGAAGTGCCTGCTCTGTGGCGCATCGATCATCACCGGCAGGGTGTGTCTGCCTTGCAGTGAAAGGCTCGGATTGCCACCGGCTGCACCCCCGGACAAAAAACCGCCGGCACGTGAGCCTCATCTGCCTCCACGGGATCGCGATCCGGGTGATTTCGGAGCCGCACAGAAGTATCGTCGAAGCCATTCATAAAACCGGCTCCGGCGAGCGGAGAAGGGAAGAGATTCTGTCGGCCCTGCCCTCTCCTGCCGCCTCATCCCCTAGACATTCGGCCCAACTTTCATATAGTGTCTGGCTTCGTAGGGCGGGATAGCTCAGCTGGTAGAGCAGAGGACTGAAAATCCTTGTGTCCCCGGTTCGATTCCGGGTCCCGCCACCATCTTGACTGCTGTTATCGATCTGCTGTTTTTCCTTGGAGGCTGAAAAAGAAATTTTTGTTTATGATTTGATAAAGTAAAATATGCAAGCACCCTACTGAATTACGTACTCAAAATTTTTAAGTTGACATACTTGACTTAATTGTAAATAGCTGTAATATTGATTTCAGATTTAAGCTGTCATCGTGAGGGGGATGGCCTCGATCACCTAAGGAGAGTTGTCTACTTTGATGGACTCCCCTGCCTCGCCGAAAGAAAAAGTCCATGTGCTCACTGTCCACCTGGAGGACTACTTCCAGGTTGGCACACTCCGCAGCGTTATTCCACCCAAAAATTGGTACCGTTTTGAAACTCGGGTCGAAAAGAACACGGTCAAAACACTCGAACTTCTTGAAGAACACAACCTTAAAGCCACCTTTTTCTGCCTGGGCTGGATCGCGGACCAGCTTCCGGGACTGGTCCGTGCCGTATCTGAAAAAGGCCACGAGGTCGCCAGCAAGGGATATCTTCACCGCAGCCTGCGTGAGATGCAGCCGGGCGAATTCCGCTCGGATCTGATCCAGTCGCGTGAAGCGATCGAACGCATGTTTCCGTATCTATTCACCGGTCACATTGGCGCCGGATGACAAACATCCAG
>JAANMU010003480.1_pt1 | contig 10037 bp, 11 predicted proteins | sample 7279701 | NCBI WGS metagenome assembly JAANMU01 (sample SAMN14094539, study PRJNA606508) | bioreactor metagenome | isolation source: A lab-scale SPAN reactor treating ammonium-rich wastewater day 57 | place: Ireland: Galway | collected 2017-03-13 | reverse complement strand
AATCCAACTACAAACTCTTATAAGAGGTTAGTTCCGGGGTATGAAGCACCCGTTAATCTTGCTTACTCACAGAGAAACAGAAGTGCATCAATCAGAATTCCTATGTATTCAACATCTCCAAAATCAAAAAGAGTTGAGTTTAGATGTCCTGATGCATCCGGTAATCCTTATCTTGGATTTTCTGCAATGCTATTAGCTGGTTTGGATGGAATAATTAATCGTATTGATCCGGGTGAACCACTTGATAAAGATATTTATGACATGGATCCGGAAGAATTAAAAGATGTTCCGTCAACTCCGGGAAGTCTAGAAGCCGCATTAAAAGCTTTAGAAAATGATCACGAGTATTTGTTAAAGGGTGATGTGTTTACTGAAGATGTAATTGATGCGTGGATAAAATACAAAATAGATAAAGAAGTAAAACCAATGGCTCTTCAGCCGCATCCTTATGAGTTTAATTTGTATTATGATGTTTAGTTAATTCTCCGTTTGTCATTGCGAGTGTAACGAAGCAATCTGTTTTGCAATATGCAGATTGCTTCACTCGCAGACTCCTTCGCAATAATTTTCACTTTATCCACTCTTTCCAAACATCAGGCTGATAACCGATCGTTACAAATTTCTCACTCCTAACAACAGGCGTTTTGAGTAATAGCGAGTCGGACAACAATTCCTCTTCAATATCAAAAACCTTATACTGCATTCCACGATCTTTAAATCTCTTACTTTCCCTGTCAATTAGATCATCCAGAGGAATTACTCTTGTAATATTATCAAGCTCACCTTTAGCTAATCCTTTTTCAGTTAAATCACGAAAGTGAAAATGAATTCTTCTTTCTTTAAAAAAGCGCTCAGCTTTTTGAGTTTCTTTACATTTTTTAGTCCCGATTATCTGGATGTTCATTTAAATCCCTCAGAAATATTTAGAATAAATTATCAGCAAAGAATGTGATTACTGTTTTCTAATAAGCATCTTAATAATTAATTTGCAATAAATATATAATCAATTTGGTAATGATATGAAAAATAACAATGTGTTTCTCTTTTTCTTTGTTCTGATAATTTTCCTTTTTCAATTATCTTATCCGCAAACTTATTACGGGTTAAATCCTGATACTGTGAAGGCGCAGAAATTTGATATGGGAAAAATGTGGACTTTTGAAAATCCGCCTATTGATTACTTTGAAAAAGAATATGGATTTAAGCCATCAAAAGAGTTACTTGAGAAATTTCAGAAAAGTGCGTTAAAGTTTGGCGGCGGCTGTTCAGCTTCTTTCATCTCTGAAAATGGATTGATTATGACTAACCATCATTGTGTGCGCGATATATTGAAAAGTGTTCAGAAAGAGAATGAAAATATTTTAAGAGATGGATTTATTGCTGTCAGCTTAAATGATGAAAGAGCTGTACCCAAATTGAAAGTTGAACAATTACTAATTATTAAAGATGTTACAGATCAGGTTCAATCTTCAATGGATAAAGGTGAAACTGATGAGGAAAAAGTTGAATTGAGAGATAGTGAAATAAATAAAATTAAATCTCAGGCATCAGAGCAAAATCCAGAATTAACTTTTAAAGTGATCTCTTTATACAACGGCGGTAAATATTCTCTTTATGGCTACAAAGTTTACAATGATATAAGATTAGTATTTGTGCCTGAGTTATTTGTTGCGAAGCTTGGCGGCAATCCGGATAATTTTACTTTCCCACGCTATGGTCTGGATTGTGCATTCCTTCGTGCCTATGAAAATGGAAAACCAATAAAAACAGATTTTTATTTTAAATGGAATAGCGAGGATATTGTTGAAAATCAGCCCGTGTTCGTAATTGGAAATCCCGGCAGAACGAACAGAATTTATACTATGGCACAGATCGAATTTGCAAGAGATATTCAATATCCCATGCTGGTAAATATGCTTAAGGAAATGAATAGTGTTTATGAAAAAAAGGTTGATGAAGATAATGCACAGGATTTTAATTTAATCGCAAGACTTTACGGAATTGGAAATGCACTTAAAGTGTATGATGGAACTTATAAAGCTTTGCTTGATCCTTATTTAGTTGCAAGAAAGATGGATTTTGAAAAACACTTCAGAGAAGAAGTACAAGGCGATAAAAAATTAAACGAAAACTATGGAAGTATTTGGAGCGAAATAGAAAAATTGAGAAAAGAAATGGGAAAAAATTTTCGGAAAGTTTTTGCATACTCAATTGGCGGCTTTGTTTCACCACAATATTTAACTATGGCTAATAAACTTGTTCAGTATGCAAAAAATTTAAAAGATGATAAAATCACTCAGGAAGAATTCGATTCATTAAGTGCAAAATTATTTCCTCAAGACTTTGATAAAGAATTAGAAAATACATTAATGGTTATCAAGCTGAATATTGTTAAGAATAATCTGCCGGATAATGATAAAATGGTTTCGAAGTTGATCGGTGATAAATCAACAAAGCAGGCTGCTGATGAAATGATAAGAAATTCTGTATTCACCTCATCAGAAAAATTACTTAAACTTGTAAGAAAAGGTGCCGATGCAGTTTTAAATTCTGATGATCCTTTTATCTTTTTTATATTAAACACTCAGGATGAGCTAGCACAAATACTGGATGAAAATAAATCCCGCATAGATAAAGAAGAAATCCTTAATCAAATGCTTGGTGAAGCTTTATATAAAGTCTATGGCGATGCTATACCACCTGATGCAACAGGCACATTAAGATTGGCTGATGGGATTGTAAAAGGTTATAATTATAATGGTACTGAAGCGCCAATTAAGACTACTTTTTACGGCTCATTAGATCGTTATTATTCGTTTAATAAAAAGTTTCCGTTTAATTTACCGGCATATTGGGAAAATCTTCCGAAAGAATTTGATCCTTCAGCTTCGTTAAATTTTGTAAGCACAAATGATATTGTCGGCGGAAACTCAGGAAGCCCGGTTGTTAATGTTAAAGGCGAGATTGTCGGACTCGCATTTGATGGGAACATTGAAAGTTTACCGAGTAATTTTATATACACAACCGAAGCAAACCGAACTGTTAGTGTAAGCGCAGTGGGAATGATTGAAGCAATTCGTGATCTTTACAAAATAAATAGTTTAGCTAATGAGATCTTAAATGGAAAAATAAATCAAGAGGAAAAATGAAACTAAAAATCATAATCATAGTTGTTATTCTTATAAGTATATCCTTTGCACAAGAGCATCATCGTAAAGAAAGAAAAAAATATCAGGATATCGAGCTTAAAGAAATCGTGTTGCTTATATCATCAAATTTCGAAAAGCTTGAAAGAGAGTATTTAACAAAATTAAGTTATCGTGATTATAACCGTGCCAAATCTATTTTGATTGATAGTTATGATCTTCTTAATTCAATACCGTTAAAGGATGATCATTATGAAGAACTGCCTTTACCAATCTCTAATTCAGATTTTAACGGACTGATAGAAAGTGTAAAAAATGAAGGGTTTGATTCTGACAGACTCAATGTTATCTCCATTGCAGCTGATTATCATTATTTTTTAGTTGAGCAGGTTTTGCAATTAATGGATCTGTTTGTAATGTCTGACAGCAAACTGGAAGTTGTTAAGATGACTTATCCCAATGTAATAGATAAGAATAATAATTTTAGACTAATTAGTGCCTTTACGTTTTCATCTGATAAAGAAGAAGTAAAGAAAATTATTAGTTCATATCCTGGCAGATAATGTACTGGTTAATATTATTTATTGCCGGATTATTCGAGGTTGCCTGGGCTGTCGGATTGAAATATTCAGAAGGCTTTTCAAAACTTTGGCCCTCAGTGTTTACAATTGCAAGTATGATTATCTCAATGGGAATGCTTGCTTATTCTGTAAAACATCTTCCAGTTGGAACTGCCTATGCAGTTTGGACAGGAATTGGAGCTATCGGAACTGCAATACTCGGAATGATTCTGTTTAGCGAATCAAAAGAATTAATAAGAATATTTTTTATTTTTTTAATTGTTGTTGGTATTGTGGGATTGAAAGTGTTTTCTGATGATTTGAGTAATTAGCTCTTACTTAATCTGCGGATTAGTAATTATTCTGGTTTAATTATTCTTCCGGCTTTTGAAAGTTCATTAAACAATTGCTCAGTTAGAACAACATTCTCATCAATTATTATTCCCGCACTATTAAGACATCTGGCAAGCCAAGTATTACAAGTGTTAAAAAGATGATAGCTGTCTTTTGCTTTGTAAAAAACTATTTTGCCTTCAGCTTTATTGCTCAAAATGATCGGGGTATTATTTGTATCCAACAAAAACGAATTGTTTATAAATTCAAATATTTTGGAAATCTGTTCTTTTGTTATCTCAAGCTCAATAACAATTTCCGATAAATCAAAATATTGCTCTTTGGTAAGATTAAGTCCTTCAACCCGTAAAGCGGATGGTGTTGAATAAAATAAAGCCTTAATAGCCAAACCCAAATCAAATCCGGGGGATTGATAAAATTCTTCATCGCCCCAGCCAATATCTATTAAAGTATATTTTTTAAAATTATCATACTCTAAGAATTTAACAGAATTCAGGTCTTTTGTATCAAATACAATTGCAGTGTGCCAGTTCTGTTTAATAAAGTAGATTGTGTGTTTCTGATTGGAATTTAACTTACTATCTTTAACAAAAAATTGAGATGAGAGATTCAAAAAGAGGAAAATGAGAAAAATATTTATTAAGTTATAAGTGTTCATCGCTCGTTATTTGTTTTCTAATAAAAGAGGAGACCGTTTTGAACTTAAAAATCTACCCGATAATAATAATATTTTTTCTGATATCATTCATTCCATTTAGTTCTTTTTTCTTAATTGCTCAGCAGGAAAGCAGCAAATATACAATTGTAATTCATGGCGGTGCAGGATATTTTTCTAAAGACACACCTGAAGAACTTAAACAACTATATATTAATTCTTTGACCGAAGCATTAAACATCGGAAAGAATATTCTTTCAACTGGAGGAACCAGTTTAGATGCTGTTGAAAAAGTTATCAATTATTTGGAAGATAATATTTTATTTAATGCTGGCAGGGGTGCTGTATTTACATCCGAAGGGAAGCATGAACTCGATGCTTCAATTATGCAGGGTAAAGATCTTACCAGCGGAGCAGTTGCCGGTGTAACGATTATTAAAAATCCAATTTCGCTTGCCAGATTAGTAATGGAAAAAACCGAACACATTTTGTTTGCTGGCAGAGGTGCTGATGAGCTTGGTATTCAGTTTGGAGTTGATATAGTTCCTAATTCATATTTCCATGATTCTACAAATTACTTTAAATGGTTAAAATCAAATTTACCAAAGCAGCAGGGAGAAACAGTTGGATGCGTTGCTCTTGATAAATATGGTAATATTACTGCAGGTACATCAACTGGTGGAAGACAAAACAAAATGCCGGGAAGAGTTGGGGATTCACCGCTTATTAATGCAGGTACTTATGCAAACAATAAAACTTGCGGAGTATCAGCAACTGGAATTGGAGAACTGTTTATAAAAAATACTGTTGCCTTTAATATTTCTGCGTTGATGGAGTATAAAGGATACACATTAAAACAAGCTTGCGATGAATTAATTTATAAGCGGTTGCCTGAAAACAGCGGAGGAATTATTGCCGTTGATAGCGAAGGAAATTTCGAAATGCCGTTTAACACTTTTAGTATGATGAGAGCGGTGGCAAATGATAAAGGAGTATTTAAGGTAGAAATCTGGAAGTAATCTTTAACTATTTCTATTGGAGGATTTATGCGACCCGTAAAAGGTGATTATGCAGAATATTATCAGCCTTATATTGACTTAATAAAAGGGGATGATATTTTTAGAGTGCTTGTTGAACAAAATCTGGAATCACAAAATATTCTTAACTCGTTTCCTGAAAGCAAAGGTAATTTTAGCTATGCCGAAGGGAAGTGGACTGTGAAGGAGGTTATCGGACATTTAATGGATGTTGAAAGAGTATTTGCATACCGCACCTTATGCGTTGCACGCGGAGAAACTAAACCGCTTCCTTCTATGGAGCAGGATGATTACGTAAAAAACGGTAACTTTAATAACAGACAATTGTTTGATTTAATTTATGAGTATAGATTGGTCAGAGAATCCAATATACTGTTATTCGGCAGTTTTGATAAGTCGGTTTTACAAAACAAAGGCAATGTTAACGGAAATGTTACAACTGTTCTTGCCTTGATTTTTATGATTGCAGGACACGAAAAGCACCATCTTAATATTTTAATGGAAAGATATATGTAAATCAGATAGCAGGATATATCATGCTAAGTATTTTCTGAGTTGCACCTATATTGGTTTTTACATATTCAGATGAAATTTGTCCGGTCTCTTTTCTAAGTTTCTCTTCTGAAAATAATTTTCTGAGATTTTTATAAGCAGTTCTTTTATCTTTTATAATTATTCCTCCGCCAATCTCAACAAGCCTGATTGCTTCCTGAGAGTTCTCAATCTTCGGCCCGAACAAAACCGGAGTCCCATATACTGCAGCTTCAAGTACATTATGAATATTTTGCTTAAAGCTTCCGCCAACAAAAGCAACATCAGCATAAGTGTATAATGTAAGCAATATGCCGATTGAATCAATCAGAATAACTTTTTCATCAGAATAATTGTTAAGATGTGAAAAGCGGATAGTCTTTAGCTTACCAGAAAATTCATTTTCAATTTTTTCAAGATGGATTACTGTAGGCTCATGCGGTGCAACTATCATTATCACTTTATCATCAAAATTTGCAAGTTTAATAAATGCCGGAAAAATCACTTCTTCATCCTGCTCCCAGGTACTTCCGGCAACAAATACTTTTTTATTCTTAATAATATTATCTGAGATTAATTTTTTTTCTTTTGCTAATAAACTTCGTTTATAAACCCTGTCAAATCGTGTATCACCTGCTATAACGATTTTGTTTTCTGATATTCCGAATTTTCTGAATTCTCCGGCATCTTTTGAAGAAACGGTTAAAATCTTATCAAGATAGTTGTAAAGAATTTTATGAAATGATTTTATTACCGGAAAGCTTCGCGGAGAGTTTCCGCGCAATGTAGCATCAACCAAATAAGCAGGGATATTCTTTTTGTTGAGTGTCTCTATAATATTTGGCCATAAATCATATCTCATAAAAATTGCTAATGCAGGATTTGTAATTGAGATAAACTTTTTTGCATTTTGTCTTGTATCGAAAGGAATATAGGAGATAAGATCAGCATGCGGATATTTATTTGAATTAATATATCCTGATGGAGAAAAAAAGGTAATTAAAACATTAACATCTTTGTCTTTTTTCAACTGTTCAATAATTGGTTTTGCCTGTTCAAACTCTCCTAATGAAGATGAATGAAACCAGACAAGCTTTTTATTTTTATCAATAGCAGACGCATTAAGAATTAATTCTTCATAAACTCTTTTTCGTCCGATTATACCGATTCGTATTTTTTTGTTAAAGATTCCCGCAAGTCTTAAAGCCGCATAAAGTACAGGTAAAAGCAGAAAGTTGTAAAATATGTAAAAAACTATTTTCATTGATTTCTTAAAAACTCAACTGCAGTTCTGAATACCAGATCCGGTTTAATCTCGATCATACATTTAAAATGTTTTTTTGGACAATAGTCTTTTCCTATATGAGAACACGGGCGGCAATTTAAAGATTTGTTTTCTAAAATTATATTATTACAGTGATAAGGTGTAAAACCAAATTCCTTAACCGATGATCCGAAAATTGTGATAACCTTTGCTTTTGTTGATGTAGCAGCATGCATTAAACCGGAATCGTTACACACCACCAGCGAACACAAATTCATATTTGCAGCGGTTTGAAGCAGATCATCATCATTTGATAAATCAATTGAACCCGGAATTGCTTTACTAATTTCTCTGCATATAACCCGGTCAGTTTTCCCCCCCATCAAGAATACCTGAAAATTATTTTCCGCAAATTTATTACCAAGTTCAATATAATATTCAGGAATCCAGCGTTTGGTAAAGTGACGAGCACCAGGACAAATACCAATATTTATCTTTGTATTATCTATTCTGCTATCTGGTTGTTTATCCGTAACTAACTCCAGACCTCTTTTATCAAGAATTAAATCCGGAATCACAGAAGCATATCTTATTGGAATTTGCTTAGAGTCTTTTAGTCTGTTGATCTTAAACTGCACTAACAAGAATTTATCAAAATTCTTTTTATTAAATCTTAAGACTTTACCTGATAACTGATTAGTGATTTTCTTTGTTCTAAGATTATTCTGAAGGTCAATAACAACATCATACTTATTTTGTATCAGTTCATCCAATAACAAATTATTCTTTTCATCTATCCGGTTGAACAAATAAAATTTGTTTAAGTGAGGATTTAGTTTTACTGCATCTGCATATTCGGCACGTAACAAGAAATCAATATTCATAAGAGGATACAGGTTTTTAATTGCTCTTAATAATGGAGTTGTTAAAAGGATATCACCAAGAGAGCTAAGTCTGATGATTAATATTTTTTGGTATTTAGATAATTCTGCCGTTGTCAAATGATTAACAAAAATTGTTCACGTAAATTTATCATTTCACATAGATATATCCATAAATCAATTTGAACTTTTTGAATATGTGCCTAACTTTGCAGCACAGAAAATTAAGGATTTTATATGACGACTTTACCTCCGCCCAAAGTAAAGAAATTTCCCGAAGACTCGGTTGAATCGAAAGTTTATGCACTTGTAGAAAGCTTTGAGAAATATATTGAGATTCCAAATGACAGAAACAGGCTGGCTTACTGTCTCTACAAATATCTTAATAATGAGGGCGACGAACCGAAGATAACTTTAAAGAATGCAAAGATAAATTTTTCAGGTATATCGTTCGAAGAACTTGCAAAAAAGCTTGATGAAGGGTTAGCAAAGATAAAATAAATCTTAAGAGGCTGTTTCTTCTATTCTGCATATATCAACTGATTTTTGAAACAGCCTCATTTTAAAAAACTACTTGACCTCTATCATTTCATATTCTCTTAAAAACTTTTCTACAAGCATTACATCTTCTTCACTGCCGATAAAAATTGGTGTGCGCTGATGTAATGACTTTGGCTGTACTTCAAGTATTCTCCGTTTTCCATCAGATGCTCTGCCACCAGCTTGCTCAACAAGAAATGCCATCGGATTGCATTCATACATTAATCTTAATTTACCGTTTGGGTTTCGTGAGTCAGCAGGGTACATAAAAATACCGCCATATAGAAGGTTACGATGAATATCAGCAACCATAGAACCAATGTAGCGTGCTGAATAAGGTCTGCTGGTTGCTTTATCTTCATCTTGCAGCCATTTAATATATTTTTTTAGTCCCTGATGCCAGTACAGATAATTACCTTCGTTGATGCTGTATATTTTGGATTTCTTGGGAGTTTTAATGTTTGGATGTGATAAAATAAACTCACCGAATGAAGGATCAAGAGTAAACCCATGAACACCATTGCCTGCAGTATATACGAATAAAGTACTCGATCCGTAAATTATATAACCTGCTGCAAGCTGATGGAGACCTTGCTGTAAACAATCTTCCATTGTGCCGGGCTCATTTCCGGGGGATACTCTTCTATAGATAGAAAAGATTGTACCTATGCTAACGTTAGCATCAATATTAGAAGAACCATCAAGCGGATCAAATAGTAAAACATATTTACCAATATGAAACTCTTGTGGAATATGAATAATATCTTCTTCTTCTTCGCTAGCCATTACACAAAGATGTCCGCCGTGGTCCATAGCTTTAATCATCATTTCGTGAGCATAAATATCAAGCTTCTTAACTTTTTCACCATGTACATTTTCATCACCTGTAAATCCGAGTATATCAACCAAACCCGCTTTATTTACTTCAAGTGAGATAACTTTTGCAGCTAATGAAAGATCGTGAAGGAGATCAGAAAGTTCACCTGTTGCTTCAGGATATTTTCTTTCTTCTTCATAAATATGACGAGCAAGAGTGTTGAATTTCATTCGTTTCATTATTCTCTCCCTT
>JAANMU010003477.1_pt1 | contig 10046 bp, 2 predicted proteins | sample 7279701 | NCBI WGS metagenome assembly JAANMU01 (sample SAMN14094539, study PRJNA606508) | bioreactor metagenome | isolation source: A lab-scale SPAN reactor treating ammonium-rich wastewater day 57 | place: Ireland: Galway | collected 2017-03-13 | reverse complement strand
CAGCCCAAGGGCGCGATGATCCCGCACCGCGGCGTGGTCAACCACATCTTCTGGCTCATCGAGCGGCTCGGCCTGAGCGCCGCCGACCGGCTGCTGCAGAAGACCTCGATCAGTTTCGACGCTTCCGTGTGGGAGTTCTTCGCCCCGCTGGCGGTGGGCGCGCCCGTGGTGCTCGCACGCCCCGGCGGCGAGAAGGATCCCGAGTACCTGGCGCAGGCCATCGCCGCGCACGGCGTCACCCTGCTGCAGATGGTGCCCTCGGCGCTGCGCGCACTGCTGCTCGAGCCGGCGCTGGAGTCGTGTGCCAGCCTGCGCTACGTCGTGAGCGGCGGCGAGCCGCTGGACTGGGAGCTCGCCCGCGAGTTCGCCCGCCGCCTGCCCGCAGCGCGCCTGGGCAACTACTACGGCCCCTCCGAGGCCAGCGACGACGCCACCAGCATCGACCTGGCCGAGCTCGCCGAGGCGCCCGGCCCGGTGCCCATTGGTCGCCCGATCGCCAACGCCCGCGTCTACGTGCTCGATGCGCAGATGCAGCCCGTGCCCGTGGGCGTGGCCGGCGAACTCTACGTCGGCGGCGCCGGCGTCGGGCGCGGCTACCTGAACCGCCCCGAGCTCACCGCCGAGCGCTTCGTGCCCAGCCCCTTCGTCGCCGGCGATCGCCTGTACCGCACGGGCGATCTCGTGCGCTGGCGCCCCGACGGCATCGTCGCCTTCGTCGGGCGCACCGACCACCAGGTCAAGATCCGCGGCTTTCGCATCGAGCCCGGAGAAATCGAGGCCGCTCTGAACACCTGCGACGGCGTGCGCCTGAGCGTCGTGCTCGCTCGCGAGGACCGCCCCGGCGAGCGCCGCCTGGTCGCCTACGTCGAGGGCGAACACCTCGATCCGGCCGCCCTGAAGGCCGCCCTCAGGGCGCACCTGCCCGAGTACATGGTCCCCGCCTTCGTCGTGGCCATGCCCGCGCTGCCGCGCCTGCCCAACGACAAGCTCGACCGCAAGTCGCTGCCCGCGCCCCTGGACGACGCCCTCGCCTCCGACTCCTTCGTCGCACCGCGCTCGCCGCTCGAGGAGACCCTCGCCGCCATCTGGGCCGAGGTCCTCGGGCGCCAGCGCGTGGGCGTGCACGACGACTTCTTCGAACTCGGCGGCCACTCCCTCTCGGCCACCCAGGTCATGGCCCGCGCTCGCCGCGTGCTCGGCATCGAGCTGCCACTGCGCGCGCTCTTCGAAGCGCCCACCATCGCCTGGCTGGCCGCTCACGTCGAGTCGCTCGACCACGCCCGACGCGCCGGCTCCGTCGACGACGCCGAGCCCGCCCCCGCCCTCGTCCTCACCGGCGCCCTCTCCGGACCCCTCAGCCCCGCACAGGAAGCCCTGTGGATCGTCGAACGCATCGACGCCGACAGCGGCAGCCGGTACAACGTGCCCCAAGCGGTGCGCCTGCGCGGCCCGCTGCAGGTTGCGGCGCTGCAGGCTGCGCTACGCGCACTGGTGCGCCGACACGCTGCACTGCGCACGGCGTTTCGCGAGACCGGCGGCGTGCCGATGCAGTTCGTGCTCGACGACGACGAGCCCGACTTCGAGGTCGTCGACATCGGGGCGAGCAGCGCCGCCGCTGCGGGGCTGTATCCCGCCACGCCACGCCTGCAGCTCGCCGCGCACGAACCGTTCGACCTCGCCGCCGGCCGCCCGCTGCGCGCGAGACTGCTGCGCAGTTCGCCGACCGACCACGTGCTGCTGCTGGTCGCGCATCACATCGTCTCGGACGGCCTGTCCACGGCGATCCTCCAACGGGAACTCGGAATCCTTTACGAGGCTGCGCTCTCCGGCGCAGCGCTCGACGCGGTGTTGCCCCCGCTGCCGGTGAGCTTCCTCGACTACGCGCTCTGGAGGCGAGCGAACGCCAGCGGCCCACGCTTCGAGCAACAGCTGCAGTACTGGATCTCGCACCTGGCGGGAGCACCGGACAACGACCTGCCGTTCGACCGGCCGCGTCCGGCGATTCCCAGACTCGGCGCGGGTGGGCACTCGGTCGTGATCCTCCCGGACACGACCCGTGCCCTCGCGTCGCTGGCACAACGCAACGGCGCCACACTCTACATGGTGCTGATGTCGGCGCTGCGCATCCTGCTGGCGCGCTACGGCGCGGGCGACGACGTCGTCATCGGCACGCCGAACGGCGGGCGCGACCGCGCTGAGCTCGATGGGCTGATCGGCTACTTCGTCGACATGCAGCCGATGCGCTCGAGCATCGCGGGCGATCCGACGTTCGCAGAACTGCTCGCGCGCGTGCGCCGCGACACGCTCGATGCCTGGACCCATCGCAACGTGTCCTTCGAGCGCATCGTCGCCGCGGTGAACCCGCCGCGCGAGCCGGGACGCAATCCGCTCTTCCAGGTCACCTTCGCGATGAACGCCGGCGACGAGACTCCGCTCGCACTATCCGGATTGCAGGCCGAGCGCGTGCCGGTCGCCTCGGGGCGCGCCAAGTTCGACCTGTCGCTGTCGGCAACCCTGGCCGGCGATCGCCTTGCGCTGCACTTCGCCTACGACAGCGACCTGTTCGACCAGGCCACGGTCGAACGCCTGGGGGTGCACCTGGGCAACCTGCTCGACGCGATCGTCGCCGAGCCGCAGGCCCGGCTGTCGCGAATCCCGATGCTCGACGCGGCGGAGCGCGAGCGCCTCGTCACGGGGTGCAATGACACTGCTCGCGCCTATCCCGAACACGCGAGCCTGCCGCAGCTCTTCGAGGAGCAGGCGGCGCGCGCGCCGCAGGCCGTGGCGATCGTCTGCGGCGACGAACGCCTCGACTACGCGACGCTGAACCGTCGCGCCAACCAGCTCGCGCACCGGCTTCGCCGGCTCGGCGTCGGGCCAGACGCGCCGGTGGGCATGCTGCTGCGGCGCGGCCCCGGCATGATCGTGGCGATGCTCGGCATCGTGAAGGCCGGCGGCGCCTACGTGCCCGTCGACGTCGACTACCCTGCCGAGCGCGTCGCCTTCATGCTGTCCGACTCGGGCGCCGCGGTCACGATCGTCGAGAAGGCGCTGGCACCGCGCCTGGCCGGAATCGGCTCGCGGTTGCTGTGCCTCGACGACGATGATTCGCTGCAGGACGAGCCGGTCGACAACCCCGTCCCGCTGGTCCGGCCCGAGCACCTCGCCTATCTCATCTACACCTCGGGCTCGACCGGCAAGCCGAAAGGCGTGATGATTCCGCACCGCGCGGTCGTGCGCCTGGTGCGCAACACCGACTACGTGAGCCTCGCGCCCGGCGATTGCATCGCGCAGGCCTCGAACGCCTCGTTCGACGCCGCCACTTTCGAGATCTGGGGCGCGCTGCTCAACGGTGCCCGGGTGACTGTCGTCTCCACCGAAACCCTGCTTTCCGCCACCGCCCTCGAGCGCCAGATCGCGCGCGACCGGATCACCACGATGTTCGTGACCACGGCGCTGTTCAACGAGCACGCAGCTCGCGCACCCGGCGTCTTCCAGGGTCTGCGAGAACTGCTGTTCGGCGGCGAGGCGGTGGACCCGGAAGCGGTCGCCCGCGTGCTGCGCAGCCGTCCCCCGCAGCGCCTGCTGCACGTCTACGGCCCCACCGAAACCACGACCTTCGCGACCTGGCACGAGGTGCCGCGCGATTGCGCGCGGGACAGGGTTCCGGATGCCGTTCCCATCGGCCGACCGATCGCCAACACCCGCTGCCACGTGCTCGACGAAGCGATGCAGCCGGTGCCCGTCGGAGCACCCGGCGAGCTCTACATCGGCGGCCCGGGTCTCGCGCGCGGCTACCTGAACCGCCCGGAACTCACCGCCGAGCGCTTCGTGCCCGACCCGTTCGCGGCCGGGCAGCGCCTGTACCGCAGCGGCGACCGCGTGCGCCGCCTGCCCGACGGCAACATCGTGTTCCTGGGCCGCAACGACGAGCAGGTGAAACTGCGCGGATTCCGCATCGAACTCGGAGAGGTGCGCGCCGCGCTCGCGGCGCTGCCCGGCATCGCGCAGTCGGCCGTGCTCGTGCGCGAAGACCGCCCCGGCGAGCACCGGTTGGTCGCGTACCTCGTCGAATCCACCGGCGCGCCGACGCTGTCGGTCGCGCAGTTGCGCGCTGCGCTGGCCGAGCGCCTGCCCTCGTTCATGATCCCTTCGGCCTTCGTCCGCCTCGACGCCCTGCCCCTCACCGCCAACGGCAAGCTCGACCGCCGGGCGCTGCCGGCACCCGAGGCGGACACGCAGGCCGGCGACGGCGAGCAGGGCGACGCCGTGGAACGCGAACTCCGCGAGATCTGGGAGTCGGTGCTGAACGTCCGCGGCATCGCGCTGGACGCCGACTTCTTCGAGCTGGGCGGACACTCGATGCTCGCCGTGCGCGTGCTCGCCGAGGTCGATCGTCGCATGGGCCGGCAGCTGCGCACCGCGTCGTTCTTCGAGGCGCCGACGATCCGCCGCTTCGCGGCCCTGCTGCGCGAGGAGCCGGCGGCGTCCGCACCCTCGTCCTGTGTCGTCACCGTCCAGCGCGGCGACGGAACGCGGCCGCTGTTCTTCGTGTCCGGGTGGGGTGGCCAGCTGATCATCCTGAACGATCTCGCCAGGTCGTTCGGACCGCACCAGACACTGCACGTGCTCGACACCGGTCTCTTCGGCCCCGACGAGGCCGGCTTGACCCTCGAAGCGATCGCCACCCGAATGGTCGAGGACCTGCGCCGGGTCCAGCCGAGCGGCCCCTACCGGCTCGCCGGCTATTCGATGGGCGGCAAGATCGTCCACGAGATCGCCCAGCAGCTGCACCGCAGCGGCGAACGGGTCGCAATGCTGGCAATCCTCGACACCAGCGTCTCCGGCAGGACGGAACGCCGATCGGCACCCGTGCGCGTGCTGCTGCACCTGCGCGAGGCGCTGCGCATGCGACCGGCGCGGATGCTCGAATACCTCGCCGGGCGCGCGCGCTGGATGCTCAGGCACATGCTGCCACGCGAGCGCGCGCTATTCGAGGGTGATGCGGTCGACGACACCGCCGTGACGCGCGCCATGGAGCGATCGGCCCGCGCCGTGCTCTCCGCCTGGAGCGACTACCAGCCACGCCACTACCCGGGGCGGGTACTGCTCATCCGCGCCGAGAAACAGGCGCCGCTCGTGGGCGTGGTGCCGGATTCCGACCCAACGCTCGGCTGGGGCGACCTGAGCGGCGACGGCGTCGAGCTGCGGTCGATGCACTGTCTTCACAACCGCATGCTGCACGCTCCGCACGTCGCCGACCTTGCCTGCATCCTCGCGGACGCGATCGCGCGCAGCGACGCATCCGGCACCGCGCCGCCGCGCACCTTGCCGCTCGAGCTCGATCGTGCCGTCGTGCAGGCTTCACGACACCCCCACGCCGCCGGAACACACTGATGACGATCGCCGTTCTCCCGCAGGACATCGCTGCCCTGCTCGACGCCCAGGCCCGGCTGCGCCCCGACGCCCCCGCGATCCTCGCGCCGAACGAGCAGCCTCTGTCCTACGCCGGGCTGACCCGATGGATCGCCAAGGCCCGGCTCGACCTCAGGCGCGCCGGCGTGACTCAGGCCAGCCGCGTCGCCCTGCTGATGCCGCCCGGTCGCGAAGCCGCGCTCGCCTCGCTGGCCACGATGTGCTGCGCGACCTGCGTGCCCGTGAACCCCGAGGCCGGCACGGACGAGATCTCGGCATGGCTGAGGGACACAGGCGCCACGTTCATCGTCACGCCAGACGACATACGCCCTCCGCCCGCAGCCGACGGACTCGCGCACATCGTCTACCGTCGTGCGCCGGATGCCTTGACGGGGACCCTGCAAGCCGTCGGCACAACGCGACCGGAAGCCAGCGGTACGTTCAACGGCGCAAGCGCGATCGCCCTGATGCTGCTGACTTCGGGCACGACCGCGCGGCCCAAGGTCGTGCCACTGAGCCACCGCAACGTGGTCGCGTCGGCGCATGCCAACGCCTCGTGCTTCGGGCTTGGACCAGATGACCGCTGCATCAACGTGCTGTCGCTGCTCCATGTCGGCGGACTGGTGCACGGGCTGCTGGCCGCCCTGGCGAGCGGCGGCAGCGTGGTGTGCCCCCACGGGTTCGACGCCGGCCGGTTTTTCGACTTGGTGGCCGAGTTCCAGCCGACCTGGTACACGGGAACGCCGACCATCCACCTGGCCTTGCTGCCCTTCCTCGGCGACTATCGGCGCCTCGCACCCGGGCATCGCTTCCGTTTCCTGCGCAGTGCGACCTCGCCGATTTCGCCCGCGTTGATCGAACGGCTCGAGCGGGAGTTCGGTGCGCCGCTGATCGAAGGTTACGGGATGACCGAAGCAGGCCGGATTACCTGTAATCCGTTGCCGCCGAGTCGACGCAAACCGGGATCGGTCGGCAAGCCGGTCTCGCTCGAGGTGAAGGTCGTCGATCCCGATGGCGAAGACTGCGCGCCCGGTCAGGCCGGCGAGATCCTGATCCGCGGCGCATCCGTCACGTCGGGCTACCTCGATGACCCTGCCGCCAACGCCGCTGCATTTCGCGGTGGGTGGTTCCGCACCGGGGACCTCGGCCATTTCGACGGTGACGGCTACCTTTTCCTGAGCGGCCGCATCAAGGAACTGGTCAACCGCGGCGGCGAGAAGATTGCTCCACGCGAAATCGACGAGGTGTTGCTGGCGCTGCCGGGCGTACGCGACGCCGCCGCATTCGGCGTCCCCCACGCAAGCCTCGGGGAGGACCTGTGGGCCGCGGTCGTTGCCGAGCCCGGCGCGAACCTCGACACTGACGCACTGCGACGTCTCTTGCTCGGTCACCTGGCGCGACACAAGGTGCCGTCCACGATCATCGCCGTCGAGCAGATCCCTCGCAGCCGCAACGGCAAGGTGCAACGCGCCAGGTTGGCGACTCACGTCGCGGAGCGGTCATCGGCAAGCTCCGGCGCACCGCACACCGCCGCAGAGGCGGCAGTCGCGAGCGTCTTCGAAGCGGTGCTCGGACTCGCCCACGTCGCCGTCGACGACAACTTCTTCCTGCTCGGGGGCGACTCGCTCAGTGCAGCGAGGGCCGTCGTTCGGTTGACGACAGAGCTCGGGCTCACGACTCGGCCCGAGGTGCGTCTGGTCTTCGAGTTCCCGACGGTATCGGCGCTGGCGGCGGAACTGAGCCGGGTGCGCCGGGAGCCGCAACCCGACGCGGAACTGCTCGCGCGAATCGCCGAGTTGTCGGACGAGGAAGTCGAGAGGATGCTCGCCGACGAAACACTCGCCATACCCCCCGGATGGCGAGGCTGACGCTCGATCTGCGACGCAACCTCACTCCAACCGCGGTGGAATTCGACATGCCGACCCTCGCGATACTGCTCGAAAACCGCGCCATCGCGTCGCCGCACGCGGCGGCGCCGCTGGCACCGGTGCAATGCCCGTGCGCCGGCTGCGAGCGCAGCCCCGAAGTCAATGCGAAGGTGCAGCTTCGCCGGAAGTCGAGGCGAGACAGGCCGGGTGACTCCCTGACATGACCGATACGAATCCGCACGACTGGCCCGATACGGTCGACGAGCCGCGCGAACTGCGGCCGCGAGATGCCGCAGAGCTCGCCATCGCCACGAGCGCCACCGCCCCGGAGCAGGAGGCGGCGCCCGCCGACGGCGCAACGCCACTTTCCTGGTCGCAGCAGGCCCTGTGGTTGCTCGACCGCATCACCGGACCGGGCGGCACCTGCAACGTCGCAATGAGCGCCCGCCTCACGGGCCCGCTGCGGATCGACGCGCTCGAGCGCAGCCTGCAGGCCCTCGTCGAGCGGCACGATTCCCTTCGCACCGCGTTCGAGGACCACGAAGGGCAACCCCTCCAGCGCGTGATCCGGGACGCGCGGATCGCCCTGCCCGTCGAGCGACTCGATGCCTTGCCCGCCGCACAACGCGAGGATGCGCTTCTACAGGGCCTGCTGCGACAGGCCTGCGTTCCGTTCGACCTCGCGTGCGCCCCGCTGGTGCGCACGCGGCTCTATCGCCTGGCGGACGCGGAGCACGTGCTGCTGGTGGTCCTTCACCACATCGTCGCCGACCGCTGGTCGTGCGCGGTGATTGCGCGCGACCTCGGCGCGCTGTACTCGGCGCAACTGAACGGCACCGACCCGGCGCTGCCGGCGCTGCCGTGCCGGTTCCCCGACGTCGCACGTCGCCAGCGCGGGACGGCCGATGGCGCCGGGCTGTCGCCCTCGCTGGAGTACTGGCGGCAGCAACTCGCGGGCATCGCAACGCTCGAGTTGCCGCACGACCGCCGACGCCCCGGCCGACCCAGCCATCGCGGAGATGTTATCGGCTTCAGGCTCGAGCGCGGCCAGGTCGATCGACTGAAGTCGCTTGCGCACGATTCGGGCGCCACCCTGTACATGACGCTGCTCGCCGCCTTCGACGTGCTGCTCATGCGTTACAGCGGACAGAGCGACGTCGCGGTGGGCACCCAGGTCGCCGGACGCCATGGCGCAGGCGCCGAGGAGCTGGTCGGCCACTTCGTCAACACGGTGGTGATGCGCACCGACCTCGGGGGAGATCCGGGCTTCGACGTACTGCTCGCGCGCATTCGCGAGACCTGCCTGGGCGCGTATGCGCACCAGGACGCACCGTTCGAAATGGTGGTCCGGCAAGCGGCACCCGCGCGCAGGCTCGGCCGCAATCCGCTGTTCCAGGTGTCGTTCGCACTCGAGAACGTGCCGCATCACACGTTGGCGATCGGCACGGTGCCGGCACGCCTGGAGACGGTGCACACCGGGACGTCGAAGTTCGACCTGTCGCTGACGTTCGTCGAAACGGAAGGTGCACTTCACGGTACGCTCGAGTACAGCACCGACCTGTTCGATCGCGCGACGATCGAGCGCATGGCCGGGCACTTGTGCAACCTGATCGAGGCGATCGTGGAGAACCCGCAGGCGCGGCTCTCGGCGCTGCCCCTGATGGGCGAGCGGGAAACGCGACAGGTGCTGGTCGACTGGAACGACACCGCGCGCGAGTTCCCCGCGCAGCGCACGCTGCCCGAGCTGTTCGAAGCGCAGGCGGCGCGCGCGCCGAACGCCACCGCGGTGGTCTTCGGGCACCAGCCCTGCCTCGACTATGCCACGCTGAACCGCCGCGCGAACCAGCTCGCGCACCGGCTTCGCCGGCTCGGCGTCGGCCCCGACGTCCCGGTCGCGCTGTACCTGCAGCGCAGCCCCGCGATGATCGTCGCGATGCTCGGCATCCTGAAGGCGGGCGGCGCCTACGTGCCGATCGACGTCGACTACCCGCACGAGCGCGTCGCCTTCATGCTCGCCGATTCGGCCGCGCGCGTGACGCTCACCGAGAGGGCGCTGGCGCCGCGACTGGCCGACGCGGGCACGCAGCTGCTGTGCATCGACGACGATCCTTCGCTCGACACCGAGCCGTTCGGCAATCCCGATCCCCTGGCGCGGCCCGAGCACCTCGCCTACGTCATGTACACGTCGGGATCCACCGGCAAACCCAAGGGCGTGATGATCCCGCACCGGGCGGTCGCGCGGCTCGTCTGCAATACCGACTACGTGCGCATCGGCCCGCCGGATTGCGTCAGCCAGGCCTCGAATGCGTCGTTCGACGCGGCAACCTTCGAGATCTGGGGCGCGCTGCTCAACGGCGCGCGGCTGGCGATCGTCGCCACGGACACGCTGCTGTCGCCCGGCGCGCTGAAGCGCCAGATCGAGCGCGATCGCATCGACACGATGTGGATCACCGCGGCCCTGTTCGACGAGCACGTGGCCGCCGCGCCGGACACCTTCGCGGGCGTGCGCGACCTGCTCTTCGGTGGCGAGGCCGCGAATCCCGAGTCGGTGGTGCGCGTGCTGCGCGCGGATCGCCCGGCCCGCCTGGTCAACGGCTACGGCCCCACCGAGACCACCACGTTCGCCGCCTGCTACGAGGTGCCCGCATCGCTGGCCGACGGGGGCACGCCAGCGGCGATTCCGATCGGCCGCCCGATCGCCAACACCACCTGCTACGTGCTGGACGAGCGCATGCGCCCGGTGCCGATCGGCGTCGTCGGCAA
>JAANMU010003475.1_pt1 | contig 10047 bp, 9 predicted proteins | sample 7279701 | NCBI WGS metagenome assembly JAANMU01 (sample SAMN14094539, study PRJNA606508) | bioreactor metagenome | isolation source: A lab-scale SPAN reactor treating ammonium-rich wastewater day 57 | place: Ireland: Galway | collected 2017-03-13 | reverse complement strand
CGTAGAATACTCCGAGGTTGAATTGCGCCTGCGGTTCGCCGGCTTCCGCGGCCGAGTGATACCATTTCACCGCCTCGGCGTAGTTCTGCGGCACCCCCTGACCGGTTTCGTAAAGCATGCCGAGATTGAATTGCGCCGCGGGATCGCCCTGTTCGGCGGCCTCACGAAACCACTTGGCGGCTTCGCCATGTTCCTGCGGCACCCCCTGGCCGGCCAGAAAGCAGAAGCCCAGATAGCACTGGGCCACCGGATCATTCTGGTCAGCGGCGCGGCGAAACCACTTCACAGCCTCCTGATAGTCCTGTTTGGTGCCCTGGCCGGTCTGGTAGCAGGCGCCAAGGTACGATTGCGCCTGCGGGTCGCCCGCCACCGCGGCCTTGTGCATTTCTTCAAACGACTGCCATGTCCGGCGATTATTGCTCATGCGATTCGCTGGCGGTGAAATTCTGTGGACTCGGCCGCGCCTGCGCCGCCGCCCCGATGCAGAGAATAAGAACACTTGGCTGAAATTCAAGTTGCGTTTCCAGTCCTGCGGGGCGGTGTCCAAATCGGATAACCGCCAAATATCTGTGAAACCAAACGGCGACCCGATCCATGCAGCTGGCCGCTCTGCGCCAGCGCGTCGGGGAAATGGTTGTCCCCAACTGATCGGTTGCCAGAAAGTCCGGCGCGTGTGGCCTGCCGGTGATGGACAATGTCTTGAACCTGTACGCAGCCGCGCGCTGATTCAGCATGGACAGAGCAGCAGAAACATTGGCCGACAGAGGGAGAAGCCTTGCGGGGATCTCGCCGGAGTGCAGGGATTTGAGCGAGTTGCAGATAAACACAGCCTCCCTGGAGTCTCCCCATGGTAAACGCCACCGTGCTCTGAGGAATAACTTGCAGGCGTGAACTTGACTGGCACGCGGTTAGCTTTTTCTGCGGCAATGAAATCAGCCAATCCCACCCGAATTAACAAGCTTGTGGAACGCTACTACAAACCCGTGTTTAGGTTTGCCGCGCAGCTTTGCGGGAATCCCGGTCAGGCAATGGTTTTGACCCAACGCACGTTTCAGCGGGCGTTGCGCCAGAACCGCGGACGGCCGCTCCCCGCCAACACCCGCACCTGGCTCTTCACCCTGCTGTTCCAGGATTACGTTGAGAGTGTTTAAGGACGGGCAGATCGGCGCACGAATGGCCCGGCCTAGTCGCCGAATCATATCACCTCCAACGGACACGGCGGCAGGGCGTCTATAAAACTCTGCCCATATTTCTTGGCGAGGATCCGGTTGTCCAACACCACCACGATGCCGGTGTCGGCTCGCGTGCGAATCAAACGGCCCACTCCCTGGCGAAACTTCAAGATCGCCTCCGGCAGCGAGAACTCGCTGAACGAATTGCCGCCGCGCGCTTCAATCGCCTCGATGCGCGCCTCGATCAGCGGATGATCAGGAACGGCGAACGGCAGGCGCGTGATGATGACGTTGCTCAACGCCTCGCCCGGCACATCCACGCCCTGCCAGAAACTGTCCGTGCCGAACAACACCGAATCCACGTCGTCCTTGAACTTCTCCAACATCGTCGAGCGCGGCGTGCCCGTGCCCTGCACAAAGAGCGCAACGCCAAGCTGGTCGAAAAACGGTTGCATGCGCTCACCCAATTCCTGCATGAGTTTGTAGTTCGTGAACAACACAAACGCCTTGCCGTGCGTCTGCCGGACGAAATGCTCGATCCAGTGCTCGAGGGCGTCGGCGTAACCGCGCTCGCGGGGATCGGGCATCTTGCTCACCACAAACAGCTTCATCTGGCGCTCGTAATCGAACGGCGTGCCGACTTGAAGTTGGGTGGCGGATTCCGCGCCAACGCGGCGGGCAAAGTAGGCGAGCGCGTCTTTCCGTAGGACCGGCGTTGCACCGGCCTTCGACTTATTTGCCTCATCTTTTGGAAATGGAGTCGGGCGCGACGCCGGTCCTACGGTCGCCAGCGTGGCGCTGGTCATGATGACGCTCGTTTCGCTCCCGAACAGTCGCCGCCGCAAGAAATCCGCGACATCAATCGGCGCCGCGTTGAGTGCCAGACTCCGTTGAGCCTTGCCGGCACGCTCCACCCAGTACACATGATCCTGCGCCGCCTGGCTGAGGAATTCCGCAACTTCGATCTTCAGTTCCCCCAGGCGCCGGTTGCACTCGATCAGCTCCTGCCCCATATCCTTGTCATCGCTCAATTTGACCAGATCGCTCACGGCTTCCCGAAGTCGCTGGATGGGGAGGGTGAGGTTGTCTTTGACCAACTCGGCGCGGCGGATGCGTAATTCGGACCACGCACGCTGCTTTGGGCCCGATCCGCGGCTGCGATTCGCGGCAGACGCAACTCGGTCTTGCTCTTGATTCAACTCGTCACATGCCGCCTCGACTGCTTCAAAGAACCTGTCGGATTCCTCCAGCAATTGCGCCACCAGTTTTACGGCGCCGCCCTGGCGAAGCGTGGCGAGCAGGCCCTTTTCCGTGCGCGGATTCCACAAGCGGTTCAACGCGTAGCGCACCTGCCCGCTCGACACACTCAAACCAATGTGCCGCGACGCCACGCTCTCCATTGTGTGCGCCTCGTCGAAAATGACGAAGTCGTTCTTGAACAAGATGCCGCCCGCCGGCTCTTCCTGAAGGCCACCCAGCAACGTGAAAAACAGCGTATGGTTCAACACCAGCACGTCGGCGGAGAGAATCCGGTTGCGGGCGCGTTGAAAGAAACACACCTCGTGATCCTTGCTAAACTCCGACTGAAACCCGCAGAGCTTCGGAGAACACAATCCGCGCTCGGAGCAAACCTGCCCCCACACTTTGGGATCGGGTTCGATCTCAAAATCCGACAAGCTCCCATCCTTGGTTTCCTTGGACCACTCGTAGATGCGCTGCAATTCCTGCGCCTCGGACGACGTGAAGAGGTTGCCGCTTTGCTGCATGGCTTTTTGCAGCCGGCGCGTGCAGAGATAATTTGCGCGGCCCTTGAGCATGGTGAAGTTGAACCTCACCGGCTCCGGGAGCGCGCCCAAAACGCCCGCGAGCATCGGCAGGTCCTTCTCCGTGAGTTGTTCTTGCAGGTTGATCGTGTGGGTGGAAACCACCGCCTTCTTTTTGTGCGTTACGGCGAACAAGATCGCCGGCACCAGATACGCGAGCGACTTGCCGACGCCCGTGCCCGCTTCGACCGCAAGATGCTCCTGGTTTTGCAGCGCCTTCGCCACGGCTACGGCCATTTCCTGTTGCTGCGGACGGAACTCGAAGTTTTTCGCCCGCGACAGGATGCCCGTTGCTGAAAAGATCTCTTCCACCTGCGCGACCAAGTCCACGCCAGCAGGTTGGGGTTCGACGACGGAAATCACGACGGGAAATTCCTTCCTATAAGATCAACCCTGAAACACGACCTGCCTTTCATTTTGTTTTTCCATTGGTGGCCCCCTCTTGGTTTCGAGCAGAGAACAGAAGCAGAACAGAGAAAACCAAGCTTGCAAGGGCAAAACTCATGGTCGCTCTGCTGATGAACCGAAACCCGTTTTCAGCCACCAGAAACCAGTCTCCCGCCGTTCTTATGGTCCATGTTTCTTTTTGCGCCTGGTCAATCGTGGGAGCTTGCGCTGTTTCACCATCCTCCATTTGCTTGATTCCTGCCCGGATCGCCGCGAGTGGTTCTGGAGCCTGAACCATAATGAACAACAGGAAGCACACCTGGAGTGAGAGTCCAAGAATGATCAAACCTCTGGTTTTCATTTTGTCTCCCGCGGCCTGCGCACGACCACTTCAATCTCCGCCTTGTTCTTCGCAATCATGTTCGCCGGCAGGTGCCCGCGCCAGTTCGCGTTCGGGTAGATCACGGCGCCGCGACCAATGATACTGCCGGGATTCAGCACCGCGTTGCAGCCGATGTCGCAGCCGTCGCCCAGCAACGCGCCGAACTTGCGCAGACCGGTGTCGAAGGGCACGCCGTCCACTTCCACCGTGACATTGCCAGGAAATGCCTTGTAGTTCGACAACACCACGCCCGCGCCGAGATGAGCCTGGTGGCCGAGAATGGAATCACCCACATAATTAAAATGCGGCACCTGGCAGCCGTTGAACAACACCGCGTTCTTCAACTCACACGCGTTACCCACCAGACAACCATCCCCCACGATGACGTGCTCGCGGAGGTAGGCGTTATGTCGAATCTGGCAGTTCCTTCCGATAATGGCCGGTCCTTTGATCATCACTCCGTCCTCGACCATCGTCCCCTCGCCGATGAACACTTCCTTCCCAATGAACGCAACCCCTTCGCATCGGTTGTGGAGAGCCGGTCGGAGGTGGGCGGCGACGTATTCCTGGATCCGTTTGATGGCGTCCCAGGCGAATTCGACACCATCGAACAGCGCGGCGTGTTCCGTTTGCTTCAGGTCGAACAGATCAGCGGGTTTGAACATGGCGCAAAGTGTAGGACAGGCGTCGCGCCTGTCTCCATTTTTCTTTCTGTGAAGCGGGTGTGGCAGCGGCTAATCTGCTGCAGGTTTGAGACACCGGCGCGCCGCCTGTCGCACACATGAAAGAACAATACATCGCCGCAAAAGAACGCTGGGCACGCAAGCTGGTGGGCACACCGAAGCCCGCCGCGCGCTCCAGTGACCGCCTGCCGCCCGGGCAACGGCAGGTCCACAATTTTCCTGTGCTCGATCTGGGCATCCAGCCGGAGGTGCCGCTCGACCGATGGGAATTGAAGCTTCACGGGCAGGTGGAAAACCCGGTCACCCTGAACTGGGAACAGTTCCTGGCGCTGCCGCAATTCAAGGACGTGAGCGATTTCCACTGCGTCACCACCTGGAGCCAGTTTGACATGGAATTTGAAGGGGTGGCGTTCTTCACCCTGGCGGAACTCGTCAAACCCAGGCCGGAAGCAACGCATGTGTTCTTCAAGAGTTACGATGGTTACTCGACCAACAATCCACTCGAAGTCTGCCTGGATGACGATGTGATGGTCGCTCATTCGTGGAATGGGAAGCCTTTGGGCAAGGAGCACGGCGGGCCGGCGCGCGTGATTATTCCCAAGCGTTACGCGTGGAAAGGCGCGAAATTCATCCACGAGATTACGTTTCTGGATCGGGACATTCTGGGCTTCTGGGAAGTGCGCGGCTACTCGAACACGGCGGATCCCTGGGCGGAAGACCGGTTTGCGCGGCCGGACTCGCCACCACCCGGATTCCAGAGCGAAACCGCAATTTACTGACCCATGCCGCGCACGATTTATTTCGATTACAACGCCACCACGCCGCTCGACCCAACCGTGCGCGAAGCCATGTTGCCATTTCTCGGCGAAGTGTGGGGCAATCCCTCCAGCGTGCATCACGTTGGCCGCCAGGCCCGGGCGCTGTTGGATGAGGCTCGGGAGCGTTGCGCGGGTGTTTTCGGCTGCAAGCCGAGCGAGATTATTTTCACCAGTGGCGGTACCGAGTCCAACAACCTGGCCATTTTCGGCACGGCGCGACGCCTGAAAACCAAGGGTCGCCACTTGATTACCACAGCCATTGAGCATCATGCGGTGTTGCATTGTTGTGAGTATCTGGCCGGACACGAAGGCTTTGAACTAACGATCCTACCCGTGAGCCGCGAGGGTTTTATTTCCCCACAGAAGCTTGACAAAGCTATTCGCGCGGACACGACCTTGGTTTCTATCATGGCAGCCAATAATGAAATTGGAACGATTCAACCGGTTGCCGAGTTGGGAGCGTTGTGCCGGGAGCGCGGTGTGGTTTTCCACACGGACGCGGTGCAATGGTTTGGCAAGGAACCGTTCACGACTATAGAACAGTTCCACGCGGACCTTGTCTCTGTCTGCGCGCACAAGTTTCACGGACCGAAAGGAGCCGGTTTGCTGTACGTGCGCTCGCCTTTACACCCAAATCCAACCCAGTTCGGCGGCGCACACGAGAATGAACGCCGCGCCGGGACGGAGAATCTCCCAGCCATCATGGGTATAACCGAGGCCTGTGAGCGTTTTGTGCGGACGCCAGTCTTTGAGCCGGAGAGAATGGGTGAGCTCACAGCAAGACTGGCACAGGCGGTGCAAAGTATCCAAGGGGTTCAAATTGTCGGCTCTGAACAACGGCGGCTGAGTAATACCCTTGCGTTTGTGGTCCATAACTCCGACAGCGTGGCTTTGCTGGCGGCGTTGGACCTTGAAGGTATCTGCGCTTCCGCTGGCTCCGCGTGTTCCGCGGGTTCCTTGGAACCGTCCCATGTCGTATCCGCCTTGGGTTATGAGCGCAGGCTGGCCAACGCGCTCGTCCGATTCTCCGTCGGTCGGGCCACCACCTTGGAGGAAGTGGAACAGGCGGCTTCCCTCCTACCCAAAATCATCCGCCGCGCACAACATCCCGAATAGTTCACCAATAGCCTGCCAACCATCTGTGAACTGTACTCCTCGCCGGTGAACAACGTGGATAACTCGTCACTTTTTTAGCTGGCATCCCGTGAGGCTTTACAGTTTCCTGTGGGCGTAAGTCGTTGACGTGACATTGACAGCGGGAATTGTTTGCCTTATTCACACGCCTTAATACGAATAGTCCTTTTTGAAAAAGAACCATCTATAGTAAGCACACATGAACCTCACGATTGCGAAGGACCAACTGCTGAATGGACTTCAAGCGGTGCAGAATGTGGTCAGTACCCGCACGACGCTGCCGATTCTCTCCAATGTCATGATGCGCGCGGAAGGGGAGCGGTTGGAGTTCACGGCCACGGATTTGGATGTGACGATTTGTTGTGGCGTGGAGGCCAAGATAGGCAAGGGTGGAGCCAGCACTGTGCCGGTCAAAAAGCTGTTTGGCATCGCGCGGGAGTTGAACGGTGGGGAAATTGAGTTGGAGGTGGATGATAAAAATGTCTGCAGCCTGCGCTGTGGGCCTTCATTCTATAAAATCCACGGCCTGGGCGCGGATGAATTTCCGCCGCTCCCCAAGTTCAAGGAGGACAAGAAGGTGGTTATCCCGCAGTCCACCTTGAAGAGCATGATGCGCAAGACTTCGTTTGCCATCTCCACCGATGAAGCGCGCTACGTGTTGAATGGAATTTTCCTCAGTCTCAAGGATCACAAACTCACCATGGTGGCCACCGATGGACGTCGTCTTGCGCTGGTGGATGAAGAGGTGGATGTGCCGGAACAGAGCCAAGGGGAGTTTATTGTTCCCGCCAAGGCGGTGAATGAGTTGAACCGTTTGCTTCAGGAAAAGGGTGAAGTCGAGATCAAGTACAGTGAGAATCAGGCCGCCTTCACTTTGAAGGACGAAAAGGGTGCTTCCATCCTGATTATCACCAAGCTGATTGAGGGCAACTACCCCAATTACCGTCAGGTAATCCCGTCAGAAACCAGGGAACGTGTTGCCTTGCCACGCGAAGAATTCCTCCACGCCCTCCGCCGCGCGGAAATCATGACCAGTGACAAAGCCAATTCTGTCAAGTTGGCCTTTGGCAACAACAACCTTGCCATCACCGCCAACGCCCCCGAAGTAGGCGAGGCGAAGGAAAGTATTGCCGTCAACTACAAGGGCAAGGAAATCGCCATCGCCTTCAATCCGAAGTACCTCATTGACCCGTTGAACGCACTGCCCAACGACGAGGTTTTTATCGAACTGATTGATGAACTCAGCCCCGGCGTGGTGAAGATCAATGGACCGTTTCTTTACGTTGTAATGCCTATGCGGCTGACGTGAGCTAGCTTTCCACTGAAACATCCAAGCAGATTCTGGAATCCACTCTGGAGGCTGGATTCATGTTTTGCTAGCGTTTTGCTAGTTGACTTTGGAAGTTCACCTCATAGACCATTCAAGGCATGAACTCCCCAGCCTTGCTTGGATTCTGTTTTCTCTCCGCTATCGGGTATTGCCGGGTCTCCGCTGATGCGTTGGACTTTTGGCAGACGCGCAATCCACTGCCGCAGGGAAATGACTTGCGGGGAATTGTTTTCGGGGACAGCAGATTGGTGGCTGTAGGCGATGTCGGCGCAGTTGTGACCTCTTTTGACGGAGTTCACTGGTCTGCCTGCGACTCTGGTGTGGATAAGAACCTGTATGGCATTGGCTTTGCAGACGGTTTCTTTGTAGCAGTTGGAACGAATGGAATCGTTTTACAATCGAACGACGGAGTTTCTTGGGGGGCCAGTCAAGCCGGGACGACAAATGCCTTACATGGAATCAGCTTTGGTGGAGACTCGTGGGTGGCGGTTGGCCGGGGTGGCAGTATTGTGTCTTCCGCCGACGCCATCCATTGGTCCAAGGCAGACTCAGGTACGACTCAACCGCTTTATGCCATAGCCTACGGTGACGGAACCTTTGTGGCTGTTGGTGCTTCTGGCACAATTCGTTCCTCCACCAACGGCACTGACTGGGTTGGTCGTAGTTCCGGAACAACCGGAATTTTCCGGGGAATATCACATCGCCAGGGGCTTTTTGTAGCCGTGGGTGATAACGGGTTGATCCGCATCTCCAGCAATGGAGTTGATTGGACAGTAAGTTCAGCGCCTTATCCTGACACGCGCTTGGCGGTGGCTGACAACGGGGAAACATTGCTCGCCGTGGGCAGCTTTGGTGCGGTCGCTTACTCGACGAACGGCATTCATTGGGCAATCAAGGACACTGGTCGCAGTAACATGTTCAACGGGATTGCTTGCACTGCCAACCAGTTCGTGGCAGTTGGGACCAATGGGTTGATAGCGCTCTCACCTGATGGCGACAATTGGAACTTCCCCGCGCCGGAAAATATGTCCTCCCTACGTGACGTAGCTTTTGGTGCTGGGCGCTTTGCTGCCGTTGGAGTCAAAGGGACGATTATGACTTCGACCAATGGAACGAGTTGGACCATCAAGGATTCGGGGAGCACGAACGAATTACGAGGTGTAGCATACGGCGGCAACCAGTATGTGGCGGTGGGTCACGGCGGCGCAGTTTTGACTTCCGGCGACGGCGAAACTTGGTCCAAACAGAACGCCGGTACCAACGCCCTGTTTCAGCACGTTGCCCACGGCAACGAGCTTTTTGTGGCCGTGGGCGGTTATGCGGGGATTTACGCATCAACTGACGCTGTGTTCTGGAATCAACGATTCGCGACGAATTCATTCCTGTACGGAGTCGTTTACGGCGGTGGTCTTTACGTCGTCGTTGGAGATAATCATATGATTCTGACTTCCCCGGACGGAGTCGGTTGGACTCGTCAGAGTGCTGGCCCCGGTCCGAGCTTGCAGTATAACGTCAGCTATGGCAACGGCACTTTCGTATCCGGGGGATTTCCCGGCACCTATTTCCGCGTTTCCAGTGACGGCCTAAACTGGACGAATCACCCGTCAGGCTTCGGGGGATCAATCTCTGGGCTGGTTTTTGCCAACGGGACTTTTGTGGCTGCCGGAGATGAAGGCGTGATTCTGACGTCAACGGATGGGACGACATGGACTCGCCGAACCAGAAAGGCTGCCAAGAACCTATGGGCCGTTGCGTATGGAGAAAGCCATTACGTGGCCGTGGGGGATAATGGCACGATACTCCAATCGGCCAGTACGCGCATCCCAACGCTGTTCGGCAACCACATCACAGCCAGCGGTGGCTTTCATCTGGCGCTTACTGGAGAAATCGGCCGGGGTTATCGAATTCAATTCGTCACCACGATGGCCGACACGAGTTGGGAAGATCTGTTCGTTTTCACTAACACCGCAGCCACGATGGAGTTCATGGATCCTGCGGTTGCCCACTCTTCGCAGCGCTTTTATCGCGCGGTCTCGCCGTGAGGCCTGCGCCGTCAGCGTGGCAGCCGCAGGTCTCCCGGGGGAATCATTTCAGCCGGTTGCGGCCAAACCGGGGCTTTAACGAAACTTGCGTTCAGCGTCAGGGCTGGCAACTTGCCCGGATTCATGAGCACACTCACGCAGGATGACATTAAAAACGCGCTCAAGGCCGTCAGATACCCCGGCTATTCGCGCGACATCGTTTCTTTTGGGTTGGTCAAGGAAATCAGTGCCGCCAATGGGGCGGTCAGCGTTTCACTGGAGCTGACCTCCGCCAGC
>JAANMU010003469.1_pt1 | contig 10071 bp, 8 predicted proteins | sample 7279701 | NCBI WGS metagenome assembly JAANMU01 (sample SAMN14094539, study PRJNA606508) | bioreactor metagenome | isolation source: A lab-scale SPAN reactor treating ammonium-rich wastewater day 57 | place: Ireland: Galway | collected 2017-03-13 | reverse complement strand
GGCGCCCGAGCACCTGATCGCGGCTTTCGAAGCCGAGCAGGGTGAGGAACGCCTGGTTGCACAGGGTCACAGCGCCGCTGCGGTCGATGGAGTAGAAGCCTTCGCTGGCGGAGTCGAGCAGCAGGCGGGTGAAGGCTTCGCTTTCCAGCTGCTGCGCCTGGGCGCGGCGGCGGTTGTCGATGTCGTGGGCGACGCAGAGCCAGTGCTGCACCGAGCCGGTGCTGTCGTAGACCGGCGCGCCGCTCAGCTGGAACCAGCGCGTGCTGGCGTCGGCGGCGGTCAGCGGCAGATCAAGGCTGAACGGCAGCCGGCCCTGTACCGCCTCCCGCCACTGCTGCGCCAGCGCCGTGCGTTCCGCCTCGGCCACCGCCGCGAGCCAGCCGTCGCCGCGTGAGACCTGCTCGTCGAGCCCGGTGAAGTCGCTCCAGTAGCTGTTGCAGAACGTCAGCGCGCCGTCCGCGTCGCACTGCCAGACCACCTGCGGGCTGAGGTTGACCAGCGTGCGGTAACGCTCCTCGGCGGCGCGGGTGGCGGCCTGCTCGGCCTGCAGCGCGGTGAGGTCGCGCATGATCTTGATGAAACCGTGCGGTTGCGATCCCTCCCGCAGTACGGTGAGCGTGCCGCTGCCCCAGAAGCGGCTGCCGTCGCGTCGCCGATACCAGCGCTGATGCACGGCGGAGCCCTGCGCCAGCGCACCCCGCAGCGCCTTGCGGGTTTCGTCCTGGCTGTTCTGGTCGGCAAGCAGTTCGCTGAAGCAATGGCCGAGCATCTGTTCGGCATCCCAGTGGAGGATGCGATGGGCACCCTCGTTCCAGCTGGTGATGCGGCCTTGCAGATCCAGCGTGATGACCGCGTGGTCGATCACGCTGTCGATGATGTGGCGGTCGCGCAGCAGCTCCAGCTGCGCCATCGTCTGACGGCCCAGCGACTCCAGGCGCCGCCCTGCGGCCGCGTCGAGCACGCGCGGCTCGCGGTCGAGCACGCACAGCGTGCCCAGCGGCAGACCGTCGGCGGTGCGCAGGACCGCCGCCGCGTAGGAGGCGGCCGGCGTGCCGTCGGCCAGGCGTGGCAGCTCGACACCGTCCGGCAGGCGGTCGGCCTGCAGGAGTACCAGCGACTCGGCTTGTTCAATGGCCCAGGCGCTCGCCGTTCCGTTGCGTGGCACGGTCGCGCGGTCGGCGCCGACGGCGGTCGGGCAATGCTGCTGTTCGGCGGTGATGAGGTGCAGCGCAGCCGCCGGTGCCGCGCAAAGCTCGGCGGCGAGCGCGAGCAGATCGTGAAAATCCGTCTCGCACAGGCTGCCCGGCACGAAGTAACGCGCCAGTGCGGTCAGGCGCTGGGTTTCGGTCCATTCCCTGGCGTGCGTGCTGTGATCGGTGTTCAAGAAGTGTTCTGCTCGGCTGTCCATGGCGCTGAGCCAGCCATCGGTTGGCCGGACTGTAGATGGGTCCGCATGGGCCACGCAGCCCTCGCGGCAGTCAGCAAGAGACTAGCGCGCGAGTGCTTTGGTTCAAGCGCGGCCGGCAAAAGCCGCCGGCCCGACGCCGGTTCAGTCGCGCTGTGCGCGGTTCAGTGCGGCCAGCAGGGCGGCGTCCTGGCGGTAGATATCCGGGCGGTACTGCGGCTCGCCCTGTTCGTCCGCCTCGGCCGTCCAGTACGCCATGAGGATCGGCATCGGTCGCGCCAGCCGGTACTCGTGGGTGACGCCGGTTTCCAGCAGGCGCGCGACTTCGGCACGCTCGCGATCATCGAGCAGCAGGTCGACGACCTGCAGGGCGCCCTCGACGCGCACGCAGCCCGAGCTGGTGGTACGCGCCGCCTGGGTGAACAGGCGCTGGCTGGGGGTGTCGTGCAGGTACACCGAGAAGGGGTTGGCGAAGCGGATCGCCACCCGACCGAGCGGATTTTCCGGCCCGGCGTCCTGGCGCAGGTAGATGCCGTGCGGGCTGCTCCAGTCGACGTGCTGCGGATCGAGGCGGTTACCCTGGGCGTCGAGCACGCGCAGGCGGCTGCGCTCAAGGTAGCCGAGGTCTTCGCGGATCAGCGGCAGCTTGTCCTCGCGCAGGATGGTCGGCGGCACGGTCCAGGTCGGATTCAGCGTCAGCCGGGTAACCGTGGACTTGAGCGGCGGCGTGCGTCGCGCCTCGCGGCCGACCTGGGTGCGCGTCTGCCATTGCACCTCGCATTCCTCGAGCAGGATCAGCCGGGCGCCGGCGATATCCACCAGCAGCGAGCGCGGCTCGATTTCGCGGGCGATCCAGCGCAGGCGCTCGAGGTTGATGCGCAGCTGATCCAGGCGGCTTGATGGGCTGACGTTGAGCGCCGCCAGCGTGCCGCGACCGACCAGCCCGTCGGGCTCCAGGCCGTGCTGGCGCTGGAATGCCTCGACCGCAGCGACCAGCACCGGGTCGTAGCGCCGGCGCTCGTCGCCGACCAGGCCCAGGCCGGCGTGACCGAGCAGGCGCTCGCGCAGCAGTGGCACGCGGGCGTCGAGCATCTGCGGGCGCAGCGTCGGTCCGGCGGGAATGACCGGCCACTGCGGCAGCGGTTGGCTGCGCAGACGCGCGTAGGCGGCGCGCAGGGCGAGGTATTGCGGCAGGTCCGGGCGCGCTTGGGCGAAGGCATCGGCCAGGTCGTCCAGCCCGCTGCTGGCGAGTTCCAGCGCGGCCTGGCGATCGTCCTCGACCGGCCAGTCGGGGCTGCGCCACAGCGGTTCGATCTGCTCGCGCGGCAGGCGGCCGTGGGCCAGGTCGTGCAGGGCGCTGAGGTAGGCGTGGCTGGCCAGCAGATCGCTGCAGATCCGGTGCTGCGGCGCGGCGCTGGCGCTATGCGTGAGTTGGCGGATGCGTTCGAGGTGGTAGCTGGCCGGGGCCAGGCCGTCGTCGGCCAGCTGTTCGAGCTGTCGCAGCAGGCCATCGATCTGCCGGTAGGAGCGCCACACCGGCGCGAAATCCTGCCGCGCGTAGAATCCTTGCAGGCGCTCGCGGGCGGCCGGTTGCAGCGGTGGGAGATAGCCGCTGCAGTACGCCGGGAGCTGTTCGAGGGCGGTGCGCAGCGGGGTGGCGGGCTCGTCAGTCGGCGCGGCGAGGGCCGCTAGCGGCAGCAGCAACAGCCCGGCAGCCAGACGAAATGCGTGTTTTTTGTACAACGTTGCGCTCCCCACCTACCGTTCGACTGCTAGACTGCGCGGCATTCGACCCCAGCCGCGGCGGTGGTGCAGGTCGATCCGATCACTAGAACATACCGTGTCGGGCCAGGCCGATGACAGCCTGGCCCGAGTTGTGTCGCTACACTTTGGGGTAGCGAGTATAAGGCGCCGGCCGGACAGGAAGTCGCAAGGTCGTGCCCGATGAGGTTTTCTACATGCGTCCGTTGCTGCGACGACTCTGCCTGTTGGCAGGCCTGTCTGTCCTGTCGGCGCCCGTCTGGGCGACCGTTCCCGTCTATCAACCGCTGGTCGACAGCCTCGCGCGCGTGGCGCCGACGCTGGATCGCCAGGTCCTGACCCATGCCGTTGCCGCCATGCAGTGCGCGGTGAACAACGGCGCCGCGCCGGCCCAGCGCCTGGCGGTCATCGATTTCTCGCTGCCCTCGTCCGCGCGACGTCTGTGGATCTTCGACCTGCAGCGCAGCACTTTGTTGCTGCGCGATCTGGTCGCCCACGGGCAGAAGTCCGGTGACAACCACGCCACGCGTTTCTCCAACACGGTGGGCAGCCACCAGTCGAGCATCGGCCTGTTCCGCACCGCCGAGAGCTACAGCGGCAAGCATGGCTATTCGCTGCGCATGGACGGCCTGGAGCCGGGGATCAACGATCGCGCCCGCGAGCGCGCCATCGTCATCCACCCGGCGGCTTACGTGAATCCCGCCTGGATCGCCACCCAGGGCCGCATCGGCCGCAGCCAGGGTTGCCCGGCGGTACGCCCGGAAGTCGCGCGGATGGTGGTCGACACGCAGGTCGCGAGGCAGCTCACGTACTTCGCGGCGCGCATGAAGGAGAGCGGCAAGCGCTGCGATCTCGAGGCGGGCATGGCCAAGCTGCTCGCGACCAAGGTGGCGTTTTTCGTGTCCGACGCGGGTCTGCAAATCCACGGCGGAAACGGATACGCCGAGGAGTATCCCATCAGCCGCATCTTCTGTGACTCGCGCGTGCTCTCGATCTTCGAGGGTGCGAACGAGATCCAGGCGCACGTCATCGCGCGGCGGTTGCTGGAAGACTGAAGACAAAACGCGGCACGCGCCGCGTCGAAAAAGGAGAGGTCATGGCGATTCGACACGTTTACGGACGCAAACTCGAGGACTTCGTCCCGGGCGACGTCTTCCGCCATCCGTGGGAGGTGACGCTCGACGGCGGGGTGATCGCGTTCTGCGCGGCCAGTTTCATGGAAGCGATGCCGGTTTGCACCAGCGATCCTTTCGCGCAGTCGCTCGGCTTCACCGGGCGCGTCGTGCATCCGCTGGTGCTGCTCAACTTCGGCCTGTCATTCTCGGTGCTCGACGTTTCGGAACAGGCCATCGCGCATCTGGCGTACATCGACGTGCGTTACCCGAATCCCGCGTATGTGGGCGACACGATCACGGCGGCGACCGAGGTGCTGGGAACCAAGCTCGCCGGCAGCGGCGACCGCGGCACGGTCCACGTGCGCACCACGCTGTGGAATCAGGACAACGTGCCGGTGTGCGTGTTCGAGCGCATGGCGCTCATCCCGAATGGCAAGGTCGAGGGCTCGCCCCTCGCGCCGGTGAAGGATTTCGGGATTCCACAGGCGGTCACGCGCTACCCCGTGCTGCTCGACGATGCGAAATTCGGCGCGAACGCGAACGCCGCGTACTTCGGCGGCTACTACGAGGATTTCGCGACGGGCGACGTGATTGTGCACGACATCGGCCGCACGGTGGGCGTGAGCGAGCACATGCAGCTCACGACGGTCTTCCGCAACACGCACCCGCTGCACTTCGACGCGAAGTACTGCGAGACGCGCAGCTTCGCGAAGGACCGCGTGGTTTACGGCGGGCTCGTCCTCGGCTTTACGCATGCGCTGGCCGCGCGCGACACGGGCGGCCAGGTCGTGTGGAACCTGGGCTTCGACAACGGCGCGCACCCCGCCCCGGTGCTCGCGGGTGACACGATCCGCGCGGCGCAGAAGGTGCTCGCGAAAGACGATTTCAACGCACGCTATGGCAAGATCACGTTCCGGCTCGTGGGCGTGAAAAACGTCGATCCCACCGAACTGCTCGACGCGGGCGCGGATCTGTTCACGCCCGAGCGCGACAAGAAGGACGGCAAGGTCAAGGAGAAAGTCGTCGAAATCGACCGAACGGTCCTCGTCCGAAAACGCAACTCGTAACGGAGGTCAGCGATGTCCCGTCACACCAAACGCATCCTGAGTTATTACGCCAGCGAAAGCCCCGGCTGCCTGGCCAACCTGTATCGCCTGCTCGAGCACGGCCGCCTCGGCGGCACCGGCAAGCTGCTGATTCTGCCCGTCGATCAGGGCTTCGAGCACGGCCCGCACCGCAGCTTCGCGCCCAATCCCGAGGGCTACGATCCCGAGTACCACTTCAAGCTCGCGCTGAAGGCCGGCTGCAACGCCTACGCCGCGCCGCTGGGCTTCCTGCAGGCGGGCGCCGCGGAGTTCGCGGGGCAGATTCCGCTGATTCTCAAGCTCAACAACTCCGACTCGCTCGCCACCGGCGGCGAGCCCTGCTCCGCCGTGACGGGCTCGGTCGGCGAGGCGCTGCGCCTGGGCTGCGCGGCGATCGGGTACACGATCTATCCGGGATCGGGCGAGCGCAACACGATGTTCGAGGAGCTGCGCGAGCTGACCGAGGAAGCTCGCTCCGTCGGTCTGCTGACGGTTGTGTGGAGCTATCCGCGCGGCGGCAACCTGTCGAAGCAGGGAGAGACGGCGATCGACGTCGTCGCCTATGCGGCGCAGATCGCGGCGCAGCTCGGCGCGCACATCATCAAGGTGAAGCCCCCCACGGCGCATATCGAACAGGAAGCGGCGCGCAAGGTGTACGAGAAGTACCAGATCCCCGTCGGCACGCTCTCCGAGCGCATCCGGCACGTCGTGCAGTCCGCGTTCAACGGCCGGCGCGTCGTGATCTTCTCCGGCGGCGAGGCCAAGGACGAGGCGGCGATCCTGCAGGAGATCCAGGGCATCAAGGATGGCGGCGGGTTCGGATCGATCATGGGCCGCAACGCTTTCCAGCGCCCGATGGACGAGGCCGTCGCGCTGCTACGCAAGATCCAGGACATCTACGCCGCGTAAGATCTCCGCGAGGTTCACGCGAGAAGGACGGGGTCGCGCCCGTCCTTTTCGTTTTTCTCAGAAACTCTCCGGCTGCTGTTGCGTGGAGCAGTGGATCGCGCCCTGGCCCAGAATGTAGTCGCAGCAGTCGATGCCGACCACGGCGCGGTCGGGGAAGCACGACGCGATCACTTCGAGCGCGCGGCGGTCGTTGTCATCGGCGTAGGTCGGCACGAGCACCACGTTGTTGGCGATGTAGAAATTCGCGTAGCTCGTGGGATAGCGCCAGCGCTCGGGCGCGCCGTCGCGCAGGCAACGGAATCGGAACGCGGCGGGTAGCGGCACCGTCACGATGTCGAAGGGGCGTCCCGTGATGTCCTTCTTCGCGCGCAGCGCGTCGAGATGCCGCCGCAGCGGATCGTGCAGCGGATCGCGCGGATCGTCGCACGTCACCGTGAGGATGCGGCCCGGCGCAACGAACCGCGCGAGGTTGTCGATGTGGCCATCCGTGTCGTCGCCCTCGAAGTCCACGTTGTCCACCCACACGAAATGCCGCACGCCCAGAAACTCGGTGAGCGCGCGCTCCATGTGCGCGCGACGCCCGTCGAGCGAGCCGCCCTCGCGTTCGCGCATGGCGAGCAGGCACTGCGTCGCCGCCATGAGCGTGCCTTCGCCGTCCACCTCGATGCCGCCGCCCTCGAGCACCTCGCCGGGCACGAAGCGCGGCACGCTCACGAGGTCCGCGATCCTCGCCGACACCTGATTGTCGAGGCCGAGCGACTCGCCGTAGTACTTCTCGCCCTTGCCGCCCCACGCGTCGAAATCCCAATCGACGATCGCGAGGCATCCGAGCCCGTCGCCAGGGTCGCCGTCGCGCGTGATGAAGATGGGGCCGTAGTCGCGGATCCACACGTCGTTGTTCGGGATCACATGGATCTTCACCGCCGCGGCGTCGATGTCCCAATCGCCGAGCGTCGTCTCGATGCCGCCGCGCATCGCGTCGTCGCGGGCGATCAAGTTCACCATCTCGCGGCGGCGTTTCGCGCCCGGGCGGACCTTCACGATCTCGCGGACCCACCGCGCCATCACCTGCCGCGCGATCTCGACCTTGCCCGGCCACGTGCCCGGATCGTGCGGCCACGTCAGCCACGTCGCCTCGTGCGTCTCCCACTCCGCGGGCATGCGAAAGCCGATCTCGCTCGGCGTGCGCAGGTTCGTTTTGTCAGTCATCGATGAATCGTTTCGTCAGGTCGGTGTAGGCGTCGATGCGCCGGTCGCGCAGGAACGGCCAGCCGCGTCGCGTGGACTCGATCAGGCCGAGGTCGCATTCGATCACGGGATTCGCCGCATTCTCCCCGGCGACAGCGATGAGCCGGCCCAGCGGATCGGCGACGAATGAGTGGCCCCAGAATCGCACCTCGTGCTCGATTCCGACGCGATTGACGGCGGCGACGAACAGTCCGTTGTGAATTGCGTGCGCACGCATGCCGGTCATCCAGGCATCGCGGTACGTCGCGTATTCGTCGGGTTGCGCGGGCTTCCAGCCGATCGCGGTGGGGTAGAACACGATCTGCGCCCCGGCGAGCGCGGCCAGGCGCGCGCCTTCGGGGAACCACTGGTCCCAGCAGACGAGCACGGCGACGCGGCCTGCCGCCGTGTCGAACACGCGAAAGCCCAGGTCGCCGGGCGAGAAGTAGTATTTCTCCTCGAAACCCGGGTCGTGCGGAATGTGCATCTTGCGATACGCGCCGCGCACCGCGCCGTCGGCGTCAATGACGACGGCGCTGTTGTGATAGAGCCCCGCGGCGCGCTTTTCGAAAAACGGCAGGATCAACACGACGCCCAGCTCACGCGCGAGCGCCGCGAAACGCGCCGACGTCGGACCGTCGAGCGGCTCGGCCCAGTCGAAGTAGCGCTCGCGCAGCTCGCGGCAAAAATAGAGCGTGGTGAACAGCTCCTGCAGGCAGATGACGTTCGCGCCGCGTGCAGCGCATTCGCGGATTCCCGCCTCGGCGCGGTCGCGGTTCGCCTCGACCGATTCCGCGCACTCCATCTGCACGAGCCCGACGCGCGCAATCGTCATGCCCCGCTCCCGGAACGCAGCTTGAGCCGAATCGCCGACGGCTGGATGTCGTAGCGCGACGGAAGCGTGCCGAGCCCCTCGCCGTCCACGTCGTGATACACGGGTTCGTCTGCCTCGGCCTCGACGCACTTGGCGCGCATCGTCTCGATCTTCGCCATCTTCAGGTGCTCGCCCTTGTAGATCGACATGAGTCGCACGTATCGGTCATACGCGCCCAGATCGCCCATGACGAGCACGTCGAAGAGACCGTCGTCGATCTCGGCGTTCGGCGCGCCCATCATGCCGCCGCCAAAGTAGCGCCCGTTCGCGACGGCGACGGAAAAGATGGTGCGTTCGCCCAGGTCGCGGCCGTCGATACGGACGCGCACGCGCTGGTTCTTGTACGCCGCCATCGCGCGAACCGAGCCCATGAGGAAGCTCGCGAAGCCGCCCAGCGCCTTGGTCGTGCGATTCACCGTGTCGTCGATCAGGCCGCCCACGCCGAAGCTCGCGATGTTGATGAAGTAACGCACCGCCGGCTCGCCGTTCTTCTTCACGAGGGTCATTCGCCCCACGTCGATGCGCTTCGCGTCGCGGCCCGGCAGGAACGCCGCCGCCTCGCGAAAGTCCCTGGGAACGCCGATGGTGCGCCGAAAGTCGCCGCCGGTGCCCTGCGGGATCGTCGCGAAGACGGCTTCGGGGTTGATGACGCGGTCGTTTTCGAAGAACCCGTTGACGATCTCGTTGTTGGTGCCGTCGCCGCCGACCGAAACGATCATCTCGTAGCCGGCGTGGATCGCTTGTCGCGCGAGAGTTGTCGCATCGCCCGGGCGCTCGGTCATGCGGGTGTCGAAGACCGGCAGGCGCGCGCGCACCGCCGCCTCGATCTCGCGCCAGTTGCGCTTCGTCGCGCCGTTCGCCGAGTTGGGATTGACGATCAGCATGGCCCGGAAGTCGGACATGGTTTCCCCCGTGCCGGATCTCGTTACCACGCGACGCGAAGGTCGGGCAAGCACGCGGGCGATCACGCGGTCGGTCCGCTCGCCCAGTCGCGCCAAGGTCGGCGGGGAAAATCAGATTTCTGACAGATTCTCAGAAATCCATGGCGTTACCATGTGCTTTTTCGATATGTTCGTCATGAAAGCTCCCGATTCCTTTCATGTTTTGATTTCACAACATTTCGGAACATGAATTGCATAATGACTCGGCGTCGTGATGAAGCGTGCGGGCGTGAAACTCGTTCGGGGGACGCCCGATCCGCGCGGTCGCGGTTCTTCACCATCAGCGAGGGAGGGCGGGACCGATGAGAAACCTTCCGGTATGGGAGCGCGCGGTCGCTCGGTGGGTGATCGCGCTCGGATTGCTGGCGACCCTGCACCTGTCCGCGTGCGGTTCGGACATGTCCGGCGACGATGACGACTCCGACAGCGCGGGCGCGAGCGGCGACGATGAAAGTTTCGCCGACGACGACGCGGGCGACGCCGCGGACGACGACGCGGGAGATAACGACGCGGCGGACGACGACGGCCCGCCCCCGGTGGAAGACGACTTCGATCCGAACAAGCGGCCCGTGGTCTGCGACGGCGCGGTCTGGGTGCTCAACCCGGAGGCCGACTACCTGTCGCGCATCGACGCTGCGGATCTCGGCGTCACCACGATCGAGGTCGGGCGCGGCCCGACGGTGCTGCGCGCCCCATCGCTCCGGTCGGCCTGAGCCCTTCACCGACCGCGGTCGGCCATCGCCGGAAACGGACG
>JAANMU010003465.1_pt1 | contig 10075 bp, 7 predicted proteins | sample 7279701 | NCBI WGS metagenome assembly JAANMU01 (sample SAMN14094539, study PRJNA606508) | bioreactor metagenome | isolation source: A lab-scale SPAN reactor treating ammonium-rich wastewater day 57 | place: Ireland: Galway | collected 2017-03-13 | reverse complement strand
TACGATTCCACTTCGTCAATCGAATTCGGGCCGCCCATGTTAAGCAGCAGAATTCCGTATTTTGGCAGGAGTATGTTCATTATTTCAACTTTGGTCCATCGCGATACTTAAACCGTTTTGGAATACTTTTCTTCGCGCAAGTCCTTTTTCAAATATTCGTCGAACGGCATGCAAATATTCCTTATGAAAAACCTTCCCGTTTCGCCGACGGTAATATCCTTTTCGCCTAACTTCAACAGCCCGTCGTTTTCCATCGCGGATAGTTCAGAGAGTTCGCGCTCGAAATGACTTTCGAAATCGATTCCGAAGCGCTCTTCGATGGCGGTCATATCGAGGAAGAAGTTGCACATAAGTTCGAGAATTACCGCGCCGCGAAGTTTATCTTCTTCGGTCTGTTCAAGTCCTTTAATCCAAATATTCCCGCCCGCTCCGGCGATGTACTTCGCCACGGCTTTTTCGTTTTGCGTGAACGTAGTGCCCACGAAGCTGATCGATGACGCGCCGATTCCCGCAAGGTCGGTCGCTTTGAGCGTGGAATATCCCATGAAGTTGCGTGTAAGCCGCCTTGAATTGAGCGCGGTAATAAGCTCGTCGTCCGGCAGCGCGAAATGGTCCATTCCGACGTGCGCATACCCCGCGCCGGTAAGTATTTCGTACGCGAGCCCGAATAGCTCCATACGCTCCGCGGTTTCCGGAAGCGGATATATTTCGAGATTCTTCTGATGCGGGCTGACCCACGGCACGTGAGCGTATCCGAACACCGCGATACGGGACGGCGCGATTTCGGCGGTTTTACGGCAGGTTTCGGAAAAAGTTTCCGGCGTTTGAAGCGGCAACCCGTATATCAAATCTATGTTTATCGCGGAATGGCCCATCTTTCGAAGGTGCGATAACTTTTCCTTAAGACCATCTTCGCTCTGCACCCGCGCAATCGCCTTTTGCACATCGGGATTCAAATCCTGCACGCCGAAACTGAACCTGTTGAATCCCATTTCCACGAGAGCGCTTAAATAGTCCAAATCAACGGTTTCGGGATGAATCTCTATCGAGCGCTCGCCGTTTTTTGGAAAGTGAAACCGTTCTTTCAGTCCGTTAAAGAGCGCCGCCATTTGGTCCGGCGATAGAAACGTGGGAGTTCCGCCGCCGAGCGCAAGCTGCACCGCCTGCCTTCCGCCCCCGGTCAATTCCGCAATCCGCCCGGCTTCGCGCAAAACTGCGGCGATATACGCGTCCGTGTTCTCGTCGTTTTTGCATATCGTCGTGTGGCATCCGCAGTAAAGGCAGCGGCTTCTGCAAAACGGCACGTGAACGTAAAGCGAAATATCGCTTTCCATCGCCGAGGCGCGCCACTTCGCCTCGATTGCCGCCGCGTCGAAATCGGTTTTGAATTGCGGCGCGGTCGGATAACTCGTATAGCGCGGCCCGCTCGTGGCGTATTTTTCGGAAAGCTCTTTCGGTATTTTTCTCGGTGAAATCATTTCTCAGCCCCGTTCGCCCTCCGCGACGTTTTTCCATTTGACAACCGCGCTTACAAAAGCCTCGATTCCTTCAAGCGGCGTTTCCGGCGCGACGCCATGGCCGAGGTTGGCGATATGACCTTTGCCGCAGGTTTCCGCAAGCATCGCGCTGGTGCGCCTTTTAATTTCGTCCGGCTCCGCGAATAGCACGCCGGGGTCGAGATTGCCCTGCAAAGCGATGCCGCCGCCAAGCCGCCGCCGCACTTCGCCAAGCGATATCCGCCAGTCGATTCCCAAAACCGAAGCTCCGCTTTTTGCCGCGCTTTCGAGCACGTTGCCGACTCCGTTCACGTAATAGATGACCGGCGTACCCGGATGTTCTCGCGCATGGCGCGCCGTAATCGCCTGCACGGATGGCAGCGCGAACCTATCGAATTCGGCCCGGGAAAGCTCGCCGGCCCACGAATCGAAAAGCTGCACTGCGTCCGCTCCGGCCTCGACTTGCATTGCCAAATACTCGGCACTAACGTCCGCGATTTTCGCAAGCAGCGCGCCAAAAGCCTGCGGCTCGCGAAACATCATCCGCTTTGTAGATGGAAAGCTTTTGCTGCCGCCGCCTTCGATCATATAACTCGCCACCGTGAACGGCGCGCCTGCGAAACCGATTAGCGCTTTTTCGCCGCCAAGCTCGCTTCGCACGATTTTCATCGCATCAGGCACGTATCCAAGCGCAGCCGCCGCGCCTTCGCATTTCAGCGATTCGGCGTCCGCCGCGGTTTCAACCTTCGGCGAGAGAGACAGCTTGGGTTCGTAAGCGACTGAAAGCCCCATCGCCTCCGGCACGACCAGAATGTCGCTGAAAATAATCGCAGCGTCCAGCGGAAATCTGCGCACGGGCTGCAGCGTCACTTCAGCGGCTAGCGCTGGCGTTTTGGTGGTTTCGATAAAGCCGTGCCGCTCGCGCAGCGCGCGATATTCGGGCAGGGTGCGGCCCGCCTGGCGCATAATCCAGACCGGCGGCCTGTCAACGTTTTCGCCCTTGCAGGCGGCTATGAACCTTTGTCTCGAGGTAAACTGCAAAACGCTTCCCTTCGCCACTACGAATAGCCCGCCCGCGCCCGAAACCGCGTTTGCCGAAGCGGATAGGATGCTGTTTCCGGAAAAAAATAAGGCGGACGGCGGCGGATAAATACTACCTCAAATAACACCTTAATACAAGGAATTGGAGTTTGTGAGCGATAGCGCTTTGCCCGGCATTTACGCATCGTTATTCCGGCATTTTTTCCGGCACAGGCGGCTCGCAATGAAATGCCAACAGACGATGACCGCGCCCGGCTTTTTGAACGAGCACAACCGAGATGTAACGCTGTCCGGGCGAAGGAGTTTCGGTTGCAGGCGACAGCTCTAATGCGATATGCATTTTCGTACTGCGAATTACGGTGAACTCGTATTCGGAAGCAAGCGGCGCGTAATCCAAATCGCCGTATCTCGACGTAAAGTATGCTCCGCCTTCCCGGAACTCCATAATGTGCATCCATTCTCTGCCGGTCTGGCCGGAGCGCCAGTTGTTGACGTAAATGTCGGGATTATTGAACGGCCAAATTCCGGGCTGGGCAATGATGTCGATGGAGTTGCCATCTTGCACCAATGCCGGCCGGTCGATATAAACGCCCCTGAAAATGCCGTATGCGATAAGCAAGCTTATAAGAACGGCTCTGGCGATAGCCGTTCGGCGCTTAACTTGCGGGCTGTTCCGCAAGTTTTTCTCGGATTCGAGTTTTTCCTTTTGCTCCAAAATACAAAATTAGCAAATTCTGTGATATAATACAATCGTTGCGACGCCGGCCTTAGGTCGAGAAGGCCTGTTATAGCGGTGCCGGCTTTGTGCATATTTTATTCTCCCATCCAGCCAATAATTCGTCCGTCCGCTTCTGCGCGTCGTTGCGTGCCGGTTTAACGGAGCCTTAAAATGAAGTGCTTTTTCAATATTTTAGTTTGTTCGGTTTGCATAGCGGCAAGTTTGGTCGCATGCGGGACTTTCGAAAAAAATCCCGCTGTCTCTAAATCCATAGAGGGGGAAAACCTTGAGTTAAAATCCGGGGAAGAGGCAATAGTTGATGAGTTTACGCTCGACGAAATTTCAGCCGAGCTCGACCGCTTGGATATTGAGAAACGATTCGGAGATTTGGGAAGAGCGCTGAAATCGGCTTTTTTGGCGGCGGTTTCCGATTCTCTAGGTGGAAAGCCCTCAATATCAAGCGCGGTTGCGGATTTAACTTTCGACCATGCCGAAAATGCGCTCATTTGGTCTTACGTTAACCCGGGCGATTACGATTTGAACGGTCTGGTTGAAGTTGCCGACATCATCCCAATCGCCGAAAACTACCTAGCCAAAATCGGTAATGGCGCTGGAAATGAGGAATTGAAAAAGTGGATTGACGGAGACGGAAACGGAGAAGTTGGAGTATCCGATATAACCGTTATTGCGCAAAATTATATGTCGCACGTCGATGGCTATTCAGTTTATGGAAGATACCGCCCGTATGAAGATTTCGAGAGATTGGCAGATTTGGAATTCGCTGCCGGAGCCGGAAATTATCCGAAGTTGTTCAAGTTCGAATTATCTGAAGATAGTCCAAGGTTCCTATACGTAGTTCCCTTCGATTCCAATGGCGATCGGTATCCGTCGGGGAAAATTGTGGATACGGGAAACAGAAATCCAAGAGCAGTTCTTAACACCGACAAAAAAGTAGGTATCGCGCCGTTAACAGTGACCTTTGACGGAAGAAACAGCGAAGACATCGACGGTAATGTAATCAGTTATAGATGGATTTGGAGTGAAGAAGAAGGCTTTGACACGAGATTTGATAATTTCCGCCGCTTTGACCGAACCTTCGGGTATCCGGGCGAATACGACGTATCGGTAATTGTCAGAGATAATGAAGGCGCGCTGGGATCGGCCACGGTGCATATCTCCGTTTCAGGGGAAAACGATTTATACGAAGTGGAACCGAACAACGGCCCTGAGAATGCGAACCCGCTACCGGAATTGCCGATTGATGCAGGTATTGTTAAAGGAAGCATCGGTTCAACCGCAAGCTTCCTGGGCTATTCGGGCGATTACGAAGATTGGTACTCGTTTTCCGTTCCCGAAAGCGGCTTTGTACTGCTGTATATTGGACATCCAGCCAACTTGCTTTATGAAGGCAAAGATAACATAGCCCTCCTTACTTACGATCAAGGCGGTCCGGGCGTACTTTTGGAAGCTCATCTCGAAAGTATGAAACCGGCTTTCCTGCGTGTTTTTAGTATCCCATACTATCAGTATCACTCCGAATACGATATATACGGCTCATTTTCTCCGCAAATATTCAAGTGGAACTACTTTCTGGAACCGAATGTATTTTCGGAATATTCATCGAGAATGGCAATTCAGCACCATCACTTAAATGCTGTTTGCATCAATGGTACAATTCATGCAGCCTTTATGCAATATCTTTCGCCAAGCGGTGAGTATGCAATTGTGTATGCAACATACAGCGGATCCGAATGGATCTTTGAGCCTGTATTGCATTCGCCAAATGTATTTTCTCAAATAAAGCTCCAAATGGATTCAACCAACCGTCCATGCATCGCTTTTTATGAGCTGGATACTGCAACAGGAATCAGAACTCTTAAAGTGGTGCGCAAGTCCGGCTCGATCTGGAATTACGAAGATATTAACGCAATCGCGCCTTATATGTATGGCAACCTTGGCTTTGCGATCGACAATTTCGATAATTTAGTTCTTGCCTATGCCGATTATGGATCATCCCTACTTAGAATAGTTTACGAGACAGACGACGGATTTAAGGTTTTCAGCACGCGAACAAAAGCATCTTTAGACGGCAATATTGCCGTTGCCATCGATCAAAGCAATGCGATAAACGTATTTTACAATCGTTATACCTCGTCTCATGTTACTCTTGGCAAATTCGACCGTGCCGCATATGAATATGAGACCATAAGCGAACTCGGCGATGCGCTGGATATGGCTATTGATGAGGAGGGCAAGTATCACCTGTTGTATAATATTGAAGCGCCATATTATGGCCATAACATGACCTATTCCATAGGACAAAGTGGGTCGTGGAATAGCGAAGTAGTATGGGATAATGCCCAGTATGGTTCGATTGGGAAAATACTAATGGACCTAGAGCCAAGGATAATCGTAGGGACAAAAATGTATAGGGATTACGCGGATCTCGTGCATTATATAGCTCTCGATAACGGGCAATGGGTTGCCGACAAAGTCGAAATAATGGCATCCGGCATGCCAACTATGTTCAATTATCAAGGTAAGGATACTATATTGTATGTATATAATCCAAGGCAATCCACGGAATTTCACTTAAAGTGGGCTATCAAGGAATAACCCCCAAGAATGAAACTAGCTGAAATGTCTTTTTGTTTCCGAATGATAGGTTGTGCCTACGCTGTTTTTGCGTGCGCTCAGCCATTCCGACAGCTTCGTTTGCGCGGTCGCGGGCGAATCGTTCGATAGTACGCCGCTCGTAAGCTGCGCAATTTCATCGCGGGACAATACAAAGTCGCCGGTAAACAGACTCAAAACGGATGTAAGAAAATATGCGAGCGGGTTCGGCGCGCCGAAAACGAGGGAACGGCTTCCAACCGTATTTCTTATCCGAATGACTAAGTCGCGGAATGCGTAAGATTCCGGTCCGGCCGCGTCGATTATTATGGAATCATTCGATTCGACGGCATCGGCAATTAGCTCCGCGAAATCTTCCACGAAAACTGGCTTGATTCCATATTTGCCGTTGCCGGGATAGACAAATAGTGGAAACTTTCGCAGAAAATATGCGATGTTGTTTATCAATATATCCTCATCGCCGAATAGCACCGCGGGGCGCAAAATCGCGTATGACATTCGGCTCGATTGGATATGAGATTCCACTTCGGCCTTGCCGCGATAGTAAGGCGACGGACTGTCGAGAGATGGGTTAAGTATGCTGACATGAACTATGCGCGGCACTCCGGCGTCAGCAGCGGCGTCGATCAGTTTAATGCTGTTGGCCACGGCCTTTTCGTGGGTCGCGCCGCGGTGCCGATACCTTATCCAATATGTATTGACCAGCGCACTACATCCTTGCATGGCGTCTTTCAGCGAAGTTTTGTCGTCGAAATTCAGCGGGTGCGTATCCGCAATGTATGAAGGCGCATCGTGCGGTTTTGGCCTTGAGGTCAAGGTTGCGAATTCGTAGCCCCGCTTTGCCAGCTCTTTTGCCGCGTATTTGCCACTGAATCCGTACGCGCCTGTTATCGCAATTCTCGGCATATCCCCTTCCAATCAGTCCGAGTCTTCCGCCGAGCCGCCGTTCATTCCTTTGATGACCCATTTGCCGTCGGGCGTTTTTTCGACGTACTTTCCGACGCGCTTCTTGGCTTCCTTAAGGTAGCCGTCGCATTTTTTGATGAGAGCGACGCCTTCCTCGAAAAGCCGCACCATTTCGCCCAGTTTCACGTCTTCGCGCTCGAGTTCGCCGACGATTTCGCGCAGTCGCTCGAACGTTTCTTCGAAGTCCGCGAGCGAGTCCTCACCGCTGTCAGAAAGTTCTCCGCCTTCGAAAAGCTCCTTGTCTTCCGTCATTTCAATCACCTTTCCTTTTCGTCATTTTCGTTAGCCATGCCGGTCGCGTCGGGTTCGCCCGCCGTTGCGAAAAATGCGCCGCGATGGGCGCGCACGCGTATTTCGTCGCCGGGTTTAACTTCGTTAGCAACGGTAATCGGCTCCGACTTCCCGCGCCGCGTGACGACGCTGAATCCGCGTTTGAGCTGTTTTTCAAGGTCGCCCGCGTAAATCGCGGAGCGGAATCCGGACAAACCCGATTCGAGCGAGCCGAGTTTTCCGTCTGCGCCGCGCGCGAGCGCAAGCGACGTCGCCGAGAGGTCGGATTCGCGCCGTGCCGCCGAAATAATTATCGCGGCAATCGTGCGGTGGTCCAGCGCGCGAGCCGTTTCCGCCCGCAGGCTTTCGATTCGCGCCGGAAGCCCGGTAGCCGCGCCCGCGGCGTCGTCCAAAGTTCTTTCCGCGTCTTCGATGCGTGCCGAAATAGCGCGCACGGCGCGCAAATCCGCGAGCCGCGCGAAGTCCGATTCGATAGTCCTGATTCGCCTATCGGCAAGCTCGAGTGCTTGTTGCGAAAGCCGCCCGTACTCGGCCAGAACTATCGGCCAATTGGCGGTGGCGATTTCCATCGCGGCGGTCGGGGTCGGCGCGCGAAGGTCGCTTGCGAAATCGCATATCGTAAAGTCGATTTCGTGGCCGACGCCGCTAATCACGGGGATCGTGCAGTTCGCCACGGCGCGCGCGAGCGATTCGTCGTTGAAACACCAAAGGTCTTCGATGCTTCCGCCGCCGCGGGCGACGATTACGAGATCGAACTGCCGCGGGTCGCTTTGCGCGGCTTCGAGCGCGGCGATGATTTTCGGCGGCGCCGAGTCGCCCTGCATAATCGTTGAAAACAGCTTCAGCTCCACGTGCGGCGCGTTTTTGTCGTGAATGTTCAGCATGTCCTGAAGCGCCGCGGTGGTCGGGCTCGTAACGATCGCAATGCGGTGAGGAAGTTTCGGAACGGGGATTTTTCGCTCTTCGTCGAACAGCCCTTCCGCCTTGAGCCGGGCCTTGATTTTCTCGAACTCCGCGGCGAGCGCGCCGACGCCTTTCGGGACGACTTCGCTTACGGAAAGCTGATATTCGCCGCGAGGCATATAAACGGTTATCTTTCCGGTCGCGACCACTTGGTCGCCGTCGTTAAACGGCAGTTTTTTGCGCCCGTGACCGAACCAGACGCACTTTACCAGCGCGTCCTTTTCCTTGAGGTTGAAATACACGTGGCCGAGGCTCGATACCGTAGGCTGAGACACTTCGCCGGCGACCGAGACGTGCATGAATAGAGGTTCCGATTCGAGCGCGGCTTTTATGAGCTTCGTAAGCTCGAGCACGGTAATCGTTTTTCTCGCGGACGACACGCTCCGATTTTACACGACGGCGGGTTCGCACGGACTATTTGGCCGGCTTTGGATTATCGGCAGCGGATGGAAACAGAAAAACGGCGGAAAGAAGCATGCCCGCGATTAAAAACCATACGGCTACTTTATCCTCGAATTTCTCTTCGAACTTGAATTCGAGTGCGTGCCCTCCGGGAGGAATCAAAACCGCTTGAAACGCGCCGTTCGCTTCGATAATTCGAACCCGATTTCCGTCGAGATACGCTTTCCATCCGGGATAGTTTGTCGCCGTTCTTACGAACAATGCGGATTTATCGGTGTTAATCGAATATTCCTGCAGCCGCGCGGTTGCCGACACAAGTCTCGCTTCCGAAACTTCGCCTCGCGATTCGATTGCGACGTTTTCGGTAACCAGCGCAATCTGGTCGAGAAACAGCGGATAGTGCGATTCGATATGTCCGAAAATGTCAGGTTCGGATTCGAATTTGCGGACGCTGTGTATGAGGTAGTATCCCCGAAGCGGCTCCGTAGCGCCGGGGAGTTCGGACGACGGAAGCGCATTCAGCCAGGCGGCTGTTTCGGCGGCGCGCGACTCCGCCATCGGGCCGTCTCCGCTTGCGAGCGCGGCGGAGTAAAAATCGCGAAAATTTTCGAGAACCAGTTCGCCGGCCCATCCCACGCTTCCGAGCCCCGCGATTGACGGATAGCACGGTTTCGAAAACTCGGCGTCGTGATAATTTTCCGGCGCTTCGCCGGTATGGAATATTCGCTTTGCGCCGTCTTCGGCATTCATTTGTTTGAAAATTTCGGGCACCGGCAGGGCGGATTCCTTCGGCGACGTAAGGTTGAACGCGCGGTGAAACGAAAGCAGCGGGAGGAAGCACAATAGGAAGAGGGCGGAGGAGGCGATGCGGCGGGCGCGCGCCGAAATCGCGTTAAAAACCGCGCCGTCGAGCGAAATCGCGGCGAGCGCGCAGAGCATGAGAATGGCCGGAATTATGAAGCGCGCGGGAATTCGAGTAGCGCTCATCCCAGGCACGAGCCAAAAAATCGCGTATATCCCGGCGTACTTGCCGAGCGCCAGAACGAGCGCCACCGCGGCCGCGGAATATGCCGCGAGCGCGGCCTTGTACGCATGCGCGATCGGCAGGGCGAACTTCGATGTCTTGCGCGAAAGAATGCCGATGAAACCGGCGAGCGCGAAAACGGCCGGGATTACTCCGACGAGCGATACGTATTCGACGAATCCTTGCGGGCCGCGATAATCGGGCGATTGCCATGCGTTCGCCGGCCCGAACGCGAAAGGATAAAGCAAAGTGGCGAGCATCGTGGGCGGATAGCTGTAGGATAGGAAATCCGCGAACGTAAAATCCGAGCGGTTGCTCATGCCCAGAAGTTGAAGCGTCGAAAGCACTTGCGGAAGCGCGATAAACGCGCCGAGGAAAAAGCCCGCAGCCGGCGCGGCGATGAACGGCAATACTTTCGGCCTGTTTTCGCGCCGCTCGACCGCCAGTTTCGCGGCCAGGAGCAAGATTAGCGCGATGAATGAGATGGCTGTCATTTGCGGATGTCCGGCGAGAATCATCGACGCGGAGACGATTGAAACG
>JAANMU010003463.1_pt1 | contig 10078 bp, 9 predicted proteins | sample 7279701 | NCBI WGS metagenome assembly JAANMU01 (sample SAMN14094539, study PRJNA606508) | bioreactor metagenome | isolation source: A lab-scale SPAN reactor treating ammonium-rich wastewater day 57 | place: Ireland: Galway | collected 2017-03-13 | reverse complement strand
GACGCCGACGCTGACCGTGTCGCCGATCTCGAATTTGGGCACGTCTTTGCGATAGTGTTCCTGCTCAATGGCTTCGATGATTCGGTTCCGCATCGGTCATCTCCCTGCTTGGCGAACGGCGAACGTCACGTCGCGCTGTTCCACACTCTTTGGCTTTCATTCATCGGTCGGCAGCGGTCGACTCGTCGCCGTCGCGCCGGACCTCGCCCGACAACAAGTCGGGCCTCATGGCTCGTGTCCGCCGGATCGCCTGCTCCCGCCGCCACGCTTTGATCTTCGCGTGGTCGCCGCTAAGCAGAATCTCCGGCACTTCCATCCCCTCATACACACGCGGTCGCGTGTAATGCGGGTATTCCAGTAAACCGGCCGCGTCAGGCGAACCCGGTTCTGATTTCATATCGCAGGCCGACGAGAACGACTCCTCGACCACCGACTCCTCATCGCCCAGCACGCCGGGCAGCAGTCGCACGACGGCATCGACCATCGCCATCGCCGCCGCCTCGCCGCCGGCCAGCACGTAGTCGCCGATCGATACTTCCCGCGGCGACAGGCCCAGGCGAATCCGCTCGTCAAACCCTTCGTAGCGGCCGGCGATCAACAGCAGCCGCTCGCACCGCGAGAACTCCCACGCCATGGCCTGCGTGAATCGCTCGCCCTGCGGCGTCAGCAGGACGCGTGTAGCGGGCAACGGCGATTCGCTTTCGACCGCCGTCACCGCGTCGCAGATCGGCTGGCACATCATCACCATGCCGGGTCCGCCGCCGAAGGGCCGATCATCCACCTTGCCATGCGGGTCTTTCGTGAACGACCGGATGTTGTGACACCGAATCGACACCCTGCCCGCTTGCTGCGCCCGGCCGAGGATGCTGGCCGCGAAAAACGGCTCGCAGGCCTCGGGGAAGATTGTCAGCACATCGATCCGCATGGCGATCCCGCCGGACCGGGCCGCGGACCGACTTATCCAACTGCCACCCTCAAGCCTTCGCCGCGATTCCGATGCCCTGCTTCTTCAACAGGCTGCGCACGGTATCGCTCGGCTGCGCCCCGCGGCTCAACCAGTACTCGATGCGATCCTTCTTGAGGCTCACGGCCTTGGCCGGATCCTTCTCAATGGGATCGACGTATCCCAACTCTTCCAGGAATCGTCCGCCCGCCGCGGCGCGGCGATCCGACGCGCGCACGCGGAAAAACGCTCGATTGCGACGACCCATCCGTACCATCTTGATCGTGACTGCCATGTCCGCCTCGTTCGATCGTTATTCGACAAAATGACTCTTCGGCAGAGTCTTCACCGGCCCGCGATCTTTGCACGGACCCTTCGCTACCCGACTCTGCTCGGCTGGTTACAAACCTGCGAGTGGAACGCTCCATCATAGCAGGACCGCGAATTTCATCAACAGGTCCCAAGGATACTCCCTTGTCGCCTTGCCTCGCGGTATAATGCTCGTCGGCGCAAGCCCTTATGAACGGGGACACCCTCCATGTCCGATAACACCAAGCTTCGTAACCTTATTGACGTCGCCGCTGGACGAAATCCCCCCGACCTGGTCCTGAAGAACGGTCGCATCGTCAACGTCGCCTCGCACGAGATCCACGAAGGCGACGTGGCGATTGTCGGCGACCGGATCGCGTCGATCGGGCGGTGCGACGGGCCGACCACGATCGATCTGAAGGGTGCATTCATCTGCCCCGGGTTCATCGACGCGCACGTTCACATCGAATCGTCGCTGCTGTCGGTGCCGGAGTTCGCGCGCGTCGTCGCGGCGCACGGGACCACGTCGGTCGTCGCCGATCCGCACGAGTTCGCCAACGTCATGGGAACCGAAGGCATCTCGTTTGTGCTTCGCTCGGCGAAGTACGCCCCGATTGATATCTACGTCATGCTAAGTTCCTGCGTGCCGGCCAGCCCGCTCGAATCGGCAGGCGCGACGCTGACGGCCGAAGACCTCGAGCCGTATCTCGCCAATCCATGGGTGCTGGGTCTGGCGGAGATGATGAATTACCCCGGTGTGATCGCGGCGCAGGACGAGGTGCTGGCGAAGGTCGCCATGGCGCGGCATCGCGTGGTGGACGGCCACGCGCCGAGCGTCAGCGGGCGCGACCTGTCGGCGTATGCGGCGTCGGGCATCATGAGCGACCACGAGTGCATCCGCGCGGAGGAGGCGGCCGAGAAGCTGCGACAGGGACTGTCGATCATGATTCGCGAAGGGTCGCAGACGCGCAATCTCCGCGCGCTGCTGCCGCTGGTGACGCCGGGCACGGCCGATCGGTTCATGTTCTGCACCGATGACAAAGACGTGCGCGATCTGCTGGAAGAGGGGCAGATTGACTACATGATCCGCACGGCGATTTCGATGGGAATGGACCCGATCCTGGCGGTGCGGCTGGCGACGCTGTCCACGGCGCGGTACTTCGGGCTGCGCGATCTGGGCGCGGTGCTGCCGGGGCGACAGGCGAATATCACGGTGCTGGAGGATTTGAAGGACTGCCGCGTGTCGCGCGTCTATCACCGTGGACAACTGGTGGCCGAAGCCGGGCAGTGCATCGCGCCGCGCAACGAAGCCGCGTTGAGGATTCCGCTGCGCAGCTCGGTGAACGTGGCGTACATCCACCCGGAGGATTTTGCGGTGCCCGCGCCGCCCGGCGCGACGCCGGAAAGCCCGCCGAAGATTCACCTGATCCACGTGCTGGAGAATCGCATCGACACGGAGCGGTCGGTGGAAAAGTCGACTGTCTATAACGGGCAACTGGTGGCGGACCCGCTGCGTGACGTCGCGAAGATGGTGGTGATCGAGCGGCACCGGGCCAGCGGGGAGATCGGGCGGGCGTTCGTGCGCGGCTTCGGCCTGCGCAGCGGAGCCATTGCCTCGACCGTGGCACACGATGCCCACAATCTCATCGTCGTCGGAGTCGATGACGCCGACATGCTGACGGCGGCAGTGCGACTGGTGAAACTTCACGGCGGGTTGGTCGTGGTCGAAGCGGGGCAGGTGCTGGCCGAAGTACCGCTGCCGGTGGCCGGGCTGGTCAGCACCGAGCGTGCCGAGATCGCGGCCGATCAACTGCGGGCGCTGGCTGCGGCGGCGAAGCGCCTGGGCTGCAAGCTGGATCAGCCGTTCATGGCGCTGTCATTTTTGAGTTTGTCGGTGATCGGGAAATTGAAACTGACGAATCAGGGGTTGATCGACGTGGAGAAATTCGCGGCGGTGCCGCTGGTGGTGTGAGCCGCACCGGCCGTCGAAGGCTCGATGGCGGGGGGCGACGGCCGAAGCGAATCTCAAGGCCGCGCGGTAGGCGGGCGGATGATGCGACCCTCACGCCGTGAATTTCCGCATACCCGGCGCGTGAACGACCGGCGCCGTTTTCGATAAATGACTATCGGTGCGACGCGAGGCGGAGTCGCGCCCCGGCGAGCCATCACGGGGCGAGTGGGCTGCGGGAGGCTTGCCATGTTCGCGTTGTCGGCCGAGGTTCTGCCCGTCGGATGTCTGGCCTGCGGGCCGTCGCTCGAAGCCATGCTGGGAATGTATGCATTTGTCGTGGGAGTGCCGTCGCTGGGCGTGCTCGCGGCGGGGTATGCGTGCCGCGTCACAGCGTGGGAGCACGGCCGCGTGGTGGGCCGCTCCCTGGGGCGAGTCGGCTTGGGGATCACGCTGACGCTGGCATTGCTCGGTGTGCTGGGCGCGGGGGCGATCTCCATGCCTTCTACGTCCATGCAGTTAGACGAAATGCTGCTGGCATCGGTGTATCTTGGCGTTCTCTCCGCACTTCCGCTGACCTGCTCGGCACTGGCCATTCGCATGAATCGCCCGCGTCCCGAGCCGGAGTACCCGCGCTGCGCGGGCTGCGGATACAACCTGACGGGATTGATTGAGCCGCGCTGCCCGGAGTGCGGGCGGGGGTTCACAACGGCCGACGCGCCGTTGGACAACTACGCGAAAACCTAATTCGCGGTTTGAAGTTACGTCTTCACGCTCGCCATCATCACCGCCGCGACCGGCAGAAACACCATCACCGGCAGCCACTCGGGCAAGGCCGGGTCGAGGAACCCCGGCAGGCTCACGCTCTGGCAGATGAACGCGAAGACGTAACACGCGGCGCACATCAGCAGGCATCGCCCGCCGGCGACGATCACGCTGTGCCGCTCGCGGCTCAAGTAAAACGGCACGCCCAGACAAAGCAGGATCATGTTGATGATCATCGTCGTGATGCGCTTGTGGCGCACTTTGACGATCTCGGCCGAGCCGCCGGGAAACCGCTCCTGCAAGCGGCCCAGTTCCGCCAGGCTTAGGAAGTTCACCCACATCGTCGCCTGTTGCAGCGCCAGTTCCTTCGGCGTCAGGTCGGATGCATAAGCCTTGATCGGCAACTGCCCCAGGGCATCGGCCCCGGCCGGGTCGCTGGTCGCGCCGAGCTTCATCTGCGTGCCGTTGGCGAGATGCCACATCTGCTCCTCTTCATCCCATCGGGCCTGGTCGGCCTGAATCACCTCGGTCAGCCGGGCGTTCTGGTCGCGTTTCATGATGACGACGCCGCGCATCTCACGCACACGCGGCTGGAACATGCTGGCGGAGACAAGCGAGTTGTTCTTGTCGGGCTGGAACCAGACGGCGAAGGCGTTGCGCCCCTCGATGTCATTGTGCTTGCGCACGAGCTTGTCGGCATAACGCGGGATGAGCACTTCCTGATCGAAAAACCACAGGGCGTTCATCGCCATCGCGGCGATCAGCACCGGGGCCGCCATGCGATACAGGCTCGTGCCCGAGGCCAGCACGGCCGTCAGTTCGTTTGTGCGGTGCATGCGGCCGAAAGTGAAGCAGCCGGCGACGAGGGTGATGACGCCGGCGAGCTGGGCGAAGTAGAGGAGCAGGTTGTAGGAGTAGAAGTCGATGATTTTACGGATCGTCTCGGCGGTGGACTGGCTCTTGACGGACGTGAACTCATCGAGGTTCACAAACAGATCAAGGATGACATACAACCCGACGCAAACCGCGAGCGCGATGACGTAGTTGGTGAGAAAGGCACGAAGGACGTAGCGGTCGAGCGTCTTGAGCATGGCGGAATTGTAGATACGAAGCGCCAAAAAACCAAAACGCCGAAACACCAAGACATCAAGACGACGGGCTGCCAAAGTCTCGTCGTGCGCCGAGCACCCATCAAGCCGGCGAGCTTGCTCGCTGCTGGCCTCCGCCGACGTTGCGCCGCAATTGCATGCGATTCCGAACAGGTAATCTCACCAACCCAATTCGTCATCACTGGGAACGGGCAGCCAGTGCGATCGGAGGACGTGCTTGAGGTAATCAAGAATCGCCTCCCGGCGCTGCGAATCGGACCAATCCTTCTGCCGCTGCGCCCAGAGAACGAATACGGGTTGCGGCCGCACGATCTCGAACGGCTTGGCAGCCATGTCGGGGAACTTTCGGGCCAGCTCGAGCGAACGCGGTTCATCGATCTTCGGGTTTTTCTTTCGCAGGCTCGCCGCGACGACTTCGACACCGCATTGCGATGCGAGGGCATGAGACGGCGCGACGACCGCCCAGTCAGCGCGCGGCACGTTCAGGCCGAGCGCGGCGAGTCTCGCCGCAGAGAGCGGAAGCGACGCGACGCGAGCCATCGGCGCTTCGGGAATGCCTTCTTCGTCGAGGCGTTTGCGAATCTCCGCGGCGGTCTTGGGGCTGCGCGGCGGGGTGACGATCAGAGCGGGGTCCAGCTCCATCGCAAGCTGCTCTTCGAGCGTCGGCGCGATCGGCGCATCGCCTGGTTCCGCGACAATGACGACGCCCTTGTCGAGCGTCGCCTTGTGTTTGCGGCTGATGTAGCTTTTTAGCTCGGCGAGCCATCGGTCCGCGTCACCGGCCGATTCGGGCGTGGCGGCATAGATGTAGGCGTGCGGCGTGTTATAGAGCTTCTTGCCCTGCCAGTCGGTCGGCACGTCGGTTGGTGCGGCGAGGACGACGGTCGGCGGCCCGGCCTTCGGCGCGCAGCCCGACGCAACCGTCACAAGCAGCCCGAACACCCAGCCACACATTAGCACGCCGTTCAGGTCGCTTCGCATCATGGCTACCTATAAGTAGAACCGCAGAAAGTTTCGTTTGTTGCACAGGAATCAGAAAGTGTGGGACCCGCTATGAGCGGGTCCCACACAGGCAATTAGCCGGTGCCACACAACATGGAGGATTACTCGATTCTAGCTAGCTTAATCGATGCATGGCGATTCGGTAAGACCGCAGAAGCAAAGTCAGATTTCAACTATTGCGGCCCCTGCGCGGCGTGCGACGTCGCCCGCGGCATCGTTTACAATTTCACACTATGAAGTTCACGCGGGCGGTTATTGATTCCATCGGTTACGAGCTACCCCCGACGGTCGTCACGTCGGCGGAGATCGAGGAGCGACTCGCGCCGATGTATCGCGCGCTGCGGATGCAGCCGGGGCAGCTCGAAGCGCTGACCGGCATCCGCGAGCGGCGATGGTGGTCGCCGGGTCAGACGATGGCCCAGCCGGCGGCGGCGGCGGCACGGCGGGCGCTGGCGCGGTCGGCGGCGGCGATCAATGACCTCGGGATGGTGATATACGCCGGCGTCTGCCGGGACAATCTCGAACCCGCGACGGCCTGCGCCGTGGCCGATTCGCTGGGTGTCTCGCCGCTGGCACAAGTCTATGACGTCTCCAATGCCTGCCTCGCGGTGATCAACGGCATCGTGCAGGCGGCCAGCGCGATCGAGCTGGGGCATGTCCGCGCGGCGCTGGTCGTGTCGTGCGAATCGGCGCGACAGATTGTCGACCTGACGATTGACCGCATGGTTAAGCAGCCGACGATGGACATGTTTCGTGTGAGCCTCGCGACGATGACGGGCGGGTCGGGGGCCGTGGGCGTCGTGGTGCGCGATGCTTCGCTGGCGCCCGGGGGGCATCGCGTACTGGGCGGCGTGATGCGCAGCCGGACGAAGTTTCACAAGCTCTGTCGCTGGGGGCCGGACACCGGCATGCCCTCGACCGCGCCGATGGAGATGGTGACCGACGGCACAGTGCTGATGGAACACGGCGTCGCGCTGGGCGTCGAGACGTGGTACGCGTTCCTGGAGGAAATGGGCTGGCCGATCGAAGCGGTGGATCGCACGATCTGTCATCAGGTCGGCGGGCCGCATCGCGAGCTGGTATTGCGGTCAATCGCCGTGCCGGTGGAGAAAGATTTTCAAACTTACGAGTATCTCGGCAACATCGGCACGGTGTCGCTGCCGCTCACAGCCGCCATCGCCGAGGAGCGCGGCGTGCTGCAACCAGGGCATCGCGTCGGCATGCTGGGCATCGGCAGCGGTTTGAACTGCCTGATGCTCGGGGTGGAGTGGTAATTCAATACGAATTGCGAATCGCCAAGAGCGATTTGCATGAACAATGCAGAAGGTAGAATTGAGAAACGCTCCATTTAGCAGCCGCGCGGTCCCATGCCTGCGTCAGCATTTCTTCATTCTCAATTCTACATTCTCCATTCCTCAATACAGCGGATTGATGACCATTCCCGTCGCGAGCTTCGGGGCGAAGTACGTCGACTTCTGCGGCATCAGCTCGCCGGCGGTGCAGATGTCGCGCAGCTGCTGCATCGTGGTCGCGGGCATCAGCGCCGCGACGCCGTAATGTTCGCGCGCATCGTTGATCGCCTCGTCCATCGTCTTGTGGTAGTGAATCGTCGGCGGCTTGCCGACGCAGAACTTCGGCGACACGACTTCGTCCAGGATATACCGGTGGAAAATGGAGTACGCGCTCTGTCGCCACGCGACGTGGCGCTTCGGCTCGTAGGCCGCCAGCAGATCGGAATCCTTCGGCGAAAGCACCGCGCACACATCCTGCCGCGGGTCGTACAGCGCCAGCGCCTGCGGGCCGGCCTCGCGCAGCAGCTTCGCCAGGTCCTCGTCGCCGGCCGGTTTTGCAACCGGCTTCCACGTGAACTTGTCCGCCAGAGCGTGCTGATAATCCTTCGCGAACACCTGCGGCAAGTCGCAGATTGAGCGAAAGTACGGCTGAATCGTCGCGCCCGGGTCCTCCATCGCGCACAGCACGCACAGAACAAAGTTCACCGGGTCGTTGTCCGCGACGTGCCCCATCTGCTCCAGCTCCTGCTGGCGGAACATCAACGCCGTGCCGTACCGGTGATGGCCGTCGGCGATAAAGACGGATTTCTCCTTCATCGTCGCCCGCACCGCCTCGACCACTTCGGGATCGGTCACGACCCACAGCTTGTTCTCCACGCCGTCCAGCCGACCCACCTGCTCCGGCGTCTCACCGACGGCGCGCTCGAGCAACGCGGCGACTTCATTCCCGGCGTCGGGGTAGAGGCCGAAGATCGGGCTAAGATTGCAACGCGTCGCAACCGTCAGCTTGAGGCGATCTTCCTTCGGTCCGCCGAACGTCTGCTCGTGCGCGAAGACGCATCCCTTGCCGAACTCTTCGAGCCGCAGCCTCGCGAAAAACATCTTGCGCGTCAGCGTCTTACGGCCCAGTCGATACGTCTGGTGGTAAACGTAAATCGCCGGCAGCTCGTCGCGCTCGATCGCATGGATGTCCATCCAGCTCGTCATCTCGCCCGCCGCCTGGCGATAGATGCTGTCCGGCCCGGCCGTCTTGGGCGGCACGTGCGGCAGGTCGATCGCGACGACGTTGTGATCATCGGCCGCGAGCAGGCGCGCCTTGTCGGCCTCGTCGAGGATGTCATAGGGCGGGGCGATGAGCCGCGAGACATCGACGGACGTATAGCGGATGCCGCGAAAGGGTTGAATCTCGGCCATGGGCAAGCCCTCCAGAAACGCGATGCTCGATCGGCGGGACGGCAACGGGCGTCGTCATCCGTTCTGGATTGAATCTTCGCGCTGGAGGCGTGCCCTGTCTAGCGCGCGAGCCGTTGCGTTACCTGTCGCTCCGCCCATGCGAGGTGACTTGCGGATTCGGTCCGATTGCGATTAAATTCCGGCCTTTCACGCGATCCACCCACGGGGAGATTCCATCTTGACCGAGATCAAAGCGACCAACATCGTCTGGCACGAAGGACACGTCGAGCGCCCGCAGCGCGAAGCGCTGCTGAAGCAGAAGGGCGCCACCATCTGGCTCACCGGCCTGCCCTCTTCGGGCAAGAGCACGATCGGCTTCTCGCTCGAGCACCTGCTCGTGCAACAGGGGCGGCTGGCTTACGTGCTGGACGGCGACAACATCCGCCACGGCCTGAACAAGAACCTCGGCTTCTCCGCGGCCGACCGCGCCGAGAACATTCGCCGCATCGGCGAAGTGGCCAGGCTCTTTTCCGACGCCGGCCTGATCACGATCACGTCGTTCGTCAGCCCCTACCGCGCTGATCGCGACGGCGTGCGGCAGATGCACGTCGCGGCGAAGCTGCCGTTTGTCGAGGTATTCGTCGATACGCCGATCGAATTGTGCGAGCAGCGCGATCCGAAAGGGCTGTATCGCAAGGCCCGCGCGGGCGAGATTCCCAACTTTACCGGCGTGAGCGATCCGTACGAGCCGCCCGTCAACCCCGAGCTGACTCTGAAAACCGGCGAGCACAAACTCGAAGACTGCGTCGCCCAGCTCGCGAAGTATCTGCAACAACGCAGCATCTTGCCGGAATGAACCCGCGCCACCGCGCCGCCGTTCCCGCGCGCGATCCCACTCATCGGCCGCGCTGGGCCGATCTGCACATGCACTCCACGGCTTCCGACGGCGGCTACGCACCGGCGAAGCTGATGTGCATGGCCGCCGCGCGCCGGCTCGCCGCAGTCGCGCTCACCGATCACGACACGATTGATGGACTGGCCGAAGCCGCCCAGGCCGCGGCGACGCACGGGATGGAGTTCGTGCCCGGCATCGAGCTGGAGGCGCGGCAGGGCCGTCGCGTCGTACACATTCTCGGATATTTCGTCGATGCCGCGTCGCCCGAATTGCTTTCCCAATTGGCCGATGAGCGCCAACGGCGCGATCAGCGCAATCGAGAGATCGTTTCGCGGCTCGCCGCCCTGGGCATTCGACTGGACTACGACGCGCTGGTGAAAGCCAACGGCGGTCGGCCGTTGGGTCCGCAGATTCATGCCCTGA
>JAANMU010003462.1_pt1 | contig 10080 bp, 8 predicted proteins | sample 7279701 | NCBI WGS metagenome assembly JAANMU01 (sample SAMN14094539, study PRJNA606508) | bioreactor metagenome | isolation source: A lab-scale SPAN reactor treating ammonium-rich wastewater day 57 | place: Ireland: Galway | collected 2017-03-13 | reverse complement strand
GCATGATTCGCCCAGGAGCCTGCGCCCCCGCCCACGCGGTCGGCGCCGGCGTCCCGCATCTCTTCCGAACGGAGTCTGACACGATGATCGCGAATTCCCGATCTCCCGAACGCCACAACGGGCGCATCGTCTCCGAAGCGTTGACGCAGACTTTCCGCCGCCGATGGTTCGCACGGCGGGCGGTGGGTCGACGTCTTGTCCTCTCGGCCTCGCTGCTGCCGCTGCTCGGCCTCGCGGGCTGCGAGTGGGATTCCTTCATGGACCCCTCCGTCACGGGGCGCTTCGAAGAAACGGCCATTCGCGTGCCCATTCTCGACCGCATCGCGGTCATCGAGGCGGATCAGGAAGACACGATTCAGCCTACGGAAATTCAACCATCCGACCTCATCGCCGAGCCGGCGATCTACAAGGTGGGCCCGGGCGACCTGCTCACGATCGACATTTTCGAGTTCATTTCGCCGGGGCAGCCCTACGTCATTCAACGGAGCGTCGATGAGCGCGGGTTCATCACTATCCCCCAGATCGGCGCGGTCAACGTCTCCGAACTGACCGAAGCGGAAATCCGCAACAAGATCGCGGATCTGCTCGACCCCGACTTTGTCCGCGATCCGGTGGTGAGCGTGGTCGCGGAGACGAAGCGGCGCAGTTCCTACAACGTGATCGGAGGCGTCGGCGCCTCGAACGCCTTCTACATCCCCGAGCCCAACTTCCGACTCCTCGACGCGATCGCCACGGCCGGGGGCATCCCGGACACCGTCAAGAAGATCCGCATCGTGAGGCAAGTGCCGCTGAAGCGCGAGGTGGAACTCGGTCACGGCAGCCCGGGCCGGCCGGAGGACGAGACCTCACCTCCCCTTGATGTCGATGTCCCCGCGCCCCCGCCGACCGAAGAAGAGGACATCCTCGACCTTATCGATCGCGCGATCGAGGGCGAGGGAGGGCGACCCGCGGCGCTGGGCTCCAGCGGCGACTCGGACCGCACGCAGCGAACCTCGCGCCAGCCGGACGCCGGCAATCAGCCGGCGATCGACATCGCGCCGCCCGGAGGCCAGGCCGGCCAAGGGGAAGGCGAGTGGGCCTACCTCGGCGGCAAGTGGGTCTTCGTGGCGCGCAGCCCCGAGGCCGCGGCGATGAGCGCGCAGGCCGAGGCGCAGGAGCGGGCCCAGGAATTCGATCAACTCGTCACGCAGCGGGTGATCGAGATTCCCGTCGAGCCGCTGATGGACGGCCTGGCGTCCTACAACATCGTCATCCGGCCCAACGACATCATCATGATTCCGCCGCCCAGGCAGGGCCTTGTGCACCTCGACGGCGAGATCGCCCGCGGCGGAACGCTCGCGATCCCGACGAACGGCCGCCTGACGCTCAAACGCGCCATCGCGGCGGCGGGCGGCCTCGGACCGCTGGCCATTCCCGAGCGCGTCGAGATTCACCGCATGCTCAGCGACAACCAGGAGGCGATCGTCATGCTCAACTACCGCGCCATCAGCGAGGGCGCCGAGCCGGACGTCTACCTCAAGCCCGACGATCTCATCAAGGTCGGCACGACGTGGTACGCTGCGCCCCTCGCCGTCCTGCGCAACGGCTTCCGGACCTCCTACGGCTTCGGGTTCCTGCTCGACCGCAACTTCGGCAACGACGTCTTCGGCGCCCCGCCGACGAACCGCTTCGGGCAGTAGCGGATCGCGATCCTGACGCGGTCCCGCTCCGGACGCCCGGTCCCCGGGCCTACACTGTCGCATGATGAACTCTGCGACCGCTTTTCGTCGGCGACCGCCCCGGCGGGTGTCCGCGCTGGCCCTGATGCTGCTCGCGTTCACCGGCTGCGCCGGGCCGAAGGCGACGCAGGGCATTCCCGACGATTTCAGCCTCGACGCGGCGGTGCTCGCGCCGGCTTCGTCGGGCGGCGAGGAGGCGCGCCACTTCGTGTTGCACGCCGACGGCGCCCTTCGCGCGGGGCGGGGACGGCAGGCGACCCCGACCCACTACCCCGGCCTGGCGAGACAACTCTCGCCGACGCAGATGGTCGAACTGCTCAATCTCGCGCGGCAGGCCGTCGCCTCCGCCGGCCAGGACCGCGCCACCCTCCCCACGCAGTGGCTGCACGAACCTCCCCCGGCCGATTCGCTCTCGATGCTCCTTTGGGTGCGCGACGCCGGCGTTGAGCGCGGCGCGCGCTTCGACGGGGCCGCTGGCGCCCTTCCGCCCGCCGCCGAACGCCTCCGCGCGCGGCTGAGCGAACTGGCGCTCATGCCCTGATCCGCCGACCCTACGATCCACCGATGAGCGATTCGCACTCCAACGGCCCCATCGTCGGCATCGATCTCGGCACGACCAACAGCCTCGTCGCTTTCTGCGATGAGCGCGGGCCGCGCATCCTCGCCGACGAGTCCGGCGACGTTCTCCTCCCTTCCGTCGTCCGCATCGGGGCGGACGGGTCGATGGTCATCGGCCGCGAGGCGCGCGAGCACATCGTCGAGTTTCCGAGCGAGACGGTCCACAGCGTCAAACGCCTCATGGGCCAGACGATCGACCAGGTGCGCGGCGACGTCGATTATCTCAGTTACTCCGTTGTCTCCGGCGACGGCTCGGCCGCACGCCTCCGCATCCACGATCGCCTGCTCAGTCCGCAGGAGATCAGTGCGGCGATCCTCAAACGATTGCGCGAAATCGCCGAGCGCTCGCTCGGCCGGGAGGTGAGCAAGGCGGTGATCACCGTTCCCGCCTACTTCGACGACGCCCAGCGGCAGGCGACGCGCGACGCCGGCCGCTTTGCCGGTCTCGACGTGGTGCGCATCATCAACGAACCCACGGCCGCCGCCCTCGCCTACGGCATCGGCCGCTCGGGCGAGCCGGAGACCATCGCTGTCTACGACCTCGGCGGAGGCACCTTCGATATTTCCATCCTCCAGATCATCCCCTCCGAGGGCGCGGCGGGCGGCGCTGAGGCCGTGGACAGCGCCTTCTACCAGGTCCGCTCCACCGCCGGCGACACGCACCTTGGCGGCGACGATGTCGATCGGATGATCGTCGAACTTGTCCAGCACGAGATCCGCGGCCAGTTCGACCTCGACCTCCAGTTCCCCCCGAGCACGCAGCAGGCGTTGCGCCGCTTTGCGGAGTCCACGAAAATCCGCCTGAGCAGCGAGGACTCCGCGCGCATCGAGATCGACCTCGGCGAGGGCCGGCGCTACCAGCGAACGATTGAGCGGCGCGAGTTCGAGGCCATGATCGCCCCCTGGGTCGAGCGCACGATCGACGCGTGTGGCCGGGCGCTGCGCGACGCGAAACTGGAAGCGAAGCAGATCGACCGCGTCGTGATGGTCGGCGGCTCGACGCGCATCCCGCTCGTGCGCGAGCGCGTCGGCGAGTTCTTCCAGACCCGCCCCTACACCGCCATCGACCCCGATCAGGTCGTCGCACTGGGCGCGGCGGTGCAGGCGGGCATCCTCGCCGGCTCGCACGCGCAGGCGCTGCTGCTCGACGTGATTCCGCTGAGCCTGGGCATCGAGACGATGGGCGGCGCCGTCGCCAAACTCATCATGCGCAACAGCACCGTACCGTGCGCCGCGAGCGAGCGCTTCAGCACCAGCGCCGACGGACAGACCTCGATCAAGATCCACATTCTTCAGGGTGAACGCGAACTGGTGGCCGACTGCCGCTCGCTCGGCGAGTTTCACCTGCGCGGCATCCCGCCGATGCCAGCGGGCATTCCGCAACTCGAAGTGATGTTTCACGTGGACGTCAACGGCATCTTGGACGTGACCGCGATCGAGAAGCGCAGCGGCAAGCGCGCGGCCGTACAGATCGTCGCAAACCACGGCCTCACGCCCGACGAAGTCGATCGCATCGAGCGCGAGTCGATCACCCACGCGCGCAGCGACATGAAAGTGCACCGCATCATCGACCTGCGCGTGAATGCGGCGCTCGATCTCAAGTGGATCGCGGACGCAATGAAGCGCGTGGGCGAGGAGATTCCCGCCGACTACCGCCGCGAACTCGATGCGCAGATCGGGCACCTCCGCTCACTGGTGGAGGCGAGTGAGCGCGATCCGCACGCCGTCGATGCCGATGCGTTCCACGAAGCCAAGGAATCCCTCGACCGCGCCTCCGTGCGGTTGCACGAGATGGCCATCACCCGCTCGCTGCGCGAGGAGGCGTAGGGTGCGTTGAGGCTCTGCGAAACGCACGAGGCGCGGAGCATGGGCGTCCCGCCTGTGCGAGTCGATCGTCACGGCAGAGATTGCCGAGCAGGAGGAAGAGGCCAACCCCCAAGGCCCAAAGGCTTCAAGAGAGGTAGGGTGTGTTGAGGCTCCGCGAAACGCACCAGTTCGTCGCGGTTCGCGCGGGCGAGAGGCCAACCCCCAAGGCTCGAAGACGCCAAGGGAACGAACTGGGACTATCCTCATTCATCGATGAAACGCGCCGCGTTCACCATCATGGTGTGTCTCCTCCTCGGCGCGATTGTCAATGTCGCGGTGGCGTGGTGGCTTGCGTCGCGCCCGTATTCATGGTGGAGTTCATCCGACGACTCCCACCCGAAAGTGTTTCGCGTCTCGTCAAGCGGAGTACTCGACACAGTCGTCAGACGGGCGCGCGGTCGAATAGAAACTGTGCAATGGAATCCGGGCCTGATGATGTATCAGCCGGAGTCAGCCATCAGTGTTTCGCCCGAGGAGTTCCAGGATCTGCTTCCTCGCGGGTCGGCACTGAGTAATGGTGATGTAATCGATGCCTCCCGATCATCGAGTGGAAGAGGCTTCATTGAGGTATTCTCGGGCTGGCCGACCCTCGCACTCACCGGTCGGCTGAACATTCGAGATCTGGACGGCGGCGACAAAGCATTCGAGCGCGATGGAATGCTGGGCGTTCCTGAAAAACTGCGGACATACGGCTTGCCCGGCTACTTGCCAGTTCACCCTTTGTGGCCCGGCTTCGCCATCAACACGCTCTTCTACGGCGGCGTGATCGCTCTCATTCTCTGGGCGCCTGCCTGGCTGCGGCGGTTCTATCGATTTCGCAAGGGCTGCTGCACCGCCTGCGGCTACGACCTGCGCGGCGCGGCCCACGCCCGCTGCCCCGAGTGCGGCACGCGGCCCGCGGGCGCAGCGGCCGCGACGGCAGTCGCGACCGGGTCACCCACGACTGGCGCGTGAGCCGATCTGCGAATCGCTCCGCGATGCGCGCCTCGCTCCTTCACCCGGCTCTGCGGGAGAAGGCCGAGATGGGGGCGCTGAGCATTCACCCACGCGGGATGTGCGGCTGCATGTGCATCAACTGGAGCACGGCTGCGAATCCTCAACTGATGTCCGCGATTTTCCGCCCATCGCTGCGTTGCAGAGACAGCACTCGCCGGCTCCGGGCCGATCGCTCGAATCGCCGGACATTCTCTGCGTCGCCGAGGCAATGGCTGAGCGGCTGAGACTGTGGTCTGCGGTCCTCGGACAACAGTCTGAGGCTTGCAGCGAACCGCCGCTGGTTGAAGACTTCAATATCTGCCGCCGATTCGCCCTTGGCGCTGGATTCTGGTGCGGGATCGGCCGATGGGAGTCGAAGGCGGCCGGGGCGATCCCCCGCCGCCCGGGCCGCGCTGCGCCTTTGATCGCGCGCAGGAAGGAAGGCAAATGTCCATTCCAGTCTTTGCCCCCAAGAGGGACGCTGACCTGCTGGCGTGGTCGAACAACTTTGAGGCCAGGGTCTCCGCATCGCCCGCGATGTATGGCCTGAGTGTCGCGCAGGCGGGCGTGTACAGCGGGCTGCACGCGGCGTTTGCAGCCGCGTATGCAACGGCCCGGAGCCCGAACACCAACTCGAAGGCGAATGTGAACGCCAAGAATGTGGCCAGGGAGCAGTTGCTCAACGGGCCGGGCGGGGCGCGGGCGCTGGTCAACATCGTTCAGGCGTTTCCGGGCACGACTGATGACATGCGCGCCCAACTCGGGCTGCGCATCCGCGATCGCGATCTCTCTCCGATTGCAGCGCCGAGTGCGGCGCCGAGTCTCACGGTGCTCTATGCGATCGGCCGTCTGGTGAAGGTGCGGCTGCGCGACCGGCAGAGCGCTGATCGGCGCGGGAAGCCCGAGGGAGCGCTCGGCGCCACCGTGCTCTACTGCGTGGGCGAAGGGCCATCGGAACACCTCAGCAACTGGTCGTTTGCGATGAACACGTCGCGGCCGGTCTTTGATGTGGAGATTCCCGGCCAAGTGCCCGCAGGCAGCCAGGTGTGGCTGACCGCCTTCTGGTTCAACGCGCGAATGGAGGTCAGCCCGAGCGCGACTCCGGCGAGCGTACACATCAGCCAGGGCCTGGCTGCGGCAGCGTGAGCGACTTGGCGCCGGCATCAATCGCCTCTGCCGCATCAAGAAGAATCCACGCGCTGAGCGCATCGGCGCGGCCGCTCTGCACCATGCAATTGCTCACCAGCGTCTCGGCGAAGTGGCGCGATTCCGGCGTATCGTGCAGCAGAAACACGTGGACCGCCCAGGGGTGATTCGTCGCGTTGTCCGGCTGAGTGCGCGCGACGTGCCATTCGACGGTGCGGCGGACTCTCTCGCTGAGCGCCGCGGCCGCGTCGCCGTCCGCCCGGCGCGCATGATGCGAAAGCGCGTGCAGGGCGGTGAGTTCCATTTCCGTCCACACTTCGATCGAGCGGCAGGCATCCTGGCGGAAGAGCGGGCCGTTGGCCGCCACTTCGATCCACCGCCCGACCGGCCCCATCGACTCATCGACGAGCGCCCACCACAGGGCCGCGTCATCGCGCGCCAGGCGCAGCGACTCGCGCACATGCGCCGCGGGCAGATCGGGGGCAAGCGGGCCACAGCGGCGAACCCGCATCGCCGCGAGAAGCGGCCCGCCGATCCAGTGCGGCCGAGCGAGGGCCGCGCGCAGTTCGCTCTCCAGATCGGCGTTCGGCAGGCCCGATTCGCCGATGCGGCGCAGATGCTGCGCCCACCTTGCGAGGTCCTCGGGCGTGCCCGGCGCCGGGGGTGTTTTCGCCATTTTCAATCGTACGTCCGGCCGTGGGCCGCACGAACGCAAAACGTGAGTTATACTGGACGCATGACGGCCGTTCGCACGTCGAGATCGACCTCGATCCACCGCCGGCTGTGCGTGCGCTGCGGGTTCGACGGCCGGGCGGTGCAGGACGGCGTGATCCGGCGGAGCGACGCGTGGTGTCCGAACTGCGGTTGCGACTTCCACCGCCGCCCGCCGCGCAGTTACGCGGAGATGGAGGGCCTGGACAACGCGCCGTTCGTGTCGGTCGAAAAGGTCGCGGCGCCCCCGAGGCGGCGCAGCCGCGCGCGGAGGCAGTTCCTTCGCCGCCTCGAACGCTGCCTCGCGGTCCTGTTCGTGCTCATCGTCTCGTTCGTCGTGGCGGCGCACTTCGTCTATCTGGGATTGTCGATGATCGGGTGAGACACCCGCACGAGCCCGCAGCGCGAGCAACGACGCGGAGCGAGGCGAGGCGCCTGTCCTGACGCAAGATTCGTGCGCCTTGACTTCGTCGAGGCGTCCTCGCTGGCGCGTCGGGCTGGTTGATCAACCCAGCGCCTTGGTGAGCCTCGACTCGTCCCACACCTCGATGCCCAGTTCGCGCGCCTTGTCGAGTTTCGACCCCGCACTCTCGCCGGCGATGACGAGATCGGTCTTCTTCGACACTGAGCCGGAGACCTTCGCGCCGAGAGACTCCAGTTTCTCCGTGAGTTCCGGGCGGGTGAAGTGCTCCAGCGTGCCGGTGAGGACGATCGTCTTGCCGGCGAACGGTGAGCCGCTTGCCGCTTCGCGCTTGCGAAAGAGCGGGCTGGAGAGGTCGACGCCGGCCTTGCGGAGTCGCACGAAAGTGTCGCGCCCCTGCTTTGAGTGCAGGTAGTCATGCAGCACCGGCGCGGTCACCTCGCCGAAGTCGGGCAGTTCCATGATCTGCTCGACAGATGCGTCGAGGAGCGCCTCGGCATCGGGGAAGTGCTTCGCGATCGTCTTCGCGGCCGAGACGCCGATGTGGCGAATGCCCAGCCCGGCGAGCACGCGGGCCAGACCGCGGCCCTTCGCCGCTTCCAAGCCCTCGATGAGATTGTCCACCGACTTTTCGCCCATGCGCTCCAGCGCCAGCAGTTCCGCGCGCTTGCCCGGCAACAGAAACACATCGGCAAAGTGGTGTACGAGACCGGCGTCGATGAGTTGATCGACGAGTTTCTCTCCCAGACCTTCGATGTCCATCTGGTCGCGGCCGACGAACCACTTGAGTTTCTCGCGGAACTGCTCGGGGCATTCGGGATTGACGCAGAAGACCTTCGGCCCTTCCTGCTCAACGGTGCCGCCGCACGCGGGGCACTTCTTTGGCGCCTCGATGGGCTTGGCATTCTTCGGCCGCTTGCCCGGCACGAAGGCGACCACCTGCGGGATGATCTCGCCGGCCTTCTCGACGATGACGGTGTCGCCCACGCGGATGTCCTTGCGGCGGATCTCCTCAATGTTGTGCAGCGTCGCGTGGCGGACGGTCGTGCCGGCGATAAAGATGGGTTTCATGGTGGCGCGCGGCGTGAGCGTGCCGGCCTTGCCCACCTGCCACTCGACGTGCTCGAGCACCGTTTCGCCCTGCTCGGCGGGATACTTGAAGGCGATGCACCAGCGCGGCGCCCGGCTCGTCGAGCCCAGTTCGCGCTGCTGATCGAAGCGGTTCACGCGCACGACCATTCCGTCCACGCCGTAGCCGAGCGTCGAGCGCTGCCCGCGGAAGGTCTCGATGGCCTTCTCGACTGCTTCAATCGAATCGCACACTTTGGTGTGCGTGCTGACGGGGATGCCCAGGGTCTTGATGCGGCGGAGGAAGTCACTGTAGGTCTCGACGCCCTCGAGGCCGCGGACCTCGCCGCGGCCGTGGGCGACGAAGTTGAGGCGGCGCGCGGCCGTGACTCTGGGATCGAGGTTCTTGAGCGTGCCGGCGGTCGAGTTGCGCGCGTTGGCGAAGGGCGCTTCGCCGGCGGCCTCCTTCTCGCGGTTGATGCGCTCAAACTCGGCGTTGGGCATGAAGATCTCGCCGCGCACTTCAAGGATGTCGGGGATGCTCGCCTCGCCGGGCGCGGAGAGTTCGAGGGGCACAGCGCGGATGGCGCGGACCTGGGCGGTCACGTCATCACCCTTCTCCCCGTCGCCGCGCGTGACGGCCGCGACGAGCCGGCCCTTCTCGTAGCGCAGGCTGATCGCCACGCCGTCGATCTTTGGATCGCAGACGTACTGCACCGCCTGCGGCTTCGCGAACAGATCGCTCTCCGCGGATTCCTCGATCCCAAGGCCCTTGAGAACGCGCTGGTGCCACGCGCGCAGGTCTTCGATCGAGTAGGTGTTGTCGATGGACTGCATGGGTACGGCGTGCGCGACCGTCCGGAAGCCCTTGATCGGCTCGCCGGCGACGCGCTGCGTCGGGCTGTCGGGATCAGCGCACTCGGGGTGCGCTTCTTCAAGGTCCCGGAGTTCGCGCAGCAGCCGGTCGTACTCCGAGTCGGCCATGATCGGCGCGTTGTCCACGTAGTAGGCGCGGTCGGCCTTGCGGATGAGTCGGCGGAGTTCGTCGATGCGCTTGGCGAGGTTCGCGGCCATGTCATTTCCTGCCCGGTCGGGCGGAGCATTCTTTCACAGCAGGGCGACAGGATCGACATCGATCGCCGTGTGGGCATCGGACACCGCCAGGCCCCGGTTGCGCAGGTCGGTGAGCAGGCGCTGGACGATCGCGGCCGTCGGAGCGATGATCTCGACGCCGAAGCGGTAATGATCGGCGATGCGCGAGAGGGCGCAGGGCGCGGGGCCCTTGATCCACGCCGCACGCCGGCCGGCCTCGCGCGGCAGAGCCTCGGCGATCGAGCGCAGTTCGGCCGCGAGCGACTCCGCCCGCTCGCCCGCCTTCGCGTGGTCAGTGTCGCGCACGACGATCCGGGCCATGCGGCCGACCGGCGGCAGACCCGCGTACTCGCGCTGCGGCATTTCGGAACGCACAAACGCGGCGTAGTCGTGCCGAGCCGCGCATTGCACGGCCGGATGCTGCGGAGAGAATGTCTGCACGATCACGAGGCCGGCGTGCTCGCC
>JAANMU010003457.1_pt1 | contig 10093 bp, 7 predicted proteins | sample 7279701 | NCBI WGS metagenome assembly JAANMU01 (sample SAMN14094539, study PRJNA606508) | bioreactor metagenome | isolation source: A lab-scale SPAN reactor treating ammonium-rich wastewater day 57 | place: Ireland: Galway | collected 2017-03-13 | reverse complement strand
ATGACGACCGCCATCGAAACCGTGAACCTTTACCGTCAGATTGCGGAAGTCGAAAAAGAATCGTAAGCCAGTTTCGCGGCTTGCCGCAATCGCGCTGGTGCCGGAGGAGAGAATTATGAGGACGCCTCTTCTTGCCGCAAATTGGAAGCTTTACAAATCGCTTGCGGAGGCGCTGGCATATGCCGATGCGCTTTTAGCCGCGCTCGATGCCGAAGGTGACTGCCTCCGCGTCGAACTTGCGGTCTGTCCGCCGTTTCCCCTTTTATATCCGCTGGCGGAAGCGTTCAAGGGCAGCTCCGTTTCCGTCGGCGCCCAGAACGTTTCGGAATATCTCGAAGGCGCGTTCACCGGCGAGACCGGAATAAACCAACTCGACGGACTCGGACTCGGATACGTGATAATCGGCCACAGCGAACGCCGCAACGTTTTTCGCGAATCTAACGAAGCTATTGCGGACAAGCTGAAAATCGCGCTTACGAAAAGCTCGCTCGTCCCGATTTTGTGCGTCGGCGAGCCGCTCGACTATCGAAAGGACGGAAGGGAACTCGACTTCGTGAAATCCCAGCTTCAAACGGCGCTGAAAGACGTCGAGCCGTCCGATGCCGAGCGCATCGTTATCGCTTACGAGCCGATTTGGGCAATCGGCACGGGAGTGAACGCCGAGCCGAAAGACGCCGAAGAAATGGCGGCGGAAATACGCGATTGGCTGTCCGGCAGCTTCGGCATCGCCGCGGCGCAATCGGTCCGCATTCTTTACGGCGGAAGCATCAAACCGGCCAATTGGAAGGATATTTACGCCGGTCCGAACGTTGACGGCGGGCTGGTGGGCGGCGCGTCCCTCGACCCCGCCGATTTTTACACGCTCTACCAGCTTATGCTTGGTTGACGCCGCCGAGGCAGTTAACGCGCTTCGCGGTGTAAAATGCGCTCGTGCTCATTCCAGTACCCGACGACAAAATCGACTCCGCGGTAAATTCCGTCGCGGGCGATGCCAGCCCCGCCGGATGGCTGCTTAAAACCTCGGCACGCGCATTCGCGGACGGCAAGCGGTTTTGCCGGCCGTTCGCTGACGATTTGGACAATCCGGGAGTTTTCGTTCTGTTCGGCGAAGACTGGATTAACGCTCACGCGAAAAACGATTCGCTATACCGAAAGATTCTCGAATCGGTTCTCGAAAGACGCGGAGGCGTGCCGGAGGATTTTCCCGCCGGAGGCGCCTGGGATTCCCGGCCGGAAGGCGAGAAAACACCGTACGTTTTTCTTAATCACTCCCCCTCCGCTCTTGCACGCGCAGCGCTGGATCTTGGTTTCGTTCATACGGGCGAAGTCGCGGACGTCGAACCAGCCGCTAATCTGTGGTTTATCGAAGGAAATCGCGATTTTTCCGCGCTTGTCAAATACGAATGCCGTTTGTTCGAAGGCGGCGAGCTTTACGAAGTTATAAAGGCGGGCTGGCCGCACGGAAGCGAGGACGGAAGATATATAAAATGGTGTCTTGACGCCGGTCCCAGCTTCGCATGCTACGACGGCGGCAAAATAGTTTGCGCAAGTTCGACGCACCTTTCGGGAACGATGGGAATGATCTATACGCCTGACGAGTATCGGGGCAAGGGGTATGCGTCGAGCCTTGCCGCATTTCAGACAACCGAAATGCTTCGCCGGAATAAAATTGCGATAGCGCATATCTGGCATTCCAACGAACCGAGCCGTTCGCTCGTGAAAAAACTCGGCTTTTCCATGTATTCCGGCTGGTTCGGATGGTGGCGGATGAGTTTCCCGAATTAGATTGCTATTGCGTGTTAGCCCTTCGTTGTCGGGGCACGGGGTTGTGAATATGTGAAAATGCGTCACAAGCAGGGCCGGTATAACTTTTTTGTAAATCGTTTGTTTCATGTGTCGCATTTTTGACGAAATCGCGGTATAATCGATTTAGTCGCCCGGATAGAGCTCGTTTTCCCCCCCCGACGGCGGGTTCACCGAGGCGACCAAGTCCTCATTTTGGTTACCTGCATTTAAACAGGCTTTCCGTTCGGAAGGCCTGTTTTTTTTTGCGTTCTGGCGGCTTTTGTTAAGACCAAGCTAGTCTAGTCGTGATGGGGCGATTACGCGGCAGGGCGGTTCCGTCTTCCGGCCAAATGCAATTCGGGCACAAGCGGCCTAATGCCGCGCCGGCGCACGGCGTTGAGATATAATCGTTTCGCGGCGGTTGATGGGGCCCGGTGGCCTCCGCGGTCTTCAAAACCGTTGGCGCGGGCGATCCTCGCGCGGGGGGTTCGACTCCTCCCTCCGCCGCTTTTTTGCTTCGGACCGCTTTTTGTTTCCCCACTTGTATTTTACCGGCTCGCCGCCGTCACGTATAAAAACGGAAGACCCCGGTTTCCCGGGGCCTTCCGCTTTCTTCGACTTACCTCACAGTCCAAGGAAGTCCTATTCGCAACTCGCAAAATCGAACTACTCGCCCTGCCACTCGAGGAAGAAGTTCACTTCGCGATTGTCGCCCGCTTCGAAGAAAATGTCGTCCGTCAGCAAATGATATCCGGTTTTGAAAACCTTGACGATATATCCGCCCGGCTCGATGCCCTCGATAACGTAATAACCGTTTTGGTTCGTGTACGCCGCGTAATCGACGACGAATTCCTCTTCGACGTAATGTCCAAGCTTGACCCACGCTTCGACGAGCGCCTGCTCTTCGAGATTGCGCACGTATCCGAACATGCGGGCTTGGTCGCCGCCGCCAACGGGATGAAGTTCCGCGTCGAGCCTGGTTTCTCCGCCGGGATTGACAATCACGCCCTCGTACCAGCGCGATTCGAAACCGTCCTTGCTGAACCTTACGTTGTACGTTCCCGCCGGAAGCGTCATTTCGTATCCGCCTTCCGGACCGGTCGTCGCGCTTCCCTTAAGCGTTTCGCCGATAAACGCCTTCACGAGCGCGCCGGCAATCGGAGCGCCGCCTTCCGCGTTCACCACGTGACCGAACAGGAAGCCGTTGTCTCCGCCGCCTTCCGGATGAAGTTCGGCGTTAAGCTGGGTTTCGTGGCCGGAGACGATTACGATTTGCTCGTACCATCTGATTTGGAAACCGCTTTTGCTGAATCGAACGTTGTAAGTTCCGGCGGGTAGGGCCATTTGATAATAGCCCTGCTCGTTCGTCATCGCGTCGCCCTTCACGGTTTCGTTCTGATACGCTTTGACGAGCACGCCGGGAAGAAGACTTTCGTTCGCCGCGTTTCTAACGACGCCGAACAGCATTCCGTTTTCTTCGGCCGGCGGCCGCTCGATTGTCAGCGTGACCACGACGAGCGCTCCCGGCTCGACGAATGCCGTGACTTCGTCGCTCATGCGTTCCCACTTGAACGCCTTTACGGAATACGTTTGCGGCGCAGCCAAGCCGTCGATGACCACGTAGCCGGAGCTGTTCGTTTCGCCCTGTGCCACTAGTTCGCCGTTATGAACGCGAATCTTTACGAGCGCGCCTTGAACCGGCTCGCCGAATTGATCCACCACGATAGCCTTGATTGCGCCGTGACCGCCGCCGCCGCCGTGAAGCACGAGATTGACCCTCGTGGTTTCGCCGGCCACAACGACTACGCCGTCTTCCGCGGCTTCGCCGTACGACTGGTGAAATGCGGTAACGACCCAGTTTTCGCCCGGCGCGACCTCTTCGAATTTGTAATATCCGTTCTGATTCGTCGTCGCCGTGCGCTTCACTTCCGGATTGCTTGCACGGAACAGCTTGACCGTCGCGCCGGAAACCGGAAACTCGCTCTCGCCTTCAACCCGATATACATAGCCGTCCACCGCGCCGAACTGCGGCGGCTCGCCTTCCATGTGGAAGTAGAAATGCTTCTCGGTAATCTGGCCCGCGTAAACGCTAATCTCGAACTGCTGAGGCTCGAATTCGCCGAACCAGGCCTTGATTAGGTAACGGCCGGCGGGAACGTTCTCGAAAACGTAAAGCCCGTCGCCGTTCGTGTGAGTTTCAAAGTCGTGGCCGTCCCGGTCGCCGAGACCGAAGAGCACCACCGTCGCGCCCGCGACAGGTTGCTGTTCGCCGTTGGGGAAGACTTTGAAGACGCGGCCTTTCACTTTGCCGAAGTTGTCGCCGCCGCCGCCGCCCGTCATTACGATGTTGTATTCGTTCACGCCGGGGTTCAGGTGTATTTCATGCTGGAAGTCCTGATATCCCTGTTTGAACGCTTTCAACAGATAGCCGCCCGCGGGAACTTCGAATCTATATCCGTGTTCAGTGCTTTCGGTCTGCCAAACATGGCCGTTCGGCCCGAACAGCTTGACCAGCGCGCCGGCGATGACTTGGCCTTCCATATTCTTCACGAGGCCTTCTAAAACCGCACGCTCGTCCTCTTGCTCGCGCGGTTCGAGAACGAAATGCTGGACGATGGTTTGGCCCGCGGGAACGTGTACGGACGCGCTTCCCGGATGATAATGCCTGTGAGCCGCGAACATATCCGCGTCGCCCGCCGGCACGTGTTCGAACCTGTAAAAGCCTTCTTCGTTCGTGACCGTCTGGAATCTCGGCCCGTATCCGTCTCCGCTATAGCTAAGGAAGAATACGGCCGCCCTCGGTATGCCGTGTCCGGCGGGATTCTTCACCCTTCCTTCCACGTTGCCCGTGTTGATTCTTACGAGCGGAATGTTGTATTCGAGATTCTGGCCCGGTTCGAGGTTTACTTCGCCGAAATGAACCCGGAAGCCGCGCTTGAAGGCGATTACGGAAAGCTCGCCGGGCGGAAGCAAGTCGAGTTCATATCCGCCGTTTTCGCCGGAGCGGGCGAATCTGAAGAACCCGTCGCCGTCGAATACGATCACCCATGCGCCGGGGACCGGATTGTCCGTGCCGTCCTCGAACACGATGCCGTGCATCGAGGCCGAATCGGTGCCTGCCTGCGACGTCGTGCGCGTATCCCTCGAAGTGAGCGTAATGTTGAGCGGGGTGTCGCCGGATACCGAAATCTGGGCCGAATAGAAGGCGCGGCCTTCTTTCATCAGCCGGATTTCGTGATTACCGGCGGGTACTTCGGACACAAGGAAACGGCCGTTTCCGTCCGTCATCGCCGAAATCTGGTCTTCGCCGATGGCGATTTCCACGTCGGGAATCGGAACCCCCATCGCATCCTTGACCACACCGCCCACGTCGCCGGGCGATTCCGCCACCACGGGCGGAGTCGTGTCGATTTCGGGCAGGCCGCCGCCGGGAGCGGGATTGCCCCCCGGAGGATTGAATATGCCGGGGCCGCCGCTCTTGCCTCCCCCCCCGCATGACGATAACGCCAGTACAACCAACAAGACGACAAAGATGTGGGCAATAAAGCCCAATTTGGAATGAATCCCCTGCATTACGACCTCCCGTAATTGCATCCAGATTTACCGCCGGCGGAAGCCGGCAAGGAATATTCTACCCAATATGTATCAAAATACACATGTATTACAACCGCAAACAAATTTTTGCAGAATTTTTACATATGTAAATTATCAACATCGCGTCCGAAACCAGGCCGTCGCGCCTTCGAATGCGGTTACATGAAATCGAGCGGCAAAGTACCTCGGGGCGATTATATAATCGCATTTTCGAGCATAACTCCAGCCCAAGATTGTGCGGAATCCGTTTTACGGCGCATCCGGAACGACCTGTCCCCAGTCTGTTCTGTTGATAGACTTAAGCCTGCCAACATAGGTTTGCACGGTGGGGAAGTAAGGCGGCGAAAAGGCTCCAGTCAAAAACCGTTCGTCGTACGAAAAGTTTTTGGAATAACCGTTTCTCAGACCGGCGGCCGTAAACGTTCCGATTGCTTTGTAAGAGTGCATGATTATTCCGCCGAACACGTTCAGCGGACCGCTCGCGGACTTGGTATTGTAGTTCTGAACGCCGAAGCCTTTGCCGTTCGCGGTCGCGAAAATGCTTGCGTCGATGGTCATGTTGCTCGGCGCATTGTCCCTGACGAGAATGTTGCCGGTACCGGAAATGAGCCCCAATACGTTTACCGCCCCGGGATTTTGCCTCGGATCCACTTCGTAATTCAGATGGTTTCCGATGTACATATTGTCCCTTGACACAATAGTCATTTTGGCTTTTTCTTCCACGGCGGTTTGATATCCGTTGGCGCGCCCCAAATCGGCAAGTCCGCCTTCCACATAAACCACTCCGTTCGGAACGTTGTTGAAGGTTCTGGGTTGGCTGTTCGGCTCGGTGACGATCATTGTGCCGTTGTGGTTGTTGATTTCGAAGGTCGTCCACTGGTTGTTTTGAAGAATCGAAATTATTTGCCAATCGCCGTTCGCGGCCAGGTCCATCTGTTGTACGTCCCCGTAAACATAGATTCCGCCAATCAGATCGTCGGTTGTATTCTTGTCTCCCGACCCATCGCCTTTGGTGAAGTAAACGCCGCTCGGAGGCGGATTTCCGCCTGCGGGCAGCCCCAAATAGTCACGGCGCTCCTGATTTGTGACCTGCGTCGTCGTGTCGCCCACCTGACCGTAATTTCCGAATGCGGCTCGCTCCTGTGTGAAAGAATTCGATGGAGTATCGATGGGATCAACGTTCCACTGTGGCGGCAATTCCTCGTTCCAATCGACAACCGGGTTATACACTTTCGCCGCGGTTTGCCAGTTCGCCCAAGACGTTTGGAACTGGTCTTTGAAAGTCGGACCAGCCCCGGCGTTGTTGCCCGCAAAGCCCGGACGGCCGCGAACGTACACCGGGCCGTCGAGAGTTTCGCTTGCCGCGAAGTATATTTGCTGCCCGTTGTCCGTTGTCATATTGATGCTGAAGAAATCGTAAAAGGAAAAGCTGGGATGGAACACGCGCACTTCGAGCTCGCCGGATAGCTTGGTTACCTGCTTGGTTTCCTCAACGCCGGCAATTTTCTTGCCTTCGGCGGTTATTTCGTAAATGTAGTGAAACACATACGAACCGGTGGGATCGTCCATCTGAGGAAACTCGACTTCAGCGGGCCAAAAGTCGTATGCGAGCGAGTAGTCCATCTGATCCTTGCCTTCGCCCAACTGCCCGGTGATGACTCCCAGCTCTCCTCTAGGAAGAAACTGGGCGAAACGCGGACAAAAATCGACGAGTATGCCGATGTCCCTGTCGCCGCTTCTGTCGCCGGAATCGGCCGCGGAAGCGTACGAGTTCAATTCCGCCGAAGTCACGCTTTTCGGAACCGAGAAAAACTGCAGCGCGTCGTCGAGAACCATTCGCCCGAATTCTTGGCCGCCCTCGGCGACGAACAGCGCTTTCGTGGTCGACAAAGTACGGCCGGAATTGAGTATTTCGAAATACAGCCCGAATGAAACCATCAGGCCGATGATAAGTATCACCGCAATAATCATTACGGAAAGAACCAGCGCCATTCCCCTGCGCTTGTTTCCGCCGATTCTTTGAAATCTGAACATGTGGCCTCCAGTCTAATTCCTCTTAACGCAAGCTATTTCCCAAGCGCCAAATTCGGGCAAAAAACGAGCGTGGAACCCGTCAATTGACCGACCATGTTGTCGTCTCGATACGAGCCGCTTGGTTTCGGATAAAGCGTGAGTCTTATTCCGATCGAAGTTATTTCGTCGGGATTTTGCGTGACCATATTCGAAGTGGAATAATATTCGAAAATCAGGCTCTGAACTCCATCCATGACGATTTCCGGTTCGCCCGCGGACACGAAATTGCCGCCGGTCATAGTCCACTTTTCCAGCATAATCGTGCTTGTATTCGGATCGAACGTGATCTTGAACCTTTCGGGGAAACTGTCTCCGTCGATGTCCGATTGAAAAGTAATCGAATTTTCACCGATTGTCTCTATCGGGGTTTCGACCGGTTTTATTCCCGCGCGCCTGATGAATCTCGACATATAGTCGAGCGTGGCTCTCAAGTCTTCTTGCGTGCGCACGCGCACCTGCGACGCCGAAGCCATTTTCAACGAATATATAAAAACGAACGACATCGCGCCGATTAAAATCGCGAAAACGATCAGCCCGACGAGCATTTCGATCAGAGTAAAGCCTTTAAGGCGCGCCGCTGTTTTTCGTGACATGGTTGTTCCTTATTCGCTTATTCTTCGCTTACCTTGAACGGCAGTCCGATGATAGTCGAAATTTTATAAGTGTTTTCGCGATTGCCTTCTTCCCAATCGACTGTAATCGTAATGGTTTTGGTGCCGTTCATCGGTTCGTTATCGACAACGTCCCAGCTTCGGAAAAACACGCCTCCCGGAAGCCCGTCGGCGCCCAGTCCGACCGCGAATCCCTGGTCGTCCGTATCGCGCCCGCTTACTATTTCGTCGTAAGGAGTGTTGCGAAGTTCTTCGACTTTTTGGTGGGCGAGGTACATTCCGGTAACCGATTGTTGGCTCGCGCGCGATTCGACGAGAGACATCGATATCAATTGCGTAAGCGCGATTGCCGCTATTGTAAACACCAACAGCGCGACCAAAACTTCGATTAGCGTAAATCCGATTCGCTTCGGTTTTTGAATTTCAATCATCGCGTTCACTCCGATTTGTTCAATTGGCCGTTTGATACGATTGCAACCAATTTTACATTATTTCCGAATTCATCGGAAATTTCTACGCTTCCGCCGTCTTTCAGCGAACCGAAAGGATCGAATTGAGCCAGAAAATCGGGGAACGAAATTCCACCGTCCTTGAATTTAACTTTATAAGCCAATGTTTGTTTGTCGCCCAAATCCACCCATTCGCCCGATTGAGAATCGTAAAGCTGTATTTGATAACCCGACGAACCCTCATCGAAAATCATTCGGGAATACGTGTTGTTGCTTATTGCATAGGAGCGGGCCGAACCGAATCTTGAAATCAGCTCTTCTGCGGCATATTGCACTCTGGAATGGCGCATCGTACCTACAAGTACGGGTGTCGCGATAGACGCGGTTATCGCGATAATCGCGATTACGATAAGCATTTCCAATACGGAAAAACCGGAACGAGGCCGCACCTTCAAGGTGCAAATGTCAAACAGCTCCGACGAATCCGGCCGCATACTTCGAGTCTTCACGATGAAACCTCCGAACAAAATCCCAATGGTCCGTTTCGGACCTAAGGGTACGGGCGGCGAAGCTATTGGAAAACTGCAAATCGATAGCGATCCATATAGCGAACGTATTATACCCGCAAAATAGGAAATTGTACAAATTTATACGTAAAATTTTTTCGGTGCCTAAATCTCACTAATTCCCCGGCGCGCCGGTTGTCGCGATAGACATGGAACATCGCTGCAAAGCGGCGTTTGAAAACTAACTTTTTTGTGGGTACTATTGCATGCCTTTGGTCGGCGAATATCTAAAAATCCCCTCGATTGCCACGTTCTGATTTTCGAAAAGATTTATTCGCGGACGTTTGCCGACGTATTCCTCGCCGGTGTCCGTATAGACCATTTCGACGACCGGATGAAGCGGGCGCTCGACAGGCGCTTCCACGGCCACGGCGATTGCGCCGTTCGACAGCTTCAGATAGCAGTTGCGAGGATACAACAGCACGCTTTTCGCGAACGCCCTGAACACAGTGCTCGAAACCGAGCTTCTCGTAAGCAAATAGATTTGTTCATACGCCTTTTGCGGCGCAAGCGCCTGCCGGTAATCTTTCGGCGTGAGCATCGCGGCAAATTTGTCCGCGAGCGAAATAATCTGGCTGAAAATGTGAATGTCGTCGCCCCGGAGGTTTCTCGGATATCCGCCGCCGAAATAATTTTCGTGATGTTCCATCGCCACCACCGGCAGCGTGGAAAAAAACCTGCCCAGTTCTTGCGTCATTTGGCGCGTGAAGTATGTGTGCTTTTTTATTTGCGCGAATTCCAAATTCGTAAGCTTGCCCGGTTTGTTGAGTATCGAGCGGTCGATTTTTATCTTGCCGATGTCGTAAAACATTCCGCACATTCCAAGCTCGATTAGGGCGGGAATGTTGAAATCGAGTTCGACGCCGATGATAAGCGCGTACACCATCGCAAGATTGCAATGCTTAAGCTCGGGATGCGTAAGGAACTCCGCCTGATACAGCAGCTCGAAAACGAGCCGGGAATGAGTCGCGATTTCGCGCACGTGGCCGATAACTTCTTCGACCGCCGGCACTAT
>JAANMU010003456.1_pt1 | contig 10098 bp, 6 predicted proteins | sample 7279701 | NCBI WGS metagenome assembly JAANMU01 (sample SAMN14094539, study PRJNA606508) | bioreactor metagenome | isolation source: A lab-scale SPAN reactor treating ammonium-rich wastewater day 57 | place: Ireland: Galway | collected 2017-03-13 | reverse complement strand
TACTTTCTGTTTTTCTCGGCCGTATCATTACCTCCTTTTCTCGTTTTCCTAATTCTTCATGCCATACCCTAAACACATAAGTGCCTTCAGGAATATCGCATATTTCACAATATCCGTTCCTATCCGTTACATCAAAATAAGGATGCCCAAAAACAACAATCCAGGCATATTCATGGTGTATATCACAAGACAGTTTTATCGTCTCAGGATAATCAAATTTTTTCAAGACTCTTTGTTTATACGACATGCCAAGATTAAAAGGTTGATTTCTCATTGATTTGGTATGAATGTTGTGCATTTCCTCATCACCATTCAGCAAATCAACCGTTGTGCCGGCGAGTATAGCCGTTACACGAGGAACGAATACCCCCCTTTGCTGATCTATGACGGGATGAATTGGCGGGACTATCCCCTTTTTTCCCCGCACAATATTAGAAATAGAGACGATGGCATTCTTCACACCGTTGTTTACCCTGTTTACTTCTAGCTTTTCAGAAATAACCTGGGAAGATTTCGGCAATTCCCACCCTGCATATAAGTCTATTGAAGGCATCCCGGCGTCCCCCCCACGGATGACATATCCGGTAATGCATCCCCCATCCTGCACCTCTACCACGGTATAATGCTCACCTGCCAGCATCTCTTCTGAACAAAAAAGAGTGCAATAAAAAAACCACGCAAAAATACACAAAGATAAAGATAGTGTTTGTTTCATTCAGCCCCACCGTTTTCCAAAAAGTTTAACAATCCTTTGTAAACGGACAAAAACCGTTCCCTCGCCGGACAAAAAGAAATGAAAGTTGAAATATCCCATAAGTTGCTGATTTCAAACACATTAAACCATGCAAATATGCCTGCTTCACACGCCGTTCCCGCAAAAGCAATTTCAACTATGAAATGTTGCTTTCAAAAATACAAATCCCATTAAACACCCTTTGCAATATATATTCGCAAGACAAGTCAAATCTAATAGTAAAACCCGAAATGCTAAATACGAATCCACTTCCTGCATCCACGCCAGCGGGGAACATTCTCCCCCTTTGGGGGAGGTAATGAGGAAAATTTCTGCTTGTTCCCAAACTCTCTGTTTGTAACGAGTCTAGGAAATATTCAAAACCCGGTTTTTAATTGGGACTTTGTATTTTGAAAATCGTTTCGTATTTCGTACTTCGAATTTCGTATTTTTTATTTATTGTTTGTTTGGTCTGCCTATGCCAGCTACCAAATCATTGAAGGGTTTTTTGCAGCGGGCTATCCCCGATGCTAACGACCTCTTTCACCCTATTATTTCCGTCAGAAAAAACAAGATAACTGTATTTCCCATAATGTTGAATTTTGTATCCTGCTTTATTTATCGCTTCGGGGCTAAATCCCGCAAACAAAGCAATCCCTTTTTCCTTATGAGAAGGATGCTTTATTGTTACCAGAAAGGCATCCTTTTTATCGCCGTACATAACGGTATCAGCGCCAAAGGCATCTTTTGTGAGCGATAATCCCACGGGTAAGTTATTTTGAACGAGTTTGCTTATTTTGTTTTCTTCCACGCCACCCAGTATAAACAAGCTTGTTTGCGCTATTTCCACTTCGGTAATTTCGGTATCCGCCTTAATAGAATCCCGTTCATTCGCCAGGATATGCGCCAGTTTCTTATATTCCACCTTCATGGAATCTTCACAATTTGCCGGATAGATGATAATTTTACTGTCTCCCATTACAAGGTCTATCGTAGGAGGAATCTCATCCGCATGCAAGCGCCGGAAGACCTCTGTGTAAGGATCTATCGCAATGTTTTCGGGGCGGGATTTTACCGGCAGGGAAATACGGTCAGAAGCGTTTTTTATTTCGGCGGTCGTATGAAAAATGCCCTCCTCCAGTTGTACGTAGACAGGCAAATGAAGACGATACGGTTCGTTCGTTTTTTGCAGGATTTCAGCCTTTACAACCCACGCATTTCCTTCCTTATTAACAGTCGTTTCACCCAATTCGATAACGGGGGCGCCTTTTTTGTTCACCCACTGATCAAAAAACCACGCCAATTCCAGGCCGCTCACTTTTTCAAATACCTTTTCAATATCCTCCCAATTCGCACGCTGCCACAGCATATTTTTATAAAAATCTCTGAGCGCCTGGTAAAAAACCTCATCGCCCAGCATTTTTCTCAGCATATGGAAAACCATTGCCGTTTTTCCATATCCAATAGCCTGCGTTGCCTTGTCGCTTCTGCCTAGAAACATTTTCAGTGGGAAATCATTCTGCGTGGTAACATAATGGGTATATTTTCTGCAAATCTCGTTACGATAGGTCGTTGCGGCAACGTCACCTTTTATTTCCTTATAATAGTAATCCGCCATATAGGTCGTGAGACCCTCGCACCAGTTCCCCCGGCTATCATCAACAAAAACAGAGTTTCCCCACCAGTTATGCAAAACTTCGTGCCCTAATGAAATGTCAACAATAAAGGGGAGCTTCACTACTTCGCTGCCCAGCAGGGTAAATGACGGCATACCATAACCTGTTTGAAAGAAGTTTTCAACAATGGCAAATTTTTTATACGGGTATTTTCCAATTAAATCCTGGTATATATCCAGGTATCGTTTTGTTGCATCCAAATATGTATCAACCAAGGGCTGTTCTTCCGGATAAAAGTAAGCGTAAATGTCAATATCATTATGCCGCACTGCCGTCACTTTATATTTCCCCGCCACAAGGCTGCACCCCTCGGACACATTGCCTTCCTCCCACGTTATAGAAACTTTATTATCTGCTGTTTTTTTACTCACAAGAATCCCCTGGGTTACGGCCTCATATTCTTTCGGCATAACGACGGTAACCTTGAATGTTGCCAGTGAATCAGCCATATCGGGATACCATCTGCACGCGGGACTCAAATAAACACCATATTCTCCAATAATGCCGGAGGTAGCGCCAATGTCTTCTCCGCTGAAGGAGTCAGGCAGAGAAGGAAGAAGTCCTTCATATTTGATGTCAAAACAAATAGTTTCCTTACTTTTTACCGTTGCCGGGACGGTAATCTTCATTGTTTGAGCATTTCCCATTTTTCCCGGCTTAAATGCCAGATCCTTACCGGAAGACGCTATTGACGTCACCTTAAACGACTTGTTGATGAGAAACAGCACCTCATTGCTCTCGCCCTTTTGCACACATACATGATCCTCTGCTCTGAGCTTATTTTCATTCAGAGAGAATTCGACCTCAATGACGTGGCTTTTAATGCTGCTACTTACCCCTCTGGCATGCGCATCCAGGGATATTACACTCAACAAAACAGAGAGAAGAGGCACTATTCGATACATTAACCTCATAATCAAAAACATGTTTTCCGCAATAATCCTTTATAAAAACATTTATGTTGTAGTACTACGAGGCTACTTTAGCAAATGCCTCAGCAATTATCAAGGAAACAGAAAAAATACCGGAGAGATTTACGATTTATCATTTTTTTATCTGAGCAATCTGTGGTTTCTCTTTTTACTATTTACGATTTGGGATTTGGGATTTGGTGAGCGAAGTGGCGCTTCGCTCGTAACGGAGCAATCGCAATGAATTACTCCGGTAATAAAAGACAATCTACTTCCCGGCGTCTTTTAAAATTTTAGATACGGTTATGCCAATATCCGCAGGGTTATCCACCATAAAGGCGCCCGCATCCTGCAACGCTGCGACCTTTGTAACAGCCTTGCCTTTATCACCGGCAATGATTGCTCCGGCATGTCCCATACGCTTGCCGTGCGGCGCTGACCTGCCGGCAATAAAGCCGATAACCGGCTTTGTAATTTCCTTCTTTATATACTCAGCGGCCTCTTCTTCCATACTTCCGCCTATTTCGCCAATAAGCACAATCGCCGATGTTTCTTCATCATGCTGAAACATCTTAAGGATATCAACAAAATGCGTTCCTATGATGGGGTCGCCTCCTATCCCGGCACATGTTGATTGCCCAATACCTTGTTGCGTAAGTTGCCATACAATCTCATACGTGAGGGTACCGCTGCGCGAAACAACTCCAACGCTGCCTTTTTTATGAATGTATCCAGGCATAATGCCGATTTTACAAGCGTCAGGCGTAATAATGCCGGGGCAATTAGGGCCTATAAGCCTTGATTTTCCGGCGGCAAGGTATTTTACCACCCTTAACATATCCAGTGTGGGTATTCCCTCCGTAATACATACCACCAACGCTATCTCCGCATCCACTGCTTCCATTATAGCGTCCGCGGCAAAAGAGGCCGGGACGTATATTACAGAGGCATTTGCCCCCGTTTTATTAACAGCCTCGAGCATGCTTCCGAACACGGGAATTCCATTATGTATCGTACCACCTTTACCGGGAGTTACCCCTGCAACCAGTTTAGTCCCATACTCCAGCATCTGCATTGCATGAAAACTTCCGGCTTGTCCCGTTATACCCTGGCATACAACCTTTGTTTCCTTATTGATTAATATACTCACCTTTTGACGCCTTTACCGCAAAACGTGCCGCATCCTTCATATTCCCGACAGAAATAATTTTTAACCCGGAGTCGTCAAGAATTTTTCTGGCCAAATCCACATTAGTACCTTCCAGTCTTACGATAAATGGAATATCCGCTTCTTTGACGACCCTTATGATGCCTTCGGCGATCACATCGCATTTCATTATGCCGCCGAAAATATTGATCAAGACGGCTTTTACTTTTCTGTCGGACAAAATTATTTTAAACGCCCGCGTCACCTGTTCCAGAGACGCATCACCGCCGACATCGAGAAAATTTGCCGGTTCCCCCCCGCAAAGTTTAATACTATCCATGGTGGCCATTGCAAGGCCTGCACCATTTACAAGACATCCGATATCTCCATCAAGGTGTATATAACTCAGCCCATGCTTCTTTGCCAATGCTTCATCAGGCGGAATATCCTGTTCCGCCAAAATGTACTCTAACTCCGGATGGCGAAAAATGGCGTTATCGTCTAACTCCATTTTGGCGTCAAGCACAACCAGTTCATTATTCTCTGTGAGCACCAAAGGGTTGATTTCCAGCAACGAACAATCTTTATTTATAAAGACAGAGAATAGTTTTTTTATCAGTTCGTTTACCTTCTCTGACAGTTTCGCTGAAATCATTAATTTTTCCGTAATACGACGCAACTGAAATGGCAGCAGTCCAAAAAACAGGTCAACAGGTTCTTTGAAAATTTTTTCGGGCGTCTTTTTCGCGACATCTTCTATGGCAACACCGCCTTCAGCGCTCACTATTAATAGAAGTGATTGTAAGGAACGATCAATCGTTATGGCAAGATAGAACTCCTTTTGAATCGAAACAGCTTCTTCCAGAAGAACATGTTTAATTTCAAAGGATTCCTGGTTAGTTTGATATGTTGTAAGCCTTGAGCCGAGCATGCCGGAGATACATGACTCTGCTTCTTCGGATGAATTGACGAATCGGACGCCGCCACTCTTTCCGCGCCCGCCGGCAAGTATTTGCGCCTTTACCACACACTTACCGCCGCCGATTTCTTTATATGCCGTTCGGGCGTCGTCGGCTGCTGACACCACCCGCCCACGGGGAACACAGATGCTATACGTCTTTAATATGTCCTTTGCCTGAAATTCATATACTCTCAAAGTATTCTTTCAAAACCGTAACGCTTTAGTTTTTTGAAAAATAAAAATGTCAGGGGCTTTAGTACCCCTTATCAGTGATTTCTTAGCATTTTTTGGCAAAATATTTACTGGTAACTTCTACAATCTACAATCTGTAATCGGCAAATTGCAGACTGAAAACTGTTTTCGTGCTTGTTTGGTTTTTGCCATGTTAGCTTAGGCATGTAGGGTAAAACACTGCCTACCGGAAATTGGGTGCCGATTATACGCCGTGAAATTTATCATGGCAGACATTACCATGCCTTATGCTACCTGCCGGCAAAAACGTCTTTGAGGTGAATATTTACCAGTTCAACCATTTCTTTCTCGGAAACAGAAGTAATCCTGCCCATGGCATATTGTTCATCAATCCACTCCCTGATCTTTACCACGCCCGGATGGTCCTTAGAGATTCTCTCATCTCCCTGCAATTTATAATAAATATCAATCCACTGAACGATCCCTGCAATTCCTGACTTATCCGTGATAGAAACACCTACAGGCCTTTTCAACAACTTAGTGGTATCGAAAATATTATAGATTTCTTCATTTTTTAATAAACCGTCCGAATGTATGCCCGCCCCGGTCACATTGAATCCAGAGCCTACCAAAGGCTGATTTGGCGGGATCTGATATCCAATCTCATTCCGGTAGTAGTCCGCAATGTCAGTAATTACCGTAGTATCAATTTCGTCATCGTTGCCCCGTAACGCAAGGTACTCAATAACCAGGGCTTCTAACGGCGTGTTCCCCGTACGTTCCCCCAAACCCAGCAACGCCCCATTAATAGCACTACACCCATAAAGCCAGGAGGCAGTTGCGTTGCTCATCGCCAAATACAAATCATTATGTCCGTGCCATTCCAGGCATTCGGAAGGGACATCCGCAAAATGCGTCAACCCGTATATAATTCCGGGAACACTGCGCGGCGGCGCTGCACCGGGGTAGCTTACCCCCACTCCCATGGTATCACAAGCACGGATTTTTATGGGGATACCGCTTTCTCTCGACAGCTTCATGAGTTCCTTTGCGAATGGTATTACAAACCCATAAAGGTCAGCTCTTGTTATATCTTCAAAATGACATCTTGGAATCATGCCCTCTTCCAGGGCCGCGCGTACGATATCCAGATACATTTCCAACGCCTGTTTTCGCGTCTTCTTTAATTTTAAATAAATATGGTAATCAGAAGAGGAACATAAAATACCCGTTTCCTTAAGCCCCATTTCTTTTGCCAGTTTGAAATCGCTTTTTACCGCACGAATCCAGCCCGTTATCTCCGGATATTTATACCCTCTCTCCATACATTTTCGTACGGCTTCCTTATCCTTTTCATTATACAGAAAAAATTCACACTGCCGGATAAGCCCTCTTTTGCCGCCAAGCTTGTGTATCATATCGAATAAATCCACTATTTGTTTCACCGTATAAGGCGGCATTGACTGCTGGCCATCCCGGAATGTAGTATCGGTAATCCAGATTTCTTCAGGCATATTCATTGGATTAAGCCGGTAATTGAATGGTATCTTGGGCACTTTGTCGTACGGGAATATATCGCGAAAAAGATTCGGTTCTTCCGAATCTTTCAATTCAAAATGATGTTCTTCGGGTTCTAAAGTATTACGTTGTTTGTTTAATCGGAGCATCTTTGTTTTCCTTTGTATTTAAGTTTCCCAATACACCTCGTTAATTAATGAGTCAAAAGTCGCTAAATTCTATATGTATCATTTTTGCAAGTCAAGCTAAATGATTGCTCTGTAAACAATATTAGCAAAATAACATTGGTATTTTTTACGGAACAACCTGGTATTATAAAAAACAGCACCGTCATTTCTCTTGAAAATACCCAAAAAAACGTTTTCTTGCCTGGAAACTATTTTTTTGAGTATAATCTTGTACTACGTTAAAAAATTATTTGAACCGGATAATTCTTTATCATGAAAACAGAAAATACCTTTACTTACAGAATACGATTTCACGGAAGAGGCGGCCAGGGCGCAAAAGTTGCCAGCAGAATACTGGGGACAACAGCCTTTTTAGGAGGATTTTATGCGCAGGACTTTCCGCTTTACGGGGCGGAACGCAGGGGCGCACCGATACTAGCCTGTACACGTATTTCTTCAGAACCAATACAGGAACGGGGAGTAATAAGCGACCCCGATGGTATCATAATAATGGATGAGACCCTTTTGGACGATACCGCAGCAAGTCCTTTATCAGGATTAAAAAATGGCGGCATTGTTTTTATCAATACCACCCACACCCCTGAAGAAATAAAAACAAAATACCATCTTACCGGACAAACAATAACGCTTGACATTACAAAAATCAGTTTTGAAATGCTGGGGAAACCAATTCTAAGCACACTGTCGGGGGGTGTTGCGGCAAAGATTACCAGGATGGAAGAAGATTTCTTAAGACAAGCTGTCGAAAAGGAAGTGTCAGAAATAATACAGGATAGGGGCCTCATCGAAAAAAATATCAAGGCCTCTCTTTATTGTTTCCATGCCATTTCTTCGGTAATGATCGATGCAAAGGAAATTGTTCATAAGGATAATCCCGTCTTCTCTGTTCCTTTTGAACCTGCAACTATTTCAAGCCCTGCGGTATATTCCGTAGCAAACACTCCCCGGCGAAAAACCGGCAACTGGAGAATATTTAAACCCCAATGGAATTACGATGCCTGCACAAAATGTATGATATGCGTCAACAGATGCCCGGACAGTTGTATTTCCGTTAATAAAGAGGGTTTTCCCTTTGCTGATTATGACAACTGCAAAGGGTGTATGATCTGTGCGGAAGAATGTCCCACAAAAGCGATAGAAAAAAAACGGGAGGTTCACGCTTGGTAAACAACACCAAAGCCTCCCTTGCGGTAATTGGCGGTAGCCAGGCCTATGATTTGCTTCTTAGCGGTTGCATTAAAGGCAAAAGGCTGGGGGAGATCAATACCCCTTACGGGCGGTCGCAGCCGGTATATTTCATCAGAGATGCTAATGCAGAAATGCTTTTTTTATCGCGTCATGGCGAAAAAGGCTACGGCGTTACCGCACCCTTTGTTAACTACAGGGCAAATATCTACGCACTAAAAGAACTGGGCGCCAAGCAAATAGTGTCATGGTCAGGCCCCGGCGCTATGAATGAAAATTACAAAATCGGCGAATACGTATTGATAGACGATATTATCGACGAAACGCATGGCAGAGAATCAACCTTCTATAAGCATCTGGGAATCGGATTTATACGTCAGTTTCCTGTTTTTTGCCCCACCTTAAGAGAAAGTATCCTGCACACACTAAAATTTCTAGGCATTGGCATTACCGGCAAAGGCGTCTATGTGTGCACACAGGGGCCGCGGCTGGAAACACCCGCTGAAATAAGAAAATATAAGTTGTACGGCGGAGACCTTGTCGGCATGACGCTTGTCCCCGAAGTCTTTCTTGCCAAAGAACTAGAAATGTGTTACGCATCTATCTGTTACGTCACAAACTACGCGGAGGGAATCGCAAGCAGACCTTTTAAAGCGGGAGAATTGTTTGAGGGACTCGCAACTGACAGCGACCGCGAAGCGGTGAGAAGTGCTGTCGCACTTTTTCCTCAAATTATAAAGAAAATAGCAGAAAATAGTAGTCAGCAAAAAATGACCTGCCAGTGCCAATCGTTAATGGAACGCTACAAACGCAGGGGAGATATAGGCCCTGATTGGCATAGTTGGGTGGCAATGCCTTAGTACTATCAGTAATTTCTTTACATTTTTTGGCAAAATATTTAATGGTTACTTTTGCAATCTACATTTGGCAGTCCACAATCTGCAATCTGCCGACTGCTACGGTATGACGAAAAATTACGAGTCCCTTAACATGAACCTTAGGCTCATACTTTCTGAAATCATTTCGATTATCTTTTGCAATACAAAACATATTACTCATGATAGTCATAAAAGCAAAATATCTTTTACAAGACAATAACCACTACATTGAAAATGGCACCATAGCTATCGAAGGCACCAAAATACGTAAGGTAGGCACATTTGATGAAATCAGGAATCTGGGGGATAATGCGGCAATTATTGATTTGAAAAATACTGCGTTGTTGCCAGGGCTTATAAACGTACATACTCATCTTGACCTGACGGATAGTAAAAACCGTATTGCCCCCACCAACAATTTCACACACTGGGTATTTCAACTAATCGCACTAAAATCAAGATGGAAAGCAGACGACACCATTGCTTCAATAAAAAAAGGAATCGCATTGTGTCTCGCCGGCGGTACAACTACGGTGGCAGATATTGCAAGTGCTGAACACTCGTTTTCCGTATTGGGGAAAAGCCCGATTCGCAAGGTTGTTTACAAAGAGATTATTGGCCTGAATCCTGCATATGCACAAAAAATAATAGAAAAAACTTCCCTGGAATTGGCGAAAATAAACGCCACAGACCTTTACCATACAGGTAT
>JAANMU010003453.1_pt1 | contig 10100 bp, 8 predicted proteins | sample 7279701 | NCBI WGS metagenome assembly JAANMU01 (sample SAMN14094539, study PRJNA606508) | bioreactor metagenome | isolation source: A lab-scale SPAN reactor treating ammonium-rich wastewater day 57 | place: Ireland: Galway | collected 2017-03-13 | reverse complement strand
GATCACATGCAGCAGCAGGACCCATCCTTGAGCGCCATGCCGAAGAAGCCCACCACCCACATCCAGAAAATGGCGCCGGGCCCGCCCAGGCTGATGGCGATGGCCACGCCGCCGATGTTGCCGAGCCCCACCGTCGCCGACAGCGCTGCCGACAGGGCCTGGAAGTGGCTTATGGCGCCGGGATCCGCGGGATTGTCGTAGACACCGCGGATCACCCGCACGCCGTGGGACAGCGACCGGAACTGGGAGAAGCGTGACCAGACGGTGAAGACGATCCCGGTCGCGAGAATGATGACCAGGACCGCGTTGTGCCAGAGGATGCCGTTGACGGTGGCGAGGATGCTGTCGAAGCCGTTCACGGCGGAAATCATAACCGCCGGCTGCCGGGGTGAATCAGTCGGGCGTCATGCAGCAGCTTCGCGTCACGTTGACCTCGAGGTCCGCCAGGCGATTGGTGGCTTCGAGAAAGCGGGTCGAGAACGACGCCATGACCAGCGCCGTGATGCCTGCGCAGAGAAAACCCCGCAGGCCCGAACGCAGAAAGCCGTTGGCGTTGTCGTGCATGAATGCGTCTCCGGGCGAGTGGGGCTCCCGGCGCACCCTGCCCCGAAAGCAACCCGGCCGGTCACTGCTGTGCGATGGAAGAGCCCCCCACAGCAGGCTGCAGCGCTGCCCGGACCGACCAGGTTATTGCAGGAGATCCCCACACCGGTGTGGCACTGCTGCGGTCAGGCGTGGGGTCCATTCCGCCGCAGTGAGCCTTCACCAGCCATGCACCGATCTCCCCGGCTGCAGCTGGACTGTGTGCCGGCTGGGGACGTCTTTCTGTCAGCTACTTGACACAACGTCGCAAATAAAGGGAACTGCCCGGCATGACGCTCACCGCCCGGGCCATCCTCAAGGCCAATCGCCTGTTCCGGGAGCTGCCCGATGACGCACTGGACCGCCTGGCGCGGCTCGCGGTGCGCCGGTCGGTGCGCAAGGGCATACGCATACTTGCCCAGGGCGATCCGGGGGATTCGCTGATCGGGATCATCGCCGGGCAGGTGCGCATCAGCACCACGACGGCGGCCGGACGGTCAGTGTCACTGAACGTGCTCTCACCGGGCGACAGCCTGGGCGAGATCGCCGTGCTGGACGGTGAACCCCGCACGGCCAGTGCCGAAGCGCTCACCGATGTCGAGCTGTTCGTGATCCACCGCCGGGACCTTCTGGCCCTGCTCGGCCGGGAGCCAGCGCTGGCCATCCACCTGCTGGCCCTGCTTTGCAGCCGCGTGCGCTGGTCGAGCACGTTGATCGAGGAGGCTTCGTTCCTGCCGGCCGCCGCACGGCTCGCGCGGCGCCTGTTGTGGCTGGCCGCAGAGCACGGCACGCGCGATGAAGCCGGCGTGACGCTGCGCCTCTCGCAGGCCGAACTGGCCGGATTCCTGGGGATATCCCGCCAGAGCGTCAACACGATTCTCCAGGACTGGTGCCGCAGCGGCTGGGTGAGCCTGGGGCGGGGGCGCGTCGTGGTGATCGATCCGGCGGGACTGCGCAGCGCTTCCCGTGAACGTGCCTGACACAGCTCCACGCGCCGCGTCGTCACGCGGGTGCCCGCCATGCTGAGCCGGGTCCGGACCGGCCTGATCTTCGGCGTGCTGGTTGCGCTGCTCGGCATGTTCGCCGGCAGCGTGCCCGCCCTGATCCGCTTCGAGGAGAACGCGGGCCTCGCGCTGCTCTTCCAGCTGCGCGGCGCCAGGCCCGCACCGGCCGAGGTGGTGGTCGTGAGCCTGGACAAGGTCTCCAGCGACGCCTTCGGCCTGCCGAACGAGCCCCAGAAGTGGCCCCGCACGCTGCACGCCTCGCTGGTCGGGCGCCTGGCTGCCGAGGGCGCCGCGCTCATCGCCTTCGACGTGGTGTTCGACGATCCCGGCGACGCAGCGGCCGATGCCGCGCTCGCCGGGGCCGTGCAGGCCGCCGGCAACGTGGTACTCGCCGCCTTCCTGCAGAAGTCCTCGCTCGGCGCGAGCCGTGACGGCCAGGTCACGGTCACCCGCGAGCGGCTGCTGCCGCTCATCGGTCCGCTTGCAGACAACGCGCTCGCGGTGGCGCCCTTTCCGCTGCCGCGGGTGCCGGTGCGGGTGAACCAGTACTGGACCTTCAAGGAAACGGCCGGCAACCTGCCGACCCTTCCCGCCGTCGTCTTCCAGGCGTGGATGCTCGCGCAGGGGGGCGGCTGGCTCAGCGACCTGCGCGCCGCGTGCGACAGCGTGCGGGACGGCTTCCCGGCCACGGGGGCCGATATCCTGGCCGGGCGCCGGGTCACGGACCTGCTGCGCGCGGCCCGGGAGTGCCTCGCCGCCGATGAACGGGCGGCGCACGGGCTGCGTACCGCCTGGATGGCCCGCGAGCAGGCTGTTCCGGGCCTGCCTGGCAGTGCGCTGCGCTCGCTCTACGACCTCTATGCCGGCGCCGATACCCGCTTTCTCAACTACTACGGTCCGCCCCGCACCGTGCGCACCGTGCCCTACACGCAGGCCCTGTCGGGGGAGCCGACCGGCGTGGCGGGTGCGATCGTGCTGGTGGGTTTCTCGGAGCAGTTCCAGCCCGAGCAGAAGGACGGCTTCTACTCGGTCTTCACCGACGACTCGGGCCTCGATCTCAGCGGCGTGGAGATCGCCGCCACCGCAGTGGCCAACCTGCTGGACGGGAGCCCGGTGCGTCCGGTCGAGCTGGGCCCCTACCTGCTGGTAATGGGTCTCTGGGGGCTGCTGACCGGCACCTTCTGCCGGCTGTTGCCGCCGCAGAGCGCGGTCGTGTTCGCGGTGTTCGCGATCCCCCTCTACGGGGCGTGGGCCTGGTGGGTCTTTGACATCAGCAACAACTGGCTGCCGGTGGGCGTGCCCGTGCTCGTTCAGCTGCCGGCGGCACTGCTGCTCGGCCTGCTGGCCCAGTACCGCGAGACGCGCAGGCAGCGCGAACGGGTGCTGCAGGCACTCGGCGCCTACCTGCCCCGGCCGGCCGTCGACAGGCTGATGCAGAACCTCGGGGATCTCAAGGCCAGTGCCGAGCTGCTCCACGGCAGTTGCCTGGCCACCGACGCGGAGCAGTACACGCGCCTCGCCGAGGCGCTGTCGCCGGAGGATCTTGCCGCTTTCCTGAACACGTACTACGGCCTGCTGTTCGCCGCTGTCGAGGAGACCGGCGGCGTGGTCACCGACGTCGTGGGTGACGCGATGATGGCCATCTGGGCCTCGGCCACGCCGGATGCCAGCACCCGCGCGGCTGCCTGCCGGGGCGCCCTGGCGGTGGCCGCAGCAGCCGACGCCTTCAACCGGATCCCGGGGCAGGCACGGCTGCCGACGCGCATCGGGCTGCACTCCGGACCCATTCGCCTCGGCAACATCGGCGGTGCGCGTCACGTCGAGTTCCGGGCGGTGGGCGATATCGTGAACACCGCCAGCCGCATCGAAGGCCTCGGCAAGACGCTGGGCACGCGGCTGCTCGTGTCTGCTGAAACCCTCGAGGGCGTACCCGGCTTCATCACCCGCGAACTCGGCACCTTCCTGTTGCCCGGCAAGACCACGCCGCTCGTGATCCATGAACTGCTGGGCGAGCGGGGCCCGGACAGTGCGCCGCGGGACGCCGGTCTGGTGCCTTTTGCCGCGGCCTTGCGAATCTTTCGCAAGGGCAACTGGGCCGAGGCCGAAAGACAGTTCCGTGCCTGCCAGGCTGACCGGCCGGACGACGGTCCGGCCCGTTTCTACGTCGCGCTCTGTGCCCACTATCTGCAGTCGGGCCCCGACAGCCTCGAGAACGGCGCGGTGCGCATCCGGGAGAAATAGCCCGCCCGCGCACCGCGACTTGCAAGGCGGGCGCTGCACTGCCTACACTCGCCGAAACAAGCCAGGCGGGGCGCTTCGTGGGGGGCGTGCCCGCCGGACAAGAATTCCGTATCGCTGGTGGGGAGTGAGCGTGCGTTTCCCTGAACCCCTGCGACTGTGCCTCCTGGGCGCAGGACTCCTGCTGTCCTCCCTGAGCCTGGCGCAAACGGCCCCGCCTGCCGGCTGCGAGCCCGTCGTCGCCCGCCTCATTGCCGTCGAGGGCACACTGATCCTGAGGCGCGGCGGCGCCCGCCGGGCGGGCGCCGTGCGGCTCGATGACGTTTTCTGTACCGGCGACGTGCTGGAGGTGGCTCCCTTCAGCCGGGCCGCGCTCCAGCTGCCGGACCAGACCGTGGTGCGCCTCGACCAGGACACCGTGGTCAGCTTCGCCACGCCCCGGGACGACAGGCGCACCTGGCTCGACATCCTCCGGGGCGCGCTGCAGGTGATCAGCCGCGATCCCCGCGCGCTGCGGGTGATCACGCCCTTCGCGAACGCCGGCATCGAGGGGACGGAGTTCTACGTGGGCGTCACGGCGGACGCGACCACCGTGATCGTCTACGAGGGCCGGGTGCGCGTCGAGAACCCGCAGGGCGCGGCTGTTGCCGGCAGCGGCGAGAGCGTGCGGGCCCGGGCAGGCACTGCGCCGGTGCTGGAACAGGTCGTGCGGCCCCGGGATGCCGTGGCCTGGACGCTCTACTACCCGCCCGTCGCCGCAGGGCCCCTGCCTGACGCCGATGAGCCTGCTGCCGGCCGCGACGCGGCCTTCCTCGTCGGCCGCGCCGAGCGGCGCCTCGGCCTCGGCCGGGTGGTGGAGGCCGAGTCCGACTTGGCCGCGGCGCTGGCCGTCGCGCCGGGCGATCCCGACGTGCTGGCGCGCCAGGCGGTGATCGCGCTGACCCGCAATGAGCAGGACAAGGCCACGGCCCTGGCGGACCAGGCCGTGACGGCCGCCCCCGCCAACCCGGCCGGACGCCTCGCCCAGTCCTACGTGCGCCAGTCGGCGGGTGACCTGGCCGGTGCCATCGGCAGTCTCGAAGCGGCCACTGCCGCCAGCCCGGACAACGCCCTCGTGCGGGCACGCCTCGCCGAGCTGCGTCTGGGTTCGGGGGATATCAGCGCGAGCGAGCAGGCTGCCCGTGCCGCCCTGGCGCTCGACCCCGCGCTCGGCCTGCCCCGCACGGTGCTGGGCTTCGTGGCGCTCGCCCGGGTGCAGCTCGCCGAGGCGCGCAGCCAGTTCGAATCGGCCATTCGCCTCGAGCCTTCCGCGCCGCTGCCGCGACTCGGCCTCGGTCTCGCCCGCATCCGCGGCGGCGAGCTGGCAGCCGGCCGCGCGGAGATCGAGACCGCCGTGATCCTCGACCCGGGCAGTGCGATCGTCCGCAGCTACATGGGCAAGGCCTACTACGAGGAAAAGCGGGACGGGCTCGCGGCCAGCCAGTACGCGCTGGCGAAGGACCTGGATTCCAACGACCCCACGCCCTGGTTCTACGACGCGATCCACCGGCAGACGGGCAACGACCCGGTGGGCGCCCTCCGTAACCTGCTGGCCGCCATCGGGCGCAACGGCAACCGGGCCGTGTACCGCTCGCAACTGCTGCTCGACCAGGACCTGGCGGCCCGCAGCGCCAGCCAGGGCCGCATCTACCGGGACCTGGGCTTCGACGAGCTGGCGCTCCGCCAGGGCTGGGCGTCGGTGGCCACCGCGCCCGCGGATTTTTCCGGGCACCGGCTGCTGGCCGACTCCTACGCGAGCCTGCCCCGGCACGAGATCGCGCGGGTCAACGAGCTGCTGCAGTCCCAGCTGCTGCAGCCCCTGAACATGACGCCGGTGCAGCCGCAGCTGGGCGAGGCGAACCTCTTCATCCTGGACAGCGCCGGCCCCTCGTCCGTGGCTTTCAACGAGTTCAACCCGCTCTTCAACCGCAACGGCCTGCGGGTCCAGGGCTCCGGCGTGGTCGGCGGCAACGACACCTGGGGCCAGGACGTGGTGGTCTCTGGCATCCAGGACCGCTGGTCCTTCAGCCTCGGTCAGTACCACTTCGAGACGGAGGGGTTCCGGGAGAACAACGACCTGGAGCAGGACGTGCTGAACGCGCTCGTGCAGTTCCAGGCGACGGAGCGGACGAGCCTGCTGATCGAGGCCCGGCGATCGGAGCGGGACCAGGGCGATCTGACCCTGCTCTTCGATCCTGACAACTACCTGCCGGATCTGCGTCAGCGCGAGGATTCCGATTCACTGAAGCTGGGCCTGCGCCACGATCTCAGCGCCCGAAGCACGATCCTGGCGCTGGCCAGCGCCCAGTCCACGGACCTGTTCTCCGGCCTGCCGCCGTTTTTGAGTAGCGACGTCGAGATCGACAGCTACAGCGGCGAGCTCCAGTACCTCTATCAGGGCGACCGCTGGTCGCTGGTCACCGGGATCCGCTACAGCAGGCAGGACACGGATGAGCAAACCGTGATTTCGTTTCCGATCCCTGATCCGCCCTTCATCATCGAGGACCGGGTTTCCGACGCTTACGACGCAGACTTTCTGGCCGCCTACCTCTACGGCCGTATTGCCCTCACAGAACAGCTGGATGTCACGCTGGGTGTGGCCGCGGAGTCCCTGGAGGGGCTCTCGGTGGACAAGGACCGGGTAAACCCCAAGTTCGGTCTGGTCTGGCGCCCGGCGGATGGCACCACCGTGCGCCTCGCGGCGGTGGAGACGCTGCAGCGCAGGCGATTTTCCCGCCAGGACATCCAGCCGTCTCTCGAGCCCACGCCGGTCGCCGGCTTCAACCAGTTCTTCGACGGCATCGAAGGCGAGGAAGGCCGGCGTTACGGACTGGGCGTCGATCAGGTGCTGGCCCGCGACCTGAGCGTTGGTGCGGAAGTCAGCCGGCGTGAACTGAAGATTCCCTTCGACGTCTTTCTGCCGCCCCCCGATTTCGGCATCAGCCGCGAGGAGGCTGACGTGGACGAGGATGCCGGGCGGGTCTACCTGTACTGGACGCCCTCACGCCGCCTTGCCCTGAGTGCAGAGTACCAGTACGACGAACTCCGGAACGATGCGGATTTCACGCCCCGGGGTTATATCGAGATAAAGACACACCGCGTCCCGGTGCAGCTGCGCCTGTTCAGCCCGTCGGGCCTGTCCGCGGGCGTCGGGGCAACCTGGGTGGACCAGGATGGCCTCTTCGCGCCGCCGGTGGATTTCCTGCCGGCCTTCAGGGACGGCGACGACTTCGTCGTGGTCGACGGCTTTCTGGGCTACCGGTTCCGCAACCGCCGGGGCGCCGTACGCCTGGAGGCGAGAAACCTCTTCGACAAGGACATCCGCTTCCAGGACGTGGATCCGGAGAACCCGCGGATCTTCCCGGAGCGGCTGGTGTTGCTGAGGCTGGAACTGTCCCTGTAGATCATCTCCACGACAGACTGACACCAACGAGGAGCATCCCATGAAGCGACCCCTCCTGATGGCCTTCCTGGCCGGACTGATCACGACGCCTTTTCTGTTCATCCTTGCCAATGTTTCCACGGCTACGGGCTCTGTAGCGGCGGTGACGCTCGCCGGCCTTCTCCCGGATCGCACCTTTGGCATCCGCCTGGAGCAGGGCAAACTTCCGGTCGTGCTGAATGTGCGGGGCGAAGCGAAGCCCACGAAGACGACCCAGGATGCCCCGTCAAACCTGGGTGAGGTCAGCGTGATCATCGTCGGCAAGGACACGGATCCCGGGTACGGCACGCCGACAAAGCCTGTGCCCCACACCCACGAACTCGACGACGGGATTTTTGGCTCTTCGATGAGCAATGAGGAGCGGTCGATCCACAACGGCTATGCTCACTGCTGGGTGCAGATCGGCGGAAAGTGGACCCAGATCCACTGCTGAGGCGGCGGGTACCTGCGCTGAACGAGGCCGCGCCAGGCCGCCGCTAGCGCTCCACGATCGCCGTCACGCCCATCCCGCCGGCCGTGCAGATGGAGATGAGACCGCGGCCGGCGCCGGTTTCGGCGAGCAGCTTTGCGAGCGAGCCGAGGATCCGTGCGCCGGTCGCGGCAAAGGGGTGGCCGATCGCGATGCTGCCGCCCTTCACGTTCAGCCGGCTGCGGTCGATGCTGCCCAGAGGCTCGCTGCGGCCGAGGCGCTCGCGGCAGAAGGCCGGATCCTCCCAGGCCTTGAGCGTGGCGAGCGTCTGCGCGGCGAAGGCTTCGTGGATCTCGTAGAAGTCGAAGTCCGCGAGGCCGAGCCCCGAGTGCTTCAGCATCGTTGACACCGCATAGGCCGGCGCCATCAGCAGGCCCTCGCTCCTGACGAAGTCCACGGCCGCCACCTGCCCGTAGCGGAGGTACGCGAGCACCGGCAGATTGCGCGCGCGGGCCCATTCCTCGGAGGCGAGCAGCACGGCGGCCGCGCCGTCGGTGAGCGGCGTGCTGTTGCCGGCGGTCATGGTGCCGGCGGGGCCACGGTCGAAGACCGGCTTCAGCCTGCCCAGGCTTTCCCGCGAAGTATCCCGCCGGATGTTGTTGTCCTGCGTCGCCCCGGAGAAGGGCACTGCGAGGTCGTTGTAGAAACCCTCGTCCCAGGCCCGCGCCGCCTTCTGGTGGCTTTCGAGCGCGAGCTGGTCCTGGTCGGCGCGGGTGATGCCCCATTTCTTCGCCGTGATCTCCGTGCTCTGGCCCATGCTGAGCTTCGTGCGCGGCTCCGTGACGCCCGGCGTCACCGGCCTGAACATGCGGGGTCGCAGGCCGAGCCAGGGCCTGAGGCGTGCCCCGGTGCTCCGGCCACGCGCACTGGCCAGCAGCAGCTCGCGGTACTCGTCCGGATAGACGATGGGCACGTCGCTGATGGTGTCAGTGCCGCCGGCGATACCGGCATCGATCTGGCCGAGCGCGATCTTGTTGCCGAGCAGGATCGCCGCCTCCAGGCTGGTGCCGCAGGCGCGCTGCAGGTCGAAGGCCGGCGTCTCCGGGGCGAGCGTGGTGCCGAGGACGCACTCCCGGGCCAGGTTCCAGTCTCGCGAGTGCTTCATGACCGCGCCCAGGGCCACGTCGCCCAGGCGTTCACCCTTGAGGTGGCAGGCGCCGACCAGGGCCTGGAGGGCCGCCGTCATCAGCTCCTGGTTGGAGTGCCGGGTGTAGGCGGTGTTGGCGCGGCAGAAAGGGATGCGCCGGCTGCCGATGATCGCGACCCGTCGGGGAGGCTGGTAGTGCATGGCGTCACCTGCTGGCTGGTGGGTGGAAGTGCCCGGTGGCTACTGGCTGAAGGTGGGCGCGCCGGCCTCCAGGTATTCGTCTTCTTCCGGCGTGTTGGGCCGGCCGAGGATCCTGTTGCGGTGGGGAAAGCGTCCGAAGGACTCGATGATGTCGTGGTGCAGTTCGGCGAACTGCGCGAAGGTGGCCAGCGTCGCCTTCAGCGTCTCCGACGCGCTGCTGACGAGCCCGGCGTAGATCTTCACCGAGCGCTCCTGGATCTTCGCCGATTCCGAGTGCTGCAGCGGCATGAAGAAGAACACCCGCTGCACCGGCGACAGCGTGCGGTACTCGTTGCCCATGGAACCCTCGATGCAGAGCTTCAGGGCGCGTCGGTCCCCGGCGAAGGCCTGCGCGGTGCCGCGATGGATGTTGCGGCAGAACTGGTCGAGCAGCAGGATCAGGGCGAGCCGCCCCTCGGCGGTGGCGGCCCAGCCGTCGAGGTCGCCTGCCAGGGCGCGCTCCAGCAGCGCGCCGAACTCGGCGCGGATCCGCTCGTCGAGGGCCTGATCGCTGCCGAACCAGCGCTCCATCCGGCTGTCGATCTGCGGCGCATCGAGCTCCGCGGCCGAGAACCAGAACTCGAGGACCTTCCGGATCGCTTCATCCTGCATGGCGGGCCATCATCGCAGGCAGGCCGTGGCGCAGCAACCGCAGCGTGCCGGGCATCTCACTGCAACCAGCCACGCAGCGCGCCCAGCTGCAGCAGCCCGGCGACGCTCAACGCATCGGTGATGCCGCCGCTGCGCGCCATGTGGATCGCCTCCAGCACCGGCAGCCTGCGGACCTCGATTTTCTCGGTGGACTCGAACTCCGTCTCGCCCTCGGTCAGGTCCTCGGCGACGAACACGTAGCCTTCCTCGTCGGTCACCGAGTTGCTGGTGTGGAGGAACAGGATCTGTTCCCAGCGTCCGGCACTGAGGCCGGTTTCCTCCTTCAGCTCGCGGCGCGCGGAGTCGAGCACGCTGGCCGGGTGCGGGGAGCCGCCCATGGGGATCTCC
>JAANMU010003447.1_pt1 | contig 10104 bp, 8 predicted proteins | sample 7279701 | NCBI WGS metagenome assembly JAANMU01 (sample SAMN14094539, study PRJNA606508) | bioreactor metagenome | isolation source: A lab-scale SPAN reactor treating ammonium-rich wastewater day 57 | place: Ireland: Galway | collected 2017-03-13 | reverse complement strand
TGGCAGAACGAGGCCTATTTCCGCCTGACGCAGGACCGCTTCGCCGACCTGCTGCGCGACCATGCCGAGCCGGGCGCGCTGATGGAGCGGCTGCTGGCGGCGGAGCGGCGCAACATCGGCGCCTATGGCTTCGGGGTGAAGGGCTTCACCCTGTCGATGATCGAGACCGCGATCGAAGTGACCGAAGGCCGCGTCCCGGCCTCGGTGATCTCCGAACTGCTTGGCGCAGGAAGGGCGATCTGGACCACCCGGTCGAGCTTCTGCCCCATGCGCGCGAGGCGGTCGAGGCGCTGGCGGGCGACTTCCGCATCGTGCTGATCACCAAGGGCGACCTGTTCCACCAGGAAGCCAAGGTCCGGCAGTCGGGCCTGGCCGACCTGTTCCGGCGCATCGAGATCGTCAGCGAGAAGGACCCGGCCACCTATGCGCGGCTGCTGGAGGAGTTCGGCGTGCCCGCGCGCAACTTCCTGATGGTGGGCAATTCGCTGCGCTCGGATGTGCTGCCGGTGCTGGCGTTGGGCGGGCACGCCGTTTATATTTGCGCGAAGGCGTTTATGCCGCATATTCCGGAATCGAATTATCCCGGACAGGCGCTGTCGGTGTATGGATTTCTCGAAGGGGGAGTTAGAAGCTGCGAAATCGGGCCGATTCTGCGCGGCCGGGACGCAAAAACCGGAAAGGACAAGCCCGGCCTCGACCTCGTCAGGCTGGCGATTCCGCGCCGGGTTTATACTATGAACCACATGCGCCACGTGGCCGACACTTTCGTTTCGCTCAAACAGCGCTCGGCCGGATTGAATGGAATGAAATTCGTCAAAGAAGCGCCGCGGCTTCGCCATTTTTCGAGCACTTTCGACTGGGCGTAAACTCAAAGTACGAACGGCACGAGACTGACGAGACCGAACCTGCGCCGGCTGCGCTCTTCCGGATTTTCGAACATTTCCTCGCCCACCGTCGTGCCGAGCCTGTTGTTTATCTGTTTCATCACCGCGGAAGTGTCGGCGATGCCTACGGCGCGATTCGCATATTTGATTTTGTGCACGAAAACGAAGACGGGATATGCGCCGCCGTCGCCGGTGAACTTCGCCTTTGCATCAACGTATTTCGTCTCGCCAATTTTGAGTTCGTCCAGCACGAGCGCGTTGATATATCCTAGCGGTTCGTTGAAGTAGTTGAAAAACACGAAACCGAGCTGGAGAGCGACTATGTCTTCGCCGCCGCAGTTTTCGATTTTTGCCCGAAGCTTTATGCCCTTGCTGCCGAGAAGGTCTTTCACGAAACTGCTTTCGTAGGTTGCGTCGAATTCCAGCACCCGGACGCTTGAATCGTACACGGGCACAATAAAGCCTTTCGGCGCGTAATCAAACTTTTCGCCCTGCTCCTGAGAGTACGCAGCGCGTGAAACGAGCGCGAAAACCGAAATCAGAATTGCCGCAGAAACTATCTTTCCCATTTGAGCCTCCTTGTCGAAATCGCCAAACGAATGCGCAATCCGCGCGGGCGAGCCCGTGCGTTCGCGTGGTCATAATAATATCCCGCGATGTTATACTTCCATACGTGCAGAGTTTTTTTGCCTTCAGCACAATGATATTCGCCGCCGCAATTTTGGCCGTCATGCCGGCGCTTTTGCGCGCGAGCGAAAGCGACGACTTGTGGCCGCTTGCGGAGGGATACTCATGGAAATTTCTCGACGGCGGGGCGAAATCCGTGGAACTCGAGGTCGTTAGAACGGGGCCGAAATCGGTATTCGTAAGCGGAAAAAAGCACTCCGTAACGGGATATATCGTCGCGACGAAAATCGGAGGAACGGCCGTTCGAGAAGACACGTTTTTCAAATTGGACAGCGCGGTATATAGGATGGCGACCGCCCAGCTTGTGAACGGAGTGCGCACGGATTACGAGCCGCCGATTAAAATAGCCGACCCGCTGCTCGCGGTCGGCGCAACGTGGAAATATCAAGGAAAGGTAACGGTCAGCGGAACATCGATGAAGCTTAAAACTTCTTTCGGGGTAAAAGCGGACTATCGCGTATCCGCAATCGGCTCGCAGCGAATCAAAGGGAACACGCTCCCCACCTTGCAGGTTGCAGGCGAGCTGACGTTTTTCGACGTGGACGGAGCGGCGGTTTTCGGCGGTGAAGAATCTTTCCAGTTCATACGCTCCGTAGGTCCGGGCAGAATCGCGCAGTCGGGCGGGTTCGGCGAACTGGCGATTGTCCTCCAGGATTATGCGCTTGTGAAAAAATAGCCATTCGATTGTCCAGTAATCCATACCAACGCGCCGGTATAACTTGGCGGTTTTTTTTCGGAGAATTTACTTTGCAGTGCTAGAATTTTCTCGTGTTTTTGATTTACCGCTTTCTAACCGCCGCCTTCGGACTGCCTCTCGCGAAAATCGTGCTGTCCAGAAATCCTCGCACGGCGCCGATGCTAGGCGCGAGGCTCGCTATCGAGGGCCTTCCGGCGAATTTGCCGCAGGGCAAACGAATCCTTTTGAACGCGGCAAGCGTGGGCGAAACTATGGCGGTGCAGCCGTTCGCGAAGGCGTGGCGCGAAAAACGCCCCGAAGACTGCCTTTTGCTTACGAGCACCACGCTGACGGGATACGAACGCGCAGGCCAGGCGCTCGGCGACGATGTTGCGTGGCACGGATTCAGCCCGCTGGATATTCCCTCGGCGGTCGAACGGCATATCGGCGCGCTGTCGCCGGACGTGTTTATAACTGTGGAAGCGGAAGCTTGGCCGAATCACTTGCTCGCACTTGGAAAGCGCGGCGTACCGCGCGTGTTGATAAACGGCAGGATGACGCTCGCAAACAAACGCGGGTTGAAAAAATGCATCACGGGAAAAATTTGGCGGCTGTTCGACCTCGTAATTGCGCGCAGCGAAAAGGACTTCGATGCGTTCAAAGCGCTCGGCGTGCCGAAAGATAAACTGCATGTCGGCGGCGAATTGAAATGCGACATTGCGTTTCCGAAACTTACTGCAGACGAAATCGCTTCGCTGAAAAGCGCGTTCGGCCTGGAAGAATCCAAAACATGGGTTGCGGCTTCAACGCACGAACGCGAAGAAGAGCTTGCGCTATGCGTTCATAAAAGCATCGTCGCGAATTCACCGGACGCGAAACTGGTGCTCGTACCCCGAAGGCCCGAAAGGTTTGCCGAAGTCGAAGCGATGCTCAGCAAAAACGGGCTCACATTCCGGAAATTTTCGCAGGAGCGCTCAAGCGGCGGCGAAAGCGTGATACTCGTCGACGCGATGGGCAAGCTGACGGATTTCTATCAGGCGGCTGGGCTGGCAGTGGTTTTCGGCAGTCTCTACGGGCCGGGCGTACACAGCGTTCTTGAACCCGCGTCGTACGGCAAGCCGATAATTGTCGGTCCCCGCACGTTCAACACGGACATTCCCGGACGAATGGCGGGCGAAAATGCGCTGGTGGCGCTTGCATCTCCCGCCGAACTCGAAGCCGCCGTCTCATTTTGGATCGGCGGCGGGAAAGACGAAAAAACCGGACTCGGCTTCGGCGAAATCGGGAAGAACGCCCTCAAGTTTTACGAAGAAAACAGCGGCTCCGTCCGGCGTACTCTCGAAATAGTCACCGGCAAGCTGGGCCTTTGAGGATAGTTGAACGGGGAAACGGGCGAAAAATCAGCCCGAAATCGCGTTCCAGACTTTAAGCGAGTCAACCGTTTCCGCGACGTCGTGAACCCGAAGAACGGACGCGCCGAAGTTTACCGCGGCGAGCGCGGCCGCAATCGAACTTGAGAGTCTTTCCGAAACGGGCTTACCGGTTATCGCGCCGAGCATCGATTTTCTGCTCGCGCCGATTAGAACGGGCCGACCTGCAATCTCCCCGATTTTTGCCGAGCTTTTAATCAGCTCGACGTTGTGGCTCAACAGCTTGCCGAAACCGATGCCGGGGTCGATTATCACGGATTCCCTTGGAACGCCGGCCGCTTCCAGAGCGTCAATTCTTTCGGCAAGATAGCCTGCGATTTCCGATACCGCATCGGCATACTGCGGGTCGTCTTGCATCGTGCGCGGCTGACCTTGCATGTGCATCGCGATGAAGCCGCAGCCGTATTCCGCGGCGACGGTTTTTATCATTGGGTCGAGCGTGCCTGCCGAAACGTCGTTTATCACCGATGCTCCCAGCCTGACGGCCGCACGCGCGACCTCGGCCTTGCTCGTGTCGATGCTGATAATCGCGCCGGGGACTTCTTTCATCAACATTTCGAGAACCGGCGCGACGCGGGAAATTTCTTGCGCGGCGGTCACCGGGGCGCTGCCGGGGCGAGTGGATTCGCCGCCGGCGTCTATTATGCGTGCGCCTTCGGCGAGCATTTCGAGCGCGCAATCGCATGCGTGGGCGGCATCTTTGTACCTTCCGCCGTCCGAAAACGAATCGGGCGTAAGGTTCAGTATGCCCATAACGATAGGCTTGTCCAAAACGAGCGTTCTGTCTTGAATACGCCAGATGGGCGGGGTTTGAAACGGCATGTCGGCAACCTCATGGCGGCGCAACGGGCGGGATTGCGCGCGCCGCAAGCGAAAAAAAGAGCCGAAGCATTGCTCCGGCTCTTCGATTAGTTACCTGAATTAAATCCTTGCTAGTTTACGGTATAGCCCATTCCGGCAATTTCGAGCGGCCTGTCCACAAGGTCGAAATACTGACCGTACTTCGGACTTGCCTTGCGATAGAAAAGCTGGGCCGTTACGAACACCGAGCCGGGCTGGTCGGAACTGGGGATGCGGAAACGAAGCTCGCGAGTTTCGTTAGCTTTAATCCTGTTGTCCGAAATCACTTTGTCCGCCATCCAGTAGGGAACTTCGACCGTATCCTCGAAGAATGTCGGATAGCTCGTGCCGAGGACGCGCTGGAAGGTGGGATAGTCGCCGCGTTCCGTCCAATAGCCGTCCGGCATCGAACCCATAAAGGCGTCGTCCACCTCGAGCTGGCGGGCATCCCAGAAAACCTGTCCGAGGTCGTCCATCGCACGCACTACGAGAACTACGCGCCTGAACGGAATACCCGTCGGAAGCGAGTGGCCCGTGCCGTTGTTGATAATCTTGATTGAAAGGTCAACGTAATCGTCGGTACGGGTTGCGTCCACCGCAAGGTCGGCGGCGGTGAGCAGGAACGCCGGGTCTTCCACGCCGAGGAAGCTGTGGTCGTGCGCATCGTCGCGAATCTGACCGTGCTTCGAGGCAACGCCGCGGTATTCCGGCATATGGCACGACTGGCAGGTTACGCCAGCACGCGCCCAGTCCGAGAACTTCCACTCGTTGTACGTGTCCTGCACCTTCACGCCGAAGTCGTTGACTTCCTGATGGCATGATGCGCAGAACTCGCTTTGCTTGAAGATCGGGCTGTACTGAATCGTATGGCTTGCCGTCGGCGACTCTTCGATGGATCCCCACTTTTTCATGCCGAAACGGTGTTCCAGATTCAGGCTGTAATTGACGTTGTGCATCCTGTGCAGCTCGTCGTCGCGGTCGTTGATGTGGCCGAGGCGGGTGGCAGTGTGACAGAAGTCGCAAGACACGCCGTCCTTGGTGAAGTCGCTGATTCGCTGTATGAAACGAACCTGCTTTCTTAGCGCGATATCGAGCGATGGCTCCTCGATCTGCTCGTCCGCCCAAAGCACGCCGTAATCGTAGCGGAGGTCTTTGTCGATTCTTCCGCTTACGACGTCCTCGACGCGGGGAACGTATCCCTCGCGCATGGCGAGCAGAACGTTCTTGAGCTCGAGATCGTCGGTGAACTTAATCGTGGCGTTGATGGAAGGGGCGTGGCAAGAAAGGCAGTCGGTCTTAGTAATTTCGAGCCCCCATTCCGGCTGCTCGTGCATACCTTTCTTGAGGCTGCCGTCGAAAGCGGCCATCTTGTCGAAATTGCCCCGTCTATCGGTTTCGTAATCCCACCACTCGCGGTAGTGCTGCCAGGCGTCCTGGAAGAACTGGTTGTTGTAAGACTGAGAGTGCCCGGAACGCCACCACTGGTCGTAGTAAGCGTTATGGCACAACATGCAGTCCTGCGAGTAGTCGAGAAGCGGCGCCTTCGGCAAGTCGCGTTTTACAAGGAAAAACTTTTCAAGATTTTCCTTGCCGCGGAACCAAGGCTTGCTCTTGTCCTTCGGCGGCTCGGGGTCGCGGCTCTTGGCGCCGAGAAAAACCACCGAGCACAGCACAAGCAGAATCAGAAGCGGCAGCGCCCGCTTGAAAAAGCCGAAACTGCTGGAACTACGCATCGCGCACCTCTTTTTACCTGTTAAGAACACGGCTCAATGCCCATTAAAAAACAAACAAGAACCGTCCCGGGCGAACCGGGATTAGCGGCATTGTATTATAAAAAGTACAAGGGTGTCAAGCGAAAATACACCCGCTAATGCAAAGACGGATTTATGGCGCCCGATTGATTCCTTCGGAACATAGCCCGGTTTATTTCCGGTCTAAATTCCGAATATGTCCGCCGGGGCTATGCCGCCGAAAAAGACTTGACCAGATTCTCGAATTCTTCGCGTCCTAGGTGTTCCTTTTCGAGAAGCACGCTTGCAAGCTTGTCCATCACGGCCATCGAGTCCGTCAGAATTTTCTTCGCCCTGTCGTAGCATTCGCAGATGATGTGCTTGACTTCCATATCTATGTCGTACGCGATTTGCTCGGAGTAGTTTCGGTCTTCGCTTAAGTCCCTGCCGAGAAAAACGCTCTCGTGTTTTTTGCCGAACGTTATGGGACCGAGCTTTGAACTCATGCCGAACTGCGTAACCATGGCGCGCGCGATTTCGGTCGAGCGCTCGAGGTCGTTGCTTGCGCCGGTCGTCATTTCGTTGAACTTGAGCTCTTCCGCCACTCGCCCGCCGAGAAGACCGCTAATGCGGTCGAGCATTTGTTCGCGGGAATGAAGGAAGCGGTCTTCTTCGGGAAATTGCAGCGTGTATCCGAGCGCCATTCCGCGCGAGAGAATGCTGATTTTGTGAACTGGGTCGGCGTTCGGCAGGTGATAGGCGACGACGGCGTGACCGAGTTCGTGATAGGCGATGACCTGTTTTTCTTTTTCCGAAATCAGTCTGCTTCTGCGCTCCGGGCCGGCGATGGTCTTGTCTATCGCTTCTTCGAATTCGTCCATCGAAACCGTTTTTTTGCCGTTGCGAGCCGCCAGAAGCGACGCTTCGTTGCAAACGTTGTATAGGTCGGCGCCCGTGAAGCCGGGAGTTCTTCGAGCGAGAACGTCAACGTTGATAGTCTCGTCAACGTGCTTGTTGCGAAGGTGAATTTTCAAAATATCGGCCCTGCCGTGAAGGTCGGGCCTGTCAACCACGACGCGGCGGTCGAACCGGCCGGGACGCAAAAGCGCGGGGTCGAGAATGTCGGGTCTGTTCGTGGCGGCGAGAAGAATGATGCCGCTGTTCGGCTCGAAACCGTCGAGTTCGACGAGAAGCTGGTTCAAAGTTTGCTCGCGCTCGTCGTGTCCGCCGCCCAGCCCAGCGCCGCGCATCCGGCCCACCGCATCGAGTTCGTCCACGAATATAAGGCACGGCGTTTGTTTTTTGGCCTGCTCGAAAAGGTCTCGCACGCGGCTTGCGCCGACGCCGACGAACATTTCGACGAAGTCCGAGCCGCTTATATAGAAGAACGGCACGCCGGCTTCGCCCGCAATCGCTTTCGCCAGAAGGGTCTTGCCGCAGCCGGGAGGCCCGACGAGCAGAACTCCCTTGGGAATCTCGGCGCCGATTTCTTGATATTTGCGCGGATTTTTAAGGAAGTCCACGATTTCGCCGAGTTCTTCTATCGCCTCGTCAACGCCGGCCACGTCGTCGAACGTGACCTTGCGGGATTTGTCGTCGGCCAGCCTGGCGCGGCTTTTGCCGAACGTGAACGCCTGTCCGCCTCCCGAACTCTGCATCTGGCGCGACAGAAGCATATATATGAACATAATCGGGAGGATGAAAATCATAATCATGAAAAGCGTCGTCGGCGAAATGAGGGACGACCATTCGCTTGCACGCTGGAGCGTCACCTTTACGCCGCTTTCTTGAAGGGTTTTGAGCGTAGCTTCGTAATCCGGCGGAAGGAAAACCTTTATCGGCGTGCCCTGCGGCACTTTCGGATTGCTCGGCTCGCTGCTTTCGTTGGCCTTGTATTTGCCGTGAAGCACGCCTTGATCCCGCTTCACGACTGCCTCTTCGATTTTGCCCGCGGTCGCGTCGGTTAGAAGCTGGCTGTATGGGATTTCCCAAACGGGTTTGGCGGAAAGCAAGTTGTATATTGCCATCAGTACCAATATGAGTACGACGACGAAAATAAGATTGCTGATACGCGAGTTGCGCGCCATCAATTATCACCTCGAATACATGCCGGAAATCCGGCACTTAAACCGCTTTCGCCTTGAAACATAGATTCCGTAATCCCGCAAATTATACCTTGCCGGATACTCATCGCGAAACCGAATTCACGCAAAATAAATGGCCAGGGACAGAGTTGAACTGCCGACACAGGGATTTTCAGTCCCCTGCTCTACCGCCTGAGCTACCTGGCCATTCGCGGAAATCGAAAGACGACTTGCGGCATTACGCGATGGATAATGCGGGGCTGACGGGACTCGAACCCGCGGTCTTCTGCGTGACAGGCAGATATGTTAACCGACTACACCACAGCCCCATTACGGCTATCCACGCGTCGCGAACGAATATTTTACGGCAAGATGCGGAATTCGTCAATACCAATTATCTTCGCGAATGCTCGCATTTGCCGTCCTCCGCGATATAATCACAATCGTGGAAGCGCAATCACAATCTGCGCGGCAGGCGCCGGATTTGTCCGTCAAAATCGGCGCACTGACGCTTAAAAATCCCGTTACGGTTGCGAGCGGCTGTTTCGCGTATGGCGAGGAATATAACGAGCTTTTCGACGTAAGCGCGCTCGGCGCGATTTTTACCAAGGCCGTTTCCCCCGAACCGCGCATCGGCAACGAAACGCCGCGCATTTGCGAAACGCCGGCGGGAATGCTGAACACAATAGGGCTGCAAAATCCCGGAGTTCACGAGTTCATAAAGAAAAAGATTCCCGCACTGAACGCGCTCGGCACGGTCTGGATAGTGAACGTGGTCGGGAAAACGATTGCAGATTACGTGAACGTTATTGAAGAAATAGAATCCGCAATCGGCGCGCCGGGATATGAACTTAACGTCTCTTGTCCGAACGTTGACGGCGAAGGGATGGAGTTCGGCAAGGACTGCGCGACCGCGGAAGCGCTTTTTTCTGCGTGCAGAAAGGCGACCGGCAAAACGCTTATCGGCAAGCTTACCCCGAACGTTACCGACATAACCGAGCAGGCGCGCGTCGCCGAAGGGTGCGGACTGGACGGAATAAGCGTGATTAATACAATCAGCGGAATGTCTATAGACACGGCGACCCGAAAAAGCCGGCTGTCGAAACCGTCGGCTGGACTGTCCGGTCCGGCGATAAAGCCGATTGCCGTGCGAATGGTTTGGGAGTGCGCGAATGCCGTGAAACTTCCCATAGTCGGTCAGGGCGGAATCGTGACCGCTCAGGACGCTCTCGAATTCATTATCGCGGGTGCGGCGGCCGTTTCGATCGGTACCGGTCTTTGGCTGGACCCCGATTGCACGTCCAAAGTCGAAGCCGGAATAAGGGATTATCTAATCGAACACGGCTTTTCGTCCGCAGCCGAACTTAGTGGAACGTTCGTGCAATAAACGGCGTTCCGTCAACGCAATAATCCAACCGCCGATGCTAGCGGCCTTGGCTATCGCCGCCGCCCGGCGGAAGCGGCATAATGGAATCGCCCCAAGGATGCGCGCTGCCGGCCATATTTTGGCTGCTGCTTTGCGGAGCTTCTTCCCAAAATTCCAGTTGACTTACGTGCAGCTTGATGGTTTCCGCCTTCGGATAACCGGGATATTCCGCGACGAATCTTTTATATTCCGCTATCGCTTCTTTCACTTTGCCGCTGTATTCGAGCGCGGTCGCAAGGTACAAACGAAGCAGCCTGTCGGGATATGAAAGCGCAATCGCCTTTCGAATCGCAGGAATAGCCGCATCGAATTTTTCCATCGTGAGGTTAAGGCGCGCGATGAAATAC
>JAANMU010003444.1_pt1 | contig 10109 bp, 14 predicted proteins | sample 7279701 | NCBI WGS metagenome assembly JAANMU01 (sample SAMN14094539, study PRJNA606508) | bioreactor metagenome | isolation source: A lab-scale SPAN reactor treating ammonium-rich wastewater day 57 | place: Ireland: Galway | collected 2017-03-13 | reverse complement strand
CCCGGGGCTCGTTGGTCTTGGGCAGTTTGAAATAGTCCGATTCGTTACTGATGTTCCTGCTGATGACCATGATCCCTTTTTCGAGGTCGATGTCCTCCCAGGCAAGAGCCCTCAGCTCGCCTGTTCTAAGGCCAGTATAGATGGCAAGGGTGATCATGTTTCGCTGCTGCTCGTGGGAGCAGGCTTCCAGCAGCCGGGTGTATTCATCAAATTCGAAAGGGTCTGCCGGTGAGGTTTTTCTGGTGGTGACGGGCCTCACTCCTCCCGTGAGTCTTGCTGCATCCGCAAGAAGGTTGTTCTTCTCGCACCAGCGAAGCAACTGCCTGAATCGCCCAAGGTAGGTGACGATGGAGTTGGGTTTGAGTGAGATGTGCAGCTCATTGCGGATCAGCTCAATGTCCTTGGGCATCAGCGTTGAGACCTGTCGGTCCTTACCCAGGACATTGATACACGCCTCAATGGCGAACGGGTAGCCATGACGAGAAGTAGGCTTCAGCATGGGTTTGTGCAGCCGCCAGAAGTCCTGATAGGCTTCCCAGATGGTGACATTTCGCCGGCTTCCTCCAAATCGAGTCAGTGCTGGGCTGTCAGGGAAATGATGTGCGTAGCTGAAGGTGCCGATCGCAATCTCATGCTTGATGGTTGCCAGCTTGTTGGTGGCAAACTTCACGTTCGCCTTGGTGATGGGGAGGTCGAGGACCTCCCGGCAGCGCGCCCGTTTATAGGTGAAGGTGATGCGCAGCTTTTTGCCATGAACCTCCAATCCAGTGACTCCAGCCACTAGATCATCATGCTTGACTCGACCCACTTGTCATACTCCGCAACGTTGTAACGAATCTGGTTGTCCGGGGCTCGGCACCATACCCGCCCTTCCGGCCATTCTCCTTTCAAGCGCCGTCCTTCGGCGGCTTTTTCTGTCATGCCTGTCAGTTCGGCGAATAACTTCGGCCTCACCCACCTGGCACATGGGTAGACGAATTGCTGCATCTGTTGGTCCTCATTAGTCTGGTTATTTCATCCCGGCCCGCTCGGTTGTAGAGGAAGCATTCCACCTGCTTCCTGCTGCTGACCGCCTGGTCAAGGCGGTACTCCCCGAACGCCGGGCGTTTGAGTTGGTGCTGGTTAGCCAGCCGGCCAATGGCCTGGGCACTTACCCCCAGCTCCTTGCCCAGCTCGGTGGCGCTCCAGAGCTGGCCAGCAACCCGGGGCGCTTCGATAGGCAGATCGAAGTGCGCAAGGATGCGGCCAATCTCGGCGAGCTTGGCCGAACGGGAAAGGGTGGGGGAGAGTACGGTATTAACCAGATCGTCCAGCAGTTGGCTGCTCTGGTCGATGAGCTGTAGCTGTTGCATGGCGTGGCCCTCCTGTCCCAGAGGATGGGGCGCCGATTGAGTTGAAGGAAGGGCCGCGATTACAGCAAGGTCAGCACCATCAGTGCGGCCAGGGTGTTGAACGCCAGGATGGTGAGCCCGACGGCCCGCTGTCTGGTCATACCGCCACCTCGTCAGCCAGGTGCGGCACGGGTAGGATGATGGTCTTGCCGAGCTTGATGGCCAGGGCGTGCTCTGCTCTGGCGCCGGCGCTGCGCTCCCAGCCAGGCAGCATGACCAGCTGATCTGCCATCTTGACCATCTCGATGCAGATGGCCATGTATTCGTGTTGCTCCAGCCCATCCGGCAGGATCGCCGGGTTTAGGGCCACATGGCCCAGGCCAAGCAGGCGGTGCGCCTCGGCATTGAAGGCGTCGCGGTTGAAGTTCGGCAGGCCTGAGATAGGCCCGGCTATGTAGATTTTCGCCATGGTGAGTCCTTGAATTGGAAGCCCCGGGCAGGCCGGGGATCTGGTTATGCTCGCCAGCCGCGGTACCCGATAAAGCCCGGTGCCAGCACCTGCCGGAGGGGCAGGACTGGGAGGTGGGCTATCAGGGTCTTGAGCTGGGGGTTATCGGGTTGGCTGTCGATGGTGACCCGGGCGCCGGGGTTGATGCGGAGGTATCTGGCGCGGGTCTCTTCGGCTTCGGTGCGGGTCAGTCCGGGCTGGATGATGGGCTCGCGGAATCGCACGGCTCACCTCCTTTGGCTTCTGCTGCTTCCAGCATCAGTTGCACCACGTCAGACGCTGATTCTTTATCAAGCCCAGCCAGTAACGTTGCCGCCCCCATCCCGGCAAGTACTTGCCCTGTAAGGGATGGCTGCTTGTTGAGAGTTGGCGCCGGTTGCCCAGCAGTGGCTGCGGGATTTTTGTTGAGCTGCTCACCTCCTTGCGGCTCCACTCCGACCTGATCCGCTTGTTGCTCCTTCAAATCAGCCCGCACATACGGCACCTCGCAGGCAACCACCGAGTCAGCGCACCAGCTCACCTCGTCATGGTGCTCAGGGAACTGGTAGTCTCCATCGCTGGCCTGGTCACCAACCTGCAGCCAGATGCGCTCCGGTGCGGTGCGGATGGTTTCGGTGACGGCTACTGATTGCTTGGGCCGCTGCCCTGCCATGGTGGAAATTGCGTCATACATCCATGCCTTTATGGGGTTGTATGAGTCTTTTTCTGGCTCCTCACCAGCAAGCCCCATGCAATTCACCATGCGCTCAATCAGATCGAGCAGGTCGTCACACAGCTCACTCTTCTCTATCAGCATCTTGCGATGGTTGGCCAGCAGCTCCAGCCGTGAGCGCAGCGGGTGCTTATCCGGCACGACACCGACAAGGATGGCGTTGCTGATTGCCAATCCTGAGCTGTTCCGTTCTTCAAGTAGCTGATTAATGCGTTGATTAAGTGGCCCTACTTCGGAAAAGGTGACAAAAGCCCCATCCTTGTGCTCTTCCATGCAGAGCCCAAACGCTCCGCGCTTGTCACTCAATGTGCAGTTGTATCGCTTCACGATTGCTCTCCTTCCACAAATTCGAGGGCGGTGGCCACTTCCGGCAGCAGCTCGTCCCAAGCGGCAATGGCTCCGTTCTGGTGCCAGCCTGCTACCCCCTGGCTGTTGTTCATCACTCCAAGCACACCATTCAGCGCATCGAGCAGCACATCCCGCTGCTTGGTCATGGCGGCCAGCTTCTGCGCCGGGGTCAACCCCTCCTTGCGCTGGACGGTGAGGGTTATGTGCCCTGTCTCAGGGTGGAACAGGCCAAACTCCATGTAGTTCTCAGCCGCATTCGCCTTCATCTTGCCGGCAAACCCTGCGGCCATAAGCTGCAATGACACATCGGACAGCCTGAGCTCTCCGCTGTTGGCGTTCTCGATTTCGTGCTGGTACACCTGTTTGCCAATGAAGTCTGCAAATGTGCCCGCCTCTATGGCTTCGGTATCGAACTCATGCAGCAGGTTCCAGCAGGCGGCCAGCCGCCGGGCATTGGCGGCGGTGACGGACTCGGCGACCAAGTGACCGCCGTAGTATTCGGTGGCATCGCTGCCGCTCATTTCGGGGATGGGGTGGTCTGCCACAACCGCCCCCGAGTGGCCTACCCGCAGCAGGCCCTTGGTGTGTTCGCTCATACATCCCCCAGAATTCTGATTTCGTCGTCCGTCAGGCCGGCGGCCAGGGCCTTGTCCATCACCCGCAGGCGCTCTGCGTTGAGCGCGTCAGCGCGGCGATCTGCATCGTTGGGCTCGATGATGCTCACCGGCGCCAGCCAACTGCCTCGCACCTTCACGGCGATCTCCTTGCTGACGTTGGCGTCGCTCCCCTGGACGCCCTTGCGTGTCGCCATGCGTGCGGCGGTGGATGCTGATCCGCAGACGTGGATCGGGTACTGATGCCCACGCCCCTCGGTGAGGTCGGTGTTGGTGTAAACCACCCAGACCTCTTTGGTGTCGGTAATGGTGATGTCGGTCATGCCGCCTTCTCCTCTGCGGGGGCTTGGTAGTCCATCATGGTGCAGAGGTCGGTGATGGCCTTCGACAGCAGGATGAGGTTTGCAGCGTTGCACTGGCGCCAGTGGTGGGCGTAGTCATCGGCGTCATCGTCCGAGTCGTAATCCGGCATGGCGATGGCTCGCAGGCTGAAGTCACTGTTCAGCTTGAAGCTGATGGGTTCGTGCCACAGCTCCAGCTCTTCCACCAGGTAGCCAGCTTCCAGCAGAGAAACCACATCGGATGCGCGATCCCCGTTGAGATCCATGCCCTTGAAGGTCACCATCTCTTGCGCGGTGTCGGCAGACTTGAGCTTGACGAACTGGAGCGGGGAGAAGGGGCCGAGCGCTTCCGGGCGCTCTGCACTATCGGTCAGGTAGTCTTTCAGGCGGTTGCTGATCCCCATCTTGATGTCGTCGATGTGGATGGTCTGGGTCTTGAGGGAGCCCATGCACTTCACCAGCAGGTGCATGACCACCTTGAGCGGGCGCTTGGTGGTGGTGTTGAGGTACAGCAACTCGTTGCTCTGGTCGTACAAGGCGTGAGTGAGCGTGGTTTCATATTCAGCCGTGGCGGCCATCTCAACAATCAATTGGTCCTTCATGGCCTGTTTCTCTTTGCGAGTAACCTTCTCCCGCAGACCGGAGCTGATCAGCGCATCAACGCGCTCTTTGAGCTTGCGGTTGACGATCTTGGTCGGAATGAGCTTGGTGTCTTGGCGCACGACGAATGCGTAGCCGACGCCTGGCAGGTTGGTAACAAGCTCGCCGGTCACCAGGTTGTTCTCGAACCCGGCGCAGCTGAGCTGATTTTCAGTGAGCGGAGTGAAGGAGAGCTCGGCCAGGTGTTCGCGCATTGCTGCGATGGCTGGGAGCTTGGCACTGTAGATGCTGGCGGATTTGATAACGGAATGGTTCATGGTCTGGGTCCTTTGGTCGGTTAGTTGCGGGCTTTCTTGGCCTGCAGGTCGTGGATCTTCTTGGCTGCGGCCTCGGCGGTTTGCCGGTCGCAGGTGATGCCGCCAGGAAGAACGAACTTCCCGTGCAGCTTGGGGTGGGGCATGACGACGCCCAACCCGATGACTACTGCACCGCAGTAGGGGTTTTCCGTGGCTTTCATGGGGGGCCTCGAGTTATCCACTCGTTTCTGTGTGGCGGGCGGTGGATTGGTTGGGGGTATCAGGCGGCGGACTGCTCTGGTAGTGATGGGGCTTCATTGCCCCAGCAATCCCAGCCTGGGGCTGCAGAGCGGGCAAAGAGCTCGATGCGTGGGACATCACCGCACAGCTTCTCGATCGCCTCTCGGCACTCGTGCGGCTTTTCGCTGTGGCGTCCCACCTTGGCTCGAATGACCGAGCGCACAGCCTTGTCTACTACCAGGTTGCTGACTTTGCCCTTGATGCCGATCAGGGCGCACTCCGCACCGGCCCGGGTTGCCCACCCCATACCGAAGTGGGGGTTGTCGTTTACGGTGCGCTTCTCCCACACCAAGCCGGTCATGGTCATGATCCGGAATCCCCAGGCTTGGCACAGGTCGATGGCCTCTTGTGGCATGCTGCCTACCCACCACATGACCAGCATGCAGTTGTCGTCTGCCAGCCTCGCCACTGGCAGCGCCTTCATGTCCTCTATCGATGTGACGCTGTACACCTGCGCAGCCCCGCTTTTCATTGAGCCGCCTGACTTCTTCGATTTGAATTGCCAGGCTGGGTCCGCGTAGATCACTCGGTACTTGTGGTTTGTGCTGTGGATGTCGATCTTCATGCAGCCTCCTTGTGCTGCTCAGCGTGCTGGCCAGCTGCAAACTGCTCCTCCCACAGCTTCACCTTGAGCTCGCAGGCGTAGACGATCTGGCCTACCAGCTTCGCGCCGATCCCCTTCACCTTGTCCAGCTTGTTCCCCTGGTGGCTCATCACCTTGTAGAGGGTGTCGATCCCGGCCTCTTCCAGCGGCTTGATGGTGCGCGGCGGCAGGCCGCATTCGTGGATGCTGACCGTCTTGGCCCATTCGGCGCGCGGCTGCAGGTGGGGGTGGCTCTGCTCCAGGGCCTCCTGCATGAAGGCGAAGATATCCTGGGTCATGTCGTCCGGGGCCCCTGCACCATAGGGTGTCGGGTAGATGGGGTTCATCCACTGGCTCAACATGACCGAGCAGCCGGAGCCATCGGATTTCATGGCGTGCAGCTTCCAGTTGAGGTCGTTGATGAGGTAGGGGAGGTTGGATTTCAGGCCGTGATCTACCAGGTAGACGTTCCAGAGTGTGCCATCCTCGCCCTTGTAGGTGTTGGCGAGGTGCTTGTGCCAGACCAGCTTGGCGGCGCGACTGCTCTCCAGCTCCATGATGACGGTATGGCGGCGCTCAAGCTCGCGATCCTGCTCGTTGATGGCGCCCAGCAGCTCCTTGATGCGGCGCTCCAGCTTCAATACCTCCGCGCGGTAGGCGGCCTCGTTGCTCTTGTGCTTGGCGATGGCGGTGCGCTGCTCCTCAAGCAGCTCGTTCTTCTCCTTGATGCGGCGTTTCATGCCTGCCGGATCCATGGCGTTGAGGTCGGCCAGTTGACGCTCGAGTTGGCGGGCGTTGTATTGCAGGGCGCTGTATTTGGTCTGGACATCGTTTAGGGCGCGCTGGGCCTTGTAGAGCTCGTCGGCCTTGGCTTCCAACCCGGTGGCGCCTTCTTGTCGTGCGGTAGTAATGCGCTGCTCGGCTTCGGCAACCTGCTGGCGCAGCTCGCTGACCAGGGACGCCTGGGTGAGCAGCTCGCCATCCCGGGCTTCCAGTTGGTCGATGAGCCCATTGAACTCGTCGATGTGGGCGTTGGCGGCCTCGCTGATCATGGTCAGGTTGGCGTTGAGCAGGGTTTCGAAGCTGCCGATGGCGGCCTTGGCCGGGCCGTCCGGCATCAGCAGGATGTTGCGGATCTGGCTGGTGAGGGTGTTCTGGGCGAGACTGGTCGCCTCGCTGGGGTTCAGCGTGGTCATGGTTGGTCCTCTGGGATTGCAAAAGCCCCGTTGGCGGCGGGGCGGGTGATCAGTAGTTGATGGTCAGGTGGGCGATCTTGTTGTTGGCGATGTGCTTGATGAGGGTGACTGCTTTATCCTCTTCAATGCCCATACCAATCAGGTCCATCAAGATGGCACTGTTGATGCGCCCCTGGTGGGCGCGGTCGGCCATGCGACGGGCATCTTCTTCGTCTTTCAGGCGCTGTTCGTCGGCGATGCGCTGACGCTCCTGCTCGGCGGCGCGGGTGGCAGCCTCTTCCGCCTGGCGTGCAGCGTTGGCTTCGGCCTGCTGGCGGGCCAGCTCGGCGGCTTCGGCATCACGCCGGGCTTGTTCTTCGCGCTCACGGGCGGCCAGGGCTTGGCGCTGGGCCTCCTGCTCGCGGTGCTGGGCGGCTTCACGCTCCAGGCGCTGGCGATTCTCTTCCTCCCGGCGGGCTTGCTCCGCCGCCTGCTCGGCTATCAGGCGCTCGCGGTCGATGCGATCCTGTTCTGCCTGCTTTTGGCGCAGTTGCTCCAGCTCGGCCTGCTCTGCTTCATACTTCTGGCGGGCAGCCAGGGCCTCGCCGAGGCGCTTGGCTGCGAGCTCCTTGGCGACGGTCGCCTGTGGCAGCAGCTCTTGCCAGGTGTCGTCCAGGGCGGTCTGCTCGACTTCCGTCAGCATGGCCTGCAGGTCGGCGGCGGCGATCTCGATGCTGGCAGAGGATCCCAGTTCATTGAGGCGAGCCAGCCGGGATTGCAGTGCTGCCACCCGTGCTTCCTCTGCCGCTTCGTACCGGGTGAGCGGGGCGCGCACCTCGTCTTTCAGGGCGTCCAGGTAGTCGCGGATCAACTTGCGGTTGGCGTCGATGCGTTTGGGGATCTCTTTGTACTTGTCGGTCAGCTCCTTGCCGAACCCGTCCAGGTAGGTTTTGGTTTTGGCTACAGAGAAGGCGATGCTGGCAATCTCCTTGCGCCCCTTGGCGGTGGAGAGATCCGGCACCAGGCTAGTTGCCTGCTTACGAATGTCGGCCAGCATGGCCTCAACCCCTTCACCCTCGGTGAACAGGGCGACGGCGGAGGTGGGCTCGATGACAACCAGCTGGGCCTGGGTTGTCTCTGTTTTGGCTTGTTCGGTCATGGTGGGTCCTTGGGATTGAAAAGGCCCGCAGTGAGCGGGCCTTGTTGGTTATTGCTGGGCGCTGTGCCCGGTACTGAGCTGCTTCTTGCGCTCGCCGGCGATCTGCTTGATACCTGCGATGATGTTCTGGTCGCCGGTTTCGTTGGCCCAGGTCCAGGCGGTGGTGTAGGCCTGCTGCCATTCGGTGGTATCACATGCCCCCTCGATGGCGGCGCAGTGGTCGGCGTAGGCGTTGGCGTGGTCCGCCTGGGCGGGTTCGGCCATCTGCTCATGCTCCAGGGTGACCGATTCGGTACTCTGGCCGCGGATGGCATCCAGGGTGCGGCTCTTTGCCGGTGCGCCATGCTGCGGTTGGCTACCTGGGATCTCGTTGATGATGATCTCCTTGCCCTCCATCTCCTCGGCGGTGGGCTCGCTGCCGATCTCCGGCCAAGCCTTTCGCAATGCCTGCGCCTCCGTGCACTTGGCGAGTTGGGCATAGGGCCTTTTGCGCCACATGGCGTTGGGGCACTCAGTCTTGCCGCTCTGGGTGGCGTAGTTTTCCTTCCAGCGCTCAAGGGCGTGGAAGGCAACTCGTTGCCCATTCACCACCTTGTAGACGGTGTACTTGCACCGCTGCGGGTAGGTGACCTTGATCTTGGCGCTTTGGTTGTAGGGGTCTTGGAACTCCTCGGTCACATCCGGCCCGAACACGGGCTCGTCGGCGCCGGCGTAGTTGCCGGAGCGGTCAGCCTGGATCCGGTACATGCCGATCCCTGGCATCGGCACATCCCGCCAGACTTTATCCTTGCTGCGGGCATCAGTGACCTGCATGGGAACGAGGTGGACCGGCTTGAGTAGGATGTCCAGGCCGCGAGCCTTGCAGTAGTCGATGGCCATGACCACCGAATCGGGGTTGGCTCCCGGGTAAATGGTGTTGCACAGGGCGTTCCAGGTCGGCTCGTCGATGCCTCGCTGGACAAGAATGGGGAACTGGGCGGCGAAGTTATCGGCCGCCTGCTGTTTGAGGCTGGTGATGTTGCTCATGCTGCTTTCCTTGTCGCCCAGGCTGGGCGCTGGAGGGGTTTGAAGTCGTGCCAGTCGTTCTTGACCCGGCATTCGTGGAAGCGATGAAGGTCGCGGCGGAACAGGTCCTTGCCCGCATCCTTCCAGTCATCCGTAAGGGGGCGCACCCGCACCGGGTAGCGGCCACAGTTCACGCTGGTGCTGACCGCCAGAAAGACGAATTCCGGTTCCTCGTCCATCACCCGGTGGAAGCCTTCGGAGTACATGGCATCCTGCACGTGGTAGCGGAAGTCCTCGACATGGCGCTCGAAGCGCCCCATATCGTCCACCGACTTCACGTCGATCATGATGGGGTGATTGCTCAGGTGGCGGTCGGGGCGGATCCGGCACAGCTCCTGGGTCTGGGGGTCAATCCAGTAGAAGGAGGCCTCGCTGTGCCCCTCCTGCTCCAGCAGCCAGCGGGCGTCCGGGTGGGCCATCACGCTGTCGCGCATCAGGTAGAGCTTGCGTCCCTCTTCGGCATCCATCACCGTCTTGCCGAGCTCGGCGCAGTTGGCCAGGAACTCGGCCTCTTCTGCCTTGCCGGCGTTGGTGCGGCGGTTGAACGGTGGGGCGATGATGAAGCGGCTTTCGAACTCGTCCGGTTCGAGCAGTAGGCAGTGGATGGCGCTGCCCATGTCGAATGCCTTGAGCTTCTCCTCATCTACCGGGGCATTCTTGGCCCAGATATAGGTGGCCGGGCTTTCGGCGATCTGGTCGAGCTGGCTTTTGCTGACCCCGGGGCCTGCGTGGTACTCCTCGTTGGAGAGGCCGAACACCCGACCAAGCGGGTGCGCGGCGGATGTGTCGGCGATGGCGTTCATGCGGCACCTCCTTTGGCTTTGGCGATGGCAGCTCTGGCGATGGCGCCAGCGGATGACTGGTGGCATGGGTCGCACCCGGCGATTTCCTCCAGTGCCGCCAGCAGCTCGTCGCGCTGGGATGCCAGCTCGACCTCTCGTTTGCTTACACGGCGCTCTTGGGTGGTTAGCGCGCGGTAAACGATCAGATGTTGTGGGTATCCGTACCCACCTCGGCATAGCCTTACCTCAGTGCGACGAGTTAAAAATCCATCAGCCACAAGTCGCCGGAGTACCT
>JAANMU010003442.1_pt1 | contig 10114 bp, 9 predicted proteins | sample 7279701 | NCBI WGS metagenome assembly JAANMU01 (sample SAMN14094539, study PRJNA606508) | bioreactor metagenome | isolation source: A lab-scale SPAN reactor treating ammonium-rich wastewater day 57 | place: Ireland: Galway | collected 2017-03-13 | reverse complement strand
CCCAGTGCGTCCTCGACCGTGAATCAAGCGGGTGCGCGTACGCCGGCGGGATTCATTGAGAGACCGTGAGGCGCGACGGCGGCTTGAATCGGGATGCGATGCACTTGTATTGCCGTTGTCTCTGGTCAACTTTCGTGTCCGCGATGCCATGATGCACCTCGCCGACAAAATGAAACTGCTCTACAACTCCGGAGCCTCTTCGTAGTCCGCCTGGACCTGTTCCTCGTCCTGATCGTGTGGACTGGCGACGTTCATCTTCGCGAAGATAACAAAGAGAAAAAGAGACGCCAGCACAGCCGTCAGCAGTCCGACACCGATTGCGTTTCTGCGCCAGGCTTCTGCGGACGCGGGAGGCTTGCCGCGCGTCAGCAACCGGGCCGTCGTCGTGAAAACCCAGTTCCAGTGCAGGGCCAGATGTAACACGATGAGCGCGGCCATGGTGAGGGCGGCGTAGAAATGGACGGCCCCCCAATCGTGACGGGCCAACGACCAGAGCGTATCAGGGGCGTGGCGAATCCCTCCGCTGCCAGGAGGAAGCACGAATTCCAGGATCAGCCCGGTCGCAACCATCGCAAGCAACACGAGCAGCGTCGCGGCATCGATCAGATAATTCAGCGTCGAGCGAGTCATGGTACGCATCCCGAATGTGGCGCGCCCGTTAGCAGATCCGCCAGTGCGGGGCCGCATCCTACAAGTGGTCGCTGGCCGCCATCGCCTTGAGCCGTTCCCAGCGGCGATCAACTTCCTCCTGAACCTCGCGAAAGACTTCAACGAACTCCGGCGTGATGAGATGCCGATAAGCGCCGCCCATCTTCATGAAGGCCTCGGTGACCGGGATTTTCTTCCCCTTTGCCGCCGGGTCGTAAGTGATCACCGTCTTGCCGTGGTCAATCTCAAACAACGGATGCATGCACGCATCAACGCACGCCTCCACCGCGGACGGCCCGACGTGCTCATCCATGCCCCAATTGAGCGGGCACACCGAGAGCGTCTTCACAAACGCGAAGCCGCCGGCGCGCACGACGGCCTGGGCCTTGCGCGCCTTGCGGATCATGTCCAACCCGTTGGACTCCGCGGCGGACGCAAGGTACGGCGCGAATGTACCGCGAAGGATCTCGATGATGTCTTTGTGGTGCGTGCGCTTGCCGGACTGCTTCGCGCCGACCGGCGCATTGGTGTTCTTCTGCCCGCGGAACCCGCTGTAGCACATCTGGGCTCCGGTGTTCATGTAGCCTTTGTTGTCATACTCCAGCACGATGAACGGATCGTTGCGCAGGGCTGCCGCGATGAGCTGATCCACTCCGATGTCGTCGCCTCCGTCGCCAGTCACCATGACGACCGTGATGTCCTCGGGCAGGTCCCCTTTGGCGCGATAGCGTTTGATCATTTCCACGAGGCCGGTCGCGGTGCTGCTTCCGTTGTGGAACAGATTGTGAATGTACGGCACTTTGAAGCTCGTCAGCGGATAGCCCGTCGTAACGACCATGCCGCAACCGGTGTTGAAGACGAGCAGGACGTGCCCGTCGATTCCGCGGAGGAACAGGTTCAGCGTGGTGAAAATGCCACAGCCCGGACAGGCGCTGTGCTTGTCGAAGCGGGCAGGCATTTTGGAGAGCTCTTTGAGATTGACTTTTCCGTTCTGCCCAGCGTTGAGTGAACACTCGTTGACGGTGAGCGGGACAAGCGTTTCAGCCGGGTTGTAGTCCGGATCACCGGGCCAGGCGCCGTAATAGGCCTTGCGCCGCGCGAACGTGTAGATCGGCTGGTCGCCGGCGTGTTCGCTATGCGACGGCCAGTCGCGCGCGGCGTCGAACATGGCCAAAGCGTCTTCCTTATTGAAGTTCAATCCGCCAATGCCGTAAGAACGCTGGATGATCCGCGCGGTGTTTCCCGCGCGCTGCAGCGCGGCGCCGATCTCGTTGGCGAGGTAGTTGCTTGCGCCGTACTGGCTTGCCCGCTCGGCGACGACGACGCGCTTTGCCCCGCCGATCGCGTCGAGCAGCTCCTGCTCGGGCCAGGGGCGCAGCACGGTCGGAATCACAAGATTCGACGAGTCACCGTTCCTCGCCAGCTCGTCCACGGCATCCTTCGACGCTTCTCCGGCCGAGTTCAATGCCACGAGGCACACGGGAGCGTCCGGGTCGCCATATCGCTCGACGAAGCCGTATCGTCGCCCGGAGAGCACCGCGAACTCGTCGAAGACCTGCGCAATCACCCCGTAGGCCTTCTCAAACTTGTTCTCCAACTGCACCTTGCTGTTGATGCAGTCGTCATTCATGTACGGCCCGAATGTATAGGGCCGCTGCATGTTGAGGATGTTCAGGCGGCCATTGGTCTCTTCGAGCGTCGCCTTGAACGGCGGCGGTCCGACGAATCGTCGAACGTCGTCGGCGTTTTCGAATACCTTGATGCGGCGCGTCGCATGCGATGTATGAAAGCCGTCGTACGCGACGATCGCGGGCAGGTTGACCGCTTCGGCCACTTTGATGGCGACGATGTTCAAATCGTAGGCGGCTTGGACGGTCGGCGCGAGGAAGATGAGCCAGCCGTAGCCGAGTGCCGCGTAGAGGTCACTGTGGCCGTTCTTGATGTTCAGCGGGCCGGAAACTTCGCGCGTGGAGAGATTCAGCACCATCGGCAGCCCGAGGCCGCTGATCGCCGGCATCTGCTCGGCCTTGAGCAGCAGTCCCTGGGCGCTGGTGACGTCGACGACGCGCGCCCCCGCCGCCGCCATGCCGGCGCAGATCGAGATCGCCGCCAACTCGCTCGTGCCGACCACGAACGCCATGTCGCTCTTTCCATCGGCGACTGCTTTGGAGACGATCTCGCCGACCTCGGAGGATGGCGTGATCGGGTAATATCCTTCGCCGTCGTAGCCGATGTCGAGGATGGCCCGCGCGACGGCCTCGTTGCCGTTGCCGATCCACACGGTCTGCGGAGCTTGCGACAATGAAGGGAGGTGTCCGGGTCTGTCAAGGATGGCGGTTCTCATGGGCAGCGCGTCTCGCTTTCCTGAAGTTGCTTCGACTTTTCGATGATTGCTTCCATCCAACGGCGAGCAAGCTCGCCAGTTAAATATCGCGTTACGTCGGCACGTGTCTACTGAAGACCGATCTCTGCAAATCGGCCCTTACTCCACCGTCAGCGCTTTGCCGCGCTTGGTGTCCGGGCAGACTTCCACGCATCGCATGCACCCCTTGCAGAACGACTCATCGATGCCCTGCATCCGACCTTCCCGCCACAGCAAGCCACCCGGATCAGAGCAAATCGTGAGGCAGATCCCGCAGGAGGTGCATGCTTCTGCGTCGAACTTCGGCACGCGGCCGCGCCCGGCGATGCGATTGTCTCGATTGAAGGTTGTGTGCCGCAGCGCGTCGATCGCGCCGCCATTGAGCATGTTCTTCCACCCGATCGGACCGTGATACGTCTGCGGCTCGGTCAGCGCGTACTTGCCATCCGATTGGAATGACATCGCGCGAATCCCGGACACGGCCGCTTCGAACGCTGCGAGGTTTGACGTCGTTGCGCGCGGCCATTGCTCGGCGATCAGCTTTCTGACCAGATCGTCGGGGAACTCCAGTTCATGCGCCAGGACCGCGAGCAGAGGCATGTTCAAGCGGCTGCGCGTTTCGACTGCGATTCGCGTGGCGTCGACGCAGAGTATTCGTCCACTGTGCAATCGCAGCAGTTGCCGCACCTCGCTTGGAGGGCGGATCGAATTGACAACACAAACCGCGCCGGCGTGCAGACCGCGGCCCAGTTCGAGCGGCGCGATCAAGTCTTCGTGGAACGCGGCGAGAAAGTGCGGTCGCCGAGTCGGGCCAGCCGGTCGAACCGGGGTGCCTTCCTCGCAGAATCGTACCGAGACATCGGTTGCAGTTCCCTTTTTTTCCGAGCCGTACCGGGCGTCGTAACCGCCGTCCAGCCCGAAGTGCTTGCAGCCGATCTTGAAAAGCAGCTTGCCGGCCATGTTGGCCCCGTCTCCACCCAGGGCCGACATAAAGACGTTACAGAACCCCAGTTCGTCTTTCGCCGGCAAGCTGTATCCACTCCTAACCTGTGGTTGCCGCCCACCTGTCAGTTCCATCGCTGTGGCCATCGTGCGCACCCTTGTTCCAGTTTCAGCGCGTTCGAAGTAGTAGACTTGCAAGCTCCGTTCCAGCGTCCGAGAAGTGGTGAGCAATCGGCGATGATCGGCAGCGAGCGATCGGGAGGTCGGCGCTTCGACAACTGGAATGGCAAGAGAGTGAGAATCCGACCTGAATCAACTACGGGCAAGGGCCGGAAGCCCTGCCACCATGCTGCGGAATGAGCCACATGCTGCGGAGATTCTCGCAAGTACCTGCGGATCAGGGCACTGCTTCGGCAAGCCGTACATGGCCGCCCTGTACGGAATTCACCTTCGACATCAGCCATGCGGCGACCGCTTCAAAACCAGACTCCACCCTTCGACCGGTTTGAAGAATCGCCGCATGGGGATTCACGCGCCGCAGCAACCCAATCGCGCGTTCCATATCGAAGCTGACATGCGGCAGGAGATCGCACTTCGTCAAAACAATCAGGTCCGCGTCACGAAACAGGAGCGGGTACTTCTCTGGCTTGTCGTCTCCCTCCGCGATGCTCAACACGGCAATTCGCAAGTGTTCGCCGAGATCAAAGTTCGCCGGGCAGACTGGGTTGCCAACATTCTCGATGACAAGCAATTCCAGGCGAGGCAGGTCCAGTTTCCGCAGCGCATGCTGGACGTGAACAGCCGACAGGTGACACGAGCCTTCGGTGAGTAGCTGTATCACCGGTACATCCATGGCCGCAATGCGCCGGGCATCATTGGTCGTCGCGAGGTCGCCTTCGAGAACGGCACAAGCGACGTGCGGTCCGATCCGTGGCAATACGCCCTCCAGCAGAGCCGTCTTGCCGCACCCCGCCCCACCGAGAAGATTGATGCAGCGGATGCCGTGCTGATCGAATAGCGCGCGATTCTCCTGCGCTGCCTGATCGTTCTTCTCCAGCACTTTTCGCAGGACGGGGATCTCAAGCATGACTCACCTCAACCCATCTCCGCGTCGTCGTAATTCGGCTGCCACATCGCCGCCTCTACGTTTGCAGCGACCTGGTCCGCCGGAATGCTTCGTCCGATGCGCAAGTCGCGCGCGACATTCACGATCGCGCACGCCACGCGGCGGCTGACTTCGCGCAACATCGATTGATCCGGGTACAACGCGCCGTCTGCGAGCCTGCCGGGTGTGACGCATTCCGCCAACGCTCTCGCCGCGGCGAGGAACAACTCGTCCACCACTTCACTCACTTCACCCACCATGCACCCCAGGCCGATCCCCGGGAAGACGAACACGTTGTTCCCCTGGCCGATGACGTGCCGTTTGCCTTCGAACTCCACCGGCGGGAACGGGCTGCCCGTCGCAACGATGGCGCGACCGCGCGACCAGCGAATCGCTTCGGCCGGCGTCACTTCGGCCTTCGACGTGGGATTGCTCAATGGGAAGATCATGGGGCGGTCGGCGTACTGCGCGATCGCACGGACGATTTCCTCGGTAAAGGTCCCGGCCATCGCGGTCGTGCCGATGAGAATCGTCGGCTTGAAGTGCGTCACAACCTGCAGCAAGTCGAAGGGCCCGTCGCCTGCGAAGCCCATTGCGGCAAGGCGGGCCTCGGACACTGCGAACTCGCGCTTGTTTGCATCCTCGAGCGGCCGTCGCGAATGCAGCAGGCCATGTGTATCGCACATAAGCTGGGAGTCCACGACTACGGATTCGGGAACTCGCTCGGCCCGCATGGCCGCCCGTACCAACCGGGCGATTCCAATTCCTGCGTTGCCCGCGCCGGCATAAACGATGCGTTGATCAGCGAGTTTTCCGCCAGTCAACCGAAGCCCCGCAAGAATTCCGCCGAGCGACACGGCCGCAGTGCCCTGGATGTCGTCGTTGAAGCTGGGTGTGCGCCGGCGATATCGCTCAAGAATGTCAAACGCGGTCTGCCGATTGAAGTCCTCCCATTGGATGATCGCTCTTGGAAAAACCTCTTTCACGCCTTCCACGAATGCCTCAATCAACTCGTCGTATTCCGGCCCGCGTATACGCCGGCGCCGGTAGCCCAGGTAGAACGGGTCGTTCAGCAAATCGGCATTGTTAGTGCCAACGTCGAGGCTGACCGGAAGGCACTGCAACGGGTGGATGCCTGCGGCGGCCGTGTAGAGCGTCAACTTGCCGATCGGGATCCCCATTCCGCCTGCGCCTTGATCTCCCAGTCCCAGGATTCGCTCGTTGTCGGTGACAACGATGAGGCGTATGTCCGTCTCTGAAACGTTTCGAAGCAGCTCTGGAATGCGCGCGACATCGTCCGGCGTGATCCAGATGCCGCGGGGTCGGCGGAGAATGTGACTGTAGCGCTGACAGGCCCGGCCGACGGTCGGCGTGTAAACGATCGGCAGCAATTCGGGAAGGTTCTCTGTGAGCACGCGGTAAAAGAGCACTTCGTTTCGGTCCTGCAGCGCGGCGAGGCCGATGTATTTCTCCAAATCGTCTGATTTCTCTCGCAGGTGCTCCATCTCCAGCGCCACCAATTGCCCGATGGTCAGGCTGGTCGGCGGCAGCAGACCTCGCAAGCCGTACCGCTCGCGCTCGGCTTCAGTAAACGCCGGCCCCTTGTTCCGCATCGGGTCGCGTAGCCGCCGCGTTCCCATGGGGCTTTCGGTCGCCAGGTTCGAAGGACGAATCTTTGTCGAAGTCAACATGGTGTCAGTCATGGTAAACACTCCATTCATCCATTAAACCTGTGCACGATTCCGCATACGGGCCATGCGGCGATCAGTGTTGTCGATGGTCACGCCGACAATTTCCAGCTCATCGCCGCCGCGCAGATCCAGTCCCTCTGCGCCGCATCGCGGACAGGTCCAATCCCAGCCCTTGATCTCGAATCCCTCGTCGCACATCGGACAACGAGCGGTCATCGGCGACGAAACAACTTCCAGCGTCGCGTCGCGACAGGCCGAAGTGCCGCGCGCCGTCTCAAACGCATCCCGAAGCAGATCCGAATCGACCTGGCGAAGAACACCCACGCGGCATCGAACTTTGCGAACGGCGGGCGCCCCCAACCGATGGGCCTCGGTGCAAGCGCCTTCGACGATGGCCTTGGCGATCGCGATTTCATGCATGGCTCAACTCCGCGTGTTTCCGGTGCCAGTCAATCACGTCGTGCCGGATGGCAGCTGACACATCTTGCACGGCGCGTGCCACAACCGCCGAAATGGTCGAACCCGGCTCGGTCGATTGCGCGCCAATCGCGTAGATCCACACTTGCGATGGGAGCGTACCCAGTCGTTCCGCCAGCGCCAGCGCGGTTGCCACGCTGATCGTGTGTGCGCTCGCCGATGTCGACTCTCGCAACCGAGATTTCATGTCGCGGTAGTCCAAGCGCCGCCATGTCCCTGCAGGGAGATCCGGTCCGGCGCGGGCCGCGTCGATCAAGACGAGCATTCGCGCATCAGCCGCATACAACGCGATGTCTGCCGCGGGCGATTCGCTCGCGTAGACACGCACATCCGGCAACTTCATGCCGAGCAGGGCCTCCGCCGCGAGAAGCCCCGCCTGATCATCCCCGCGAAGCCAACGGCCGCAACCAACGATTACGATTTCGTTCCGCGGCGTGATCATGAGCGCTCACCTTGCCATTCAATATCCAGCAGATGCGTCGCGCAGGAGATGCAGGGGTCATAGGCCCGCACAAGCATCTCGAGTTGCAGCTTCATCTCGCCCTTGGACAGATCGCTCTTCAGGAGCATTGGCACCATGGCGCGCATGTCGGCCTCGATGTTTGCCAGATTCTGTCCCGTCGGGATAATGAGATTGGCACTTTCCACGCGCCCCTGGCGATCGATCCCGAATTCATGAAACAGCACGCCGCGCGGCACTTCCGCCGCGCCGACCCCGATCTCGCCGTACCGCTGCGGCTTCACGAGCGGTTCGGGGTGGAGCCCGCGCCGCAGCAGTTCGTCGATCAATTCGATCGACGCTTCGACGCAATGGACCGACTCCACCAGCTGCGCTGTGTTATTGTGGAAGGGATTGTCGCACGGTGCGCGAAGGCCCAATGCAACCGCCGCCTCCTTGGCGCGCGGGTGCAGTTGCTCATGATTGTTGTTGAACCGCGCAAGCGCCCCCACGGCGTAAGCCTCGCTTTGCGGCGACCGGCAGTGCTTGGCTGCCGAATGGCGCACCACCGACTCGATTACCCGTTCGCGATAGCGAGCAACCGGCGTCGGCGTCGGATCGCGCGTCGAGACGATGTCGCCATCGTAGAAGGCGTATTCGCCCCCCGCGTCCTTTAACGCCATGTATTCGGTGTCGCGCCGCAAGTCGGGCGGCTTCAGCGTCGCGAAAAGGCTCACGGTCTCCGCGAGATCCGTGCGACATTCTTCGAGACGTCGCTTCAGCGAAGTCAATTCCTCATCACGCGGCAGGTGAGTGATGCCGCCGACGTGAATGGCAATCGGGTGAATGTGACGGCCACCGACCGCCCCGCAGATATCGTTGGCGAGTTTCTTCATCCGCAACGCGCGCTTCACCACATCGGGATTTGTTCGCGCCAGTGGGATGACGGAGCCGACGCCGAGGTAATCCGGTACTGCGAGGAAGTACAGATGCAGGAAGTGACTTTGCAGCTCCTCGCCGTACAGGATGAGCTTGCGAAGTAACACGGTCTGCTCGCTCGGCGTAATCCCCATGGCCGCTTCCACGGCTTTGACGCTCGCCGTGGTATGTCCGACCGAGCAGATGCCGCAGATGCGACAGGTAATGTGCGGTACTTCGTAGAACATCCGACCGCGGAGGAACGACTCAAAGAACCGCGGGCTTTCCACGATCGCCAGCTCCAGCCGCGTGATCTCGCCGTCCTGCACGTTGATGGCGATGTTGCCGTGTCCCTCGACGCGCGTGACGTGCCGGACATCGATGGTGACATCGGTCATGGCAGGTCTCCTTCCTGGTATGCGCCGAACAATCGAAAGTCGGCCAGAACCTGCTCAAGCGGAATGTCGTACTGCTCGCGGAGATTGACGCCCGCAGCCATCAACGCCTCTCGGTCGACGATCCCGCGGCAGCCTTCACATTTTGATCCGAAGCTGGGGCAGATCGCGTTGCAGCCGGCGCGCGTCACCGGGCCGAGGCAGCAGATGCCCTGCTCATACAAGCAGACGTTGCCGCGCTTCTTGCACTCCACGCACACGGCCGTATCAGGCAGTTTGAAGGGTTTGCCCGCGAGGATGTCCTTTACAAACTGGAGGAACTCCTCCTTGATCATGGGGCAGCCGGGCAGTTCGTAGTCGACCTTTACAACGGCCGACAGGGGCTTGGCCGACAGCGTCGGGAACCAATCGGCGCGATCGCCATAGACATACCGGCGGTAGTCATCCATGGCCTGATGGTTCTTCAGGGTGTTGATGCCGCCGAGGCAGGCGCACGAACCGATAGCGACGAGTGTCTTACAGGCCTCGCGAAAGCGCTTGGCTTCCCTTTCGTCCTCCGGAGTGGATACGGCACCATCCACGAAGCCGATGTCGATGTCCCAGGCCTTTTCGGTCATGCCCTCGCGGAAATTAACGATCTCGACGGCTCCCAGCAGATCGAGTAGCTGGTCTTCCAGCTCCAGAATGGCCAGGGAGCACCCTTCGCAACCCGTCAAACTGAAGATGGCGATTCGCGGTTTCATCGTTGCACACGCCCCTTCATCGATCGTTCCGTCCCACGGCGGGTAAGCTCGCCGGCCGAATCACTCCATCGCCTCACGCATGGCCTTCAACTCGCCATACTTGAACACCGGGCCGTCCATGCAGACGTACACATGATTGGCCTGGCAGTGGCCGCACTTGCCGATCCCGCATTTCATGTGCCGCTCGAGAGAGCAGTAGATGCTGCTCTGCGGAACTCGTCGCGCCAGCACTTCTAATACGACGAACTTGAACATCACCGGAGGCCCGACGATGACGACATTGGTATTGGACGGGTCAAGCTTGGGCAAGTCCTTGAAGAGAGTCGTGACGACGCCGTTGCGTCCCCGCCACTGCTCGTCGGGCCGGTCCACCGTCACCAGCAGGTTGACGTCG